>Ga0209322_10000621_pt1 | contig 20900 bp, 18 predicted proteins | sample Rifsed19ft1_FD_184013 | JGI IMG/M metagenome (GOLD analysis project Ga0209322, IMG submission 184013) | Soil microbial communities from Rifle, Colorado, USA - sediment 19ft 1 (version 2) | ecosystem: Environmental > Terrestrial > Deep subsurface > Rock core/Sediment | place: Rifle, Colorado... | reverse complement strand
CCCGCCGTTGACCGCCATCAGCCGGCCGGGGTTCGGGCCGTTTCCCGCCTGCCGGGCGTGCCCCACGACGCAGAGGTCCACCCGGTCGGCGGGTGTCCCGGTGCGCCCGAGTGCCTCGCGGATCGCATGAGCCCCCAGCTCGACCGCGGAGAGCGGGCGGAGGCTTCCGCCAAACTTCCCGATCGGGGTCCGCGCCCCCCCGAGAATGACAACGTCCTGGCTCATGTCCCTTCCTCCTTGATGGTTGGCTCCGCCCGTCAGGCAACCGGCACGGGCGGTTTCCCAATCAGTTTCACAGAAACGATGTCGCCGCGCGCGGCGAGCTCCTTGATCAGCGTCGCCAGCGGCGTCCGGCCAATGGGGTAGTCGGTCTTGATCGGGCGCGCGTTCACGAGCTTGAGGTACTGCTCCGGGTTGTAAAAGACAGCCAGCAAGAGATCGTCGTCGGAGGTGAAGGGTCCGCGCTCGCGCCGGACCCGCTCGAGCGCCGGAGCCAGCAGTTCGCCCGGCCGCGCCGTCACCGGCTGCTCCCGCCCCACGATCCGGTCCAGCACGTCGGGGTCGACCGGGGCGGGCAGCTGACCGTAGTAGCCGAGGGCGTACTTCCGAATCTCGTCGGGGACCGTGGCGTAGCGCTCCCCCTGAATCACGTTCAAGGCCGCCTGGGTCGCCACGAACTGAGAGAACGGGCTTACCATGATCGGGTAGCCCAGCTCCCGCCGGACGCGGGCGGACTCCTCGAGGATCTCGTCGAGGCGGTGCTCGAGGCCGATGTCGCGGAGCTGGCTCCGGAGATTCGAGATCATCCCCCCGGGGATCTGGTGCTCGTAGTGGAACGGATCGTACTCCGCGACCCTCCCCAGCGGCTTGCCCTCCCGCGCGGCGATGTAGCGAAAGTGGTCGGCGACCGGTTGGAGCCCATCCACGTTCAGGGAGACCTCGAAGCCCAGCCGCCGCGCGTTTCGGGCCACCCACTCGGTGGGGGGTTGCGAGGCCCCATGGGCAAGGACCGATGTGGCCGTGTGCACGGTATCCACGCCCAGGCGGATGGCTTCCAGCGCACAGATCGGCCCGAGGCCGGTCAGGCAGTGCGTGTGGAGCTGAAGCGGCAGTGCGCCGACCGCGGTCCGAAGCACGGGAATCAGCGTTTGAACCCGTTCCGGCTTGAGAAGCCCGCTCGGGTCCTTCAAGAACACGGCGTCCACGCCCAGCCGCAGGAGCTCGCGGAATTTCCCCGTGTAGTACGCGTCGGTGTGGACCGGGCTGATCGTGTAGACGACGCCCGCGGCGACGTAGAGCCCCGCCGCCTTCGCCGCCCGCACCGGGACCTCGAGGTTCCGGATGTCGTTGAGGGCGTCGTACGGGGTCGTGTACCGGATCCCGTTGGCGGCGATCCGCTTGGCGGTCAGCTCCACGACATCGTCGGGAAAGAGCTCGAACGTGAACAGGCTCTGCCCTCGGGTCATCACGATCAGCCGCGTCTGCGTGATCACCCGGCTCATGATCCGCATCCGTTCCCACGGGTCCTCGAGAAGGTACCGGACACAGACGTCGAAGACCGCGCCGCCCACGAGGTCGATGGCCTCGAACCCCAGCCGGTCCAGGATCGGGGCGACCGGGAGCATCATCGCGGTGGTCATGCGCGTGGACCAGAGGGACTGGTGGGCGTCGCGGAGCGTGGTGTCGATGAAGGAGACCTTCCTCACGCCGCGCTCCTCGCTGTCATCAGCTCTTCCTCAACCCACCGGCTGTGGATCCGTCCTCCGACAAAATCCGGATGGTCAAGGATGCGGCGGTGAAATGCAATGGTGGTCTCGACTCCCGTGACCCGGAACGCCGCGAGCGCCCGGCGCATCCGGTCGATGGCGGCGGCGCGGTCCGTGCCCCATACCACCAGCTTGGCCAGCAGCGAGTCATAGAAGGGGGGGACGGCCGCCCCTGGGAACATGTGGGTGTCAACCCGAATCCCCTCGCCACTGGGCGTGGCCCACTCGCCGATCACTCCCGGCGACGGCCGGAACCCTTCGTCCGGCGCCTCGGCGTTGATCCGACACTCCAGGGCGTGGCCCTCGAGCCGGACGTCGGCCTGTGAGACACGCATGGGTTCCCCGGCGGCGATCCGGAGCTGCTCGACCACGAGGTCTACCCCGGCGAGCATCTCGGTGACGGGGTGCTCCACCTGGATGCGCGTGTTCATTTCGATGAAGTAGAAGCGACCGCTCTCCGGCTCAAGAACGAACTCCACGGTTCCGGCGTTCTCGTAGCCGACGCGACGGGTCAGGGCCAGCGCCGCCTCCCCCATGGCCGCGCGCAGCTCGGGGGTCACCGCCGGGGAGGGCGCCTCCTCCAGAAGCTTCTGATGACGGCGCTGGATCGAGCAGTCACGCTCGCCCAGGTGGAGACAGTGCCCCGCCCGGTCGGCGAGGACCTGGACCTCGACGTGACGCGCCCGCTCCAGGAAGCGCTCGGCGTAGAGCGTCCCATCGCCGAAGGCCGCCTTCGCCTCCGCCTGGGCCGCGACGAACGCCCCTGCGAGCTCGGCCGGCGAGCGGACCACCCGCATCCCCCGCCCACCACCTCCCGCTGAAGCCTTCAAAAGGAGCGGGTACCCGAACCGCTCGGCTTCCGACGGGGAGAGGAGGGGCCCCTGGGAGCCGGGAACGACCGGCACGCCCACCTTCCGGGCGACTTCCCGCGCGCGGAGCTTGTCGCCCATCAGCCGGATGGCCTCGGGCGGCGGACCGACGAACCGAAGGCCGTGCTCGGCACACGCTTCGGCAAAGGCCGCGTTCTCGGCCAGAAAGCCGTATCCGGGGTGAACCGCATCGCATCGGGTCCCGAGGGCCGCGGCGAGAATGGCGGAGACGTTGAGGTAGCTTTCGGCGGCGCGGGCCGGGCCGATACAGACCGCCCGGTCGGCGAGCCGGGTGGGCAGCGCGCCCCGGTCCGCCTCCGAGTACACGGAGACCGTCTCGAGCCCGAGCGTCCGGCAGGCAGCGATGACGCGGACCGCGATCTCTCCGCGGTTGGCCACGAGCACCCGCTTCACGGCACAGCCTCAGAGGCCGGATCGGTCCTCGCGCCGACGGCCCGGGCCACGCCGTCCTTCTTGAGATACACGGCGGACACGTCACGCCGAGCACAGAGCTCCCGGATAAGGTCGACGAGCGGCACCGCCACGCTGGGCGCCACCGGCCTCATCGGGCCCGCCGAGCGCATCGCCTCCACGTGCTCCTGGGGAAACATGACGCGCAAGAGCACCTCCTCGTCCGAGATGCTTCCCCCGAACCGCGCCCGGATCCGCTCCACCATCGGCGGCAGCGGCTCTCGCCTCGCGTACTGCTGAGCCGCCGGCGTCGCAAGGATCCGGTCCAAGACGTCCGGATCCAAAGGCGCCAGCGGCTTCCCGTAGTACCCCAGGGCGTACTTGATGACCTCGTCCGGGACCGTGCGGTATCGCTCTCCCTGCACCACGTTGATCACCGCCTGCGTCCCAACGAGTTGCGAGGTGGGGGTGACCATGTTCAGGTAGCCAAGCTCCTCCCGCACACGCGCGACCTCTCGGAGGACTTCCTCGAGCCGGTGTGCCAGCCCGATCTCCGCCAGCTGGGCGCGGAAATTCTCCATCATGCCCCCGGGGATCTGGTGCTCGTACTGTCGTGGATCGTACTCCACCGGTTCCCCGAGCGGCTTCTTCGCTGCCACAGCGGCCCCCCGGAAGTGGGTCGCCATCCCCTCGAGCCCGGCGGTATCGAGCGCTACCGTCCGACCCATCCGCCGGGCGAACAGGGCGATCCGCTCTGTCGGCGGCAGCGACGGCCCATTCGCCAGTGGCGAGATTGCCGTGTGGACACAGTCAACGCCCAGCCGAATCGCCTCGACGTAACAGATCGGTGCGAGCCCGGTGGTGCAGTGGGAGTGGATTTCGAGACAACGATTCCCGATCGCGGATCGAATGGACGGAACGAGAGTGCGGACCCGCTCGGGAGTCAGGAGCCCGCTCGGGTCCTTCAGGAGGACCGCGTCCACCCCGAGGGCCACGAACTCCCTGGCTTTCTGGACAAAAAGGAAATCCGTATGCACCGGGCTGAGCGAGTACACCAGAGCCCCGACCACGTACACGCCGACCTCCTTGGCGGTCCTGATGGACGGGGCCAGGTTATCCAGATCGAAGAGCGCATCGAACATCATGAGGCGACGGATCCCGTTCGCGGCCAGCCGTCGAACCCAGAGATCGATCACGTCGTCCGGCAGCAGGTTGAAGCTCACCAGGCTCTTGCTCCGAACCAGCCCGCTGAGCGGCGTGCGCTGAACCAATCCTCGCAGAAGCCGGATCCGTTCCCACGGGTCCTCGCGAAGATACCGGACGCACGCGTCGAACTGGACGGCGCCCATCAGGTCGATGGCCTTGAAGCCGACGGTATCCATCCGTGCCGCGATGGGCAGCATCATGGCCGTGGGCATCCGGGTCGCCCACAGACACTGGTGCCCGTCCCTGAGCGTCACGTCCACGAAGTCAAGCGGGTTCGTGCTCAGACTCTGATCTCCCTGAGCTCGGGACTCAGCGCGAGCTTCGCGCCGGTCTTGGCCTGAACCTCTTGAGGGGTCTCGCCGGGTGCCACCTCCTTCAAGACGAGCCCATCGTTGCCAACCTCGATGACCGCCAGGTCCGTCACGATCAGGTCAACGCACTCACGACCCGTCAAAGGATAGCTGCAGCGCTCAACAACTCGAGGGTTCCCATCCTTCGTGACGTGCTCCATCGTCACCACGACCCGCCGAGCTCCGTACACGAGATCCATCGCGCCGCCGATGCTTCCCACCCCCCGTTCAGGAACCATCCAGTTCGCCAGGTCGCCCCGCGCGGAGACCTGAAACGCCCCAAGGATCGTCATATCCAGGTGCCTGCCGCGAATCATCGCGAACGACTCCGCGCTCGAGAACAGCGATGCCCCCGGGATGACGGTCACAGGCATCCGGCTCGCGTCCGCGAAGTCGGGATCCTCCTGTCCCGGCGGCGGTGGAGGACCCAGCCCGAGAATGCCGTGCTCCGACTGCAGGAATACCGTCAGGCCCGTGGGGATAAACCGGGTCACCAGCGTCGGAATGCCCATGCCGAGGTTGACGTACATCCCTTCCCTGAGCTCCTGAGCCGCCCGCTTGGCGATCTCCTGGCGCGTCAGGCCGCCTCTCATGGCGCCCTCCCCACGGCCACAATCCTGTCCACGTAAATGCCGGGCGTGATGACGGCTTCGGGATTCAGCTCGCCGACCTCGACCAGCTCCTCGACCTCCGCGATCGTGACATCCGCCGCGGTCGCCATTTCCGGACCGAAGTTTCTGGCCGTCCCCCGGTAGATCAGGTTCCCATAGGGGTCGCCGCGGTACGCGTGGATGAGCGCAAAGTCCGCCCGAAGGGGGAACTCCAGGACGTATTCCTCTCCCGCAATGACGCGCCGCTCTTTGCCTTCCGCCAACGGTGTCCCGACCCCCGTCCTGGTGTAAAACCCTCCGACTCCCGCGCCGCCCGCTCGGATTCGTTCGGCGAATGTCCCCTGCGGCACGAGCTCCAGCTCTACCTGACCGGCCAGGTACTGTTCCTCGAACGGGGTCCGTTCCCGCTGGGCAGGGAACGTGGCCACCATCTTCCTGATCTGCCGATTCCTGACCAGGATGTCCACGCCCCTGCCGCCGAGGCCGCAGTTGTTGCTGATTCCCGTCAGATTCTTGACTCCCCGCCGGGCCAGCGCCTCGATGAGGCGGTCCGGTATCCCGCAAAACCCGAATCCGCCGAACATGATCGTGGCGCCGTCACCGATATCCCCCACGGCGGCGGTGGCCGAGGGATAGCACTTGTTGACCATTTCGCTACTTCCAGCCGACCTCCTTCATGGCCTCGCGGAGAAACGATTCGTCGATGTGCTTGTCCATCCACGCCTCGATGGCACGGTCGTCCGGAATGAGCGCCTTGGGGATCTTGCCCGCGTCGCGCGCGGCCGTGATGATGGTCTTGGTGCTCTCGCGGTCCGTCACCGGGTTCTCCCCCGAGATCATATCCCGATCCAGCGTGATGTTGCGAACCACGTCGAGGTCCAATTTCTCGCGCTCGGCCAGCCAGCCGACGAACTTGTCGGGTTGCTTCTGGAAATACTGGATGCCGCGGAGGTGGGCTTTCACGAACTTCTTCACGACCTCCGGGTGCTTCTGCACGAAGGCCCGCGGGAAGATGATCCCCAAGCTCTCGGCCCCGGGGATGACCGCCTTCGCGAGGTACACGGCCCCGAGCTTCTTCCGGGCGAGTTCCGCGGGAGGCTGCCAGGCGATGAGCCCGTCAAGCTCGCGCTTTTCCAGATAGATGATCAAGTCGCTGATCCGTCCGTAGACGTGCTGTGTCTTGATTCCGTGGCGCTTTTCGAAAACGCTTAGAAGGGTGTCGTGGATGGTGCCGATCCCGGGGGTGCCCACCCGTTTGCCGTCGAGTTCTTTGATGCTCTTGATCTCCGGGCGGACCACCAGCGGCGAGTTGTTCTTGGCGGTGGACGCAACCCAGACGAGATCGACGCCGCCGGCCACAGCCTGGAAGAATGGGGCGATGGCGGTGGAGATCGCCACATCCACGTCTCCGGCCGCCATCTTCTGGAGTGTCACGGGACCGTTGATGTTGTAGAACCAGGTGGTGTCCAGGCCTTCCTGCTCGTAGTACCCCTCCTTGAGCGCCGCGTAGGGGCCGATCGTGTCCACCGCGTCTTGAGTGATGGCCCCAACTCGGATCTTGAACTGTTGCTGCGCCGCCGTGTCCGGAAGCGCTGCGAAAAGGACCAGCACCGACACGACCACTGCCACCCACCACCGTCCTCCACACACTGCTCTCATGGGAAACCCTCCTCTTGTTCTGTTCTGTTTCGCCGTCCCGGCCTCACACCAGTAGCCCCCTCAGCTCCTGCCGGAGGGCCACGAACTCCCGCGAAACGGGATCGCGGGGCATTGGCAGCTCGACCTTGCAGTCCAGCAGGACTGTCGCGGGCCGGCTGCTCAACACCACGATCCGCGTCCCGATGAGAATCGCCTCCTCAAGGTTGTGGGTCACGAAGATGACCGTTTTCTTCCTGCGCTGCCAGAGGTCTTGCAGGTCCCGCTGGAGGCTCTCCCGCGTCTGGGCGTCCAGCGCGACGAACGGCTCGTCCATCAGAAGGATGATCGGATCAACGATGTAGGCTCGCGCGATGGCCACGCGGTGCTTCATCCCACCGGAGACCTGATGGGGGTAGTACCGCTCGAATCCCTTGAGCCCGAGGAGCCCCAAGAGCTCCCCCGCCTGGCGCTCCCGCTCCGCCTTCGGGACACCCCGGATCTCCAGGCCCAGGGTCACGTTGCTCACGAGGTCCCGCCAGGGCATCAGCGCCGGCTCCTGAAAGACGAATCCTAGCCGGTGCCGACGACGAAGATCGGGCGGCCGGCCGCCAATCAGCACCTCGCCCATGCTGGTAGGCTCCAGGCCGGCCGTGATGCGGAGCAGGGTGGACTTCCCGCAGCCGGACGGTCCGAGGAGAACGATGAACTCCCCCTCGCGGATCGTCATTGTGAAGTCCTTGATCACGGGCAGGGGTCCCGCTCCCGCGTCAAAGGACTTGTGGACGTTTCGGTACTCCAGCATCGGCCTGCCTAGACCTTTACCTCCTGCCGGTAGCGGAACAACGTCCGCTCCACGGCCATGAACGCCTCGTTGAGGAGAAGGCCGAGGATGCCGATAGAGATCATGCCAACGATGACGATGTCCATCCGGAGCAGCGTGGCGTAGTTATTGATCAGCTGGCCGAGGCCAACGAGCTCGGCAGCCACCATCTCGGCCGCCACGATGCACATCCAGGCCGGGCTCATCACGGCCCGCATCGCCCCGACGATCTGCGGCAGCGCGTTGGGGATAATGATCCGCAAGGCGATGAAGCTCCGTGACGCCCCCAGGACGCGGGCCACGTCGACGAACGTCGGGCTGGCCGTGCTGACCCCGTTCATGGTGAGGATGAAGAGGGGAAAGAAGACGCCGACCCAGATGAGAAATACGTAGCGTCCCAGGCCGCTGAAGAAGAGGATGGCCATCGGGATCCAGGCGAGGGGCGGAATGAAGCGGAGCGGCTCGCTCACGACCCTCGTCCCGAAGTAGACAGGCCGCCAGAGGCCCAGAATGATCCCCAGCGGAATCGCCGTGAGGCACGCCGCCCCGAACCCCAGGAGGACCCGATACAGGCTGACGTAGGCGTGATAGGGGAGGGTGTATCCCTGGATATCACCCTCGACGAGGAGGACGACGAACGTGCGGGAGACGACCAGCGGCCCCGGGAAAAAGACCGAATGGAGCAGCCGGCTTGAGCCTTCCCACAGCAGGACGAAAAGGAGAAGCGACAGGGAGTTGAACCCGATGACTCGCCGACGGTCGCGCGAGAGCTTCTGCACCCGCTCGCGCGAGACTGCCGCCGTCATCTCGCCAATCTCAACGACTGGTTCGGCTTCTCGCATCTTCGCCATCTCTTCCCTCCTTACGGTGTCACCCGAAACTTCACGCGAGGGCGCGTCCAGTAGGTCGGCGCCACGATGACCCGTCCGTGAGGACCGACGACCTCACGCGCCACTGCCCACGCCGTCTCGAAGTCCGAGGTCACCTCGATGCCCAGGCAGCGCGTGAGCGGCGACTCCTGAGCCCCGGCAAAGATGATGCGCCCCGCCCGGGTGAGGGCGTACTCGTTCTCGTAGAAGAGCCAGAAGGGATGCGCGGGATGAAAGCCTCGTCCATGCTGGTAGCTGGCCAGGTATCCCCGGTGGGTCAAGTATCCGGCCTCGTATGTCACGAGGTCCTTGATCGAACCCGCCTCCGCGTAGAGGCGGATCACCTCTTCGAACGAGGGATGGCGCTCGCGATCGACGACCCCCCGGCTTTCGGTGACCCCGATGAGCACTCCGCCGTCTCGGAGAACGGGAGCCCCCTTCCACATCCTGGCGGCGAACCCAAGCCCGGTCAGGGCAATCAACGGGTTATCGGTCTCCCCGTACAGGAGGCGCTGCGGCAGGCCGACCACCAGGACGTCCGCCTGAGGAGCGGGAACGTCGAAGGCCCGGTCGGCCGCCTCCCACCCGGGGTCCCGGATCCCGCTGAAATGCCCGGCGAAGACATCGAGCACGCGCGACCCGTCGGTCAAAGATTCGATGTAGAAGATCGGTCGATTCGAAGCCTTCTGCATCTGCCAGGCCACCGCCTCCTTGTGGCGCTGGTACAGCATGTCGCGCTGGTCGCCGTGGCAGGACTCGGGAGCCCCAATGACGCCTCGGGCGTGATGATGCGCGATGCTTTCGGCGCTTGCCAGGCCGACCACCGCGCCCATCCCCCCGCACCCGCCCCACACGTTGGGAGCCACGTTACCCACGTAAACCAGAAGGTCGCTCTCGACCACGGCCCTGTGGTGCGCGACGGGTCCACCATAGGCCGAGAGCCCCAGGGAGACCAGCAAGGCTTCATCGGTGCAGTCGTGATTGAGGATCCGCGCCGGCCCCACGGCATCGGCCGTGGCAGGGCCCAGGTACTCACGAAACTCCTCGAATGTGAAGCGCCCGTGCATTCCATTGGCGCTGATCAGAGTGAGAGTGGCCGGGCCCACTCCTCGTCGGGCCAGCTCCTCCAGGAGCACCGGGAAGACCGTTCGGGGGGTGACGGGCGGACGGAGCGGGTCGTCAAAGGCAATGGTGATTCGCATTCCGGGTTTGACGAGCTGAGCCAGCGGAGGCATCCCGAGGGGTTCCGCGAGCGCCTGCCTCACCGCGGCCTCCGAGTCACGCGACACGGAAACGCTCTTGAACTCGGCCACGCAGGCCTCTTCCGGAACATCGATGCGGATCTTCCGCGTCCCGGAATCGACCTCCACGCCCTTTCTTCGCATCCCCCCGGCTCCGCGGGCCCCCGTCATCGGGCCAGCCACCCGCCGTCGATATGGAGAATATGACCGGTGACCATGGCGGCAGCGGGCGAAGCCAGATACAGAACTCCCGCCACCAGATCGTCCGGGACCCCGATGCGCCCGAGGGGCGTAAGCTCGCGGATCTTCTCGTGGTAGTCCGAGTTCTCCAGACGCTCTCGCGTCAGCGCCGTCCGCGTATACCCGGGAGCGACGGCGTTGACGCGGATTCCGTACCGCGCCCACTCGACGGCGAGCGCCCGCGTCAGATTGACGACGCCGCCCTTGCTGGCGGCGTACGCCACGGTTCCCAGGAGCGGGTTGCCGACCTCGCCGTAAATGGACGCGACGTTGACGATCGCCCCACCTCCGTGGCGGATCATGCTGCGCCCGACCGCCTGGGAGCAGAGAAACACCCCGGTAAGGTTGACCTCGAGGACCGACCGCCAGTCCTCGAACCCCAGCTCCTCTGCCGGAGCCGGACGGTTGATCCCGGCGTTGTTGACCAGAAGATCCACACGGCGAAACGTGTCGAGCGCGACCTCCGTCATGGCCGATACGGCACGCGGGGCGGCCACATCGGTTTCCACCGCAATCGCCCGGCACCCATCCGCCTCGAGCAGCCGCACCGTCTCCTCGGCGGAGGGCAAATTCGTGTCGGCCGCCACCACGGATGCGCCGCAGCGCCCGAGAGCGAGGCAGACGCTGCGTCCGATCCCGGCTCCCCCACCGGTCACGATGGCGACGGAGCCGGAAAGATTGAAAAGATCCGCCAGGTATGCCGCGCCTGGACGATCAGACTTCGTCACGAGAGCTCGCCCGACGAGCATGCAGGGTCCATCAGCCAAGGGGCTCGATGACCGTCAGCGTCTGGCCGAACTCGACCATCGTCCCGTTCTCGACGCAGATCTCCACGACGCGCCCCCGGCAGCCCGCTTTGATCGAGTTCATGAGTTTCATGATCTCGATGATCCCAACCGTATCGTCCTCGGTGACGAGGCTCCCGAGCTCGACGAAGGGCGGAGCTCCGGGAGCGGGGGCCCGGTAGAAGGTGCCCACCATCGGCGCCTTCACCTCGTGCCCTCCCTGCCGGACCGGCCGCGAACGAGCCTCCGCGCGCGCGCCGGCCACCGCCCTCGCCCCCGCGACCGCCGCCGAGTCCGCGCCCCCCTCGGGCCATACCGCCCCCGGTTGAGCTGACCGTTCTGCTAGGCCGGCGTCCTCCGCCGCCGCGGTGAGCGATCCCTCCACGGATGTCGTCGCGCCCTTCTTCCTCACGACCAGTTTGAAGTCCCCGATCTCCAGGTGCAGCTCCTCGACCGAGGAACTGTCAATGATCTTCAGGATCTCCTGCACGTCGTCGTAGCTCAGGTCCATGTCTCTCCCCTAGCCAAGCGTGCGGCCGCCGTCGACATAGATCGTTTGGCCCACGACGAAATCCGAAGCGGCAGAGGCCAGGAACACCGCCGCGCCCACCACATCCCGCGGCTCGCCGAGCCTCCCCATCGGGATCTTGCCCAGCACCTGCTCTCGCCAGCCTGCCCGCTCCAGGTAGGGGCGCGTCATCGAGGTCTCCGTGAAGGCCGGGCCGATCGCGTTCACGTTGACGCCCCCGCGGCACCACTCGACGCCCAGGACCTTCGTCAGGAGCGCCACCCCGCCCTTGCTCGCGGCGTAGGCGGCATAGCCGGGGTTCCCCACCTGGCTCGAGACGGAGGCCAGGTTGATGATTTTCCCCCGGCCCTGCCGGAGCATGACCGCACCGACTGCCTGGCTGACCAGGAACACCCCGGTGAGGTTGACCTCCAGGGTCTTCGACCACGTCTCGGGGGTGAGCTCCAGGGCCGGTGCCACCACGAAGACTCCGGCCGCGTTGACGAGGATGTCGATCCGCCCCTCCTCGGTGGCCACGACGTGGGCGAGGGCGTGCGCCGACGACGGATCGGTCACGTCCACCTCCAGCGCCCGCGCCTTTCCCCCCGCGCCCTGGATCTCCCGCGCCGCGGCCTCGGCCAGGCCCGGCGCGAGATCGGCGATCACCAGCCGGGCTCCGAACCCGGCGAGCCCCCGGGCGATCTCACGCCCCAGCCCGCCGCCGCCACCCGTCACGATGGCGACCTGGTCGGTGAGGTCGAACAGCGCGCGGTCGTCGCGGGAATTCACCGCCTCGGGTCTCCATCCGGAAGATCCCGCCCGGCCACCGGCTCCGCGAGGCGCGGGCGGACGCGCCCCCGCAGGGCCTGGCCGCGCAGGACCCAGAGCACCATCGCGCCTGCGGCAGCCACGAACACCCAGAGGTAGAACGGCTCGGGATTGACGAGGTAGACCACCCCCGGCACGCCCGCCAGGACGAAGGCGCCCCGCTCCAGGAGGCTCAGCGGGCGGCGGAAGAAGCCGTACAGCACCACGGAGCAGACGAACTGAACGCCGATCACCGCGCCCATCGAGATCAGCACGGACGGTGGGGGACTCGGGAAGGCAAGTAGCGCGGGATGATAGATGAAGGCGAAGGGGACGAAAAACGCCGGGACCACGAGCTTGAAGGACTCGACGGCGGTCGCCCAGAACGGCGCCCCCGCGATCTTCGCCCCCGCCAGTGAGGCCAGGGCGACGGGCGGGGTCACCGCCGAGAACACGGCGAAGTACTGGATGAAGAAGTGCGCCGGGATGGGCTTGATGCCGAGCTGCTGGAGGAAGTGGCCCAGCGTGAGCGCGACCAGGACGTACGCGGCGGGAGTCGGGAGCCCCATCCCGAAGAGGAGCGTGAGCACCATCGCCCCGAGGAGCAGGACCAACGTGCTGTCCGGAAGCACCTGCACCAGCAACGCGCTCAGGCGGCCGGCCATGTTCGTCGTCACGAACGTCTGGGTCAGCGGCCCGATGGCCACGAGGAGCAGGCAGAGCTGCATCGCGATCTCGAAGCCCTCCTTCAGCGCGACGACGAGTTGGTACAAGGAAGGCCGGAAGGGGCCCTGGAACGCGCAGAGCGCGAGGACCGCCGCGATGCCGGCGAGCCCCGCCACCGAGGGAGAATAGAACCAGAGGAGCAGCACCACGACCATCGTCACCGGAACGACGAACGTCGGGAGCAGGCGCCGCAATATCTCCCAGTCGAACGGCTCCCGGAGCTTCGGGAGGTCGTCGGCCTCGGATTTGATCAACACGGCGATCGTCACGCCCGCCATGTACAGGGACGCCGGGATCACGGCCACCAGGGCGATCGTGATGTACGAGATGTTGAGCAGGGCGGCCATGATGAACGCCGCGAGGCCCATCACCGGCGGGATGATCTGCCCCGCGGTGGAGGCCGACACCTCGACGGCGGCGGCGAACTCCCTCCTGAAGCCGTAATTCTTCATCATGGGGATGGTGAGCTTTCCGCTCATGACGACGTTCGTCACCGCGGCGCCCATCACCATCCCCTCCATCGTGCTCCCGATGATGGCCGGAAAGGCCGCGCCGCCGCGGACGTATCGACCGACCCCCTTCCCCATCTCCGTGACGAGGTTGATCATCCCGCTGCCGATCATCACGGCGGCGAAGAGCACGAGGAAGTAGAGCTTCTCGACGCCGTCGGGGAGAAACGCGAAGATTCCCTCGGTGCCATTCAACCCCATGTAGGTCATCACGAAGGGGACGTCATAGGGAGGGTGCCGCAGGACGAGTGGCTGTGTGATCAGGTGCCCGAGGAAGAAATATGCGATGACGGCGCCGATCACCGTCGTGAGGGTCGTCCCCCAGTGAAACCAGTTCGCCAGGAGGACGGCCCCGACGAGGACGCCGCCCATCACCACGTCGAACGTGCCGTAGAACGGTTGCTCGATCTGGAGGCGGTTCGCGTGGAGGCGCAAATAGGCGGTGGAGACGACGGCGGTGACGAGCAGGAGCGCGGCGAGCATCAGGCGGACCCGGAACCTGAGGCCCCGGTGGACCTGCCCCTCGGCAAGCACGTCGCGGAGGGCCAGGAGCCCGGAGAGGACGACAATCCCGAATATCAGGGTCGAGTAGTGCTGGGGGGACTGCTGGATGAAGACGAAGGTCGTGATCCCCATGTACACGGAGAGGAGGCCCGTCAGGACGAAGAACAGCCGATCGGCGACGACGGTCATGCCCCGTAGAGTGTTCACGCCCAGCTCCCCATAGCTGACCGGCCGCCGCTTCCCCTCCCGCGGCCGGATGCGGCCGCGGAAGGGGAGCGATCAAGGGCTACTGCGGGTAGGTCACCGGCCGGAACTGCTTCCTCAGCTCCCACCAGCCGAGCTCCTTATAGGCGCGGATGGCGCCCGGATGGGCGTTTTCGTCCGTCAGCCCGTTCACCATCGTCTCCGGGCTCGAAACCTTCCAGAGCGCGTTGAGCTCGCCCATCCGCGGCGCGAGCTTGGCAACGGTCTTGACCACCTCGTAAGCCAGGTGTTCCGGAAAGTCCGGGTGGGACGATGTGTAGCCCCGGTCCACTCCGACCAAGAGAGGGTCGCTCCGCTGCGGGAGCGTGCCGCCGGGCACCGTGATCGTCATGTAGGTCGTGCCGTACTTGGCGTTGACCTTCTCGACAGCCTCCTTATCCATGCCGATGTAGTACAGCTTCCGGCCCGAGGCCTCCAGGAGCCGCATGGGGCCCGCCACGAGCCAATTCTTGCCGAACGGGTCCGTTCCCATCCCCATGACCGCGACGTCCACCTTGCCGTCGAGCATCGCCTCGCTCGCCTGCACCGGCCCGAGGTGTCGGATGTCGGCGTTCTTGGAGGTGATACCGTACCCGATCTCGAGGAAGAGGCGGGCATCCATGCCCCAGTCGCTCTGAGCGCGAAGCCCGAGACCGATCCGCTTTCCTTTGAGGTCCGCGATCTTCTTCAGGTTCGGATCGAGCGTCACGTACCACATCCCCTGGGTCCACCACGCCTCGCCGAAGATCAGCTTCCACTTGATCTTGATCTGCTCCGGCAGGAATTCCTGGAGCTCCGGGCTTCCCCCGTGAACCCCGAGCTGGATGATCGTATCTTCGGTCCCGAAGAGGGTTGTCTTCCAGCGCGTCTTGTTCTGCGCCATCTCGCGGACGTTGTAGATGTAGCCCGGCGTCTCCTGGGTCTGGTAGACTAGCCACGGGTGCTCCTTCGCGACGAAGCTTCCGAGAATCGTGTCCCCCTCCACGATGCCGCACCCCAGCGGGCAGCGGAGCACCGTGACGGTCTCGGGCTTCCGCTGCTGCGCCCCCGCCTCGCCCCCCAGCGCCCACAGGACGAGGAGCGGCCCCACCAGCACGAGCCCGATCATCGTGAGCCTCGCAACGCGCCATGTCCTCCGCTGCTCCATGTTCCGATCCTCCTTTTTCGGGGCTTCCCCCGCCTCGCGCCTCAACCTCGACGCCGCCACCGGTGACCCACCAGACTCTCGACGACCTCGGCCAGCTGCCTCACCGTTCGACACTCTCTCAGCACGTCACAGCACGGCGCATAGGCCGGCATCGCGCTGTCGGCCAGACCCCATTCCCGCTGGCCCTGCGGGTTCAGCCAGATGATGCCCTTCACCCGCTCGCGGATCCGACGCAGGGCCCACTCCTGCGGATCGTGGTAGTTGTTCCGCGCATCGCCCAGGATGAGGACCGTTGCCCTCGAGTCGAGACCGCTCAGCTCGGCGTGGGCGAATTCGCTGAAGGCGCGCCCGAAGTCCGACTGGCCGTGATAATCGACGGGCGCCTCACGGAGCGCCCACTCGACCGCCATCTCCACGGGATACCGCTTGAAGGCCTGGGTGACCTCCGCCAGTTCCGACACGAACACGTAGGAGCGGACCCGGGCGAAGCACTCCTGGAGGCTCCACACGAGCTGCAGCATGAACCGGGACGCGTAGCCCACCGAGTCCGAGACGTCGCAGATCGTCACCATGTTGGGCTTGTCGCGCCGGCGCTGTCGAAGCACCATCTCCATCGGGACTCCGCCGTACTGGAGATTCTTCCGCACCGTCCGGCGCGCGTCGAGGCGCCCCCGCCTCTTCACACGCTGGCGCGTCGCAAGCGCATCCTTGATCCGGCGCGCCAGCTGGGCCACGATGGCCTTCATCTCTCCGACCTCGTCCACCCTGAGCGCGGAGAAGGCCTTGTCGATGAGCGGCGCCGGGTCCGCCCTCCGCCTCCCGTCGCAGGCCCGTCGCTCGAGCTCGTGCTCGACGCGCCGGCGGACCAGGCGGCGGAAGGCTTCGAGACGCAGCTCCAGGGAGCGGCGGATCCGCGCCAGCTCGTCGGGAGCCAGGTCGCGCCCCTCGAGCAGCTCCACGATGCGCCCGAAATCCCGCTCGATGGCCCCCCAGTCGATGCCGGCGTAGATGCGGCGCGAGAAGTCACCCACGTGGAACCAGCACATCAGCCGCTCCAGCCCGGGGGATCCCACGAACGCATCCATCTCGCCTTCCCGTCCGCGCAGCAGGATCTCGCTGATCTCGTCCAGCGCCGGCGTCTCCTCGCTCAACAGCCGATCGATCAGCTGCCGGATCCAGGCTTCCTCCCGTCCCAGCGCCTTGCCGAGCTCTTCGCCAAAAGCCCGGGCATCGGGAAAGGACACGTCGAACAGCCGCTCGAACGTTCCCAGGTCCCTTCCCTCCTTGATCAGAGTCGTCCCGAGGGCCGCCTTGAACACGGCGCGGTCGCCCATATCGATCTCGGCGGCGGCGGTCAGCGCGTCCAGCGACTCGGACGGAGAGATGCGGACCCCCGCGCGGCGCAGATCACCGATCAACTCGAGGATGCGCTGATCCATTCCCTTCTACGGGGACAGGTGCAGCATTTTCCGCGCTTCTTCCGGGGTCGCGATTTCCCGGCCAAGCTCTCGAGCAAGGCGAACGGCACGCTCGACCAGCTGGGCATTGCTCTTCACCAGCTCGCCCGGGAGATAGTAGACATTGTCTTCGAGACCGACACGGATGTTGCCGCCGAGGGCCAGGGCCATCGTGCCGAGGGGAAGCGTGAACCTCCCGATAGTGACCACCTGCCAGCTCGAGCCTTCCGGGAGCGCGTCAAGCATCTGAAGCATGTTCATGGGCGTCGCCGGAATAGTCCCCCGGACGCCCAACACGAAGCTGAAGTGGATCGGCGTCGGCATGACCCCCCACTGGACGAGCTCCAGAACGTTGGCGATATGGCTGAGATCGTAGCACTCGCACTCCATGCTGACGCCCCGGGCCACGCACCCCTTCACGAACTCGGTATTGAAGGTCTGGTCGTTCACGAACAGAAAATCGTCCCATGCGGGGGGCTTGCCGCCGAACGTGAACGTGCCGCAATTGACCGTGAGCTGGTCCGGGCGCGGCTGGATGTTCAGCAGCGCCATCCGCTCCTCCAGCGTGAAGTGCGTGGTATGGCCGTCGGGCAGGCGTTTGGAGCCGATCCCGTTCCCGACCTGGGTGATCATCTTCGGGCACTTCGCCTTGACCCGGCTCACGATCTCGCCGTAGTACCTGAGGTCCGCGGTCGGGTGACCCTTCGGGTCCCGCGCGTGGATGTGATGAACCGCGGCGCCGGCGTTGTAGCAGTCGTAGGCCGACTGGACGATCTCGTCCGGCTGCTCGGGCAGATTGGGATTGGCCTCCTTGCCATGCAGTCCGCCGGTCGTGGCGACCGTGATGACGACTTTCCCCGGGTTCTCGACGTTTGGCTTCATGTCCCGGCTCCTCCCTTCGCCGTCTCCCATTGGGCAGAAATGATCTCGGCCGTCGCGTAGAGGTCCGGAAGACAGGCTCGAGCCTTTTCGAGCGGAAACCGCGCCGAGGGCGCCATGACGGCCAGACCCGCGGTCACCTGGCGCTCGGCGTTTCGGACCGGGACGGCGAGACAGCAGACTCCGACGAGGAACTCCTCGTTGTCTTCCGAATATCCCCGGCGGCGGATGACCTCGAGCTCCCGGGCCAGCGCCGCCGCGGTGGTAAGGGTGTTCTTGGCGTAAGGGGGAAAGGGCGCTGCGCGGAGGAGCCTCTGACGGACCGAAGGCGGCGAATAGGCGAGGAGCAGCTTCCCGTTGGCGGTGCAATGAACCGGGACCCGGCTCCCGGGCTTGAAGTCCATGCGAAGCGGCCACGCCGACTCCACGCGCTCCACGTAGACCACCTCATCGCCCGACAGCGCGCCCAGGTTGATGCTCTCGCCGATTTTTTCCGCCAGCCGCTGCATGTGGAGCCGCCGGGTGCTGTGGCCGGGCGCGTTCCGGATCGCCTGAAAGGCCAGTTCCTCGAGGGCGCTGCCGACGAGGTACCTCCGGCTCAGGGGGTCTCGCTGGAGGAGACCTTCCTGCTCGAGCAGGAGCGCCAGCCGGTGGACCGTCGGTTTGGGCAGGCCGAGCGCTAGACTGAGACCGGCCAGGCTGACAGGGGCCTCCTCCTGGACCACGCGCCGGAGGATCCTGATGGCCTTGAGAATCGGGGACTTGAGGTCATTCATTCCATCCGACGGAACGAATCGTTTCACTGGGCGGTTCATGCATCGTTTCTTAAACGCTCCGCGCTCGACTTGTCAAGCCCCCTTTCTCTCTTGTTCTCTTGCGGTCAGCGGACGAGCAGCGCGCGCCCGATCAGCGCAAGTCCGTAAGCCGTGAGGAGAAAGAGGACGACCGCCCTGAACGCCCAGGATGGGACGAGAAAGCGCCGGAGCACGACGCCGCCGATAAACCCTGCCAGGGCGATCGGGACCACCCGGACGTACAGCGCCAAGGTCTCGGCGGACCAGTAGCCGAAGGCCGTGTAACTGATCACGCGCAGGAGGTCCGTCACCAGAAAGTAGACAAGGATGCCGGCGACAAACACGCCGGGTGCGAACCGTTTCCACGTCAGATAGACGGCGATGGCGACACCGCCGGTGCTCAGCCAGCCGTCGAGGAAGCCGCCGACGAGGGCCGCGCCGGCGCCAGGTCCGGCTCCCCGCGCCGGGGCCGCGGGCGGCACCGCGACCAGCGGCCGGGCCACCTGGAAGCCGACGAAGGCGAGGATCACGACGGCCAGGGCCAGACGCCCAATTTCGGGCGACACGCCTCCGAGCACGACCGTCCCGAGCAGAACGCCGACGATGAGAAGCCCGAGCGACCACGGCGCGAACGGCGGGACTTCGCGCAGGGCGTCCCGGCGCACGTGGCGACGGTGCTCCCACAGGAGCGGCAGGGTCAGCGTGTCCGAAATCAGCATCACGGCCGGAACGACGATCTGGGGAGGCGAGACGAGCGCGAGCGCCGAGGTCGCGAAGAGCGCGAACGCGAAGCCGGCGAACCCGAAGCTGACCCCGCCGATGAACACGCCGAGAGTCGATCCGAACCCCAGCACCCTCAGCCTCGGTCAATTCTTCAGGAGGCGGCGGAGGAGCTTGCCGGCCGCAGTGATCGGCAGCTCGTCCTTGAACTCGACGACCCGGGGCACCTTGTAGCCCGTCAGCCGCTCCTTGCAGAAGGCCACCAGGTCGGCCTCGCTCACCCGCCCGCGCTGCTCCTCCTTGAGGACCACGCAGGCCTTGACCACCTCGCCCCGGTAGGCGTCAGGCTGGCCGACGACGGCGACGAGCCTCACCGCCGGGTGGCCGTAGAGCACCTCCTCCACCTCGCGCGGCCAGACCTTGAAGCCCGCGGTGTTGATCTGATCCTTCGTCCGGTCCACGATCACGAAGTAGCCGTCCTCGTCCACCCGGGCCACATCGCCCGTGTGGAGCCACCCGCCAGCCATGGCCTGCGCGGTCTCCTCAGGGCGGTTCCAGTAGCCCTTCATCACCTGGGGGCCGCGGATGACCAGCTCCCCCGGCTCCCCGGCAGGCAGGTCCCGTCCCGTCTCCAGGTCAACGATCTTGGCGTCGGTGTCGGGCAGCGGGATGCCGATGGACCCGGGCTTCGCGCGGTCCAGGGGGTTGGCGTGGGTCAGCGGGCTGGTCTCGGTGAGACCGTAGCCCTCGATCAGCACCTCGTGGCCGACCAGCTCGTCGAACGCGGCCTTCACGCTGGCGGGCAGCGGCGCGGCGTTGGTCCGGCAGGCGCGGAGCGAGGAGTAGTCCGCGCGCCGGCCCTCCGCGTTGTTCAGCAAGGCGATGAACATCGTCGGGACGCCGAAGAGACGGGTCGCGCTGAAGCGCTCCACCGCCCGGGCGACGGTGACGGGGTTGAACCGCCGGAGCACCAGGATGGTGGCCCCGGCATAGAGCGGGACGTTCATCACCCCGGACATCCCGCCGCTATGGAACATCGGCAGCGCGCCGACGCAGACTTCCGCCCCGGGCTCGAAGGCATACCACTCGGCGAACTGGATGGTGTTGGTGACGATGTTGCGATGGGTGAGCATGGCGCCCTTGGGCGCCCCCGTGGTTCCCCCGGTGTATAGCAGCACCGCCACGTCTTCAGCCGGATCTACCGCGGCCGGGGACACCCCCTGCCCGTCCTCCCGGAGAAGCTCATCGAAGCGAAGAGCCCCGGGCGGGATGGCGTCGCCAGGGGATCCGGCGACAACGAGCGGGATGCCGAGACGCGCGGCGATCGCGGCTGCCAGAGGCGCTCCCGCCGACGCGGCCACGAGGAGCCGGGCCCCGGCATCGGCCACCTGCCCGTCGAGCTCGCGCTCAGTCAGGGCCGGATTCACCGGGACGACGGTCGCTCCGAGGAGCCAGGCGGCGTAGAAGCCGGTGATCAGCTCGGGTCCGTTCGGCAGACACAGGGCCACGCGATCCCCCTTGACGATGCCCAGCCGCCTCAACCCCGCCGCGAGGGCATGGACCGAGCGCCAGAGGGTCTCGTAGGTCACGGCCCTCAGCTCCGCGCCCGTCTCGTGATCCAGGATCCTGAGGGCGCACCGCTGGGGGAAGCGCTGGACGCTTCGCTCGAGAATCCACCAGGCTGGGACCTCCGGGTAGGCGAGCGAAACGGGCAGGTGCGACGGCCAGGCGCGGTGCCAGGCACGGGCCCCCTCACCTTTATCCTCTCCCCCGCCAGGCGCGTCAGCGCCCCGAGCATGA
>Ga0209322_10000616_pt1 | contig 20943 bp, 21 predicted proteins | sample Rifsed19ft1_FD_184013 | JGI IMG/M metagenome (GOLD analysis project Ga0209322, IMG submission 184013) | Soil microbial communities from Rifle, Colorado, USA - sediment 19ft 1 (version 2) | ecosystem: Environmental > Terrestrial > Deep subsurface > Rock core/Sediment | place: Rifle, Colorado... | reverse complement strand
GGAGCCGGTGGCGCAGATCTCCCTGGCGCTGCGAAGGCTGGGGGAGAGCGCCATTACCGTAGAACGCGTGTCGAGTCTCTACCGGACCGAGCCGGTGGAAGCTCCCCCTCAACCTTGGTTCACAAATGCGGTGGCTCGGGTGAAGAGCCCGTTCGAACCACCGGTCTTGCTCTCCATTTGTCAAGATATCGAAAGAAGGCAGGGAAGAGACCGAAAGGGCTGTCACGCTCCCCGCCCCATCGACTTGGACCTTCTCATGGCCGGTGACACCCCGGTAGAGGGGTCTCATCTCATCTTGCCACACCCCCGGCTTCACCAGAGGCGATTCGTTCTGGTTCCCTTGATGGAGATCGCTCCCCATTGGATCCACCCGCGGCTCGGCCTGAGCGTCGAGGAGCTTCTGGAGCGGTGCCTCGACGAGTCGGTCGTGATGCGGCTCAGCGCGTCACCCCATCCTCAGTAATGAAACTGCGATACGTCTCGGTCGAAGGCCCCCCCGGGGTTGGGAAGACCGCCCTGGTGGAGCGCCTCGTAGCCCACCTGGAGGCCTCGGTCGTACTCGAGCGATCGGAGAATCCTTTCCTCCGCGACTTCTACCATGAGAAACCCGGGGCGGCTTTCCAGACTCAGATGTTCTTCCTTTTGAGCCGCTATCGACAACTGTTGGAGTTGGCGCAGCGCGAGCTGTTTCGCCAGGTAACGGTCAGTGACTTCATCTTCGCAAAGGATAAGATCTTCGCCTACCTCAACCTCGACGACACCGAGCTGATGTTGTACGAGAAAATCTATCGGGTCTTGGAAGGAGAAGTGCCCCAACCCGAGCTGGTCATCTACCTCCAGGCACCAGCGGAGGTCTTACTCAAACGCCTCAAGGCTAGACCCCGACGCGCCGAGCCCGGCCCGGGGGAGGCCTATCTGCGAGAGTTGGTGAAGGCTTATGACTATTTCTTTTTCCACTACTCGGCGACCCCCCTTCTGGTTGTCAACACCGCCGAGGTGGACTTCTCCCACCCCGCAACCGCGCTGGACGATCTCATTCACGAAATGCAGTCCCTGAGCGGAGGAACTCGCTTCTACATGCCTGGCCGGACACGATAGGCCTGGGCCCGAATACCCGTGAAATTCAATCGATTGGGGGCCGCTTCCTAAAACCCCTGTCGCTCCGCCCACACCTCTTGCCGCTCCCTCACGAACGTGGTAGACTTGGTTATTATTTCTCTCATTTCAGACCCTAGTCTTAGTTAGGCCAGAGCCGGCAACCGCAATAAGGCTGCTCGTGACAGGGGCAATTTCGCCCATTGCCGAGCCAATCATTGCAGCAGCAGATCTAACGTGGAGGTTCCTATGACCACCCAAGCCGAGTCGAGTCCTACCACTGGCGGACGCAAGAACCGCCGCAGACAACTCATCGTCGACAAGTCGTTCCAATACCGGTTGATCGGGCTCCTGCTGGCCATCTGGACGGCCAATTCCCTGTTCTTCTCGATCATCCTCTACTACTTCTATCAGGGGCACATCCTGCGGTTCTACCATCTCGTTCCTCGGACGGGCATGGTGCCTTTGCTCTCCGCCCCGATGCTGTTCTCGGTGGCCATCGGGTTCATCCTGCTCTTCGGGATGGTGCTGGTAGGAATCATCGGGATCTACCTCAGCAACCAGATAGCCGGGCCTCTGTACCGGGTCAAGCTGAGCCTCACCCGCGTCACCGAAGGCGACGTCAACTTCGAGATTCGCTTCCGAGACCGGGATTTCTTGGAGGACTTTCCCGGCTACTTCAACGGGATGCTCGAATCACTGAAGAAACAGGGTGGCAACGACGTCGAGACGCTGAAGGCCATCGAAGAGAGTCTGTCGGACCCCCAAAAGTCGCGAGCCCTCATCCGAGAGCTCCGCGAGCGGAAACAATCCCAATTGGGTTTGCCCGCCGAGAAAGCCGATCGGGTACCGGTGGCGATTCACTAGCTCCGCGGCCGGACACCTCCATAAACTGACCGGGGCCCCCGGCCCTTCCCGCGGCTGGGCTTGCTGCTAGAAGTCTATTTGATCCAGGGCTTTGACGGCGAGCATCCCGTCTCTTATACTAGCTTCATCCGAGGAACGCATGGCTAAAGACAAAGACGATAGCCCCCTTTCCTCGAATGTTCCCCGCGAGCTCGAGGTCGGTCGCGGTGAGGTCCGCCAGAAGTTCCGGCAGGATATCCCCAAGGGACAAGGCGATCTGCTCACCTCCAAAGACTTGTTTGGCGAGATTATCGACGAGTTGGGAGACGACGGAAGGGCCGTATCGCGGGAAGGGGCGGCTTCGCCATCGCCGATGCGCGCCGATACCGTCTCGATGAAGGCCGAGGCAGACGGGGAGAAGGTCTACTCCATCGTCGATCTTGCCTATTCCACGCTTCTCCACGATTCCAAGCTCAACCGCCAGGTCGAGACCGGCGGCGCCGCCCCCGAGACAGAGCCCGCGAAAGCCGATTCCGCTTATGGCCAGTATCTGCTTCTCGACCGAATTGCCACCGGGGGCATGGCGGAGGTCTTCCGGGCCAAGCGCCGGGGGGTGGAAGGTTTCGAAAAGACGGTTGCAGTGAAACGTATCCTCCCCCATCTGTCGGACAACAAAGAGTTCGTCGAGATGTTCATCAACGAAGCCAAGATGGTCGCCGGACTCTCCCATCCCAATATCGTCCAGATCTTCGATCTGGGGAAGATCGAGAACACGTATTACATAGCTATGGAGTACATCGAGGGGATGGATCTGCGAGCGATTCTGGCGCGTCTCCGAGGCAAAGAGACGATTTTGAACGTCGACCTATCCGCGTTGATCGCGACCAGGGTTGCCAGCGCGCTCGAGTACGCTCACCGGCACCGTGACGCGTCGGGAAAACCGCTGCAGATCGTACATCGCGACGTGAGCCCTCCTAATATCCTCATTTCTCGCGAGGGAGAAGTGAAGCTCGTCGATTTCGGCATTGCCAAGGCCGCCATCAAGGCCCACTCCACGGACAGCGGCTCTTTGCGAGGCAAGCTTCTCTATATGTCGCCCGAGCAAGCCTGGGGCAGATCCCTGGACAAGCGGTCGGATATTTTCTCCCTGGGGGTGGTGTTGTTCGAGATACTGGCCGGCCGCAGCTTGTTCATGAGCACATCGGAGATGAGCATCCTGGAGAGAGTGAGGGAAGCCCACTTTCTCACTCCCTCGTCTTTTAACCCCGCCATCCCCATCGAGCTGGAAGCCGTGGTCGCCAAGTCGCTGAAGAAAGAGCCGGACGACCGCTATCAGGACGCTTCGGAGATGCTGCGCGACCTGGATGCATATCTTCGACGCCGGCCGGCGGTGGGAGCTGCGGAGCTCGCAGGATCGGTGGAAAGGCTCTTCGCTCCCGGAGCTGGCGAGGAATCGAAATGGAAGACCAACCCCGGTACCGTCGCCTGAGAAGGACACCGGAGCTCGGAAGACGCTCAGCGGTGATGGAGTCAAGCAGGAAAATGCCTCTTAGCGAAGAAGCGGATCGCACCTACCGCCGAACTCTAGAAGTTGCCCAGCGCCAGCTCGAAGAGATCGACGAGCAGATCGAACGGGAGCTCGCCATGGTGAGAGAGCGTTTGGCCGATCTTCAGGAGAAGCGGAGGGCAGCGCTCCAGATGTACGACGCGGCCTGCACGATGCTGGGTATCGAGAGCGAGCCAAGAAGCGACGAAGAGGGCTCGGACGCGGAGCCTCCCATCTAGATTGACGGCGACAAGGGGACTTGCTAGGATCCGCCACCCCTATCATGAGCTGGTTCAAGAAAGAAAAAACACCGCTGGCGCCGGCGGAAAAAAAGAGCCGGATGCCGGAGGGTTTGTGGAGCAAGTGTCAGGGGTGTTCGGAAATCCTCTACAAGAAGGAGGTTATACGTAACTCCAACGTCTGTCCCAAGTGCAACTACCACTTTGGACTTTCTGCCACCGAACGATTGACGATGCTTCTGGACGGGGGCTCCTACCAGGAGATCGATTCTCGACTGCGATCCACGGATCCACTTCACTTCAAGGACACAAAGCGGTATCGGGATCGACTCGACCGCAGCAGGCAGCAAACGGGACTGGATGACGCCATCATCACCGTGCGGGGTACCATCTCCGGCGTCCCGGTCATTGTGGCGGTCATGGAGTACGACTTCATTGGCGGAAGCATGGGGGTGGTCGTGGGCGAGAAGATTACCCGTGCCATCGAGAGAGCCCTGGAGGAACGCACGGCGCTCATCATCGTTTCCCGCTCGGGAGGAGCCAGGATGCAAGAGGGGGCGCTCTCCTTGATGCAAATGGCCAAGATCTGCGCCGCCCTCGCCCGCCTCGACGAAGCCGCGGTGCCCTACGTTTCCATTCTGACCGATCCCACCACCGGAGGCGTCACCGCGAGCTTCGCCATGTTGGGTGACCTGAATATCGCCGAGCCGAAGGCGCTCATTGGCTTCGCCGGGCCTCGGGTGATTGAGCAGACGATCCGTCAGCCGGTGCCACCCGGCTCGCAACGCTCCGAGCATCTCATGGAACATGGGATGTTGGATCTCATCACCGAGCGCCGGCAGATGAAGGAGATACTGGGCAAAATTTTGCACTTCTTCACCGATGACCTCGCGGCCGAACCCCCTGCCTTGTCGGAAGAATATCTTCCCTAAGAAAAGCCTTACCCGTATGGACTATGCCGCGGCAGTGGCCTATCTAACCGGCCACGAACGCTTGGGAATCAAGTTTGGGCTAGAGAACATCGGCCGTCTGGTCGAAGCGTTGGAACATCCCGAGCACGACTGGCGCTCGATCCTGGTCGCGGGAACGAACGGTAAGGGCTCAACGGCCGCTCTGCTCGAGTCGATTCTGCGCGCCGCCGGTCATCGCACCGGCCGCTACACCTCTCCCCACTTACTCCGTCTGGAGGAGCGGATCATGGCGGAAGGCAAGTCCATCTCTCCCGAAGAGCTGGCGGCGGTAGTCGAAAAAGTGAGAAGAGTCACCGCCGAGCTGCGGCAAACGAAAAAACTCCTCACCGAGCCCACTTTCTTCGAGCTCACCACCGCCTGTGCGTTCGAGTTCTTCCGTCGGAAGAGGATCCAGGTAGCGGTGATCGAGGTGGGAATGGGGGGACGCTGGGACGCAACCAATGTCGTCCCTGCTTCCTTGACTGCGGTGACCAACATTGGTTTCGACCATGAAAGGTTTCTGGGTCGGACACTCGCCGCCATCGCCGCCGAGAAAGCCGCGACCATCAAACCTGGCCGGCCGGTAGTGACTTCGGTCCGCGAGCCGGAGCCGCTCGCTGTCATTCGCTCGGAAGCCGCCCGCCACGGGTCTCCGCTGTTCGAGGTTCCAAGGGATGTTCGAGCTCGGTCGAAGGAGGCGGGTGGCGGTCAATGGGTCCGCCTGGAAACGCCCGAGGCGGTTTATCCCGAGCTCTTCCTACCTTTGGTCGGTGCGCACCAGGTGGAGAACTTGTCTCTAGCGGTTCGCATGGCGGAGCTGATGAGCCACCTGGGTTTGGAAACGACCCGGGAGGCGGTCCGATCGGGAGTTCGGTCGGTGGTTTGGGAAGGGCGGCTGGAGAGAATCGAGGGCGCGCCCGCGCTCACCATCGATGCGGCCCACAATCCCATGGGAGCCGCCGCCTTGGCTCGATACCTCGAGGCTCATCCCCACCCGCATCGGGTCTTGCTCTATGGGGTCATGAGGGACAAGCAGTCAAGAAAAATGCTCGATCTCCTCCTCCCCCACGTCCGACACTTGATTGTCACCCGGCCACCTAGTCCCAGGGCGCAAGACCCGGAGAGCGTTGCCGGCCATGCCGCCCGCCAGGGGTTCTCTTCCCAAGCGGTGAGCTCGCCCGAGCTGGCACTGGCAAGCGCCCGCCGTCTGGCGGGGAAGACGGGAGAGATCGTGGTGGCCGGGTCGATCTTCTTGGCCGGAGAGGTGAAGCGCCTCTTGCTTCTAGAGAACGAGAACCGGCATTGAGAGAGTAAGGGTCCGTCTCGGTCCCCCCTTGGCTCCTGGCGGGCTCGTTCGAGGAGGTGTACAGTAACTCCGTGTCAGAACGCGTGTTGCTCCACCTTCGCGTCAACGGCGAGCCGGTTGAAGTCGCCGCACCCGTTCACAAGACCCTCCTGGAGGTTTTGCGGGAAGAGCTGCGGCTGACCGGCACCAAGCACGGCTGTGAGCTCGGCGAATGCGGTACCTGTACCGTGCTAGTGGACGGAGGCCCCGTCCTCTCGTGCTTGACGCTGCCGATCGAGCTCGAGGGGCGCGAGGTCGTGACGGTGGAAGGGATGTCGCACCAGAGTACGCCCCATCCTCTGCAGATCGCGTTCGCAGAAATCGGAGCGGCTCAGTGCGGTTACTGTACGCCAGGAATCCTTCTGGCGGCGAAGTCTTTCCTCGACCGGAATCCTCGACCGAGCCGGTTAGAGATACAGGAAGCACTGGCCGGGAATCTTTGCCGCTGCACCGGTTACCTTCAGATTCTGCAAGCGGTGGAGCTGGCGGCGGGGCGAATGTCCAAGGAGCTTGGGTCTTCCGGAGAGTAGGTGGCGGTGGCTACCAAGATCGGCGTCAAGCCAAGGGTGAAGGCGCCTTCCCCGCCGAGACCCGCAAGCGAACAGACGCTCCATATCATTGGCCAGCCCCTTCCCAAAGTGGATGCCATGGCGAAGGTGTGCGGTGAGACGGTCTTCGTCGATGACTTGTCGCTTCCCAGGATGCTCTACTGCAAGATCAAGAGAAGCCCCCACCCCCATGCACGCATCCTGAAAGTCGACACCACCGGCGCCCAACGACTTCCTGGCGTGGTGGCGACGCTGGTAGGCTGGGAGCTCCCCATACCCTTCGGAATCCTTCCCGTTTCCCAAGACGAGCACGCGCTGGCCATCGAGAAAGCGCGTTTCGTGGGAGATCCGGTGGCGGCGGTAGCGGCGGTGGACGAGGAAACCGCGGAGCTCGCTCTCCGACACATCGACGTGACGTACCAGGTGCTTCGACCGATCATGTCGATCGAGGAAGCCCTCGAGGAAGAGGAGGTGCGTGTCCACGATTATGGTCCGCGAGGCAACATTCACAAGACGGTATCTCTCCAGTTCGGAGATCTCGAGGAGGGATTTCGCGAGGCCGATCATGTTCGGGAGGACACTTTCTTCTTCGAAGGGAATACGCATCTTCCCATGGAACAGCACGCCGCGGTGGCTTCTTATGGAGCGGACGGGAAGATGACCCTCTGGTCCTCCACCCAGACCCCGCACTACGTCCATCGTGCCTTGGCGAAAGTGTTGGAGATGCCCGCTTCGCACATCCGAGTCATTGCCTGTCCGAATGGTGGCGGCTTCGGTGGAAAGAGCGATCCCTTCAATCATGAGATGGTGGTGGCCAAGCTCTCCATGAAGACCCGGCGCCCGGTGAAGGTCACCCTGACGCGCGAGGAGGTGTTCTATTGCCACCGCGGCCGGCACCCGGCGAAGATGTGGATCAAGACGGGAGTGAAACGAGACGGTGCCATTACCGCCATGCACTTCCGATCCTTCTTGGACGGGGGCGCCTACGGAAGCTACGGGGTGGCCAGCCTCTACTACAGCGGAGCGCTTCAGACGGTGACCTATCGTGTTCCACGGTACAGGTTCGAGGGTGTGCGCGTCTTCACCAATAAACCGCCCTGTGGCCCCAAGCGCGGGCACGGTACGCCCCAGCCCCGATTCGCCATCGAGTGTCACCTGGACAAAATCGCCGAAGAGCTCGGCATGGATCCCTTGGAGCTGCGCCTGCGGCATCTCGTCGAGCCTTTCTCCGTCACCGTGAATCAAATGCGGCTTCGCACGGTGGGATTGAAGGAGTGTCTGGAGAGAGTCGCTGAGCGCTCCGGCTTTCCAAAAAAGCATGGGCGTCTCCACCAGGGAGTGGGCATCGGGCTGGCGGCATCCGCCTATATCAGCGGCGCCGGTCTGCCTATCTACTGGAACGATCTTCCTCATAGCGGCGTGCAGCTGAAGCTGGACCGCGGCGGAGGGGTGACGGCGTTTTGTGGCTCCACCGATATCGGGCAGGGATCGGATTCGGTGCTCGCCTATGTGGTGGCGGAGGAGCTGGGCGTCGAGGTCTCCGACATCCGCGTGGTGACCGCCGACACCGATCTGACGCCGGTGGATCTGGGCAGTTACTCCAGCCGGGTCACCCTGATGATGGGAAACGCCGCCATCGAGGCGGCGCGACGCTTGAAGCCGCTGATTCTGAACGAGGTGTCTCGGGAGATCGGCGTTCCGGCGGAGCGGCTCCGCATGGCCCATCGTCGGGTCTTCGACGCGCGCCATCCGGACAAGGGCATGAGCTTCAGCGAGGCGGTGGTGCTGACCGAGGCGAAGCATGGCACGCTGGGGTCGACCGGGAGCTACAGGCCGCCTCCCTCTCCCGCCCGTTACAAGGGCTCGGGTGTGGGTCCCAGCCCGACCTATAGCTATTCCGCCTGCGTGGTCGAGCTCCAGGTGGATCGCGACACCGGGCGGATCACCATCGACAAGATCTGGATAGCCCACGACCTGGGCAAGGCTATCAACCCGCTTCTCGCCATCGGACAAATCGAGGGCAGCGTCTACATGGGACTGGGCGAGGCTCTCATGGAAGAGCAGGTCTTCCGCCTGGGTGCCCACAAGTCTCCCTCCCTGCTCGAGTACAAGAGCCCTACGTTCTTAGAAATGCCACCGGTCGAGGCGATCCTTGTCGAAACGCTCGATCCGGAGGGACCCTACGGGGCCAAAGAGTGCGGTCAAGGGCCGCTGCTACCGGTCATACCCGCTCTGGTCAACGCCATCTACGATGCGATCGGCGTGCGAATCGATGAAGTGCCGGTGACGCCTGCCAAGATCCTTCAGGCCCTGGAGGGTCGTCTGCGCGCCCCTGAAGTGCCGAGCTTCACGTTTCCCGAGCCGCTCAGGGTGCCTCCCTTGTCTCCCATCGAGGGAGCGACGATATGATGCGCCTCCCTCCCTTTCGCTACCTCGCTCCGAGGAGACCGGAGGAGGCGGCGCGCATGCTGGCCGACCATGGTCCGGAGGCCATGCCGGTGGCCGGCGGCACCGATCTCTACCCGAACATGAAGCGACGACAATTCGAACCGCGGGTCCTGGTCGGACTGCGGGCGCTCGCGGGCGTGCGGGCATTGTCCGGAAGTCCGCAAAGCGGCGTCGAGATCGGGGGACTCCTAACTCTCACCGAGCTCACGGAGGCTAACCTACTGCGATCCGCCTACCCCGCTATCGCCCGAGCGGCCGGGCTGGTGAGCTCCCCGATCCTGCGGAACATGGGAACCATCGGTGGCAACCTCTGTATCGACACTCGATGCAACTATTACAACCAGAGCTTCGAGTGGCGCGAGGCGATCCATTTCTGCATGAAGAAAGATGGCGAGACGTGCTGGGTGGCTCCGGGCGGTAGCCGATGCTGGGCCATCAGCTCGTCCGACACGGCGCCGGTTTTCATGGCCCTCGAGGCCGAGGTGACTTTGGTCGGTCCGGAGGGCGAGCGCCGGATTCCGGTCAGGGATCTCTACAAGACAGACGGAATCGACTACCTGGCCAAACGGCACGACGAGATCCTCACCAAGATCCACGTTCCGCCGACCGATGGGATTCGCGCCACCTACCTGAAGCTCCGGCGGCGGGGAAGCATCGACTTCCCCATCTTGGGAGTGGCCGCCTCGCTCCGCATGGCATCCAACCGAACCGTGGAGAAGGCTCACATCGTCTTGACCGCCGTGGAATCGGCTCCGGTGGAGGCCAAAGAGGCGGAACGGATGCTGGTCGGCCAAGAACTCACTGGCGAAGTTATTCGAGCGGCGGCGGACGCGGCTTACCGTCCGGCCCGGCCCCTCGACAATACCGACCTGACCCATGCGTACCGCAAGAAGATGGCACGGATCTTCGTGGCTCGTGCTTTGGAGGAGCTCTCCATGGGCGCGGGGAGCCAGGAATGAACGCTGCCGCTTCGCACGGCCCTGGACCTCAACACCAGACTCTTTCTCAATGCCCTCAACTCGGCGGTAAGCTTCCCAGGCCAAAGTCAGCGAGGCAGGGCCACAGGGTCGGACCGGGGGTGGTGGCAGTGTGGTTCTTCGTGTTAGACTATGAGCTGGCCTTGGGCGTCATTCCCAGCTCACTCCGTGACGCCTCATATCTGTCAACACAACTAGCCAGGGATTGTATCCAGGGGTCCAAGAGTTTGAAAAGCGCGGTCGCGAAGCTGCTTCGGTGAATTTAGCGGCTAGAGGTCTCCGACCTAGGGAAGCTCCGCGACCCGGTGGGCTCCGGTATGTAGAGGGGTAACGTTTGGGTATGCAGAAAGCAAATCTAAGTGAAGTAGGTCCGCGCTCCGAGATCCGCAGGTTTCCGTCCGGCCGTCACAGCATCTCATGGCTGCACACTTTGCCTTTCCTGGGCGTCCACCTCATGGTCCTCGGCGTCATCTGGGTCGGTTGGAGTCCCGTCGCGCTTGGCGTCGCACTCGCCGCGTTTTGGTTGAGGATGTTCGCGGTCACCGGTTTCTATCATCGCTACCTCTCCCATCGCACCTACAAGACGTCGCGGTGGTTCCAGTTTGTTTTCGCGTTGCTGGGAAACGCGGCCACCCAAAAGGGACCCCTGTGGTGGGCCTCTCATCATCGCATCCACCACCTGTACTCCGATGAGGAAAACGACGTGCATTCTCCCGTGCAGCAGGGCTTCTTATACAGTCACGTAGGCTGGATCTTTGCGCGTGAGAACGGCCATACCAAGACACGGTTGGTTCCGGATCTCGCCAAGTTTCCCGAGCTGCGGTTTTTGGATCGATTCGACATGCTGGTTCCCGTGTTGCTGGGGACGGCGATGTTCGGTCTGGGCGTGTTATTGGAGAGGGTGGCTCCGGGGCTCGGGACCAATGGGATGCAGATGTTGATCTGGGGCTACTTCCTGTCCACCGTCGCCCTGGCGCACGGTACCTTCACCATCAATTCGCTGTCGCACCAGTTTGGTCGGCAGCGTTTCCAGACCTCGGACACCAGCCGGAACAATTGGCTACTGGCCTTGCTTACCATGGGCGAAGGCTGGCACAACAATCACCATCACTTTCCGACCGCAACACGCCAAGGGTTCTACTGGTGGGAGATCGATCTTACCTACTATGGACTCTTCTTGTTGTCCAAGTTGGGTCTGATTTGGGATCTCAAGCCCGTCCCTCAGCACGTCTTGAAGAGCGGAAGATCCTCAGAGCGAGTCGCCGCCTAGCGCCGCCAAGCTCTACTTCTTGACCGCGGCGACGGCAGAAGGGTTCCGTCCCAGGCGAACGTACTTTCTCTCGAAGTTGGACCCCACTAGCTCGTCATGTGCCGCGGTGGCCGGGCGCCGGTATGGACTCGGAACCAGAGAAGACGAGCCAATGACCGCGGCGATTTGGGCGAAGTATTCCGGGTGATCGGTCACGACCTGTAGACGTCCGCCTGGAGTCAGCGTGCGTTCTACTTCTCGGATGAACTGCGGTTGGATCAGACGTCGCTTGTGGTGGCGCTTCTTGGGCCAGGGGTCCGGGAAGTGAACGTAGATAGCGGCGAGGGTGGCATCGGGCACGAATTCTCTTAAGAAGTACCCCGCGTCGATCAAGATCACGCGGACGTTCCCGCACCCGCGGCGACGGAGCCGGTCGCTAGCGAACCGCCAGTAGCGCCGGGCCCGCTCAATGCCAATGAAGTTCACGTCTGGACGGCTCTGCGCCTCCTCGCCGAGGAAGGTACCCCTGCCAGTTCCAATTTCCATCTCCAGGGGCCGGTCGTTCCCGAACAAGACGCGGCCGGTCACGGGTTTCGGGAGGGTGCGAACCTCGAGACCGATCGGTTCGACGGTCCCGGTGTAGCTCTGTCTTAGACTTGCTCGCTGTCGCGGCACGGCAGCCTCGTCACGGAGCTCGGGGCGCGTGATGGTTGCTGGGAACTAGAGGGAGACGATCCCACGCTTGATGGCGTACTGGATCAGCTGGGCGGTGGTCTCGAGACCGAGTCTCTCCATGAGATCATATTTGTGGGACTCGACGGTTCGGTTGGAGACGTTCAGCGCCGAGGCAATCTCCTTCATGGTATGCCCTTCCGCGACCAGCTGCAGCACTTCGCGCTGCCGCGCGGTGAGCTTCTCGGAGCTGCGGCTGGGATCGGCGCCGGCTCTCATGAAGGATTCCCAGACCTCCTGCTGAAGGACCGGTGTCACGTAGACCCTTCCCTGCAGTACGGTGTGGATGGCCGTTATGAGCTCTTCTCCCGCCGACTGTTTGAGGAGATAGCCCGAGGCGCCGGCGCGGAACGCTTCCGTTGCCAGATCGGCGTCTCGGTGCATCGTCAGGAAGACCACCTTGGTGCGAGCGGTCTTCTTCTTGAGCAGTCGCACCGCGTCCAGGCCGTTTAAGGATGGCATGGTGATATCGGCGACGATAACGTCGGGTCGAAGCTTCTCGGCCGCTACCAGCATGGCGCGCCCGTCCTGGACGGTACCCACCAGCTCGAACTCAGGCTCCAAGATGCTTTTCAAACCCTCGGTAACAATGGTGTGATCGTCAGCCAGGAGTACGCGGGCACGCATCACACCTCTCCTTTCGTGGGGACGAGCACCTGCAACTCGGTCCCCTTTCCGGGGCCTGACTCCAAGAGGAAGGTGCCGCCCACCAGGCGCACCCTCTCCTGCATGCTGACCAGTCCGAGGCCTTTGCTAGCCCGCCTCCGTGCGACGTCGAACCCCACGCCGCCGTCGGAGATCAAGAGCCGGAGGCCCTGGTGCGTTTCGCTGAGCCTCACCCGGGCCTCACTCGCCCCGGAGTGCTTCCGCACGTTCTGAAGGGACTCCTGGGTGACTCGATAGAGGCACAGCGCCACGTCGGGTCGAACGGGCTCGACATCCTCAGGAACACTTATCTGAACCGAGATGCCGGAGTTCTTGCTGAATTCCGTGCAGTAGGACTTCAAGGCGGCTACCAAACCCACGTGCTCCATGGTGTCGGGATGGAGGCGGTGGGACAGGCGGCGCACGTCGTCGGTTAGCTCCCCGGTGCGCCTCTGGAGATCCGTGATCTGACCATGAACGGCGTCCATCGGGTTGAGTTGCATTTTCATTTTGCTGAGTGTGATGGCGAGTGCCGCCAATTTCTGGTTCACGTCATCGTGCAGCTCGCGCGCCACGCGCTTGCGTTCCTCTTCCTGGGCGACGATGAGCTTGCCGGCGAGGTGCTGGATCTGGCGATGGCTGCGGCGAAGGGCCGCCGTGCTTCTGCGCAGAGCTTCTTCCGCCTGTTTGCGCTCCGTGACGTCGAACATGAATCCTCGAAGCTTGACCGGGACCCCATTCTCGCTCTCGACGCAGACGAGGTCGTGCAACCAAACGATCGAACCGGTGGAAGAGATCATGCGGTATTCGAACTCGTACTCGCTGGACGACAGGGCGGATGTCTCGCAGAACTCGAGAGCCCTCGCCCGGTCCTCTTCGTGGATGTGAGCGGCCCAGAACGCTTCCTCATACCAACGCGCCAGTGGGTATCCGAGGATCTTCACGGCTTGGGGACCCACGTAAGTGAAACGCCAGGTCTTGGCATCCGCCTCCCAGGGAATGACGTTGGTCGACTCGACGAGCCGCCGCAAACGGTCCTCGCTCTTGGCCAGTGCTACCTCGGTGCGCTTGCGGGCGGCGATATCGTGCACCACGACGCTGATGCCGCGTACCGTTCCGTCCTCGCCGATCAGTGGGTAGAGGCTAGCCAGCCAGTCGCGTTCCACGCCGGGTTGTGCGGGAGTCGTCACCTTGAGGTCGACATTCACCAGCGGTGCGGCCGTCTCCAGGACCCCGCGCAGCAGGGGCTCCAGAGCCGGCGCCAGCGTCGGCAGGAGCTCCACCACCGTGCGACCGATATGGTCCAACACCGGCCTGCCGTGAATCTCGGCCAGACACTCGTTGATCCGCAGGTAGCGCAGATCGCGGCTCAACAGACAGAGGCCCACCGGAACGGTGTGGTATATGTGCTCGAGCTCCAGTACTTCGTCCCGGAGCGCTTCGTTCTTGGTGGGGCCCATGGCTATGTCCACATGAGGCCCTTCATTCTAGACTAAAGGGCCTGGGTGAGGTAGCGGGGGGACGATCTGGCGAGATAATACCTCCGAGCAGAACTCCTGCCCTCAGTGCGCCGCCTCGGATCCCGGGGTTATCACGACGTCGTAGTGGACGCTTCATGTGACCTCCTTTTTCCTAACCGCGGCTCGGCGGTCGAGACCGGCCACCCGCGCATCTATCGGGCTGGGCGATCGGTGGCCCGGCGCTCACTTTGGGTGGTTTGTGTCTCCGCCACGGCAATCGTACTATTTGGTCTTCTTGGTGGCAGAGACGGTGGCCGGGCCGGTCGATCCGTCAGAAAAATGGTGGGAGGAATGAGCGGGCGAGCCCAAGACGCATTGATTCGGCTTCTGCTGATTCCTCTCGCCGTTCTCGAGGTGACATGCCAGCTCATCGTGAAGGCTCCACAACACCCTCCCAACATCGTGGTCATTCTCGTCGACACGCTCCGGCCCGATTATCTGGGCTTCTACGGGTACGAGAAGGAAATGGCGCCTTTCCTCGCCGAACTGGCGCGTAACTCGGTTGTGTTCGAGCGAGCCTTCTCCACGTCGTCTTGGACCGCTCCCAGCACTTCATCCTTGTTCACTTCACTCTATCCCAACCAGCACGGTGTCATCGAAGGGTTCCTGATGCATCGAGTCCGTTCCAAGAGGCAGGAGAGCGAGGGGAGGGAGACTATCGAGCTCAATCGACTGCCCTCCGAGGTGGCCACGCTGCCCGAAGAGTTCAAGTCGATGGGCTATGCCACTTATGGTTTAGCGACGAACATCAATATCGGCGACGAGATGGGCTTCAGTCGTGGGTTCGATCGTTTCGAGCGTGAGGCGGAGGCGGACGCCAGCTTCGTTCTGGAACGGGTGAAAGAATGGCGGGAAGAAATCCGGCAATCGAGTCCCTTCTTCCTTTACTTGCACTTGAACGACGTTCATCTGCCCTATCACAAGCGTCTCCCGTACTACCAGGAGCAAAAAGGAAAGTTGAACGACCGCCGGGCCCGGTACCTCAGTGAATTGGCCTATGCCGACGAGCACATCCGGAAGATCTACGAGACTCTGGACCTGGGAAAGGACACGATTCTGGTGACCCTCTCCGACCACGGCGAAGAGTTCGAGGACCATGGCGGCTTGGCGCACCGAGCGAAGCTGTACGTCGAGCTCAATCGAGTCCTGATGATGTTTCACGCACCGTTCCTGGGTCTCGATCCCCAGCGTGTCGCGATGAACGTCAGTCTCATCGATGTCTTGCCCACCCTGATGGAGCTGGCCGGTGGAGAGCGGATGGACGGCTGGGAAGGCGTGTCCCTGGTGCCGGTGCTGAGAGCGGGAGAGGAAACGGAAGATCTGGTCGAGACACTAAGGAGACGCACGCTCTTTGCCCACCGGATCAACCGGGAGGAGGCTCAAGGACCCCTGTGGGCCGCCATCCTCCGCCACTGGAAGCTCATCGAAGGGTCGGATGGCCGAAGAGAGCTCTACAATCACCGACGCGATCCGACCGAGAGGCGGGACCTCTATTCTCCCCATGCCGACGGGATACCGGTGAAGTTGGTCGAGGCGCTTCAGGAGTTCAAAGAGCGTGAGCTGGCCGGGAAGCCGGACACGGTGGAGATCGAGGTGGATCCGGAGCTCGAAGAGACCCTGAGATCCTTGGGCTACGTGAATTAGGGGCGTCATGAAGAAGCTCGACATCTTCAACCACATTCTCCCTCGACCTTTCTACGAGCTCATGATGAAGGTGGCGCCCAATCTGGGGGAGATGGGCAAGCGCGTGCGCGCCGTCCCCATGCTCTACGATCTCGACGAGCGCTTCCGAGTAATGGATCGCTTCCCCGACTATCACCAGGTGCTCTCGCTCGCCTCTCCCCCTCTCGAAGCTTACGGCGGGCCGGAGATCGCCGTTGATCTCGCTCGGGCGGCCAACGACGGAATGGCGGAGCTGGTAGGCCGTCACCCCGACCGCTTTCCCGCCTTCGTCGCCTCCCTGCCCATGAGCGATCCCCAGGTGGCCTGGAAGGAGTGCCACCGGGCGGTGAACGATCTCGGTGCCCGCGGCGTACAGATCTTCACCAACGTTTCCGGAAAGCCGCTCGACGAGCCGGAGTTCTCGCCACTCTTCGAGCTGATGGCGGGTTTCGATCTACCCATCCTTCTGCATCCCGCACGCAGCGCCAGGTTTGCCGACTATCCCACCGAAGACCGATCGAAGTACGAGATCTGGTGGACCTTTGGCTGGCCCTATGAGACCAGCGTAGCCATGTCCCGCATCGTCTTCGCCGGACTCTTCGATCGATACCCGAGCCTGAAGATCGTGACCCATCACTGCGGCGCCATGATCCCGTATTTCGAGGGACGGGTCGGACCGGGCTGGGATCAGCTGGGAAGCCGGACGTCGGACGAGGATCTGACGCTGGTCCTGAAGAGGCTCGAGAAACGTCCCCTGGACTATTTTCGAATGTTCTACGGCGACACCGCCCTCTTCGGGTCCCGAGCAGCGACCGAGTGCGGTCTGTCGTTTTTCGGGGCGGACCGCATCGTCTTTGCCTCCGACGCACCGTTCGATCCCGAAAAGGGACCCATGTACATCCGAGAGACGCTCCGTGTCTTGGACGAGCTCGAGCTATCTGCAGAAGATCGGAAGAAGATCTATTTCGAGAACGCGGAAAGGCTCCTGAAGCTGAAGTAGCGGTTGGATGCGGAAAGCAATCTAAGTTCAGGCCTCTCGAGCTGTCTCTACCACCAGCCGAAGCTTGGCGAACTGTTCCGTGGACTTGTACCGGGGATCGACGTAGGGAGGGTGAAGGCTCCAGTCACGCCCGTTGAAGTCAGAATCCAATTTTGCGGCAGCCTGATCGACGCGGGAATCGCCGAGGACCGAGCGACGCACCTTCATCCCGTGCTCATAACGTTCAGACAAGCCGCTTGTCCTCCAAGAAAGCTCGGATCGACTGGGCCAAGGCATGCGGCTTCTCGATGCAAGGTAGATGCCCGGCGCCCGCAACGAGCTCGAAGCGTGCATCGGGGATGGACTCCGCAAGCGCGCGCACCTGTCCCGGCGTCGTTACCTCGTCTTCCGAGCCGCATAGGACCAGGGTAGGCACTCGCGCCGACCCGGTGTCCTTCCGCAGGTCTGCGTCTCGAATTGCCGTGCAGGCGCCCAGGTATCCCTCTGACGAGGTCCGCAGCAGCATGGTCCGCCAGCCGCGCACGTCGGCGGGTCGGGTGGAGCGGAAAGAGGGTGTGAACCATCGTGCCAGGACTCCGTCGGCGATGAACGCGATCCCCTTCGATCGAACTGCCGCCAGCCTTTCTTTCCAAAAGGGGGCGTCGCCGAACTTAGCCAGCGCGTCGCACAAGATGAGGCCGCTCACCCGCTCTGGATGGGACACCGCCATTTGCAGTGCGACGAGTCCGCCCAGCGACACCCCGCACACAACCGCTTTGAGAACCCCGAGGGCCTTCATCAAGCCCGCCAGGTCGTTCGCCAACGCCGGGAGTGAGTAAGGAGGGGGAGTCGATTCACTCAGACCGTGGCCGCGAAGGTCATAGCGGACGAAGCGGGCCGATCTCTTTGGGTCCTGCAATGGCGGGAGGACGTCGTCCCAGATCCCCAGGTCGGCGCCCAAGGAGTTGACGAAGACCACCGTCGCGGCTCCCTCGCCGTCGAGACGGTAATGGGTAACGATATCGCCGACTTCCATGAAGGGCATTGCGATCTCTTCCGCGCATGCCGGAAGATGAACTCTGGAGCTCGCCTCGTACCGCAGGATCATACTATGCGCCTGCTGCTGAGACGAGCGGGTACATAATCCTATTTCTGGCCCTTGCCATCGCAAGGAAAGCGGGATAGGGTTCGCCGAGTAGGCTTGATTCCGAACCGGGAGAGGATGTCATGTATCGTTCGATCTTAGTCTTGCTCATGGTCTCTTGTGCTTGGCTCGCCGAGGCTCAGCCGCAGGATGAGTGGGAGGCTGTTGAGGTGCGGGTCGTCACCATCAGCGACGGCCTTCACATGCTGGTCGGTCGCGGCGGGAACATCGGTCTTTCGGTCGGGGAGGACGGAACCTTTCTGATCGACGATCAATTCGCTCCGCTAACCGACAAGATCGTGGCGGCGGTCCGCACCGTAACCCCCGACCCGGTGCGATTCATCGTCAATACCCACTTTCATGGAGATCACAGCGGCGGTAACGAGAACTTCGGAAAGCGGGGTAGCATCATCGTAGCCCACGACAACGTCCGCAAACGCATGAGCGTGGAGCAGGTGCGCCAGGTCCTTCGTCAGGATCGCACGCCCGCCGCGCCGCCCGAGGCTCTCCCCAAGATCACGTTCGCCGACGAGGTCACCTTCCATTGGAACGGAGACACCATCCGGGTCTTCCACGTCGAGAACGCCCACACCGACGGCGATTCCATCATTCACTTCACCAACGCCGATGTCTTCCACACCGGTGACGTGTTCTTCAACGGCCGCTATCCCTTCATCGATATCGACTCCGGCGGCAACGTGAACGGCATCATCGCCGCTGCCGACAGACTGCTTTCGATGTCACAATCGACCACCAAGTTCCTTCCCGGCCACGGCGAGATGGCGACGCCGGAGGATCTGCGCCGTTACCGCGATATGCTGTCGACGGTTCGGGACCGCGTTCAAGCGCTGATTGACCAAGGCAAGAGCATCGATGAGGTGGTGGCCGCCAATCCGACCGCCGACTTCGACGCTCAGCTGGGGGCTCAGAATGCCGAGGGTTTTGTGCGGTCCGTTTATTTCAGCTTGACGCTCTGACCTTCAGGGTGCCGAAAAACTCCTCCGCACCCTGCGCGAGCGGAGCGAGCCGGGCGCGCCGCCGTCCGCTGCGAGCCTACGAGCGGAGGACAGCGAGCGAACGAAGAGACAGCGAGCACAGAGAAGGAGACGCTGTCTCGGGCATCGTCCCCTTCGTCGACGCAAACGCCATTCCCATGGACCGGGAGTGCCTGCTCGAGGAGCAGACCGTGCTGATCGAGGACGGAACGGTCTCCGGCGTCGTTGTCTTCCCTTCCTCAGGTGACAGGAATTAGGAGGAGGTAGAGGAACTGCGCAGGAAGGTGAAGACGCGCAAGCAGGCCCTCGAGTATTTCCGGAAGGCGGAGACAGTCCGAAATAGCCCGATCCCCGGACCGGCGCCCAAAGAATTCGAACCTGAACCGGTCAATCGGTAACGCTATCTCGAGAAGCCCGAACGTCTCCAGTCTTTGCTGACCGGCGTCGCTTATGGCTGGATCATCCCGTGGCAAGAATGGGCAGATCAGTGTACACTTAAGTGTGCGGAGGTAGCCATGAAGACCATGACGCTGACCGAGGCCCGAAATCGGCTCTTGAAGGTGGCAGAGGAAATGGAGCGGCGGCCGGACCAGGTCGTGGAAGTCGTCAAACGAGGCAAGAAGGTGATGACTTTGTTGTCTGCCGAAGTCTACGAGGCCATCGTCGAGACACTGGAGGTTATCGGGGACGAGGCGGCCTTCGCCAAACTGCGCCGCGCCCTAAGAGAGATAGAGGCAGGGAAGGGCATGTCCTGGAGTGATGCTCGGGAGGAACTCGGGTTGTCGGAGTAGGGCTTGCCTCGCCGATACGAGATCGAGATCGCCCCGACCGGATATCGGTCACTCAAGACTCTCAAAGTCAAGAAGCTTCGTCGCGAGATCGCCAAGGTCATCGATGGGTTGGCCCGTGCTCCCGAGGAACAAGGGAAGGCGCTGCTGGGGCCACTCGAAGGGGTGCGGAGTGTGCGCGCGGCGCGCGATCGTTTCCGTATCCTTTACAAGGTCGACACACGCGCCAGGCTCGTGTCCGTCTTGCTAGTCGGTGAGCGAGCAGACGGTCAGGATGCGGACATCTACGCCCTGGCACAGAAGCTCCTCGCGACGTTGGGGAGGGGGGCCTGAGTGCGGTGTGTTTCCGCATTCGAGATTATCCATTGAGGGAACGGTTATGAATGGAAAGAGAAGGCAACGCAAACCCACGAGCCCCGGGGAGATTCTCAACGAGGAATTCCTGGTTCCGCTCGGTATGACACAGAAACAACTTGCCGACCACCTCGGTTGTGATATCAAAGTCGTTAATAGGCTGGTGAACGGTCGAACCTCGGTGACGGCGGAGATGGCTTTGAAGCTCGGTGCGACGTTCAGGACAACCCCCGAATTCTGGCTAAACGCCCAGAAGGCAGTTGACCTTCACTTGGCTGCCAACAAGGTAGAGAAGTTACCCAAGCCGGTTCTAAGGGCGAGTTGATCTCAAAACAAGGGTCGTAAGGCTCGCTTCGTTTGACGCGGTTTGGCCGTAGCTACGGGGGGACAATCTTCGCGGCTTTGCCGCGAAGATTGTTTTACCCAGCCGAAGCTCGACGCGTCAAATTCTCACCGTCGAGCGAAGGATGGTGGACACGGACGCAAAGAATTCGAACCGCGGGGGAGTTGCAATTCGAGGTGGCCCTGGTCGACACGACTTATCTGCCAATCTACCAAGAGATTGCACGAATAGCCCTACAACTTCGCGAGCTTGGTATGAGCGACAGGGCGGTCGCCGCCAGGCTGGGTGTGACCGATAAGACCGTGGCAAAGGCGGTCGGTTGGCTGCGGCGGATGGCCAGCACTGCGGACCATGAAGCGGATAAGTAGAGCGCCCGTGCGCGGCTCAATCCAGCCGGACATGCACGGCAATCGAGCCGAAAGGGAATGGCTAAAATCCAAGCTATGTGACTCTCAACCGGGACGCGATTCCTACCTGTTCAACGAATGCCACGCTGTCTTCAGCATCACGGAAATGCTCCCACAGCTCGCGCCCGAGG
>Ga0209322_10000610_pt1 | contig 20993 bp, 16 predicted proteins | sample Rifsed19ft1_FD_184013 | JGI IMG/M metagenome (GOLD analysis project Ga0209322, IMG submission 184013) | Soil microbial communities from Rifle, Colorado, USA - sediment 19ft 1 (version 2) | ecosystem: Environmental > Terrestrial > Deep subsurface > Rock core/Sediment | place: Rifle, Colorado... | reverse complement strand
AACTCTCCCCTTCCCATCTTCCACGTCATCACCTTTTCCATCGCGTATGTACCTCCTCTCCCTCACGTAAAGATGTATTCGGGGATGGCCCCGCTTCGCCCGCCCCGTGACTTCCATGCTGACGGACCGGGATCACGCGGACGTACCGGAAAGATCACAATTGGATCACGGAATATACCGGGGGAAATGCGGCTGTACGCGATGGGTGAGGAAGGTGCGGTTATTGCCCGGGCGGAGGGGCTGCGCTTATTCCTCCGACAGGCCGGCGGCCAGGGTGAATTCGAACGTCGACCCGGCGCCGACCGCGCTTTCGGCCGAAAGATCGCTTCCGTGCAGTTCGAGGATCCTGCGGGCGATGACCAGGCCAAAGCCCGCCCCCTCCCCGTCCTTCCCCGCGTCGGCGTATCTTCCCGCCACGGGATCGAGCAGGCGGGAAAGACGTTCGTGGGGGATCCCGCATCCGGTGTCCGTGACCCGGACGGTCACCCCTGCCTCCTTCCCGTCCGCCTCGAGGGCGATCTCCCCGCCTTCCGGGGTGTGCCGCAGGGCGTTCCCGACCAGGTTCTGCAGAACCCGCTCGATCAGGCCGATGTCGGCGAAGGCGAACGGGATCCCCTCCGCGATCCGCATGGACAGACGGATCTTTTTCTCCTCCGCGTCGAGCCGGAACTTCTGCAGGACGTCCTGGGCAAGGTCGCCCAGCGAAAACCGTTCTTTCCGGATCGCGACATCGGGGGAATCGAGCGTCGCCAGCTCGAACAGCTCGGAGACCAGCGTCGAGAGCCGCCGGCAGTGGCTTATGGCAACCCGTAGATACTCCTTCCGCGCCTCGGGGGAAAGCCCGCCCTCCTTGAGGGAGAGCGTTTCGAGGTATCCCTGCAGGGAGGTCAGCGGGGTGCGCAGGTCGTGGGAAACGTGGGTCACCAGCTCCCGCCGAAGGTGGTCGGCCTGGCGCAGGTCGCGGATCTGCTGGGCGATCCGATCCGCCATCTGCCTGAAGGCGGCTCCCAGCAGCTCGATCTCATCCCCCTTTCCCTCGTCGAACCGGCCGAAGAATTTCGGGTCATCCGAAAACCCGCTCTGCTGGAACTCCTCCACCGCCTTTGCCAACCTTCGGTGACGGTAGGTGAGCCGGTAGAAGAGGAGCAGGCCGGTCAAAAACGCGAAGAGCACCCCGCCCGCGGCGGCAAAGGTGCTAAGCCTCAGGATGTAGCTCCCCTGGAGCATCCGGGAGACCGTGTCGACCTCCTCCCCGCTCAAGATGACGTAGAGATACCCTTCCACGGGCCCTTCCGGAGGGACCGGGGCGACGGAGAACACCTTTCGTCCTTCGGGGTTGCGCGGATCGTCTCCCAGGATGGGGAGCGCCTCCGTTTCGTTGAGGAACTTCTCCAGGGGCGAAAGGGAAACCCGCTCCCGTTTCACCTTGCCGGGGGGGGCGGAATAGGCAAGAATCCCGCCCTCCTTGTCGAGCAGGTACACCTCGATGCCGGGATGGACGGCCATCAGCATGTGGAAGATCTGCCCGATCGCGCCTTCCTTCACGCGACCGTTCTCGATCAGGGGGGTCTCCGAGGCGATGTGTTTTGCGAGGGAACGGTTGAGCTTCTGCGTCATCTCCTGGAGATGGACGCGCGTCGTAAAGAGGGTCAACAGGACGAACAGGATCCCGATGCCGAAAAACAACAGGAGCAGGACGGCGGATAGCTTTCCGTAAAGCGTCTTGAACACCCGCTACCCCGTTTCCCGTTCCCCGGGCTCGGCGAACCGGTAGCCGACCCCTCGCACCGTCAGGATGTACCGGGGTTTGGCCGGGTTCTTTTCGATCTTTTCCCTCAGGCGGTTGATGTGGGAGTTCACGGTGTGTTCATACCCTTGATAGCTGTATCCCCAGACCTTGTCCAGGAGCTGGGCCCTGGTGAACACCCGTCCCGGGTGGCGTGCGAATTCCAGCAACAGGTCGAATTCCCGCGCCGTCGGATGTACGGAGCCCCCCTGGACGGTCACCTTCCGTTTTTCCGGGTCGATCACCAGGTCGCCCGACTCGATCTCTTTCAGCGGCACCGCCGGATCCTTCGCTTGAAGCGCTTCCACCCTGCGGAAAAGGGCCTTCACCCTGGCCAGGAGCTCGCGGACGTTGAACGGTTTCGTGAGGTAGTCATCCGCCCCCATCTCCAGCCCCACGATCCGGTCCACATCCGTCGACTTCGCGGTCAGCATCAGGATCGGCGTGTAGTCTTTCCGGTTTCGAATCCCCCGGCACACCTCCAGCCCGTCCATCCCGGGCAGGATGAGGTCCAGGATGACGATGTCGTAGGGCTTCGAGAGAGCCTGCGCAAGCCCCGTCTTCCCGTCGGATACGACGGTCACCGAATATCCCTCGTCCCGGAGATGGAGGTCCAGCAGGTGGGCGATATCCTTGTCGTCTTCGACCACGAGGACATTGCGGGACATTGGTAGAATTCTGGCGCGGTGCTGGCGATTATGCCAGCCCGTTTCCAGATCCCCCTTTCAAACCGTGCGTGCGGATTTCCCGCACACGGCTTTCCGACGGTCTTCGCGGTGTCGCTTGCGCGGGGTAGCACACGGTGCCGCGCAGCCGATGCAGACCCATTTCCGCATGCAGTCGTTCCCGGGGCCACGCATTCCACCGGTACCGTGCCCGCTGTCCGCCCCGGCGCTGCATCCACCGGACCAGACGGTCGTACACGTACTCGTCGATGCGGTTGAACTCCCGTTCGGCGTTCCCCGTCCGGAAGTAGTTGCCCCAACCCCGGATCACCGGGTTTACGGACGCGATGACCTCTTTCACGTCCTTTACCCCGCTCCGTCGCGCATCCGTAAGATCATGGACACGCTCCCGAACCCGCTTCATCGCCTGGGGCGACGGCCACCGCTGCATGAAACGGAGATGCGGCGCCCTCTGGATACTGCGCCGCTTCCGGATCGTGCAGCCAAGGAAGGTAAACCCCTCCTTCCCCCGTCTCAGGTCCACGATGCGGGTCTTCTCCGGATGCAGCGCAAGCCCCAGGCGCTCCATGATCCCCTGGACGCGCCTGTGCGCTTCCCTCGCCTGCGACTCCGTGCGGCACATCACCACAAAGTCGTCGCAATACCGCACCAGGAGCCCCAGGTACTTGCACTCCCGCTCCCACGTGCGGTCGAGTTCATGCAGGTAGATGTTGGCCAGCAGCGGCGAGATGACTCCACCCTGCGGCGTCCCCGCGAGCGTCTCCCTCACCGTCCCGTCCTCCATCACCCCGGCCACAAGCCACTTGCGGATGAGCTTCACCACCCGCCGGTCCGAGATCCGTTCCGACACCATCCCCAGTAGCTTTCCCCTGTCGATTGTGTCGAAATAGCTGCGGATATCCGCGTCGAACACGAAGTTGTGGCCCCGGTTGCCCGCCTCGCGGATGGCTTCCAGCGCCTGCGTCGCGTTCCTCTTCGGGCGGAAGCCGTAACTTGCCGGCAGAAAATCCGCCTCGAAGACCGGCTCGATGACTAATTTCGTCGCCATCTGCACCACGCGGTCCCGAACCGTCGGGATCCCAAGCGGCCGCTGCTTCCCGTCTGCCTTCGGAATGTACCGCCGCTTAACCGGACTCGGGCGGTATTGGCCTGCCAAAAGGTCGGCGTGGATGCCCTCAAGGAACAGGTCAACCCCCCTCTCCTCGATGGCCTTGATGCTCTCTTGATCCACGCCGGCTGCCCCTCTGTTGCTGCGCACCCGCTTCCACGCTTCCCGCAGGACGTCACCCCTGCAGATCCGGTCGTACAGCGCGTGGAAACGCCGTGTCCTGCTCCGCTTGGCGCACACGTAGAGCTTGCGCTGGAGTTCTCGCACTTTGCCACAGGGGTTGTTGGGCCTCACGGCCATGCCCTCGCGCTTACCTCCACCGCAAGCGTGACCGAAGCAGGGTCCCTTCCCTCCGACGGGTTCTCCCCGCCTTCATCGGTAGTATGGACCCCTCGGACTCCCTCCCGGCTCCGGGCGACTTCAGCTCCCGCCTTATACGCCCGGTCTTTGCCCGACGCAGGCCGCCGGGTAGGGTCTCTCCTGTTCCGCACTCCCCCTTCGAAGCGTGCCGCCGCCCTTACCCCGGGGAGGCCCAGCGCCCGTTCCGGAACCAGGACGCTGTCCATGGCCTTCGCCGCGACATGACCGGCTCGGCCCTCCCAAACACCTTTCGGCTGATAATGTGACGAGGCTGCAGCGTTCACGTGGTTACGGCCCGCTTCTTTGCTTCCTCCGACTTCGAGGCCTTCGACGCACCGCTTGGCCCCCGGGGTCTCCCCCGACGGCTGGTGCCTGCTACCGGGCGCTCCGGCGCTTACCCGGACCGGACTTCCACCGGCTGGGACAGTGCAGCTTTCAGGACGCACCATGCGCCATCATATCATTTCGGCCTGACCATACCGGGGAGGGCGAGCGTCGTCATCCCAATACAACCTTTTCGTGGTGGTAACGAAAGCGGGAAACCCGTCACGATTCTCATCGAATAGGACCGCATCGTGATACAAAATAGGAAGTTCAAGGGGGGAATCGGCCGGGCCTCTTTCGCACAGGACCGGCGCAAGGGCGCAGCCGGTCGCCAATCGTTTCGCTTACGGAGGGAATCATGACGAACGTCACCGAGATCGCGCCGGACGTCCACCGCATTTCGACCTACAACGCCAACTACAAGCTCCAGTTCAACCAGTTCGTCGTCAAGGACGACGAGCCGCTGCTCTTTCACACCGGAATGAAGGGCGAGTTCCCGCTCGTGAAGGAAGCCGTTTCACGGATCGTCGATCCCGCATCAATCCGGTGGATCAGTTTCAGCCATTTCGAGTCGGACGAGTGCGGATCGATGAACGAGTGGCTCCAGGCGGCTCCGAAAGCGCAACCGCTCTGCACGGTCGTGGCGGCGCTCGTCAACGTCACCGATTTCGCCATCCGGGCGCCTCGCTGGATCCTTTCGGAGGACGTGCTCGAGACCGGGAAATACCGGTTCCGCCTCTTCGCGACGTACCACCTGCCGCACTCCTGGGATGCGGGCATGCTCTTCGAGGAGACGAACCGTACGCTGTTCTGTTCGGACCTGTTTCTCCACGGAGGCGACGTGGAGCCGCTGACCGAATCGGACGTGGTGGGGCGGGCCCGGAAGGCGATGGTCGACTTCCAGTCGACGCAATTGCTGAACTCCTCCCCTTACACGGTGAGCACGGAGCGACGGATGAGGGAGCTGGCCGGCCTGAAGCCTGCGACCCTCGCGATCATGCATGGATCCTCTTTCCGGGGCAACGGGAAGAAGGCGTTCCTGGAACTGGCGTCGGTGATGAAGGAGGTTCTGGGCAAGGATGAGTGACCCGGGGCGGTTCCCCGAAGAGTTGGTGGTTCAGCGGACCGAAGACGGGTTCGCGTCCCCCATGGTGCGAACACTCAACCGCCGGGATAATCAGGGGTGATGTATGGTCTGGCTTCGTCCCCGGCAAATACTGGGAGGACGCGGCCAAGAGTTATTTTGCGATGCTCTTTGAGGTCCTGAGGCTTCGCCAAGATCGCTAGGCAGACCGATATCGTCCTCGTTGTTTCCGAGGGTCACACCGCCGCCTCCCCCGCTTCGATCTCCACAGTCAACCGTTCGGTTCCCCTCAACACCTCGAGGCGTATCAGGCTCCCGACATCCACCTCCGAGAGAAGACGGTGGAGGTCGTCCACGCTTTGCACGGGAAGGCCGTTCATTGCCACCACGACGTCTCCGGGCAGAACCCCGCCCGCCTCCGCCGGCCCCCCGGAGGAGAGGGAAACCACTTCGACGCCGGACTCGCGTGACAAGTTGAAAAACCGCACGACGCGCCTTGGCAGGGGGCGCGGCCTCCCGGCGATCCCCAGGTATCCCCTGCGAACTTTCCCGCTGGTCAGCAACTGGGACACCACATGGCGGGCCATGTTGGAGGGCACGGCGAACCCGATACCCTGGGCCACGGCGATGGTTGCGGTGTTTACCCCTACGACCCTCCCCCTGGAATCTACCAGCGGCCCGCCGGAGTTTCCGGGGTTGAGAGGGGCCGTGTGCTGGATCACGTTCTCGATAAGGCGCCCGTCCAAGCTCCGCATCGCGCGCCCCGTAGCGCTCACAACACCCGTGGAGACGGTGGACTGGAATCCCAACGGGTTTCCGATGGCGATCACCAATTGTCCCACCCGCAGACTCGAGGAATCACCCAGGGAGGCATACGGCAGACCGGAACCGTTCGCGCGGACAAGCGCCAGGTCGTTCGGGGGATCGAACCCGACGGGAATGGCCCCGAGATTCGCGCCGTCCATCAGCGTCAGCTGAATCCGGTTGGCGTCGCGCACCACGTGGTGGTTCGTCAGGACGTAGCCGTCCGGAGTCAGCAAGATCCCCGAGCCCGACCCGATCGGCTCCACGCCCTCTCCCGACGATCCCTCACGTCCGACGGAGATGCTGACCACAGCAGGCCCGACCGTGTCCACCACGGTCGTGACGGCGCGGGAGTACGCGTCCAGAAACTCAACATCCGCGGCACGCAACGGGCCGATCCCGTGCGACTCCTTTTGCGGACCCCCCTCCTTTTCCGCCTCTCCCTGGATGAGGTGCAACGCTGCCCGTTTTTCATCTGTCATCGCAACAACTCCTTCTCCCCTGCCGTAGGTCAGGAAGCTTACAGGACTCCTTTCCCATCTTTGGATGCCGGAAACGGGAGCGCGGTCCATCCTTCTTGGTCCCGCAACGGAAGGCGTGAGTCCGGTGGTCGTGGTGCCCCCGGGGGAGCTTCAGGCAGTAAAAAGCTGCGGCGAGTACATCCTGTCGGCCTGTTTCGTAGCCCCAGGATTCGATTTCGCGGATTTCTCGATGCCCTCGCGGGAGGAACTGCTGCGGGAGCACCCGGTTTCCCATAGGATATCTGGCCGAGGGGAACGATTCCGGCCAGGCAAGGAAAATCGCTCCGGGTCGCGGACATGCGGTTTTGCATATAATTATCCTTGGAACGGATCAGGTCCCAAAATTCCTTTCACGATCGAAGGAGTCGTCCATGCGCTCCTCCGGCGGCCCGATTGCCTCCTACCGCCGCGACTGGCTTCCCGAGTTGGCGGCGCTGATATCGCTCACCATGGCTGCAACGGTCCTGTTTTTCGTCACCGGCCTCGACATCGCCGCAGCCCGCCGTTTCTACCATCCGGACCTTGCCGATCCCTGGCCCGTCGCAAACCGGCCTCTTTGGTCATTGTTCTACCGGTCCGCCCCGTGGGTGACCGGCTCCCTCGCGGTGGCCGGCGCAGCCCTGCTCGTCGCCGGGACGATCCGAAAAGAATCGAGGAGGCTGCGCCTGCACGGGGCTTTCCTCCTGCTTTGCGTGATCGTCGGGCCGGGGCTGATCGTCAACGGAATCCTGAAGAATCACTGGGGGCGTCCGCGCCCCCGGCAGATCATCGAATTCGGCGGGCGGCTTCCGTACGCCCCTCCCCTCCTTCCAGCCGGGACGCACGGCAAGTCCTTTCCCTGCGGCCACTGTTCCGTGGGGTATCTCTATGCCGTCGGATGGTGGGTGTGGATCCGGCGTCGCCCTCTGCGGGCCGTCGGGTCCCTCGCGGGCGGCCTGACGATCGGCTCGCTGCTCGGCATCGGGCGCATGGCGGCGGGCGGACATTTCCTGTCGGATGTCGTCTGGTCGGGGGTGATCGCCATTGGCGTTGCCCACATCCTCTATTACTGCGTGCTACGGATCCCGGCGCGCGAGGACTCGCGCGCGTCCCTGGTCCCGTGGATCGGGCGCAGCCCGCGCCGGAAATCGGCGACGATCGCCGCCGCCATTCTCCTCGGGACCGCCGTCATCGGCGGCGGCATCCTCGCCACCCCGCAACACGCGGACCTGACCGCCCGCATCCGCCCGGCGGACTTTCCCGCTGCGCCGGAGGCAGCCGAGGTGGTAGTCGATACGCTCGATGTGGAGCTCGTGCTGGTCACGGAACCGCCCGGGGAGATCGAGTGCACGGGCTACGTCCGCGGCTTCGGCCTTCCGACCAACAAGATCCGGGCTGCGTGGGAGTTCCGGGAGCGGCCCACCCCGACGTTGGTGTATCGCATCGCCCAGAAAGGCTGGTTCACCGACATCGACGGCGTCGCGCGCATCCGGCTCCCCGTGCGGAACCTGCGCAGGATCCCCGTCAGGGTCGGGCGCGGCAATATCCTAATCGTCGATGAGACCGGTGGAAGCCCGGAGGCGGTCCGTCTCCCGATGCTGGACCTGTACACCGGGGACGGACGCGTGGAGAGGACATATAAGTAACCGTGGAACATTTCAAGGATAACATGATAGATTTGCAGGATAATGGAGTCCCATAGTGGGGGCACGCCGTAACCCGTGCCGCGCAACCTCACCGATTTGCCCGGGCATGGCCAGGGCGGCCCCCATACGTTCCGTTTCGCGGGCTGCTGCCGCGGCCGCCCTTGCGCTCGGCATCCTGTTCGCCGTCCCCGCCTTCCCGGAGGAACCGGGCACCTTAGTTCCCGCTTCCCCGGAAGAGCAGGGCCCCCCAGCTCCTTCCGTCGTTCCCGGGGAACCGGTCCCGAACGATGCGGAACTTGCGGCCCTCGGCGCGACCATCGGCGAAATCCGGATCATTCCAGAGAACATCTTCGACATCGCGGACCCGAGGGAGGACAACTGGCTCTTCCGACTGGCCAACCGGCTCCACATCCGCACCAAGCCCCATGTGATCTCTCACCAGCTCCTGTTCCGTACCGGCGACCGGTACGACCGCCGGCTTCTTGACGAGTCCGAGCGCATCCTACGGTCCAACCGGTATCTCTACGACGCCTTGATCCGGCCGGTCGCCTTCCGCGACGGACGCGTCGACATCGAGGTCCGCACCCGCGACGTGTGGACCCTGCGGCCGGCCTTCTCGTTCGCGCGCAAGGGGGGAAAGAACACCTCGAGCATCGATCTCCGGGAGACAAACCTGCTCGGCCTGGGATCGGGGCTGAGCATCGCGAAAACATCGACCGCCGAACGCACCACGGACAGCCTGGAATTTTCCGACGCCCATCTCTTCGGGACGTGGCTTTCCACGGGCATCCTGCTCGCGAACACCAGCGACGGCAGCAAGCGGAGCTATTTCCTGGAGCGGCCGTTTTACGCCCTCGACGCGCGGTGGGCCGCCGGCGTCCTCTTCACCGAAGAAGACCGGATCGATTCCCTCGTCGGCGTCGAGACGATCGCACCGCGGTTCCGCGCAACAAAGAAATTCTTCCGGTTCTCCGGCGGATGGTCGCCTGGCTTGAGGCACGGCTGGGCATGGCGGTTTCTCCTTGGGGCGACGCGGGACGAATCGCGATTTTCGGCCCCTCCCGAGGGAACGGTGGGCGCCCCGGTCCCGGCGGACCGCGTGCTCGCGTATCCTTTTGCCGGGTTCGAACTCCTCGAAGACGTATTCGAGGAAGCCAGGAACCGCGACCAGATCGATCGGACCGAGGACTTCTTCCTCGGGATGCGCCTTCGCGCGACCCTGGGTCATGCATCCCCCCGGTTCGGCTCGGACCGGCGCGCCTGGCCGTTTTCCGCCTCCTTCGGAAAGGGGGGACGTTTCGGCGATCGATGGACCGTCACGGTCAATGGGTCGGCCGACGGGAGAGTCGAGAACGGCTCGGCCCGGGACACGAACCTGGGGGCGACCACGCGGGTCTATCGGCGCCTGTCCCGGAGGTGGTTGTTCTTCGCTTCTCTTTCGGGAACCCGCTCGATCGATCCGGACGACGACCATCAGCTCCTCCTGGGCGGGGACAACGGATTGCGCGGTTATCCCCAGAGCTATCAGGCCGGCGACCGGAAGCTCCTGGTCACGGTGGAACAGCGGTACTACACGGAGTGGTATCCCTTCCGACTGTTCCGCGTGGGAGGGGCAATCTTCCTCGACGCGGGCCGGGCGTGGGGAGGGAACGCCACCGGGGTCCCGGACAAGGGCCTGTTGAGGGATGCCGGGGTCGGGCTGCGGATCGGAAATGCGCGATCCGGCCTCGGCAACGTGATCCACGTGGACATCGCCTTCCCGTTCGACGGCGACCCGTCGATCGACCGCGTGCAGCTCCTCGTTGAAACCAAGCAAAGCTTCTGAGGCGCACCCCGGCCCCCGGTTCCCGGGATCGGCGGAGGGGATGCCCTCTGCCCCCTCTCCGGGAACAAACCGGACAGGGTGGAGCACTCCCGAACCGGAATATCCAAACACGAAGGATCGGGCACAGATTGGGCTCAGGAGGAGCGTCCGCAGGAAACGAACGCGGGAATTGTAGGGAATGCCACACAGGTTCCGAATGAGAAATTTGGGATGACCTTCGGGGTGGGGGCCCGAACGATTTCGTAAAGGTGACCTTCGGACCGAGATAAGGGGGGGGACCTTCGGGGAGCCGACTCGAATCAATCAATGTGAGCTGCTTTGATTCGTAGTCAAATGTTCTATCCGGCTTTAGCCTAAGGGCGTGCACGAGAGGAAAGTCATCATTCTGCAAGGGGTTTCCGGCGTCAACAGCGTCTCCGCGAAATCCTTTTTTCCCCCGGAAAAGGTGGTTGTTTACATGGGGTTTTCAGTCCGTTCGACTTCGGGCCGGTTGACCCACGGCAACCTTCCCGGGTCAACCTGATTCCCACTTCTTGTGACGGCGAACACGAGTGTTCTAAAGGTAACCAACTTTCCATAATAATTTTATAATTTGAAGAATATTGGGAAAATCGTTGCTTTTTTTGGATAAGCGCCCACCCCTTCGGGAAAAACATGGGCAAGAAGAGCAATTGAAATAATAACGCAATTTTTACATATAGATAAAAAATAATAAAACATGAGAATCCGTCTCCCTTCTGTTTTGGCATTATTTGTGCATTTCTGCCTCCTTGACGATATTTTCTCTTTTTTTTTCAGTACGATCCGTAATCTGTGGATCGACAACAACAGGGGGCGACATGAAAAGGCTGGTTCTAACAGCGAAAAAAACTTTCATTGCAGGGTTCGTTCCGATAGTTGTTTTTTTATCGGCAACCCCCCTCTTGGCCCAGGTGCCGGGAGCCGAGACTGGAGGGATGCTTCGGGCGCGGGCCGCCCACACGGCCACGCTGCTCGGCGACGGAAAGATCCTGATCGTCGGCGGAGAAAATCAGGACGGCTTGGTGGTGGAATCGGAGATCTTCGACCCGGCCACCGGGTTGTTTACCCCCGGACCGCCGTCGATTCTCCCTCGCTCGGATCACGCCGCGACGCTTCTTCCGGACGGCCGCGTATTGGTAACCGGCGGCACCAGTGGAGACACTCTTCTTGACTCCACGGAGATTTTCGACCCGGCAACGGGGCTCTTTAGCCCCGGACCGACGATGACACAGCCGCGCAAAGGCCACACGGCTACGGCGTTTCCGGACAACAGCATCCTCCTCGCCGGCGGCGATGCCGAAGGAGACGCGGAAATCTACGATCCCGCGACGAATAGGTTTGTCTCGGCGAACGCCCTGATGGGCGCGCCGCGGTTTTTCCACAGCGCCGTGTTGCTGGCGAGCGGGGAGGTCCTCATCGCCGGCGGGGTCGGAACGGATGGCGCCCCCCTCGACTCGACGGAGATTTTCGATCCGCAGGCGATGGGATTCTTCCTCGTTACCGACCCGATGGGCATCGCCCGCTCCCTGCCCGTGCTGCGCGTGCTGCCGGACGGCAAGGTCCAGGTGATCGGCGGCGACGAAGAGAACACGATGGAAGTCTTCGATCCCGATTATGCGGTCTTCAACGGGCTGGTCCATCTCCCGCCGAGCCTGGATCTCCTCGATGCGACACTTAAGACGACGTCCCGCGCGGCCCTCCTCAACCCGACGGTCATGCAGAGACCCGAACTGACGGGGATCCTTTCCGACCCCGTTTACCGGCTTCTGCTGGACCGCGCCGCCTATTCGCTCACCGAAATTCCCCAATCGTACCAGGCATTGGTTTCAGGCGGGGCAAACAGCGACAACCAGGTCTTAAACTCCGCCTTCCTCCTCATCAGTTCCCCCGCGACCGTGACCACGGACCGGACGGATTATGCGCCGGGCGAGATCGTCACCGTCACCGGAGGGGGCTGGCTGCCGGGGGAAACGGTCATGTTGCTTTTCCATGAAGACCCCGAGATGAATCCAGACATGACGGCCTTCGCCGTCGCGGATCCGCAGGGGAATTTCACGAACGCGGATTTTTCGCCGATCCCGGACTACATCGGCAAGAAGTTCACGTTGACGGCGATCGGCCCGATCTCGGGGTTCACGGCGCAGACGACATTTTCGGATGCCCCAAAGGTCGGCTCCGTTACCGTCGGGGCGCAATCACCGAACCCGGTTACTCCAGGCAATTCTGCGACCTACACAATCACCGTAAATCGTGGAAGCGGTCCGGGTTCCTCCGGGGCATTTACAGCAACTCTCAGCATCACGACGGCTTTGCCGACCGGAGCGGGCTCTTCCTTTTCCCCGAACCCGGTATCATTTACGCCGTCTCAAGACTCGAGAACATCGACGTTGACGATATCAACCTCTCTGACGACGCCCGGCGGGACGCCATCCTTCACGGTGAAAGCATCGACCAGCGCCAACGATTTTGCAACAGGGGACGGCACTTTGTCGATCTGCGTCCCGCCCTCGATCACCGCTCATCCTTCCAGTGCGACGAAGGTATACGGCGACTCCGTCACGTTCTCGGTGACGGCGGCCGGCACATTGCCCCTTACGTACCAATGGCGGAAAAACAGGGGTAACATCGGCAGTGCAACAAACAGCAGTTATTCTATCCCCTCCGTCTTGTTGGTCGATGCAGGCGACTACGATGTCGTCGTGACCGGCCCAGGCTCCTGCGGATCGGTAACCTCAAACGCGGCGACGCTGATCGTCAACAAGCGTCCTGCGTCGGTGACGCCCAACGCGGCGAGCAAGACCTACGGCGATGCCGACCCGAGCTTCACGGGGACGCTCTCCGGCTTCCTTACGGGCGACAGCGTGACCGCGACGTACAGCCGCACGACCGGCGATACCGTTGCGGGAAGTCCGTACACCATCAGCGCGACGCTTTCTCCGGCGGGCGTGCTGGGCAACTACGACATCACCTACAACACCGCACTCTTCACGATCAACAAGAAGGCCGCGTCGGTGACCCCCGACGCCGCGAGCAAGACCTACGGCGATGCCGACCCGAGCTTCACGGGGACGCTCACCGGATTCCTCGTAGCCGACGGCGTGACCGCGACGTACAGCCGCACGACCGGCGATACCGTTGCGGGCAGTCCGTACACCATCAGCGCGACGCTTGCTCCGGCGGGCGTGCTGGGCAACTACGACATCACCTACAACACCGCCAACTTCACGATCAGCAAAGCAATGTTGACCGTCACGGCGGTTCACAAGACGAAAATCCTTAACGCTCCGAATCCGCCCTTCACATTTCAGATCATCGGGTACAAGTACGGTGAGACCTCTGCCGTGCTGACGACGCAACCCACCTGCACGAGCACCGCGACCCAGACAAGTCCTGTCGGCCCATATCCCATCACTTGCGATGGTGGAGCGGCGAATAACTACGATTTCACTTACATCGCTGCCACGCTGAAAGTGGAGTACCAAAGCACAGGTTTATGCAATGGAGATCCAGGTCACGAGATTCTTCGACCTATTGACTCTGAAGGGTTGAGCGTGTTCAAGCAGGGCAGCACCGTCCCGGCGAAGTTTCGCGTTTGCGACGCCAATGGTACCTCCATCGGGAATATTGGAGTCGTAGAAAGTTTCAAGCTTATCCGAACAATTTCTGGAATAAACACAGTTGAAGATCCACAGGAGGTTGAATCAACAACCCCTAATACTGCGTTCCGCTGGTCATCAACCGACCAACAGTGGATCTTCAACATGAGTACAAAGAACAAGAGCATCTACAAAGCAAATACAACGTACGTCTTCCAGATTACCCTGAATGACGGTTCTTGGATAGATTTCCAATACGGACTGAAGTAGCACTTAGATCATAAGTAAAAACAAGCCGGGGGCGGCCATCACGCCGCCCCCGGCGCTGATGGGAACGACGTCTCTCCCCGCGGAACTTCCGGATCTTCTCCCGATCCCCCCTAACGGACGTGACCTGTCCCCCTCGTACCGGTCCGGTTTGCAATTACGTTCGGAAACCGATTTTCAAGGAAGGGGAGTAATACCGAAGGAGCAGTGCCGGCCAGAGGAGAGCATAGACGGGCAAGGCGGGGCCGCAACCCGGCCCGGTCATTTCGGGGCATTTCTTTTTTCATAGTGAGGCCTGAAATGATCGGTTACCGCAAAGGCGAGATCTTCGAGGTAAAGACCGTATTGGTCTTCGGGATTGTTCACGCTGAACGAGATGTCTTTGGAGTTGGAATTGATGCCTGCTACCTTCCAATGTCCTTGACGCGAATTGCTCCAGATCGTCGCCCCGCTCACGGTATCCCAATGCTTGGAAACCATCGAGATATTCACAACCGCGGACGCGCGGACGGAAGAAAGGTCGGTCCCAATAGAAACCTTGGGCTTCACGTCTGATATTTCAAAGCTTCCCGTAAAGATCGAGCTCACCCCGTATTTTTTTTCAATCGCCTTGATGGCCTCGATGTCCAATGAGTTCCGGCCGAGCTTTTTTACTAATTGGTCTTCCGGCCCCAATTCAAGGAAGCGCACCTGAGGTTGGGCGTTATGGATAACGCCCATGAATTTTTGGGTGGCGATTTGATTGAGATTCTCCTTGGAGTTGGAGGTAAATTCCACGATGCCAATCGTTTTATACGGCTGCAAATCGATTTTCGGAGGAATCTCGACAACGACCGTGTGAGCGCATCCGAAGGCCGATAAACCGACCACAAGGGATCCCAGAAAGATTATAAAAGTACGCAGGTTGGGAAATTCCATTGGGGCTTCCTTTTGCCCGAAAGATGACGTCGACCGCCCTCGGCATGATTTATCGGCAATAAGCTCAAAGAAGTTTATTGAATACGGACATGACGAACGGCAATTTCCGGGGCACGAGCCTCTGCGGGCGGGGACTACCTCGACTCCCCGTCCCCTTTGAGCGCCTTCCGGAACTCCATGTACCCCCGGACTGCCTGGGCCTGGGCTTCCGCGCGGGCCCGGTTGACCTCGTCGAAGCGGGATTCCAGCAGAGAGACCAGCCGCCCGTCGAGTTCGCCCCGGACTTCCATCTCATGGAGGACCCGCAGGGCTCCTCGCGCATCATCCCCTTGCGGTACGGTCGATCCTCGGTGATGGCGGTGAAGACGTCCGCCACGGCCATGAGCCTTGCGCCGAGCGGGAGGTCGTCCGCATGAATGTGGAAGGGGTAGCCGCTGCCATCGAGGCGCTCCTGGTGCAGGGCGCTCCAGGAGGAGACGAGGCTCAACACCCCGATCGGGTCGAGGATCTGGTAGGTGTAATAGACATGGGTCCGCATCACGCTCCACTCGTCCTGCGTCAGGTGGTCCCGCTTTTCGAGGATCTCGGAGGGGATCGCCAGCTTGCCCAGGTCGTGGAGGTAGGCGGCGATCTCGAACATCACGCACTCCTGACGGGAGAAGCCGACGAGGGACGCCAGGGTCTTTCCCACGGCGGCGACCCCGCTGGAGTGGGTCGCCGTGAACTCGCTCTTGAAGTCGATGATCCTGCAGACCAGTCGCGAGAAGGCCAGGAGCTCCCGGACGTCCGTGTCGATCGTTTCCACCCCGAGGGAGTTGCGCAGGGCGCCCTCCATCGCCCCGGTGGCGATCTCCATCCAGATGTAGTCGCGGTCGCACAGGCGCAAAAGCGCGTCCACGTGCGCGGGGACAAACCAGGAGCCGCTCCGTTCGCCGATCGACGACCGAATCCCGTCGATCTGGCCCAGGACCGGCTTGTCCTTCTGCACAAGGACCGCCGTCCGGTCCGCGATGTGAAGGAGGTGGCTGCCGTCGGGGACGGGTTTCCCGTTCGACTGCTCGCCTGCGCCGTGCCGCCAGGGGAGGTGGTGGTACAGCACCGTCTCCGCGATCTGGCCGAAGGGCTTGAACTCCCGCAGGAGGAGGTACCCCGCCCGGGCGTGGGTCCCCCGGTCGCCGGTTTCGAATTCCAGTAATTCGAGGCGCTCGGCCAGGGAGAATGCCCCGATGTCTTGCAGCGCCCCGGCGATCGCCGTCTCCCGCTTTTTCCATGCCGGCCAGTCGAGCTCCTCCGCGAGGCGCATCGAAAGGTAGGCCACCCGCAGGCAATGGTCGGCCAGGACGGGGTTCATGAGGTCGAACGTCTTTGCCAGGGGGGAGACGAGGTTCCAGAGGTTGACCTGGATCGTCCGCGTGATCATGGGGGCCTCGCTGACACCATTATCCGGCTGCAGGGGGGGGCAAAGGCAACGGATGTCCCCGTCAATCGGGGAACAGCCACCCGATATGGTGTGCGTCAACGAATGTTTCGTGGACACAACACAGGCACAGGCCTGATATTAAAGTGGTTTATATTCTTGCCAACCACTGGATCAGGAGGCGCAATGTGATCAAATCGTTCTTTGACCGGGGCACAGAAGACATCTTCAACGCGTGGTTTGTTTGGAGTACCGATGGGCCGGAGCGAGTCGAGATTGCGGATTGCCATTGAGATGAATTGTCGTAGGCCAAACCGCTCTGTTTCACCTTTTCCTTACCTTCTTGGGTTGCGGGCAAACCTCTTCCAGCAATGCATCATCCGCGGTTTCGGGTTCGATATTCTCCCATTTCGTCGGGGAAGTGTATTTTTTATACTCATCTTTCATGGATAAATAATTCCATTCTATGGATCTAATCAATCGAGCGCCACAGTCTATTTCTTTTAATGCTGTCGCTTCCTTATAAAAACGGGTGCTTTTTTCAATGTTAGTTGGTTCACCGAATTTTATCCATACCTTTACATTATTATTTTTCTTCACTACACTTTTAGTATCGTAGAAATAGATCGTATCATAAAAATCGCTTGCATAGTGATCCCATCTGCTACGATCAGGAGAAAAGCCATATACGGGATTTTCTTCTATTGTATTGTCGGTACTTTCCGACATTGCGATGGCGTGCAGGCAGATTAAAAATGAAAAAAATAAAATCAAAAACCCTATACGCCTCACTATCGTCTCCTGTTACCCGGCTCATTTCGACAACAAGATGTCGATCTGCTACCGGAACATCTCCATCGATGAAAACCCCACTTCCCATTTCGATACATTTCCCATAAACATTCCGTATTCTCATCGGCAATGGCGGGGGACTTCTTCACCAGTCCCGGCTCGCCCCGGATGACGTTATGCCTGCCCCCCGTTTTCTCCCGACTGTACGAGGGGATTTCCGAAGCTTGCGCCTATGATCCGGTCACAATTCGGGCACAGGATCTGGCTGGGGATTGGATCCTCATACCGCGGGAACATTGTTGCATCGTTCCTGACAAGTTACTATCGATTGGAAATGCGGTCTTTACTTCGATACACCCCTGGATTGCGTGCGGATCCACGTCCCTTCCGGGGAATCCGATGCGGCTTCCTGTTTTTTCTCGCAGTTGCCCTTGCTGTCCCTCCATTCGCTGGATGCGGAACCACCATCCAACAAAGAACCGGCCGGGAATTACGTTCCGCAAGCGCGGTGGGAAACCTCATCCGTGTTCCACTCACTCGCCAAAGCAGCGACTACACATGCGGGGTTGCGGTCTTGCAATCGATACTGTACTTCCACGATGCTCAAGACGACGATTCCGAGGACACGTTGGTCAAGGAGTTGAAAACCGACCCCGTGAATGGAACCTCGTACCAGGCCATGGCCGATTTTGCCCGTTCCAAAGGTTACCTTGTCGAGGCAAGGACGGAAATGACCCTGGATGACATCCGGGACTTCATCGACAAAGGGGTACCGGTGATCGTCCTGATCCAGGCCTGGGCCGAGTCTCCCGTCGATTATTCGCGAGACTGGGAAGACGGCCATTACGTGGTAGCCGTCGGATACGACCGGGATGCCGTGTATTTCATGGACCCATCGACCCTGGGGAATTACACCTACCTTCCGAACCAGGAATTTCTGGATCGCTGGCACGATGAAGACAAGGGGGTGAAACTCGATCGTTTTGGATTGATCATCAAACGGGAAAAACGGGAAAATAATTACGACCCGGACAATATTTTCCGGATCCGTTAGATCAGGTCCTTGGAATGGCGAGGGTTTAGCCTTTGGCGGCCTCCCACATCGTGTCCCAAAACAGCAACTCGAACCCTTGCAGCAAGCGGGCCGCACGCCGGATGCGCAGGGGATCCGCCCCTTGTCCCAGCCCCTCCTCCACCACTGCCAGGCCCTGCTCCTCGAATCCGGGCGGTGCGCTGGCAAACAGATCGAAGAAGGCGACGTCCTGCCCGGAAAGACCGTAGCCCGCCTGGAGCGCACGGCTGATCCGTCCGCAGTTCTGCCCCCAGGCCGTAAGGTTGACCAGGAAGGCCCCAACGAATTCCGCGGCCGTCCCGTAAGTGGCGAGCCAGGTCACGTACGCGCTGTAGGCGAACGCGCCGGGGAGCGGCTCTGCCGCATGCAGCTGTTCCGGCGACAGGCCCACCGCCCTCCCGAAGTGCCCCAAGGACTCCAGAGCCGCGCGCTCCCCTTGCAGCATTCCGCCGAGAAAGTCCCGCGCGGCCTGCGACTCTGCCCGGGACACGGTCAGCGCCACGCTGCGGAGGTCGCTCTCGATGATGTGACACTGCTGGCCCGCGAACAGCGCCAGCTTCCCCTTCTCCACCCCCCGCACCTCCAGGGCCTCCAGGTACGGGTGGCGGCGAATCCGCTCCTCGGTGGATGCGATGGCCTTGCGCGCATCGTCCAGGAGCCGTCGTGCCCGATGGGCCATGGCCTGCCCTCCTCCCTTCCCGCCGATTCCCCTGCCGCCTCGGCCGCGATCCTTTCCATTCTAGTCTCTCCTTTCGGAAATCCGCAGCGCAAATCGGCGGGCTTTGGAGTTACCCCCATGAAACGGGAATTGTACGGAATGCCACGCAGGGTCCGGATGAGAAATCCCGAACGACCCCCCCCCGGGGCCGATAGCCGCGGGGGGGTCTTCCACACGCGCCGACAGCAATCGACGCAACCGCAGGGTTGGCCGCGCTATTCTCCCGAAGCCCGCTGTGCATCCTCCTCGAACGGAATCCGGTCCTTGTTCTCAGCAAGCCAGGTCTCGAATGTATGCATCGACGGGTTGATGGCCCTCGAGAAATCGAGGCTGCGGGCACCGCAGAAGTAATTCTCGAAGTCACGCTTGAACTGGAACATATTGCCCAGGTCATCCGCACCGGGGAAGCCGAACCCGCGGTATGCCTCGGGCGACACGTCGTTGTAGCGGATCTCCTTCCCCAGCGCTTTGGTGAGCGAAGCCGCCATCTGGTATCCGGTCAAGTGGTCGCCCGCGAGGCCGACGGTCTTGCCGAGGAACTCGCGCCCCTTCCGGAAAATGGCGTAGGCGCACTTTCCGATGTCGTCGGAGGCGATGCCGGGAAGCTTCTTGTCGCCCATGGGCAATGTGATGTACAGGTTCCCGTCCGGGCCCTTCTTGGGGCCCATCCCGAAGTAGATCAGGTTCTCCCAGTAGAACGAAGTCAGCAGTAAGGTTGTCGGAACACCGAGTTTCGTAAACGCCCGGTTGGCCTCGCCCTTCCCGTCGAAGTGCGGCACCTTGTAGTTCCCGTGGAGCGTGGGCATGCGGTTGTCGCCGAGCGGAACCCAATTCCGGGTGTCCTCCAGGGTTGACCAGATGGCGTGCTCCACGCCGGTGTTTTTTGCGGCAATGGCCATGTTTTTCGCTTCGGCAACCTCCTTCTCGGGAGAGAAATGCTCCCAGAAGAATGTGACGCAAAATGCCCCATACGCTCCGTGGAAAGCCCTCTTCAGACTTTCCACGTCGCCGATATCTACCCGAACGACTTCGGCGCCCATTTTTTCCAGCTCTTTCGCCTTCACGGATTCCGTGTTTCGCGTCAATGCGCGAACCCGGTAACCGGCGTTCTTGTCCTTCAAGATAGCCCGGCACAGTCCGCCTCCCTGGGCACCGGTGGCACCGACGACAGCGATGATCTTACCGGTCATGAGAATCCTCCTTGCGTCTTCCCTTTCAGGTCCGGTGGGTTGCATCGTCGACGAACGTGCCCCTGCCATCACCCGTTTCGATTGATTCGGACATGCGAAGGATTCGTCTCTGCGCGAAATCATCGCAACTTCCGTTTCAGCGAGCGTACGCTCGGGTCAGGACCCCGCCGGTCGTCGGAGACACTCATACGTCAGCGGAACCCGCCGGATCTTAGGACATCTAAATATTATGGCGGCAGGAAGGGAACCGGCCTCAGGCAAGGAAGGGCCCGCCCTTCCGGATACGACGGACTTCCGGCGGTCGTCGGGGAGCCGACCGCGGCTCGCGCCGCCGGACGGAAGGAGGATACCGATGAAACCGGCAAAAAAACTGGCCAAGGCGGTCCGGCCGATCCCGGAGGGATACCACACCGCGACGACCCGTCTCACGGTGCGCGGAGCCGACCGGGCCATCGAGTTCTACAAGAAGGCATTCGGCGCGGAACTGATCGAACGGATGGACGGCCCGGACGGCAGGAGCGTGGTCCATTCCTGCCTTCGGATCGGAGACTCGAGGATCTTCCTGAGCGACGAGATGCCGGAGATGGGGACGCGGTCCCCGGAGGCGCTGGGCGGGGCGACCAGCTCGATCTATCTCTATGTGAGGGATGCCGATGAGGCCTTCCGCCGGGCGGTGGACGCCGGAGGGAAGGTGGTGCGCCCGGTCATGGACGCCTTCTGGGGCGACCGGTGCGGGACGATCGCCGATCCCTTCGGATACCAGTGGGACCTGGCCACCCGCGTGGAGGACGTCCCGCCTGAAGAGATGAAGAAGCGGGCGGAGGAGTTTTTCCGGGGAGGATGGCCGCACTCCTCCTAGGCGGAACGTCCGGCGCATCA
>Ga0209322_10000599_pt1 | contig 21228 bp, 17 predicted proteins | sample Rifsed19ft1_FD_184013 | JGI IMG/M metagenome (GOLD analysis project Ga0209322, IMG submission 184013) | Soil microbial communities from Rifle, Colorado, USA - sediment 19ft 1 (version 2) | ecosystem: Environmental > Terrestrial > Deep subsurface > Rock core/Sediment | place: Rifle, Colorado... | reverse complement strand
CCGGCTGTCGAGCGCGACCGTGATGATCTCGAGCCCCTTGAGCCTCAGCTCCCGGTAGAGCGCCTGCCAGCCCGGCAGGTCGAAGCGGCACCCTCACCAGGACGCCCAGGCGACGAGGAACACCTTCCTGCCGCGGAACTGGGAGAGCGTGTAAAGCCGCCCGTCGAGGTCCGGCAGGGTGAAGTCGGGGGCCGTCAGGGACACGAGCCGGTCGGCCAGGCCCTGGGAGCGATCACCCAAGAACCAGACACGGTGCTCGGGACTCGCGACGACCGGCTGGTCGAGGAGCCGGGCGAGCCGGCTCAGGTTCACCCAGGTCTCGTCCCCGCGCCGCGCGACGAAGCTGTCCTCCCCCGGCGGCTCGGGAACACACAGGCCCTCGAGACACACCCCCTCGGCGGTGAGCTCCCAGCCGCTGACCCGAACCACGTCCTCGGGCGAGAGCCAGAGGTCCTCACCCTCCGAGCGGGCCCCGCGGACGACGATGGGCTTGTCGTCGTAGATGAGCGTGACGTCGGCCGGGCTCATAGCCCCCAGCCGAGCCACTCGGCCGTCGCCCGACCCATGATCCACTCCTTGTCCTCGTGGGAAAGGAAGTCGAGCTCCTCCGTGAAAAGCGTGATGGCCTGGCGGTACGGGCAGGGCAGGCGCGAGTAGTCGGTGCCCCAGAGCATGCGCCGCGGGCCGAAGGCGTCGTAGACGCGCCGGATGTGGCGGTGGAGGCCCGGGAAGGGGTACGTCTCGCTCGTGTAGCACGGAAGCGCCGACGGCTTGACGGCGACGTTCGGGTAGCGGGCGAGCGCCAGCACCTCGTCGAGCCCGGCAAAGGCCGCGTCGTCCTTCTCCCCGATCGGGAGCGCCAGGTGATCCACGATCAGCCTGAGCCCGGGGTGACGGCCCGCGACGGCATCAAGCCGCTTCACCAGCCCCGGCACGTACACCATCACGGGCAGCCCCGCGCGCTCGGCCGCCGGCCAGAACCAGTCGATCGCGCCGTTCTCGAGCCAGCTCTTCCACGGATCGCGGTGGAGCGTCAGCCGCACGCCGAGCATGCCAGGCTGCTTTCGCCACGTCGGGAGCTGTCCTCCCTCCGCCGCAGTCTCGACGGGAAAACGCCCCATCACCGCGAACCGGTTCGGATACCTCAGGGCGGCGGCGAGGGCGAGGTCGTTCCGATCCCCTTCCCACGAGGGCGGGACGATGACCACGCGGTCCACGCCGGCAGCGTCCATGGCACCGAGCAGCTCTTCGGCGCCCAGCGGGACCGGGCGCTGGGCCTGGTTCTCGCGCCCCGCCGGCCAGGGGCGCTCCGGTGTGTTCGCGCCCCAGATATGGACCTGCGAATCGACGATCACCATCTACTCGGGCCTCACCTCGTCGTTGTCGCAGGCGATGAAGCTGCCGGCTCCGGAACGCCTCGGCTCGAACATCAGTTCATGCGGATGAACTTCTGGAGGGAGCGGATCTCGCGCGGCGGATTCTCGTGGCGCCCTTTGAGGGTGTACGACACCTCCGCCACGTAGAGGTCACCGCGCGAGTCGTTCACGACGCCGTGGGGCGCGACGAACTGGCCCGGCTTCTCGCCCCTGAACCGGTCGCCGATGCGGCCCAGGAGGTCGCCCTTCAGCGAGAGGATGCTGACCCGGCCGCCGAGGTTCGGGACGCTCTGGTTGACCGCCAGGTCGGTACCCAGCTCGCCCACATAGATCGCGCCGCCCTCGCGCCGGTCGATCAGCAGCCCGCACGGCCGGTGGACGTTGTTGATCTGAGCCAGGTAGCGCCCCTCGGCGTCGAAGACCTGGACCCGGTGGTTCTCCCGATCCGCCACGTACACAAGCCCCTCGGCGTCCGTGGCGATGTTGTGCGGGAGGTTGAAGCAGCCGGGATCGGTTCCGGGCTCGCCCCACGAGAAGAGATGACGTCCCTTCGGATCGTACTTGTGGACCCGCGAGTTGCCGTAGCCGTCCGAGATGAACAGGTCGCCCGTCAGCGGCGACAGCGCGACGTGGGTGGGCCGGTTGAAGGGCTTGCCGCTCTGGAGCGGCGCCGGCTTGTCGGGGTCGCCGATGGTCAGGAGCAGTTTGCCTTCTGGGGTGAACTTGCGGATCGTGTGGTTGCCGTCGTCCGTCAGCCAGACCTCGCCGTCGGGCCCGATGGTGATGCCGTGGGCGCGGCCGACGAGCCCCTCGCCCCAGGAGCGGAGGAAGTTCCCCTCCCGATCGAACACGATGACCGGGTGCTCGCCCCGGTTGAAGACGTACACGTGGTCACTGGAGTCCACCGCGACGCCGGCCGCTTCGACGTACCGCCAGCCCTCGGGCAGCTTCCCCCACCCTTCGAGGACCCGGAACGCCGGCATCAGACGGCCCCCAGGACCTGGGCGGCTTTCTTGAACGCCGCCGGCTTGACCCAGAGGATCGCCCCCCAGCGGCCGGCGCCGGCGGAGACCGCGTCCATGGCGGTCACGTTGACCTTGGCCGCCGCAAGCTTGTCGAGGATATCCGAGCAGGCCCCGATGCGGTCATCCCCCTGGATCAGAAAGCCCCGCTTCGGCCCCTTGACCTTCCACTTCGCCTGCTTGGCAACCTGCTTGAAGGCCTCGGGATTCTCAGGAATGAAGTCCAGCTGGGCTCGGCGGCCCGCGGGAAAGCCGGAGTAGGCCAGGAGATTGACGCCGGCCTGCCGGAGCGTGGCCAGGGCGCGGGCCCCCTCTCCGGGCTTGTCGGGAACCTGGATGTAGAAGTACTCGACGCGCTGAACGGTGTCCATGATGGCCTCCTGATGAATGATTTGCAGGCCGGATTTTACGCGCTCCGGCCGAGCGGGGCAAGCCCCACGCCGACGCTTACCTTGACACCCCTTCGCCCCGCCACCTAGACTGTCGGTAAGGAGGCGGCATGCCCCTGGATCAGCCGCGGCGGGATCCCTTCTGTGCTCTTGGTGGCCAGGTCGATGGCCCGCGGGGGCGTTCGTGGCTTCCAGGGCGGTTAGTTCGCTGCGCTCTCGTTCTCCCGGTCTGCCTCGCGCTCCTCACGGCGTGCGCATCAACCTCGCTCCCCACCGGGACTCCAAAGCCTCGAGCTGAAAGACCAACCTATAGCGTGGGGGAAAGATGGATCCGCAACGACGGGGTGTACGACCTGATCCGGATCGAACCCGACCTGTACGTCTTTTCGGCCCGTCCGAACGTACAGGTCCACCTCACGAGGAACCTTGGCTTGGCGCGAGTGGAGAAGGGTCAGTACTTCTCCGAGTTCAGTCCCCCCCTCGAGCCCACTTGGCCCTTGGAAGTAGGGAAGTTCGGGTCCCACACCAGCAGGTGGCGGCATGAGGGCATGCCCGGTGGCTTTCCCGCCAGGTTCTCCTGGAGCGTCGATGCCCACGAGGAAGTTGAGGTCACCGCAGGAAAGTTCTGGGCCTTCCGGATCCAATTCTCCCTGGAAACCCCTGGTGGGCGACGATTTGAATTCACGGTCTGGTACGCACCCGAAGCGGAACAGTTCGTCAAGGCCAGCAGTGAAAACTTCGGGATTGTCAAATTCCATCTCGTTACCCTCGGCCGACGGGATCATTACGAACCGCTGCAGGTGATTCTAGACGAACCTAGGGACCAAGCCCGCATCTCCATGGAGGACTTCCGAGTCCTCGGCAAGGTAACAATTGGACGGACCAGACTGATTAAGTGGGTTTCGGCGACCCTCAACGGAGAAGAAATCAGCACGACTGACGAGCGGGGATCCAACAGAAGGGAAGTCCCCGTCGACCTCCGTCTGAAGCTCCGGGAGGGAAAGAACGTCCTGATCATCACTGCGGTCGATTCTCGGCGGGAAACGGTTCAGGAGGCCCGGACGCTCTTCTACGACAAGCCGGCACCGCCGGCCCCCGCACCGATCGCCGCCGCGCCTCCGCCAGCGGCGAAGCCGGCTCCTGCGCCAGTCATGCCGCCGCCTGCCCCGGCGAAACCGGCAGAGCCCGAACCCCCCAGGGTGGCCCCAGCTCCGGCTCCGCCGCCGACCGTCATCGCCAAGCCGGCGCCGCCGTCTGCGCCCGCTCCGGCCGTCCCCCCGCCTGCACCTCCGCCGGTCGCCGCGCTGCCGCCATTGCAGGTGACGGTCTCGTCGCCCAAAGACCAGACCCGCGTGGAGCACGAGAGCGTCGGGCTGGCGGGGTTGGTGTCCGGGGGCAAGGGGGTCAGCCGCGTGCAGGTGACGCTCAACGGCGTAGAGGTCTCGCGCCTGGAAGAGCGGGTTCCCCGGCCGGCCCTGGCGGTAAACCTTCCCCTGAAACTCCGGGAAGGGCAGAACACGCTTGTCGTCACAGCCACGGAGTCGGATGGAAAGATCTATCAAGAGGTCCGCACCGTCCATTACGAAAAGCTCGTCCCGCTGACGGTGGCCTTCCGCTATCCCGAGGACCGATCGCGCGTCGGCGAGGAGGCGAGCGTGGTGGCCGCCGTGGTCACTTCGAGCAAGGGCGTGGCGAAGGTCCGCGTGCTCCTGAACGGGAAGGAGGTGCACGAGCAGAGCGAGCGGGCGCCCCAGCCCTCCCTGCTCGTGACAGTGCCGGTGACCCTCCGGGAGGGGCCGAACGTCCTCGCGGTCAGCGCGAGCGAGCCCGACGGGACGATCCGCCAGGAGGTGCGAACGATCGTCTACGAGAAGCCCAAGGAGGTGGCCGCGGCGGTTCCGCCGCCGCCCCCGCCACCGCCCACCCACGACCGCTGGGCGGTTGTGGTCGGGGTGGGGCGCTACGAGAGCCCCGATATTCCCAGGCTCCGCTACACCGTGCCGGACGCCGAGGCGATCTACGACGTCCTCACCGGCCCAGGGGGCTTCAAGAAGGAGCACGTGCTCCTGCTGACGGACAAGACCGATAAGAAGCCGACGTACCGCAACCTCAAATGGGCCCTCGGGACGTTCCTGGCGCGCTCGGCCAAGAAGGACGACACCGTCCTGATCTTCTTCGCCGGCCACGGGGCGCCCGAAGTGGACCAGCGGGGGGTCGAGCGGGACGGGTTCTCGAAGTATCTGGTCCCGAGCGACGCCGAGCCCGACGACCTCTACTCCACCGCACTCCCAATGGACGAGCTCCAGACCATCTTCGGCCGGATCGAGGCGGAGCGGGTGGTCGTGTTCCTGGATGCCTGCTACAGCGGGGCGGCCGGGGGACGGACGTTCGCGTCGAAAAAAACCCGGTCCGGGCACGTGGACGAAGCGTTCCTGGAGAGGCTGGCCCGCTCCAAGGGAAGGGCCATCGTCACCGCCTCGCGACCGGCGGAGCTGTCCATTGAGCTGCAGGAGCTGGGCCACGGCATCTTCACCTATTACCTGGTCCAGGGCCTCAAGGGGGCGGCGGATCTGAACCGCGACGGCATCGTGACGCTCCAGGAACTCTATGAGTACGTGGAGCAGCAGGTGACCCAGAAGTCCCGCGCCGTGGGCGGCAACCAGCATCCCGTCATGAAGGGCGAACTGGAGGGCGTCCTGCCGCTGATGAAGGTAAAGTAACCGCCGAAGGTGCGAGGCTAACGCCATCTCGATGACCACGGCTCCCCAGACGAAGTACGCCAGGAGCGGCGGCGTCCATATCGCCTACCAGGTGATCGGGGAAGGTCCCTTCGACCTGGTCCTGATCCCCGGCTGGGTCTCGCACGTCGAGCTCCTGTGGGAGGAGCCCACCATCGCCCGGTTCTTCCGCCGCCTCGCGTCGTTCAGCCGGCTGATCGTCTTCGACAAGCGGGGCACGGGGATGTCGGATCCCGTTCCCCTCACCCAGCTCCCGACGCTCGAGGAGCGCATGGACGACGTCCGCGCGGTGATGGACGCGGCCGGCTCCGAGCGGGCGGCGCTGTTCGGGGTCTCCGAGGGCGGCCCCATGGCCTTCCTGTTCGCCGCCACCTATCCGCAACGGACCACGGCGCTCGTGCTCTACGGCGAGTATGCCCGGTTGGCTTGGGCGTCCGACTACCCGATCGGCATCCCCCGGGAAGGCTTCGAGCGGCTCCTTCAGCGCATCGACGAGACGTGGGGGACCGGCGCCATCTTCAAGTACTGGGCCCCGGACGCCGCGGGTGACGAGCGCCTCCGGCAGTGGTGGGCCCAGTTCGAGCGCCGGGCCGCGAGCCCGGGGGCCTCCATGGCCCTGCTCCGCATGGCCTACGAGATCGACGCCCGTCCCATCCTGTCGACTGTCTCTGTCCCGACGCTCGTCGTGCACCGCTCTGGGGACCGCCTTGTCCCAGTAGAGCACGGCCGCTACGTGGCCCAGCACATCAGGGGGGCGAGATACGTGGAGCTGCCCGGGCGGGACCACACGTTCTGGACCGGCGATGCCGAGGCCCTGCTGGTCGAGGTACAGGAGTTCCTGACTGGCGTCCGGCCGGGGCCAGAGCCCGATCGAGTGCTCGCTACCGTGCTCTTCACCGACATCGTCGGCTCCAGCGAGCGGGCCGCGGCGCTGGGCGACCACCGGTGGCGGGACCTCCTCGAGAGCTACTACGCCGGATCCCGTCGGCAGCTCGAGCGCTTCCGGGGGCGCGAGATCGACACGGCGGGGGATGGGCTCTTCGCCACCTTCGATGGGCCGGCCCGCGCCATCCGCTGCGCCTCGGCCATCACCGACGCCGCGCGGCAGCTCGGCCTAGGGGTCCGGGCCGGCGTCCACACCGGCGAGTGCGAGATCATCGGCAACAAGGTCGGCGGGATCGCCGTCCATACGGGCGCCCGGGTAGCGGCCATGGCGAAGCCTGGAGAGGTGCTCGTCTCTCAGACCGTCAAGGACCTGGTGGCGGGGTCGGGGCTCCGCTTCGAGGAACGGGGCGCTCACGCCCTCAAGGGGATCCCCGGGGAATGGCGGCTCTTCGCCGTGATTCCGGGGTGAGTCCAGCGAGCGGCGACGCCGTTACCTGAGGAAGCGCCGGGCCAGGTAGGTCTCGAAGGCCGGACCCTCGCGCTCTCTTAAGACGACGGCGACGTGGAGCTGCTCCAGGTACTGCTCCAGCGTCTTGCCCCCGAGCGTGATGTTGCGCGAGGCGAAGAACTCTCGCACGTCGGCCTCAAGCTCGGGCGTGGCCAGGGCGGTGATTCCCTCGCACATGCGCCGGATCCCGCTCTTGGCGGGGAACTGCCGCTCCAGCGTGGCCCAATTCGCCTTGACAAACTCCCAGGTCGCCTCGCGCGCATAGACGCTCGCGAGGAGCGCCCGCGCCAGGAACGGAGCATCCTGCGCCCGAACCTCGCCGTTGATCGTCTTTTCGAGCGTCCGGCCGAGCAGCTCCGCCTGCCTGAAGCCCGCCAGCGCGTAGAGATAGCGCTGCTCCTCCTGGGGGGTTCGCGCGGTCTTGAAGCGCTGGAGGAATTCTTCGTACTCGGTCTCGCCGCCCGCGTGAGCGAGGACGGCGATCAGGGCCGGCAGCAGGCTCGGGTCCACGGCGGTCGCCTCCTCGAGGGAACCCTGGTAGAACCGCCGCGCCTCCGCGTGGATCTCGGCGTCGCTGCCGAGGGTCCCGATGGCGCGCACGAGGTCGGCGCGCAGCTGCCGGATCAGCTCGCCTTCGTCGGGCTCCGGGGAGAAGCCGAGCCGCTCCACCGCCGGACCGAGGCGGTCCCGCACGAGCGCCTCGAATTTTGGCCGCACCGCAGACGAGATGATCCGGTTCACATATGCGAAGGAGCCGGTCAGCACCGCCCAGACGTTTCGATCGGTCTCGGCGCGGAACTCGGTGGTCAGCTCGAGGTAGTCGCGCAGCGGCATCAGGCCGGCCACGGTGGCCGCCCAGGCGTCGTTGATCAAGTTGAACCGGTCGATCGGCGCCAGGTGCGGGAGCCGTCGGGTCAGCTTGCGCAGCAGGTCGGCGGCATAGTGCACGCGGTAGAAACCGGAGCCGCCCGCGTTCACCAGCGCCCATTCCACGGGGCCCGGCACCTCGACGCGCTCCTCCGGCCCGGCCAGGAGCAGCGTCTTGATCACCGCCCCGCCCCTCACGCCGATGCGAAGCGAAATCGGGATCTGCCAGAGCTCCGATTCTTCCCCGCCGTCGGTCAGATAGGTGAAGCGCCGCTGCGCGAGGACCAGCGCGCGGCGGCTCTCGTCCACGCTGGCCGTCACGACCGGATAACCACCTCGGAAGATCCACCCGTCCATGAGTTCCGGGATCGGCTTGCGGGCGGCGGCGCCGAGCGCCTTCCAGAGATCCGTTGTCTCCGCGTTAGCGTACTGGTGTTCGCCCAGATAGCCGCGGACGCCCTCGCGAAAGACCTCCGGGCCCAGATACTGCTCGAGCATCCGGAGGACTGAGGCCCCCTTCTCGTACGTCAGCAGGTCGAACATCGCCTCGGCGTCCTTCGGGGCGCGGACCTCGAACTCGATCGGTCGCGTGCTCCGGAGCCCGTCCAGTCCCAGCGCGGCGGCCCGCGAGACGCCGAAGGTGACCCAGCGCTCCCAGGCCGGTTTCCAGGCGTCCACCGCCAGCATCTCCATGAAGGTCGCGAACGCCTCGTTGAGCCAGATGCCGTTCCACCACGCCATCGTCACCAGGTCGCCGAACCACATGTGGGCGATCTCGTGGGCGACGACGTCCGCGACGCGCTCCAGCTCCGCGTGGCTGGCGGCCCCCGCGTCCACGAGGAGCGCGGTCTCCCTGAAGGTGATGGCGCCGAGGTTTTCCATGGCGCCGGCCGCGAAGTCGGGGATCGCCAGCAGGTCAAGCTTTTCCCCGGGATAGGGCAGGCCGTAGTACTGCTCGAAGAAGGCCAGAGAGGAGGCCGCGATCTCGCGGGCGAACGCCGTCAGGTGCCGCTTGCCCGGCACGCACCAGATCCTGACCGGCGTCCGGCCGACCATGATCGCGTCGGTGGCCTCGAGCTCCCCCACGACAAAGGCCAGAAGATAAGTGGACATCTTGATCGTCGGGGCAAACGTGACCGCCTTCCGACCCCTGTCGGGAATCGGCTGCTCGCTGGCGACGGGGGTGTTGGAGACCACCTGGAGGCTCTCCGGCACGACGAGGGTCACCTGGAAGACGGCCTTGAAGGCCGGCTCGTCCCAGCACGGGAAGGCCCGCCGGGCATCGGTCGCCTCGAACTGGGTCGCCGCCAGGATCTTGTCGCCCTCAGGCCTCTTGTAGGTGCTCCGGTAAAAGCCGTGGAGCCGGTCGTTCAGGATGCCGGTGAAGCTGAGCGAGAGCCGCCAGGGGCCAGGGGCCAGGGGCTCGGGAAAGGTCAGCCGCGCCCGCTCCGCCGGCTCGTCGAGCGTCGCCTCACCCTTCAGCGTGACGCCGGCCGCGCCCCGGATGGACACTTGCTGGATCTGAAGTTCGGCCGCATTCAGGACGATCTCCGTCACGGGCTCATGCATCGTCACCGTGACCATCTCCTCGCCCGTGAAGGTCAAACGCTCCAGGTCGGGCTCGAGCCGGATCTCGTAGCGGTCAGGGACGACGGTCCTCGGCAGGCGGTAGGGATCGGCTGGGGCGGGGCTCATGGGGGGAAGTATACCCGAACTGATACACTTGACACCCCGGGAGGTTCTCCGGAGACTACCAACTGTGGAAACGCATCTCCAGGGGGCGTGGCGCGACCTCGAGATTCAACTCCTAAACATGGATAGAAAGCTTGATTTGATTATCGGACGCCTCCGCAACATTGACCGGAAACTTGACGGGATGTGCGCCGAGCTGAAGGCTGACTTGAGGGCCGAGTTCGGGGAAATCAAGGCCTTCTTGCAGGAACGGCTGGAAGCCAGCCGTCAATGCCGTGGATAACTTCAAGGACCGGGTGGCAGTCGTCACGGGGGGAGCCAGCGGCATCGGCCGGGCGCTGGCCCTGGCCTTCGTGCAGGAAGGCGCCAGGGTTGTCCTTGCCGACCTCGATGAGGCTGGAATGGCCGAGGTGGCCGGAACGATCCGGTCACGCGGCGGCCAGGCCGTCGCCGTGAGGACAGATGTCTCCGACCTCGGTCAGGTCCAGGCGCTGGCGGACAAAGCCTGGGAAGCCTTCGGCGCCGTGCACATCCTGTGCAACAACGCCGGCGTGGCCGTATCGGGGGGGCTGGAAGAAGCAACTCTCAAGGACTGGCAGTGGGTGGTCGGCGTCAACCTGTGGGGCGTCATTGACGGTCTCCTGGCGTTTCTCCCGCGGATGATCGCCCAGGGGCAGGGCGGCCACATCGTCAACACGGCGTCCATGGCCGGCCTCATCGCCACCCAGGGGCTCGGCGTGTACAACACCACCAAGTACGCCGTCGTCGGCCTGTCGGAAACCCTCGTGAAGGACCTCAAGCCCTACGGGATCGGCGTGTCGGTCCTCTGCCCCATGGGGGTCGAGACCCGGATCCTCGAGAGCGAGCGGAATCGCCCCAGCGCCCTCAGAGACCTCGACGCGAAGAAGAGCGAGCCGGTCCCGCTCATGGGCCGGACGCTGAGCCCTGAGGAAGTGGCCGCCCAGGTGCTGGCGGCGATCCGCGCCAACCAGCTCTACGTCATCACTCACGCCGAAGGGCTCGAGCCGCTACGCCGCCGCTTCCAGCGGATGGAGCAGGCAATCCCCAAGGGCTAGGATATGGGTAGGAAGCGGCCCCGGGCCTGGGCCAGCACCGCGCGGCTCCGATAGTCCTCCAGCGTCCCCTCGAGATCCAGGTATTTCCCGTGGTCCTGCACCACCCGTCCGCGGCCCAGCAGCGGCGTGTCCAGAGGGACGGGCTTGACGTAGCGGACCGTCAGCTCCCCCGTGACGTGGATGCGGCCGTTGTGCCGCACGGCCGCCCCGGCGAGCACCTCATCCAGATAGCCGGCCACGATGCCGCCGTGGGCGCTCCCCGGCGGGCCTCCGAACCGCTCGGGAATGATGATCGGCGAGAGCACGCCCCCGTCCGTGATGAAGCAGCGCACCCGGAGCCCGATCGGGTGGGCGGGGCCGCAGCCGAAGCAGCGGTGATAGGTCGTCCCGGGCTGACTAACGCGCTGCTCCTCCAGGCCGGCAAACTCGACTTCGAAGGCCGCGGGCAGCGGCGGATCGTGGGTCATGGCAATATCATAGCGCGGCCTCAGCGACTCCAGAGAAGCCGGACGCCGGCGAGGAGCGTCACGAGACCGATGAGGCCCACGAAGTAGCCCGCGCCGACCTCCCCCAGGATTCCGCTCACCAGCGGCCCGAGGAAAATCCCGGCGTCCACCCCCACGCGGTAGAGCCCCGTCCGCCAGCCGAGCGCGCCGAGCGGCGTGTGCTCGCGGATCACACCCACGGGGAGCATCCAGCCGGCCAGCCCCAACCCGAACAGGGCTGCGCCCACCACGAACAGGGGGAAAGATCCCAGGCCCACGAAGAAGGTCCCGGCCCCGAGCGCCAGGCACACCGCGCCCAGCACCGCCCGCCGCCCCAGCCGGTCGGCCAGGTACCCGACGGGAAGGAGCACCGCCAGATCCACCACCTGAGGGATCGCGAGCATCCAGGAGTTGCCCACGCGGTCGAGACCGAACTCGCGCGTGCCGCGCAAGGGGATCAGAAACTGGCTCACGGAGGACCAGGCAAGGGCGATTACCCCCCCGACGACGAACATTCCGGCGACGATGGGCGGCGTCTTCACGGCCGCCGCGGCGCCTGGGGGCGCCGCCGGATCCAAGCGGGCGCGCTCGCCGACGGCGGAAAAGCGGCGCCAGAACACGGGCAGCAGCGCCAGGACGGCAAGCTGCGGGCCGCAGACCACCAGGAAGGAGCGGTTCCAGCTCCAGGCCGGCGGCAGCAGGCCCACCAGCGTGATGCCGCCGAGGATGCCGAGCATCCCGGAGAACTCGAATGTATTGAGGCGAAACGCGGCGCCTTCGCCGCGCTCGAGAAGGGCCGTGAGCCCACCCACCATCCCCAGCGCGTGCCCCGCCCCGATCAGAAAGCGGCCCGTGACGAGGATCGCGAGGGGTCCGGCGGTGCCGAGCAGCAGCACTCCCGCGAGGAGAAAGAGCGGGGCGGCGACAAGGGTCGCGCCCAGCCGGCGGCCGGCCAGCCGTCCCGCCGGAAGGTCCAGCAGGGTGCGGGCGAACCCGAAGGCGCCGGCGAGCACGCCGAGTTGCCAGTCGGCCAGCCCCTGGGCGCGCGCGATTTCCGGCAAGAGCGGCCCGAAGCCGCCGATGGAGAACGTGTTGCAGAAGATCATCAGGCAAAGGAGCGCGGTGGTCACGGCGGCTAGTTTACCCCTTGACGGGCGGCGGTTCCCTCGTTAGGGTCGGCCCCATGGGACTCCTGGGCAAAGGAATTCTCGCCTTCTGGCACGACGTCGCTCCCGGCGGCGATGCCGAATTCAACCAGTGGCATATCCGCGAGCACATCCCGGAGCGCCTCGGCGTTCCCGGCTTTCTCCGGTGCCGCCGCTACGTGACGGTGTCCCAGGGCCCGACGTATTTCTACTTCTACGAAACCGAAACGGTGGAGACGCTCGCCAGTTCCCCCTATCTGGCCAGGCTGAACGATCCCACCCCGTGGACCCGCCGCGTGCTCCCGTTGTTCAAAGACAACATCCGGACGGCCTGCCGCGTCACGCAGAGCCTGGGTCGGGGGATCGGAGGCTGTGTGGCAACGCTCCGGCTGGGGCCGCTTGCCGCTCGGGAAGAGGAGCTGCGGGGATGGCTGACGGGCACGACGCTGCCCGCGCTGATCGAGCGCCCCGGCATCGTCGGCGCCCACCTCTGCGAGGCCGACCTCCCGGCCACCCGGGTCCCGACCGAAGAGCGGAAGCTGCGCCCCCAGGAAGACGCGGTCGCCCACTGGGTGGTGCTCGTCGATGGGACCGAGCGGGACGCCGTCGAAACCGCCTGCCGCGACCACCTGAGCCCCGGGGCGCTCGCTCGACGGGGCGCCGCCGGCGACATTACGCTCGGCGTCTATCGTCTCGTTTACTGCCTGGCGCGTTAGACGCTGAAGCGCTTCATGGTGACCTCCTCGCGCTCCGGAGCATCTCGATCAGCGCGCCCCGGCACGTCTCGGCGGTCGTCACCTCGCCGGGGAAGGCGATCCGCGCGCTGTGCAGGCGCGCGCCGCTCTTGATCCTGAGCTTGAACCCGAGCCGGTCCACTGCGACCATGCTCGCCTCGTCGGCGGGGGCGCCGGCGAGGACGCGGGCAAAGGTGACGAGGGCGTCGGCGTGGTCGCGGTTCATGTGCTCGATGATCCCGCTCGCAGCGTCGGCCAGCGGATCCGGGCGCGCGGCCAGATAGTCCGCCGCCGGGACCCAGTCCATCGCGGCGAAGCCGCCCACGAAGTAGATGTCGGCCACCTCCAGCCGGTAGAAGCCGAAGTCCTCGAAGTCCACCCAATACTCGGCGTTGGGATGGCGGGCCAGATACGCCGTCCGCGCCTCTCCCGCGTCGCCCCTCCCGAGGGGCACTGCCTCGCCCATCAGCGTCACACGCCCGGCGGCGAGCGGATCGCCCGCCCAACCGGGCTGGATGACGAGGAGGCTGGCGCGCGGGTCGGCCTGGAGGTTCTGCGTGTGCATCGCCATGGCGCTGATCAGGAAGAGCGGGCAGCCCTGCCCATCGAGGGCATACGGCATGAGGGAACCGAACGGGTGACCCGGGTGTTTCAGCGAGAGCGTGGAGAGCATCCCCGTCCTCCCGAGGTAGACCAGCGTCCGAGCGCGCTCCGCGTAAGTCGGCTCAGGCGCCGGCGGCCGATGAGGATCGGGTGGCGGCCCCGCGTGCCGGTTCATCCTACAGCGGGCACCGGCCTGTCACCTTGTCGAGGCAGCCCAGCAGGACCCGGTTGAACTCCTCGGGCTGCTCCATGTTGGACAGGTGTGAGGCCGACCGCAGGATGGCCAGCTCGGCCACCGGCCGGGTAGCGGCTCGTGGTATCGCAGAGCACTAGGCTGCGGACCATCTGGGGATATTTGAGCGCGAAGATCTGGCCGATCATGCCTCCCATGGAGAGCCCGACGAAGTGTGTCTCCGTGATGCGGAGCCCCGTGAGGAGCCCGTGGACATCCTCGGCCAGCTGCTCGAGCGCATAAGGTCCTGGTGGGGCGCTGGTCTGGCCGTGGCCGCGGGTGTCGAACCGGAGGACGCGGTACCGCCCGTTCAGGGCGCGGGCCTGCTCGTCCCACATGGAGAGGTTCGTGCCGAGCGCGTGGCCGAGCGTCACGACGGGGCCCTCGCCCTCGAAGGCGTAATGGATCTCGATGCCGTTGGCCGTGAGTTTCATGGCCTCTCCTGCGCCGCGCCGCTCAGCACGACGACGCGCTGACCTGCTGCCGGTCCACGCCAAAGACCTTGCGCAGCCTGACGCCGATGGGCGTGCCGAGGAGGGCCGCCGCGCCCCAGAGCCAGCCGTGGAGGCTCGTGGAGGCGACCCCGCTGAAGTACGCCCCGATGTTGCACCCGAAGGCAAGCCGGGCTCCGTAGCCCAGCATGAGTCCCCCCAGAACAGAGGCGGCGACGATGCGGAGGGGAACGCGCCGCGCGGGGGCAAAGCGCCCGGCCAGGCCCGCCGCGAGAAGCGCCCCCAGGATGATCCCCAGGTCCATCACCGTCGTCACGTCGGCGAGCACCGGAGCCGCCAGTGCCGCCTGCTGGAACTCGCCGCTCCAGAAGGCCACCGTCGAGAGGTCGTACCCCACAGCCTGGAGCGCCTTGGCCCCCCAGAGCGCGAAGGCCCACGTGATCCCCCACGGGTGGCCGGCGAGGACGAGCGTGAGCGCGTTGAGGACGGCGAGCGCGACCCCGCCCGCCAGGAGCGGCCAGGGCCCACGGAGGACGCGCGCCCAGCCTCGAACCGGCGGCATCGCAGGCGCCGGCACGCCCAGGCGGCGCCGCTCGATCCACCACGTCGCGGCGGCGATGAGCAACAACGCGACGAGCTGCGCCGCCACCGCCCAGGTCCACCCGAGCGTGTCCCCCAGCGACACCTCACCCAGCGACGGGGTGTTCCACCAGAAGGGCATGTGAAACGTCGCCACGACGGAGCCCGCAATGAACGCCAGGAGCGTCAGCGTCATCGGCGTCGCGCCTCCTCCAAACTGGAAGAGGGTGCCCGACCCTCAGCCGCCCCCCATCTGCATGCCGATGGCGAAGATGAACGCCCCGACCAGGACCGACACGCCCGCCGGCGCCACTGCCCCGCCGACCACCGTCCCAAAGACTTCGCCCGCAGCCAGCATAGGAGCGAAGAGGAGCGTGGCCACGGCGAGCATCAGCATCTGGGCCCGGAGGCCGCGGCCGTCGCCGGCGGTGACGAATACGCGGAACGCCGTGGTGAAGCCGAAGAAGGAGTGATAGAGGACGAGGCCGCAGCCCGCCCCGACTAGGAACAGCCCGGCGTGCCGGAACCCGTACTGCGCCCCCAACCAGGCCGCGCCGCCCAGGAGCAGCGCTCCGGCCGCCCCGACTACCCGCGGCTGGACGCGCCTCGGCGAGCGTCTGGCGGCACCCGTGGCGGGCATCTGAATGGCCGACATCGCGGTACGGTCCCTCCCCCGTTTCGAAGTTTACTCCTGGGTGGCGGTGCTGGGGCAGATCTGATTGTACGCGCAGTAGCGGCAGACCTGGTAGGAGGGAGTTGGCGCCAACTCCCGCGCGCGGATGCCGGCCGCCGCCGCGTGGATGGCCGCCTCGGCCTCGGCCAGGTCCCCGGCCGTCGGCGCGTGCGTCCCGACGAGGCCGGACTCCAGGAACCGGAGCTCGACCTTCTCGGGGAGGCGGCCGAACATCTCCTTCCAGGCGAGGGCGTAGATCTGGAGCTGGAGGCTGTCGCGGGTCCGCCGGTCGGCGTCCTTCTGGGTGCGGATGTCCGAGGACTTGTAGTCGATGATTGCGACGCCTGCCTCGGTCTCGTCCACCCGATCCCAGCGCCCCCGCACCTTGGTGGGACCGAGGGCGAACCCGAACTCGCGCTCGACATGGGTCGGCTTCGTCCCGGAGGCCTCCTCTTCGTGCCAGAAACGGGTGAGCGCCGCGCGGCCGGCGGCCTTCCGCGCCTCCTCGTGCTCCCACGTCAGGAACCCCTCGTTCCGCCACTCGCGCTCGAAGACCGCCAGGAGATCTTCGATCGGCGTGAAGAGCCCGGCGACGCGGCGCCGGAGGTAGTGCTCCACGACCTTGTGGAGGGTGCTCCCGTAGGCCACCGAGTGGTGGCGCATGATCGGCACGCTGAGGATGTGGATGTACCGGTACTTGAGTGGGCAGGTCTCGTAGTCGTCCACCTGCCGGAAGCTGACCGTGATCGGCGCGTCGGGGGCGAGCGGGGGGAGCGCGTCCGCCGCCGTCACGGGCGGCGGGGCGTGCCGGTGAAGCTCCTCGACTGCCCTGGACTTGAAGGGGCGCACCGCGTCCTTGGGAAGGTCCAGGGCCTCCAGGACGAACTGGCTGACTTTCCTCTCGCGGGCACCACCGTAGTCGCGGGCCGACGTGAGATAGAGCTCCTTCTTCGCCCGGGTCATCCCGACGTAGAAGAGGCGGCGCTCCTCCTGCATGTGGAAATCCCCGATGGGCAGCGTGTCCTTGATTAACTCGTCCGGGAGCTCGAGGGCGTCGCGCCGGCGCGGCCACGGGAACTTCTGCCCGACGAGGCTCACCAGGAACACGACCGGGAACTCGAGCCCCTTGGCCTTGTGCACGGTGAGGACGTGGACCGCGGGCGTGTCGAAGTCGGCCTCGGCCACCGGCGGGTCGTCGCCGGCATCGATGAGGGCGTCCAGATGGTTGACGAACTCCCGGACGTTATCGTAGCGGAGCACCCGCGAGGCGTCACGGATGATCCGGAAGAACTTGCCGACGTTCTGGACCTCGCTCTCTTTCTCCGGGGGCGCCTTGGAGTAGCGCGCCACCTCCCCCGAATCCTGGAGGAACTGGTAGAGGAGCTCGCCGGTGGGCATCTCGCGCGCCAGCTCCATGTAGCGCTCCAGGTCCTTGAGCAGCTTCCGGATGGCGAGCATCCCCTCCGCGGTCATCCCGTCAGCCACCTCAGGAATCTCATCGAGGCGGCGCAGGACGTCGTAGAGCCAGCGGTTCCGGCGGTCGGCGTAGGTGGCGCAGCGGGTGAGGTCCACGATGGGGACCTGGTAGAGATCCGACGAGGCCAGGTGGTGGAGGCTGATCGAGTCGTCGGGGTGAGCCACCGAGCGGAGGAAGGCAGTGAGCAGGCGGATCTCGGGGCGGCCGTAGAGGCCGGCGTTGCCCGAGAAGGTCCAGGGGATTCCTCTGAGGTTGAGGGCGCGGAGGAACGGATCGGCGTCGTTGTTGGCGCGGACCAAGATGGCGAAGTCCCCGTGACGGTAGGCCTTGCTCGCGACCTTTTCCTCGATGAGCGCGGCCACAGCGTCCGACTCGGCCGTCAGCCTGTCGTAGTGGAGGTGGATCGGCGCCGGGCCCGGGCCGTGCTCGGCCTCCAGTTTCTTGGCGATGCCGTACTTCACCTCCAGCCGATCCGGGTTGTTGTACGTGATGAGCCGGTAGGCCGAGTCGAGCACCTCCTGGTGGGAACGGTAGTTCTTGGTGAGGACGATTTCCCGCGCGTCGGGATAGACCTCCTTGAAGCCGAGCACGTTCGAGATCGCCGCTCCACGGAACTTATAAATTGAGTTGTGGACGACCACACTGTCGGCGATGAAGTTGTGGGTCCGCTCCACCTCGAGGTCGTACACCACACTCGTTCGGATCTCTTCCGACACATTCACAACGCGCTCGTAGACAACACGATTGCCCCTCACGACCGGCAAGTAGTGCCCGGGAAGCACGTTCCCAGCCGGCATGACCAGCGCCGACTTGTGCTGCACGTTCGTTGTGCCGACGTCGAATCGAGCTTCGAGAATTCCTTCCGACAGATCGCGAAGAAGTTCAGCTCTTGCGCCTGTCTCCCGTAGGGATGGGCTGGTCATCTGAACCCGCCACCCCCTCCTGGCATTGAGCAGCGGGAACCCACCCGCCCGCAATCTTTCGATCACAGTCCGATCCGATGTCTCACACGACACCGCGTGCAGAATCTGCGGCGCTTTCAGGAGGGGACGGCGCTTCTTCGGGATGTACCGCCGATAGCACATCTTGACGATGACTTTCACTCGTGACTGGCCACCGCGGCGCACACCACCCAGAGCAAAATGATGCGCATCGAGGTTTACACCGATATCGGAGGCCAACCTCTCTGCATTTTTTCTCGTCTCCAGCTCCCGGTAGAGCCGCTCCAGGTACTCGCCGACGACCATCATCTTGCGCCGAGGCTTAAACGGCAGGGTCGGGATCGAATACTTGAGCGACCAGAGCGCTTCAAGATACCGGGCCTCCTGCTCGGAACGGCAAGCACGAAGGCCGACGATGCGATCCGCAGAGCGCTCCAGGCACAGCCGAACGGACAGGTCATTCGTAACGCCAATCCGCCAGCCCAGGTCGCGCCGTTCCATCAGATACACGTAAGTGAACTCCTTGGAGGCGGCCACCCTTGGCACCCGACAGAACATCTTGTGGTTATCAGTTACGGTGATGCGGCGGCCCGATTCGGTCTCGAAGGTCAAGAAGCGGGCATACTTTTCTCTCTGGAAGACGCGAGTCACGACGCTCACCCCGAGCAAGCCTTTCCCCACCGCCGTTATGGCCTGGTCCCCAGGTTGAATCGCCTCAATCGAACGGGGACCCCCGGGGGTTTCTACCTGTGTGCCTGGCGGAAGACACTGGTCGTCGTCGGCCACGACGGCGAGATTCCGGTGCCGCGTGCTCAGGAGCTTCACCAGCTCGAACTGGGCGTAGTTGGTGTCCTGGAACTCGTCCACCAGGACGTACTTGAAGCGCCGCTGGTACCCCTGGAGGATGTACGGCCGGGTGCGGAAGAGGCGCAGCGCGTACACGATCTGATCGCCGAAATCGGCGCACCCCTCCCGAGCCAGCAGCTCCTGGTACTTCGCGTAGGTCCGGGCCAGCTCCCCCTGCCGGGCCCCCCGGTCGCGGAGCTCCTCGTCATCCGGGCGCGCGGCGGCCTCGGCCCGGATGCGCTCGGCGAAGGCCAGGTACTCCTCCGGGGAGACGTCCTCGTCCTTGGCCCGGCTGATCAGGGAGATGATCGCCTGGATGTGCTTGGTCGGGTCGCCCAGCGGCCGGTAGTAATCCAGCGGCAGCTCGAAGAGGTGGTCGCGGAAGAAGATCACCTGCTCGGCCCGGTTCAGCACGCGGAAGTCGGGCGTCAGCCCCAGCTCCAGCGCGTTCTCCTTCAGGAGGCGGTCGCCGAAGGCGTGGAAGGTCGAGATCCACACGTCGGCATAGCCGTAGGGGACAAGGGTGTCCACCCGCTCCTCCATTTCGGCCGCGGCCTTGTCGGTGAAGGTCAGGGCGAGAATTTCTTCGGGACGGCAGCGCTTGGTCGCGATGAGGTGCGCGATCCGGCGGGTGATGACGGTCGTCTTGCCGGTGCCCGCGCCCGCGACGATGAGCAGGGGGCCGGTGTCGTGGATGACCGCCTCGGCCTGGCGGGGATTCAATCCTTCGAGGATCCGCTCAGTGCCGGGCATTGTCCCTCACGAGGTGGACTGCACCGTGATCCGCACGCTCGTGCCGAAGACGAGGTCGGCCTGGATGGATTCGGGGCGCCGGTCGGCGCCGAAGGTGATCCGCAGGGGACTCCCCCGGCGCGCCCAGGACGAGAGCCGCGTCAGGTCGAGCCGGCCCACGTCGCGTCCGCCCGCCGCCTCGGGCGCGATGCTGATCACGAGCGGCACGATCTCCGCCCGGTAGCCGCCGAGCTGGACGTCGTCGGGGCTCTCGTTCTCCGGCCGGGTTCGCCGAACGACGTACGTCCGGAGGGAACTCTCAGCGTCCGTCCCGATCGCGCCCTCGGCGTAATTGAGGGCGGTTGTGAGGAGGTCATCCACCGGCTGATCGGCGTTGGGCCGGACGAGATCGTGGACCTCCCGCCGGCGGCCGAGGAGGAATGTCTGGCTGACGTGGTGGTAATCGATCAGACCCCGGTCATGATCGTAGGCGATCGTCGTCCGGCTCTCGCGGCCACGGAGATTCAGGAAAATATCAGTCGCGGTGGGCAGAAACCGCCCGTCCCGGATGATCCCCGCAGACTCCAGCCGGTTGGCGACCTGCGAGCCCTGGCCCGCCACAACAACGCGGTACCGTCTCGCGGCGCGGTCGATCTGCTCATCGATCGAGCCATCTATGTTGAAGGCAAAGAGGCCAAAGAAGACGCCGGCATCCACATGGTAGCTGCCCTTGCGGCGCGACTCCTCCCCCGCCCCGGCGAGGCGCCGATCCAGCAGGAGCAGAATCAGCGGGATCGAGGTCAAGAATTCTCGACGAGTCAGGACCATCGTGCCTCCTACATATAGGGGCGGCCCTCAGGACGACCGCAACCTATTCTACCTGAGCCAGCAGCCGAAAGAAATTTGGAATTCCGCGCATTCCTTGCTAGGGTATCCGTGCCTTCCCTTTTCCAATCACGCACTTAGAGGGCGGAGGTCGGTTCGGTGATGAGGAAAACCCGTCGGGTGGTGATAACCGGCCTGGGGGTCGTGGCTCCCAACGGGATCGGTAAGGACGCCTTCTGGCAGAACCTCATTGCGGGCAAGTCCGCCGTGGACTGGATCACCGCCTTCGATCCGACTCCCTTCCCCTGCCGGATCGCAGCGGAGGTCAAGAATTTCAGGCCTGAAGAGTTTATGAGCCGGCGGCAGGCGAAGGAAATCTGGCGCTTTTCGCAGTTCGCCGTTGCTTCCGCGCGAATGGCGCTGGAGGATGCGAAATTCGAAATCACCCCCGCCAATGCCCACCAGGTGGCAGCCTGCTTCGGCACGTGCGTTAGCGGGGTTGAGAAAACCGAGGAATCACACATCGCTTTTCTCAACAATGGCTACCCAGCGGTTCCCGCTAATAGCTGTACCGAGTATTCCACCCACGCCCCCGTGAGTTATGTCTCCATCGAATTCGGAATCAAGGGACCCACGATGACATTGGCCTCCGGCTGCTCCACAGGCCTGGACGTAATCAAGTGGGGATGCGATCAGATCCGGGATGGAAATGTTTCAGCCGTTATCGCAGGCAGCACCGAGGCACCTCTTGCTCCTTTCTGCTTTGCAGCATTCTGCGCAATCCAGGTCCTCTCCAAGCGCAATCAAACGCCCACGAAAGCTTCCCGTCCCTACGATTTTCACCGCGACGGGATGGTTCTTGGCGAAGGCGGCGGCGCCATGGTCCTGGAGTCGTTAGATTCAGCACAGGATCGAGGCGCGCCAATCTACGCCGAAGTGCTGGGGTACGGC
>Ga0209322_10000592_pt1 | contig 21355 bp, 21 predicted proteins | sample Rifsed19ft1_FD_184013 | JGI IMG/M metagenome (GOLD analysis project Ga0209322, IMG submission 184013) | Soil microbial communities from Rifle, Colorado, USA - sediment 19ft 1 (version 2) | ecosystem: Environmental > Terrestrial > Deep subsurface > Rock core/Sediment | place: Rifle, Colorado... | reverse complement strand
TACGTCCGGACGCGCACCGCGCGCGAGCAGATCCGTGCCTACGTCGAGCGATCCCTCGCGCGCGAGCTCGGCCTTCCCGTCCACCTGGGAGGCGTGTCGCTGTCGCTCCGGCTCGGGACCGTCCAGCTCAAGCAGCTCACGGTCGGCGACGGGACGAGCGGCGCGCCGCTGCTCGGCGTGGACCGGATCCGGGTCTCCCTGGCCCTCCTGTCGCTCCTCGGAGGCGAGCTGCGCGTCAGGTCCGTCGCCGTCTACGAGCCCCGGCTGTTGGTGGAGGACAGCCCGGAGCTCAGGACGGGGCTCGCGCGCGTCGCGTCCCGCGTGAGGGAGCTCTCGCGCGAACGGGAGGCTGAGGGCTTTCCGATCCGACTGGAAGGGGGCCGTGTCCGGTACCGGAATCCCGCGGCGGGGGTCGCCGTCGAGGCCTCGGGCGTCAACGGCAGCCTCTCCTGGGCGAGCCCCGAGCGGGCGATGGCCCTGGTGAGCGTGGACGCGATCCAGGTGAGCCTCGGCGGCCGGGGCGTGGGCGGGATACGCCTGGAAGGGCGCGCGCGCGTGGGTCGCGACGTCGTCGAGGTGGAGCAGCTCCGGCTCGACCACGGACGCTCGACGCTGACGCTCACGGGAGTGGTCCTGGCGCCAGCGGGACCGCCGCGGGTGGAGCTAGCCGCCACGGGAGAGCTGGTCCTCGAGGAACTGGTCCCGGCGGTCACAGCGCAGACGGGATGGAGCGGCCAGCTTTCGGTCGGAGGGAAGCTCTTCGGCGAGGGGCTCCCCCGGACCTTCGAGGGGCGCCTCGGGCTGGCTGACGGGGATGTCGCGGGGGTCCCGGTGCGGCTGGCGATGGCGTCGGTGCTGCTCCGCCCGGACCGGCTGGAGCTGGTTTCCTTATCGGCCCAGGCCGGCGGGGGCGCGCTCTCCGGCTCGGGGGTCTTCCAGCCGGGAGAGAAGCGCTGGCGCGCCAGCGCTCAGCTCAGCGGCATCAATCTCGGAGACCTGCTCCAGGCCGTGGGGCATCCGTCTGGAATGGCGGGGCGGATCACCGGGACCGCTGAGGGGAGCGGCAGCGGAATGGACGCCAGGGAGCTCGCGCTGCGCCTGAATCTTGCGGGCCGCGAGCTTCGCCTGGCGGACGGGGAGCGCAAGGCCGAGGGAACGCTGCTCGCCAGCGCCCGCGGGGGGGTGCTCAGGGTGGAGCGCCTGGCCCTGACCAGAGGGCGGAGCAGCGTTTCCCTCAGCGGCACGGTGGATCTCAGGACGGAGGCGCTCGCGCTGGGCCTCACCGCCACGGTCGCCGACCTCGCGGCGGACTTCTGGCCCGTGGAGGTGAAGGGGCTCGGCGGCCGGCTCAGCGTGACGGGACGCCTCGGCCAGACTCTCCGGCGGCCGAGCTTGACGGGGCAGGTGAGCCTCAGAAACGTGAGCTTCAGGGGCTGGCGCGCCGATTCAGTGGAGGGGCCGCTGGAGGCCAACCCCGCGCGCGTGGCGTCCCGCGGTCTTCGCCTCACCGCCGCCCGGACCACGGCCACGCTGTCGGGCGAGGCGCGATTGGCCGAATCCAATCGCAAGTGGGCAACCTGGCGGGACGACCTGCACCTGGCTCTGAGGGCGGACCTGAGGGGGAGGATCGAGGATGTGGCCGCCTGGTCGCCGCAGGAGTGGCCGGTCGCCGGCCCCATCGTCTTTCAGGCCCGGCTCAGCGGGACGCCGTCCGCTTTCGAGGGCGGCGGTCAGGTCGAGATGCGGGAGTTCCGGATTGGAGGAGAGCGATTCGAAGCGCTCCGGGCCGCGCTCGCCTTCAAGGGGTCGGAGCTCACCGTTCCGCGGCTCACGGCGCGCCGGGGTGGCGTCCCCATCCAGGCCGAAGGGGCCATCGACACGGAGGGGCGGTACCGCTTCTCCGTCCTCCCGGTGAAGCTCGACGTCGCCATGATCCCGCCGCTGGCCGCTGCCGGGGCCAGGGGGGCGGCGGTCCTTCGGGTCAAGGGCGCGGGGAAGTGGCCGGAGCCGAGCCTCGAGGGCGACGTCACGCTGACCGATACCGTGTTCCGGGAGATCGAGGTTGGGAACGGCAGCCTCGGGTTCGCCCTTGACGGAAGACAGTGGCGCTGGGAGCTGAGCCTGGCCCTGGGTCTCAGAGCGCGCGGCGTGGCCCCGCTGGCCGGGAGCGGCCCGCTTCAGGCCGAGGTCACCGCGGCGAGCCTGGATCTGACGCCGCTCCTCCCGGGGCTGAGGGCCGAGCTGCCCTTCCCGCTCACGGCGCGCGCCGACGGTCGCGCCGCGCTCCGCGGAACGCTGCCGGGGCTGCGCGACCTGGGGAGCCAGATCGAGCTGACGGCCGCCGGCCAGGCGGGCGAGGTGCCCTGGCGGACGCGGGACCCGGCCCGGCTCACGCTGGAGGCAGGGGCGCTCCGCTTCGAGTCGCTGGATCTGGTCGGCCCCGGGCTCGCGGTGGCGATCCGCGGGAGCGTGCGGCCGGGCGAGCGGACCGACCTCGATCTCTCCGGCCACGCCCCCGTCGCGATCGTCAAATCGTGGGTGCCGCCCCTGGCGGATCTCCGGGGCGCTCCCGACGTCCGCCTCTCCCTCGTCGGTCCGGTGGGGGACCTGAAAGTCGTCGGCCGCGCCGAATTGAGCCGCGTGGACGTCAAGCTCAAGCCCGTTCCGATCTGGCTCTCCATCGCCAGCGGCGAGGTGCGGTTCGACAACGACAGCCTCCAGTACAAGGTCCGCGAGGGCGCGGCCGCCGGGGGCCGGCTCGAGGGGCAGGGGACCGGGCACCGCGACGGCCAGCGGTGGCGGCACACGGTGGACTTCAGGCTGGACAAAGCGCAGATGGAGCCGATCTACGAGCAGATCCAGTCGGATCGGCGCTGGGCCTCCGGCGACCTCTTTGCCCGGGGCTCGCTCGCCTTCGAGACCGCTCCCGACCGATCGGCGCTGACGACGCTCGGGGGACGGGTCTCGCTGGCGCTCGACGGCGGCAGTCTCTCCAGCTATCCCGCGCTCGTGAGGATTTTCGGCCTCCTGGGCACCGTCGCGCAGCCCTACCGCTTGCCCGACCTCACGCGGGAGCGGATGCCCTACCGCCGGATCAGCGCCGACTTCGACGTCAGGGACGGCGTCATGGAGACGAAGAACCTCCTCCTGGACAGCGAGATGGTGCGGGTGAGCGGCGTGGGCAAAGTCATGCTCGCCGATCAGACCGTGGACCTCGACCTCGCGGTGAGGCCGCTCCAGGTGCTGGAGCAGGGAATTCGGCGGATCCCGCTCCTGGGCCGGCTCCTGCCCCAGGAGCAGAGCCTGGTCATCGCGTACTTCGACATGCAGGGACGCTGGGCCGATCCCGCAATCTCTGTGGCCCCGGTCAAGTCGCTCAGCGAGACCGTGGTGGACATTCTCCTCTTCCTCCTCAAGGCGCCGGGGCGCGTCATCAGCCCGAACCCGTGATGCTCACCCAGCTCGCCCGGCCCGTCGCCAGACGGCTGGTCGCCCTCATCCCCGTCCTCTTCGGCATCAGCCTCCTGGTCTTCGTCCTGAACGCCGTGGCCCTCGGCGATCCGGCGCGCGCCATGCTGGGCCAGCGCGGCGACCCCGAGCTGATTGCCCAGATCCGGAAGGAGTACGCCCTCGACCGTCCGCTCTGGGTCCAGTACGCGACCTGGATGGGCCACCTTCTCCAGGGTAATCTCGGCCGCTCCTATCACCAGCAGCGCCCCGTGAGCGACGTGATCGCCGAGCGGTTTCCCGCGACCTTCAGGCTGGCGGTGGCCGCTACCGCGATTGCCGTGGCCGCAGGGCTCGGGATGGGAATCGCCGCCGCGCTCCGGCCAGGCAGCGCGGTGGATCACCTCCTGATGGGGGCCGCCGTCATCGGCATCTCGACGCCGGTGTTCTGGCTCGGCCTCATGCTCTCGCTCCTGTTCGCGGTGTGGCTCGGCTGGCTCCCCGTGTCCGGGTACGGAGACGGGGCCCTCGCGAACCTCGTCCTGCCCGCGCTGACCCTGGGAGCGCTCCACACCGGCACGATCGCGCGGATGACCCGCTCGAGCCTCCTGGAGGTCGTCCGCCAGGACTACGTCCAGGCCGCCCGGGCCAAGGGGCTCGGCGAAGTCGCGGTCATCGGCAAGCACGCGCTCAAGAACGCCCTCATTCCCGTCGTGACGGTGATCGGGATCGGCCTCGCCGACCTGCTGGTGGGGGCCCCCCTCACCGAGACCGTATTCGCCTGGCCCGGGCTCGGCCGGATGCTTGTGGCCGCCGTGGGGCAGCGCGATCTCCCCGTGGTCATGGGAGCCGTCCTGGTGTTTGCGGTGATCTACGTCCTCGGCAGCCTCCTCGTGGACCTCGCCTACCTCGTCATCGATCCGAGGATCCGCCGTGACTGAGCGCGGACCGTTCCGGCACCACGGCGTCCAGGTCGGCGGCGCCCTCGTGGCTCTCTTCGTGGGGGCGGCGCTCCTGGCGCCGTGGCTCGCGCCTGTCGATCCTCACGAGGTCCCCACGGGGCTTGCGGCCGCGTCGCTCCGCCCGCCCGGCCCCCCCAACGCGCTCGGCACCGACGCGCTGGGCCGGGACCTCCTCTCCCGCGTGCTCTACGGGGGGCGGGTCTCGCTCCTGGTGGGGGTCGGCGTGGAGCTCGTGGCGGCCCTGATCGGGGCGCTCGTGGGGCTCGTGGCGGGCTACTACGGCGGCTGGCTCGACGGGCTCTTGATGCGCGTGACCGACACGGTGATGGCCTTCCCCTCGCTCATCCTCGCCATCGGCCTCATCGCGGTCTTCGAGAGGCCGGGGCTCGATAAGGTCTTCCTGGTCCTCGTCCTCCTCGGCTGGACGACGATCGCCCGGGTGGTGAGGGGCGAGGTCCTCTCGCTCAAGACGCGGGACTACGTCCAGGCCGCCCGGGCTCTCGGCGTCCCGGACACCATCATTGTGTTTCGTCACCTGCTTCCGAACTGCCTGGCTCCGCTCCTCGTGGCCGCCACCATCGGCGTCGGCGGCAACATGGTGGCCGAGGCGGGGCTGTCGTTCCTGGGGCTGGGCACCCAGGCGCCGACGATCTCCTGGGGGGCGATGCTGGCCGAGGGACAGACCTTCCTGGCCTCTGCCCCGTGGGTCGCCGTCTTCCCGGGGCTCGCCCTCATGCTCGCCGTCCTCGGCATCAACCTCCTCGGGGATGGCCTGCGAGATATGCTGGACCCTCGGCTGAAGCGTTGAGCGACAACTCCTGTCCTCTTGACGGAAAGTAGGAATTCCTTGTATCCTTACATCGGGAGGTTTGGGCCATGCTCGCGAAGAAGACATCCAAGAACCAGATCACGCTGCCAAAGGCTATCGTGCAGCACCTCCCCGACGCCGAATACTTCGACGTCTCCCTGAGAGATGGGGAGGTGGTCTTGAGGCCGGTGGTGATCAGCGCCCCGGGGGAGCGGCTGAAGGCGGTGCGCGAAAAGATCCGAGGCCTGGGTCTGACCGAGAAGGACGTCGAGCGGGCGATCCGCTGGGCGCGCAGCCGGCGGAGGTGATCCGGGTCGTCCTCGACACCAACACGCTGATCTCGGCCCTGCTCTTCTCGGGGACCGCCTCGCGTCTGGTCCCCCTTTGGCAATCCCGCCGCATCACGGTCCTGGTTTCCAAAGAAATCCTGCAAGAATATTTGCGGGTCCTCGCCTACCCCAAGTTCCAACTCGGCGACCACGAGATCAGGGCGTTGGTCGAGGAGGAATTGCTCCCTTTTGCGGAAACCATCCGCGTGCGGCGGCGTCTGGCCGTCGTTCGGCGCGATCCTGAGGACGACAAGTTTCTCGAGTGCGCGGTGGCCGGCCGCGCCGAGTATCTCGTGACGGGAGACCGGGACCTTCGGGAGCTCGGCTCCTACCGAGGGATCACAATCCTCACCGTGGGCGAGTTCTTGGAGCGCATGAACCTCTGAGGGGCGCGTCGATGCTCGCGCAGCAGAAAGATCGTGTCGTGATCACGCGGCACGGGAAACCTGCGGCCGTGCTTGTGGGTGTCGAGGGACAGGGCTGGGACGCCGTCATCTTAGAGACGGATCCGACGTTCTGGAAGCTTATCCGCAGCCGCAGAAAACAAGCGACGATCTCGCTGGGCCAGCTCAAGAGACGACTACGAATGAAGAGATAATAGACTTGGTCCGGCGCGCGTGGTAGAAAGGGGAGGGACTTGCGCCCCCCTGAAGGAATCGGATGCCGTCAATCAAAGATACCGCGGTGGAAATGACCCAGTTCGTGCTCCCCGAGCATGCCGGGGCGCCGGGACAGATCCACGGCGGGCGCATGATGGAGTGGATCACCCACGCGGGGACGATCGCGGCCTCCCGCGTGGCGCGGGGGACCGTGGCGCTCGGCGCCATGGACGACATCGACTTCCTCCATCCGGTTCTCGTGGGGGAGATCGCGATCCTCCGAGCCCACGTCGAGTACGTGGGGCGCTCCTCGCTCGAGGTCGGCGTCCGCGTGTTCTCCGAGAATCCGGCCACGCGGCAGCGGGCGGTGACCCTTTCCTCTCACCTGGTCTACGTCAGCGTGGACGAGGCGGGCAAACCCCGGCCGGTGGCGGACAGGATCGTGCCGGCGGGGACGGGCGAAGAGGCCCTGGTCGCGGCGGCGGTGGCGCGCCGGGAGCAGCGCCTGGCGCGCTTCGCCCGGAAGGCGGAGAAACTGAAGGAGGCGGCGGAGGAGATCGAGGATTTTCGCGTCAAGTTCGAATCCTCCCGCATCGTCCGCCCCAATGAGGTCTTGTTCCAGGACTTCATGTTCGCGGGGAAACTGCTCTTCGACATCGACGAGGCCGGGGGGATCCTGGCGGTCCGCTACACTCGGGGGTTCACGATGACCGCCTGCCTGGACGCCATGGACTTCTACTCGCCGGTCCGCGCGCGGGAGCTCCTGACGTTCAAGGCGGGGCTGAACCATGTGGGGACGACGTCCATGGAGATCGGCGTGAAGGTCCTGGCCGAGGTGCCCTGGACCGGCGAGGTGCGTCACACGTGCACGGCCTACCTCACCTTCGTTCACCTGGGGCTGGACCGCAAGCCCCGGCCGGTTCCCCCCTTCACGCCGGAGAGCCCTGGCGAGAAGCGGCGCTGGGAAGCTGCCATGGTCCGCAGGGAAGCCCGGCTGGCCCGGGTCAAGCGCCTCAAGGCCTCGCTTTAGGGAGGAGTCGGAAGGGGGGCAAAGCCCTCCTCCGAGGAAAGCTATGTCAGGTCATTCACGCTGGTCCCAGATCAAGCGCAAGAAGGGGAAGGCCGATCAGCAGCGGGGCAAGCTCTTCACCAAGCTGATCCGCGAAATCACCGTGGCGGCCCGCACGGGCGGCGGCGACCTCAAGATCAACATGCGACTGAAGGCCGCCCTGGAGTCCGCCAAGGCGGCCAGCATGCCCGCCGACAACATCAAGCGCGCCATCCAGAAGGGCACCGGGGAGTTGCCCGGCGAGGCCTACGAGGAGGTTACCTACGAGGGCTACGGGCCCGGCGGGGTGGCCCTCATGGTCCGGGTCCTGACCGACAACAAGAACCGGACGGCCCCGGAGATCCGCCACGTCTTCGAGAGGAACGGCGGCAACCTCGGCCAGGTCGGGTGCGTGGCGTGGATGTTCGAGCGCAAGGGCGTGATCCAGGTGGACGCCGAGCGGATCGGCGAGGACGAGCTCCTGGGGCCGGCCCTGGATGCAGGCGCCAGCGACATGCGGCGTGTCGAAAAAGTTTACGAGATCACCACCACTCCTGATGAAATGGAGTCGGTGCGCCGGGCCCTGGAGGGGCGGAAGGTCCCCGTCCTGGAAGCCGAAGTGAGCATGGTGCCGCTCTCCACGGTCCGCGCGGAGGGCAAGGAGGCTCAGGCGGTCTTGCGATTGGTGGAGGCCCTGGAGGAGCAGGACGACGTTCAGGCCGTTTACGCCAACTACGACATCCCCGACGAGATCATCGACGCCATCACGGCCGCCTAGCGCCGCGCCCGGCTTCCGGGTCATCGGGATCGACCCGGGGCTCGTCGAGACGGGGTTCGGCGTCCTCGAAGCCGGCCCTGGCGGCGTGTCGCTCCTGGACGCCGGCGTCATCACCACCTCCCGGAACGCCCCCCTGGAAGCGCGCCTTCACGCCCTGCACGACGCCGTCCACCGGCTCCTGGAGCGCTTCAGCCCGAGCCTCCTCGTGGTGGAGGATCTTTACACCGAGTACAAGTTTCCGCGAACGGCCATTCTCATGGGGCACGCGCGCGGCGTCATCTGCCTGGCGGCGCGCCAGTGCCAGGTGACGGTCCTCCCCCTGGCCCCCGCCGAGGTCAAGCGCGCCATCGCGGCCAACGGCGCCGCGTCCAAGAGCCAGGTGCAGCGGGGGGTCCAGCGGCTCCTCGGGCTGTCCGCCGTCCCCAAGCCCAGCCACGTGGCCGACGCTCTGGGGCTGGCGATCACCGGCCTCTCGCGGGTCACCGGGCGCTTGCCCCGATGATCGCGTCGCTCCGGGGCAAACTCAGGAAGAAGCTGGAGGACCGCGTGGTGGTGGAGTCGGCGGGAGTCGGGTACGAGGTGTTCCTGCCTCCCGTGGCGTACCGGACGCTCGGGGAGGCCGTCGCGTCGGAAAAGGACGACGCCAGCGACCTCTCGCTGGTGATCTACTACCACGCGACGCGCGACCAGCCGCGCCCGTTCCTCATCGGCTTCACGAGCGAGCTCGATAAGGAATTCTTCGAGAAGCTGATCACGGTGAAGGACATCGGGCCCCTGGTGGCCGCCCGGGCCCTCACGTGCGGTGTCGCCGACCTGGCCGCTGCCATCGCCCGCCAGGATGAGAAGTTCCTTCGGCGCCTGCCGGGGATCGGTCCCCAGAAGGCCCGCAATATTGTCGCCCAGCTTCAGGCCAAGGTCGCCAAGTTCGCGCTTCTGAAGGAGCCGGGCGCCGCGGAGTCCGAACCGGTCCCCGCGCCGCCGCTGGATGAAGAAGAGGTGCGGAGCCTCGTCTGGGAGGTGCTGGTGAAGCAGCTGGGCCACCGGCCGAGCGAGGCCGCCCAGCTGATCACCGAGGCGCTCCGGCGCAAGCCGGGGCTCGAGACCGCCGAAGAGCTCTTCGACGAAATCTACCGCGGCCGGAAGGCACCATGACCCCTCACCCCGCCCTCTCCCCCGCCGGGGGAGAGGATCAAGGTGAGGGGGCCGTCTGACCTAGGCGCGGGCACGGCATGCTCGAGGTTCGGCATGCGGTCCTTCCGCGAGATGAGTGGGGCGTACCGCCCAAGCATCTGCTCGTATGTGTGGTGATAGAACTCGGGCAGCACCTGCGATCGTCCCTCGTGGAACCTCCGAAACTCCCGGTCCGAGCGCAACATCCGGAGGATGTTCCGGTACACGTTGATCCACGCCCGGGTGCTTGCCGTCCGCGTCCAATGAATGATCTTGACAGTCCGGCGCGTCGTACTGTTCATCCGCTGCCTCAACATCTCCCGGGAGCAGCAGTGCTCGAAGAGCTCGATCAGCTTCTCGTAGTACGTCACCGGATCGTAATTCTTCAGCGTCATCACGAGATACGGCGCGTAGTAGAAGCTGAAGGGCATCGATTTCAGTATCCGACCCTCCTCTCCGAGCCGGTCGTACAGCGGGGTCCCCCCGTACGGGACCGGGATGTTGAGCGCCGGCCAGGCAAACGGTGTCCGCGTCATGAACTCCTTCGTGAGTTCTATCGGCTCATCCCCCTCATCCGTATCGAGCCCGAAAATGAAATTGGCTTGCAGGTAGGGGATATTTTCGTGGAGATGCCGGAACTGTTCCGCCACCCCTTCGAGCTTCCCGATCCCCGCTTCCCGTCCCACGCCGGCCTTGTTCGAGTAGTCGACCCAAGACTCGACGCCCGGAGCGACCGCGACGCAGTTCGTTTCCCTCAACTGCCTCACGCGAGGTCCGCGGAGGACGGACAGTGAACTCTCTATCATGTAGGGATTGCGCGAATCTGGAGGAATGGTCTCGAGCACGTCAAGAACTTGATCGAACTTGACGCCGAAGTTGGGGTCGTGGAAACCCACCAGGACACCGGGCAACTCCGTCGATAGGAAGCGAAGATCGGCGGCGAGGCGGTCGAGGGGCAGCAGGCGATAGGGGGTATCCCAATCGATGCAGAAGTTGCAGTTATAGGGGCAACCCATGCTCGACAGCATGGGCACCGTGGTCATGAAGTATCGCCGCCTGCTCCAGAGAAAAGCCGACTTTCGGATCTCCGGCAGCCGCTCCTGGACCGTCGGAAGATCGTCGAACGGCTTTGCGCTGGAGATCACCGACCCCGGGTCGAAGTGTCCTGCGAGGATGTCGGCGATGAGGCTCTTGTCGCACTCCTTGACGGCCAGATCGAAGAAACGCAGGCAGTCCACCGGAAAGGCCTTGGCATGGGGACCACCGATGACGGTCCGGACGCCCGCTCGTCCGTACTTCTTCGCCAGCGCATAGGCGAGGGCGCTGTCCTGGGTGTAGCTGGCGATGAAGACAATATCCAGATCCGTCGGGAACTGGCCCCCTGGATCTCCCACTCCGTAGTAGGGGGCGTAGAACGTCTCGTGACCCAGCTGGCGGCACCAGACCGAGACCGCCTGGGGCGTGACCGAGGCGTATTGCTTCCTCATGATCAGACGATATGCCAGGTCGGTCGGATAACGGGCTGGCGATCCCAGGATTTCCAGTATCCCCACCTTCATCGGGTCCCTCCTCAGACCTCCATGCTCGTCAGTCGGGCCGGCTCTTCGAGGATGTCGAGGAGGGCCCTGGCGCAGTATACGCGATCGCGCTTGGCGCGGCTGATCTCCGTGATGATGGACAATTCCTCGAGCTTCGCCACCGCACGCTGGGCCGTGGTGAACGCCACGCCAAACCGTTTCGCTGCTCCCTTGACGGTGAGAAATGGGTTGGCCGCGAGCTGATCCACGAGCGCCAGAGGGACTTTCGAGGGTGTCCCCGAGACGGCAACCCTCCACTGGGCGAGATGCCTGTTGATCCGCTCAGCCCGCCCCAGGGCATCCTCGGACTGCCGTGCCACGCCGTTGAGGAAGTACTGAAGCCAGTCGGCCCAGGCCCCCCGCTCCCTCACGCCCTGGAGCCGGTCGTAATAGTCTCGGCGGGTCGCCTCGAAGAACGCGCTCAGGTAGAGAAGGGGCGTCGGGAGAATCCCCCGCTCCACCAGGAAGAGCGTGATCAGAAGCCGCCCCACCCGTCCGTTGCCGTCCAGGAACGGGTGGATCGCCTCGAACTGGTAATGGATCAGGGCGATCTGCGCGAGGGGCGGGAGAGAGCGGTCATGGAGGAACTTCTCCCAGTCGCCCAGGCACCCCATCAGCTCGCTCGGAGGCGGGGGGACGTAGACGGCATTTGCCAGCGTGGCGCCCGGAGGGCCGATCCAGTTCTGCGAGCGCCGGAACTCTCCGGGGGCCGCGTGCTCGCCCCGGATTCCGGTCATCAGCTTCTCATGCAGCTCCCTCACCAGCCGGAGGGACAGCGGTAGCTTCTTGAGCCGCCTGATCCCGTGTTCCAGCGCCGCTACATAGTTCCCCACCTCTCGCAGGTCGGCGGGGCTGCGCTCCACGGCGGCCCCTGCCTCTGCTGCGAGCAGTTCCCCCAGCGTGGCCTGGGTGCCCTCGATCCGGCTCGACAGGACCGCCTCACGGCGGACGAACGGCCGGATGAGCAGGTGGGGATTCGGCAGGCGGCCCCCCTCCCCGGCCAGGCGCCCGATCATCCGGTCAGCGTCCGAGAGGGCCCGGACCAAGTCGGGGATCCAGGGGACGTCGGGGGGGAGGGGGTCCGGCACAAAGGCGGTGTAGCCCCCGGGGCAGGGGACGTCTCGGCCGGGCACCTTTGTCATTCGAGGGTTCCCCCTAATTTTCGCCGGCGAAAACAAGAAGCAAGGTTATTAGCGATATTACCCCGGAACGAAAATAGGAGGCAAACTTTTCTACGTCCCCTTACAAAGCTGCCTACCCCCAGAAGATGCCCGAGCCCCATGGGCCCGAACGCTACTCGCCCGGGTGGGGGGTGTCAGGGTTGGGGCGCCGGTAGGGTAATATGGGGGCGGCATGGACGAAGCGAGGATCCTGAGCCGGCTGCCGCTGCCCGAGGAGGCGCAGGTGGAGCGCCAGCTCCGCCCCCAGCGCCTCGACGACTACGTCGGGCAGCGCGAAGCGGTCGAGAGCCTCCGCGTCTCCATCGAAGCCGCGCGCCAGCGAAGCGAGCCCCTCGACCACGTCCTCCTCTACGGGCCCCCCGGCCTCGGCAAGACCACGCTGGCCCACATCGTCGCCAACGAGATGGGCGCCCAGATCGTGCCCACCTCGGGGCCGGCCCTGGAGCGGGGCGCCGACCTCATGGGGATTCTCACCAACCTGGCCGAGGGCGACGTGCTCTTCATCGACGAGGTCCACCGGCTGCCGCGGGTGATCGAGGAGCTGCTCTACCCGGCCATGGAGGACTTCGCCGTCAACTTCGTCATCGACAAGGGGCTCCACGCCCGGACCCTCCGCTACGGGCTCCGGCCGTTCACCCTGGTGGCGGCGACCACGCGGCCGGGGATGCTCACCTCGCCGCTCCGGGAGCGCTTCGGGATCTTCCACCACCTGGACTTCTACGCCGACGAGGAGCTCTGCCGGATCATCCTGCGGTCGGCGTCGATCCTGGGCGCCTCCGTCCAGGAGCCGGGCGCGGAGGAAATCGCGCGGCGCTCCCGCGGCACCCCCCGGATCGCCAACCGCCTGCTCCGGCGCGTGAGGGACTACGCCCAGGTCAAGGGGGACGGCGTGATCACGCGGGAGGTCGCCCACGACGCCCTGACCCGTGAGGGGGTGGACGCCCGCGGCCTCGACCGCTTGGACCAGCGCTTCCTCAAGGCCATTATCGAGCAATACGACGGCGGGCCGGTAGGGATCGAGGCGGTGGCCGCCACCATCAACGACGAGGCGGAGACGCTGGTCGAGATGGTGGAGCCCTACCTCCTGAAGATCGGTTTCATCGTGCGGAGCCCCAACGGCCGGCGGGCCACCGCGGGGGCCTACTCCCACCTGGGCTATCCGGCTCCCGTGGCGCCGGGAGGGCAGGGGCAGCTGCCACTGTAGGGGGTGAGGGGGGATGCCCGAGCTGGGCGGACTGGGGAAATTACTCATCGGTTTCGGGGTCGTCATGATAGTTCTGGGAGGGATATTCCTGCTGCTGGGGAATTTATCGGGAAAGGTGCCGTGGATCGGACGACTGCCGGGCGACATCTACATCCAGCGCGGAAACTGGAGCTTCTACTTTCCCCTCGCCACCTCCATCCTCCTCTCCATCATCCTGACCCTCATCTTCTCCCTCTTCCGGCGCTAGGGCTCGCGCTCTTCCTGCTCCTGGTGGTTCCCGCTCCGGCGTGGGCCAGCGGAATGATCCGCGTCGCGGTGGCCGACGGGCTCAAGAGCGTCGAGGTGGGCGGGGGAGCGATCCTGGCCAGCGACCTCCAGGGCCAGCCGCTGCTCGCGGGACGCCCGGCCACCGTGCGCGTTGCGCTCCGGAACGGCGGCCTGGATGTGGAAGGGCGAAGGGTCGCCGGCGCGCGCCTTCTGCCGGGGGCGGGCCCCCTCCGGCTGAACGGCCGGGAGTACCCGGGATCGCTGGAGGTCCTGAGAAATGGCGACGGGCTCGTCGTCGTGAACGAGCTCCCCTTCGAGGAGTACCTGGCCGGCGCCCTCAAGGCGGAGGCCTCAGACAAGTGGCCCTTCGAGATCCTCAAGGCCCAGGCCATCGTCGCCCGGACCTACGCCGCCTATCACCGCTGGCTCAACGCGGCCAAGCCGTTTCACATCCTGGCCTCGACGGCGAACCAGCAGTACGCGGGGAAGGTCGCCGAGACCTCGCCCGTGTGGGAGGCCGTGAGGGCGACCGAAGGGCAGGTCCTGACGTTGGAGGGGCGGCTTTTCCCCGCCTTCTACCACACCGACAGCGGCGGCCACACAGAAGAGCCGCGCCTGGTCTTCGCCGCGCGGAACATGCCCGCGCTCCGGGCAGTGCGCTCAGAGTTCTCCGGGGACTCGCCCCATTTCGCCTGGAACCTCGACATGCCCATCGCGCAGCTGAGCGAGCTTCTGCGCAAGGGTGGGATCTCGGTGGGCACGGTGGTGCGGCTGGAAGTGATCGAGCGCTCACGATCGCTTCGCGTGCTGCGACTGGCCGTCCACGGAACGCGCGGCACCGTCCGCGTCTCCGGGGCCGACTTCCGCCGGATCCTGGGCAACGACACGCTCAAGAGCACGCTGTTCGCGGTCGCGGTGGACGGCCAGTACGCGCGCTTCGCCGGCCGCGGCTACGGCCACGGGGTCGGCATGGATCAGTGGGGCGCCAAGGCCATGGCCGAGCAAGGGTACCTGGTCTATCAGATCCTCGAGTACTACTACCCCGGCGCCGCCTTGGGGATGCTCCGATGATCGCCTGGAGCGATTTCGAGAAGGTGGACATGCGGGTGGGCGTCGTGGTGGACGCCCAGGAGTTCCCCGAGGCGAAGAAGGCCGCGTACCGGCTCTGGGTGGACCTGGGGCCGCTCGGCGTCAAGCGCTCCAGCGCCCAGGTCACCGACCGCTACCGGTTGGCGGACCTGGTCGGCCGCCAGGTAGTCTGCGTCGTCAACTTCCCGCCGAAGCAGGTGGGCCCCTTCGTCTCCGAAGTCCTCGTGATGGGCGCCTACACCAAGTCGCGCCAGGTGGTCCTCCTCCGCCCCGACGAGCCTGTCCCTCCCGGCTCCAGGATCGGCTAGCTCCGCCTTCGTCCGGCTGTCCTCCCGCTGACGATGTCCACGCATAGGTGTCGGCCCGCCTGACAACCCGCCAGGTGTCCGCATCCTGACGAAGCGAAACTGCTCAGTCGTTTCAATGAGTTCCGGCCCGGCCGGCGGCTGGCAGAGAGGTTGCTCCGCATTCCATCGGCAAGAGACATCCCGCCCGTTCCGACAGAAAGGGGGACCCCATGTTCCACCGAGGTCATGCGGTAGCCGCAGTATCGGAGGCGTGTCCGAAGTGCGGGTTTGGCGAAGTCCTGGCCGACAGCTGTCCCCGCTGCCGGGTGAGGGTGTCGAACTACCGGGCCTATCTCGCCGTCCGGGACTCGGGAGCCCTCGCGCGGCGTGCCTGGTTCCCCAGATTGCGACCCCTCAGGACGCTAAGACGGCCGGCGCCTTCAACGGATCGGCGCTCGATCTACGAGGAGCTGATCCTGGGGCGGATCTATCGGGAGCTGCGCTACCCTGAGACCGCCCGCGGGGTCTACCTGGTCTTGCTCGGCTTTGACCTGACGTCGGCCGGGCGGGCTAGCGCGCTCAGTCTGACGGTGAACCCGTCAAACGGTCAAGTAGGGGAGAGCATCCGGGCCGCTCTTAACCGGGCTCAGCCGTTTCCCACGCCGCCCAACGGCGGGGCCGGCAAGCCTCACCACGTCAGCCTCGCGCTGACCGTGAGCATCTGAGGAGGCACGGCGATGAATCGAGCGATTGGATGTCTGGCCGGTGTGCTGGCTCTGGCCCTCTGGCCCGGAGCCGCAGTGGCCCAGAGCGGAGCCTGGGAGACGACCATGGCCGCCGGGATGAGCGCGCACCAGGGGGGTCACTACGCCGAGGCCGAAGAAAAGTTCTCCGCCGCCCTCAAGGAGGCTGAGGCGTTCGGACCGGAGGACCCCCGGCTGGCGGCGAGTCTCAACAACCTGGCCTCGCTGTACGCCGCCCGGGGTCAGGCCGCCCGAGCCGAGCCCCTGTCCCGCCAGGCGCTGGCGATCCGGGAGAAGGCGCTGGGGGCGGAGCACGCGGATGTGGCCGCGAGCCTGGAAAACCTCGGCTCTATCTACGCCGCCCAGGGACAATACGCGCGGGCCGAACCGCTTCTCCGTCGGGCGCTCGGGATCCGCGAGAAGACGTTGGGGCCGGAGCACCCGGAGGTGGCCCAGAGCCTGAACGCGCTCGTGGAGCTCCACCGCGCTCGTGGCCAAGCCGGCGCGGCGGAACCGCTTGCGAGCCGCGCGCTGGCGATTGCCGAGAAAGGCCGGGGGCCGGAGCATCCCGACGTGGCGACGAGCCTCAACAACCTGGCGGGCGTCCGCCTCGCCCAGGGGAAATACGTCGAGGCCGAGTCGCTCTATTCCCGGGCGCTCGAAATCCGGGAAAAGGCGCTGGGGCGGGAGCACCCCCACGTGGGCACGAGTCTTAATAACCTCGGGGTGCTCTATGCGACTCGGGGCCGGTCGGCCGAGGCCGAGCCGGTCTACCGGCAGGCGCTTGCCATCGCCGAGAAGGCCCTCGGGCCGGAGCACCCCCAAGTTGCCACGAGCCTGAACAACCTGGCGCTGTTCCACGTCACCCAGGGCAGGCACGCTGAGGCCGAGCCGCTCTCCACGCGCGCCCTGGCCATTGATGAGAAAGCGCTGGGGACCGAGCATCCGAGCGTCGCCACCGACCTGAACAATACGGGCCTGCTCTATGCGTCGCAGGGGGACTTCGACCGGGCCGAGCCGGTCTACCGGCGGGCGCTGGCAATCCGGGAGAAGGTCCTCGGCCCCGAGCACCCCGACGTGGCCAGCACGCTCACCAACCTGGCCGTGCTCCGCCACGAGCAGGGCAGGCATCGCGAGGCCGTGTTCCTCTATCGCCGCGCGTGGGAGATCCGGGAGAAGGCGCTGGGGCCCGACCACCCCCAGGTGGCCGCGAGCCTCGAGAACTACGCCGTGCTCCTGCGGGCGATGGACCACCCGCGGATGGCGGCGCCGCTGGAGGCGCGCGCCGAGGCGATCCGCGCCAAACTCCCCCAGGTTCAGGCGGCCAAGTGACCCCAGCGGTGCTCGCCCAGGTCATCTTCTAGCCGCTCGAAAGCCTACAATATCGCCAGGGAGTCGGCTCAAACCCGGGCCGATTCCCTGGCGATTTCTTGTGGGCTTTGAAAACGGGGCGCGGGCGGCTTAGACTCGGTGGGTCATGGATGTCGCCCTGTTCGATTACCCTCTGCCGCCCGAGCGGATCGCCCAGTACCCGGCGGAGCAGCGGGACGCCGCGCGGCTCCTGGTATGCGACCGCGCCGCGGGCCGCTGGGAGGATCGCGCCTTCGCCGAGCTCCCGGACCTTCTACGACCAGGAGATGTGCTCGTCGTCAACGATTCGCGCGTGATCCCGGCGCGGCTCCTGGGGCGCCTCGAGCCCGAGGGGCGTCCGGTGGAACTGCTCTTTCTCAAGGCCCTGGATCCCTTGCGTTGGGAGGCGCTGGCGAGGCCGGCGAAGCGCTGCCGCCCCGGCGCCGTCGTTGTTTTCGGTGACGGGGAGGTGAGAGCGCGGGTGGCCGCCGTCGCGGGAGAGGGCCGGCGAATCGTCGAACTGCAGGGCGGCGGGTCGGTCCGCGAGGTACTCGATCGCCACGGGGTGCCACCGCTGCCACCCTATATCACGCGCCACCAGAAGCCCGGGCAGGAGGACTGGGAGCGGTATCAGACGGTGTACGCGGCGCGCGACGGGTCGGTGGCGGCCCCCACGGCGGGGCTTCACTTCACCCCGGCGCTCCTGGATCGGCTCAGGGCCAGGGGGATCGCGGTCGAGACCCTCACGCTCCACGTCGGGCCCGGCACCTTCCGCCCGATTCGTTCCCCCCGGGTCGAGGCTCATCGGATGGAAGCGGAGGAGGTGGAGATCTCAGCCGCCGCCGCCGACGCGATCAACGGAGCCAAGGGCAAGGGGAGAAGGATCGTCGCGGTGGGAACGACGACCTGCCGCGCGCTGGAGTCGGCGGCCGACGAGCAGGGCCGGGTGCGGCCCATGTCGGGGCCCACGGGTCTGTTCATTTATCCGGGCCATCGCTTCAAGGTCATCGACGCCCTCCTGACCAATTTCCACCTGCCGCGCTCCTCGCTGCTCCTTCTGGTGTGCGCCTTCGCCGGGCGCGAGTTCGTCTTGGACGCCTACCGCCACGCCGTGGAGGCGGGCTACCGCTTCTACTCGTACGGCGATGCGATGCTGATTCAGTGATGGGCCCCTCACCCTGGCCCTCTCCCCCGAGGGGAGAGGGGATTGGTCTCCATGCGATTTGACCTGCTGAAGACGGACGGCGTGGCGCGCGCGGGGCGGCTCTCGACCCCGCACGGGGTGGTGGAGACGCCGGCGTTCATGCCCGTGGGCACCCAGGGGTCGGTCAAGAGCCTGACGCCCGAAGATCTCCGCCAGATCGGGACCCAGATCCTCCTGGCCAACACCTACCATCTCTTCCTCCGGCCGGGGCACCGGGTCATCGCCGAACTGGGAGGCCTCCATCGCTTCATGGCCTGGGAGGGGCCGATCCTGACCGATTCGGGCGGGTTCCAGGTCTACAGCCTGGCCTCGCTGGGAAAGGTGACCGAAGAGGGGGTCAGGTTCCGCTCCCACCTGGACGGGGCCGAGCACCTCCTCACGCCGGAGCTGTCGGTGGAGATCCAGCAGGTCCTCGGGGCCGACATCATCCATCCCCTGGACGAATGCCTGGCCCATCCCGCTCCCCGTGCTCAGACCGAGGCCTCGCTGGCCCTCACGCTCCGCTGGACGGCTCGAGCGAAGGCAGCCCACAGTCGGGGCGACGGGCGCCAGGCCATGTTCGGGATCGTCCAGGGGGGCGGCTACGAGGACGTGCGGCGCCGCGCCGTGGAGGAGACCTGCGCCCTCGAGTTCGACGGGTACGCCATCGGCGGCCTCGCGGTGGGGGAGCCGAAGCCGCTCATGCTCGACCTCCTGGAATTCACCGCGGCGCTCCTGCCCAAGGATCGGCCGCGTTACTTGATGGGGGTTGGGACGCCGCCGGATCTCCTGGATGCGGTGGCCTCGGGTGTGGACCTGTTCGACTGCGTGCTTCCCACCCGCAACGCCCGGAACGGCCAGCTCTTCACGGCCGCCGGCGCCCTCACGATCAAGCAGGCCCGCTATGCGACCGACCCGCGCCCCGCGGACGAGGGGTGCGCTTGTTACACGTGCCGCACGTTCTCCCGGGCCTACCTCCGCCACCTCTTCGCGGCGCGGGAGCTGCTCGCCTACCGTCTTCTGAGCCTGCACAACCTCCACTTCTACCTGGCCCTCATGGCGGAGATGCGCGTGGCCATCCAGGCGGGGACCTTTCAGACATTCAGGGCTCGGTTTTTGGCGCGGTATGGGGTATTATCCGGTGGCGGTCCGTCCACTTTCGAAAGCACGGAGGCCTGAAATGTCGATCGCCCACGCCGCCGACCTTGCCTACGCCGCCGCCGCGTCGCCGGGCGGCTCGGGGCCGAGCCAGGCGGTCGTCCAGATCCTTTTCCTGGCTGCGCTGTTCGCGATCTTCTACTTTCTCCTGATCCGCCCCCAGCAGCGACAGCGGCGGCAGCGGGAAGCGATGCTGAATGCCGTCAAGCGGGGCGACAGGGTGGTGACCAGCGGCGGGCTCCACGGCACCGTGGTCGGTGTCAACGAGCACACCGTCGTGCTGAAGGTGGCCGATCAGGTCAAGCTGGAATTCGAACGCTCGGCCATCGGACGGATCGTGGCGCAGGGCGAGAAGGAAGGGGCGTAGCGGCCCGAATGCGCCGATACCTCTGGCTCCGCATCGGCATCATCCTGGTAGCCATCCTCGGCTCCCTGACCTACCTCTACCCTCCCCCCGGCATCCGGGAGTATCTCTACGGCCCCGGGTCCGGTCTCGCGAGGAAAGGGGGGCTGCTCCCGCCCACCCTGAACCTCGGGCTCGACCTGCAGGGGGGGATCCACCTGGTACTGGGCGTGGACGTGGACAAGGTGCTCGAGAGCCAGGTGGAGCGGGCCGCCGCCGACCTCCGGGGATCGCTGGAGAAGAAGGGGATCGGGGTCGCGCAGGCTGCGCGCCAGGGCACCATGGAGATCGTCGTCCAGCTGGCGTCGCCCCAGTCCTGGAACGACGCCCTCACCGTGCTGAACGAGTTCCCGGCCTATGACCGGAAGAGCACGGACCAATCCGCCGGGCGGATCCTCCTCGCCCTGCGGGAGCGGGAGGCGGCCACGCAGCGGGACCTGGCGGTCCGCCAGGGGATCGAGACGATCCGGAACCGGGTGGATCAGTTCGGGGTGGCCGAGCCCACGATTCAGCAGCAGGGGGAGAACCGCATCCTAATCCAGCTCCCCGGGGTTCAGGATCCCGAGCGGGCCAAGGCGCTCATCGGCAAGACCGCCCTCCTCGAGTTCAAGTTCGTGGACGAGCAGGCCGACGTGGAGAAGGCCGTCCGCGAGGGGCCGCCCGAGGGCCGGGAACTCCTTTGGCAGCGGGTCATCGACAAGCAGACCCGGCAGGAGGTCCGCCGGGTCCCCTTCGTGGTGCACCGGAAGACGCTCCTCACCGGCGCCGACCTCGCCACGGCGCGAATGTCCATCGACCAGACCACCAGCGAGTCCTACGTGTCGGTGACGTTCAACGACGTGGGCGCCCGGGTCTTCGCCGAGCTCTCCGAGAAGAACGTTGGGCGGTACCTGGCGATCATCCTCGACGGCAACGTCCACTCGGCGCCGGTCATCCGCGAGCGGATCCCGTCCGGCCAGGCCCAGATCACCGGCGGCTTCACCCCCGAGGCGGCGACGGACCTGGCCATCGTCTTCCGGGCCGGGGCCCTGCCGGCGCCGGTGAAGATCCTGGAGGAGCGGACCGTGGGGCCGTCGCTGGGCGCCGACTCGATCCGCCAGGGGATGATCGCCATCCTGGCGTCGGCCGCCATCGTCTTCCTCTTCATGCTCGTCTACTACCGCCTCTCGGGCCTCATCGCCGACGTGGCGCTGCTCCTGAACCTGCTGGTCCTCCTCGGCGTCATGGCCGGCTTCCACGCCACGCTGACGCTCCCCGGCATCGCCGGCATCGCGCTCACCATCGGCATGGCGGTGGACACCAACATCATCATCTTCGAGCGCATCCGGGAGGAGCTCCGCACGGGGAAGACGGTGCGGGCGTCGATCGACTCCGGCTTTTCCCGCGCCTTCAGGACTGTGGTGGACACCCACGTCACCGTGCTCGTGTCGGGGTTCATCCTCTACGAGTTCGGGACGGGCCCGGTCAAGGGCTTCGCTGTGACGCTCATGATCGGCATCGCCGCGAGCCTCTTCACCGCCGTCTTCTTCACGCGCTTCCTCTTCGACCTGCTCTACACGGGCCGTCGCCGCGTGGAGTCGCTCTCCATCTGAGCCATGTGGCAGCTCTTCAAGGACTCCGCCTACGACTTCATCGGCAAGCGCCGCTGGGCCTACCTGGTCTCCGTGATCTTCATCGCCGTGGGGCTCGTCTCCGTGTGGCGCGAGGGCGGGATCCGCTACGGCATCGACTTCTCGGGCGGGGCCCTGATCCAGGTCCGTTTCGAGCAGGCG
>Ga0209322_10000585_pt1 | contig 21407 bp, 25 predicted proteins | sample Rifsed19ft1_FD_184013 | JGI IMG/M metagenome (GOLD analysis project Ga0209322, IMG submission 184013) | Soil microbial communities from Rifle, Colorado, USA - sediment 19ft 1 (version 2) | ecosystem: Environmental > Terrestrial > Deep subsurface > Rock core/Sediment | place: Rifle, Colorado... | reverse complement strand
CTCAAGTCAAAGCCGCCAGCGTCCTGCTATCGAAAGTTATGCCTGATCTAAGCGCCGCCGACATAACAACCCACGAGCCTGAATCAACCATGCAAGAGAAATTCCAAGCACTGGTTCACCAGATAGGCGAGAAACAGGCCAGGACAATCTATCCAGACCTAGCTATCAAATATCTAGGCGAGCCTATAGCAACCCATGAGGGGCCGGTTACAGAACAGTAGGAGAGAGATAAGAGAAAGATAAGAAGGGATTGAGCAGGAATGAAGGTTCTCCGCCCCCTTTCTCTCTTTCAAAACTATCAACACAAGGTTAGATCATGGCTAGATTGTCTAAGTGTCTGGAACTAAAGACTAATGTTCCAATATCCAAGCATGTTTACGCTCGTGGAGTTAAGCATTACTTCCGCAATAGCCTCAAATTCAAGGAGATGTTCGAGTACCAGGGCGGTAAGTGCGCTATCTGTGAGGAACAATGCGCTACAGAACGAGAGTTAGCCGTAGATCATTGCCACAAGACAGGCAAGGTACGAGGATTGCTATGTATGCGCTGCAATACAGCACTAGGTAGCTTTAAGGATGACTTGCTTCTGCTTGAGAAGGCAATATTCTATCTGAAATCAGTTAGATAGCTGCTGCATTAGCCTATTAGATATTCTGATGTACGGGTAGGCCCCCTGTGTGGGATGGGTATGACTTCACTCTACATCTCCCTCATTTTACGGTCAGTTTACACCTGCTGTATTACTAGACAAAGTGTTTTCCCTGTATTACATTTAGCCCAATGAGTATAAAATCAACGGCTGGTAATACAAGGAGATGTGCAAGATGGCGGAAGAAGAACAGGCTAAAATGGAACGCATACATGAAAAAGTACCGAAAGGGCTTATCGGCCTCAAAACGGCAGTAGAGGAATATAAATCTTTAAGTGAATCGAACAAGGATGGCAGGTTCAATAAAGACATTTATTTCTCCATGCTATCAGTCGTTCAGATGGCTGAATTATTCGTAAGATTCGTAAGAACCGAAAGGACTTAACAAGACCTTCCCTTACAAAGGACAGCACATGCCTCTGAAATCCGGAAAGTCAAAGAAAGTCATTTCTGCCAATATCAGAACAGAAATAAAGGCTGGTAAGCCTCGTAAACAGGCTCAAGCGATTGCTTTTTCAAAAGCAGGACTTTCTAGGAAGAAAAAGTAATGAATTTATCATACGCCGCAGGCTTCATTGACGGTGAAGGTTGTATTGGATTTACTCAATGTCGTGGACGGTTAGTTCCAAGGCTTCTGGTTACAAATACCGATTTACCAATTCTTCAGGAATTTCAATCGAAATTTGGAGGAAGAATCCAAAAAGGAACTAGGACTAAAACAGTAAAATCTCATTGGAAACAATGTTTTCATTGGGTTTTAACTGGAACTAAAGCCGTTGATTTTTGCGATAAAATATCCAATAAGTTAAAAATAAAATTAAGACAAGCTCAATGTTTGTTTGCATTTTCGGCAATTCAACCAGGGAAGGGCGGTAAATGGGATAAAGATGGGATAGAAGCTTGTAAACTTCTTTCTGACCAAATTCATTGGTTGAATAAAAAAGGTATCCACAACGATCCTGAGCCTGTTCAGGTTGTTTTAGAACAACGTGGATGAATTCAAAGAGATCGTTGAAGACCTGAGGCACTGTCATTGGGAAGACTACTCTGATACAAAATTCAACATAATCAAACGAGACCTGAAAAAGACCTTAAAGAAAGCAGGGAGGATAGATTACAGCCTTTTCCCACCAACTTTCAGATGGCACCTGTGCAGTTCAAGGTTAAGTCAGGGCAAGTTTAATAACTGGGACGGTTTTGAGTTCAGAAGCGACTGGTCGATAACCTTTCAAGGGCTTAACGGCTTCAGTCTCCCTATCCCTAAATGGACCGGAAATAAGGTCAATAAGCTGATTATAGCGGCTGAGCAGGGGGTCGGAGACGAGATTTTATACGCCTCTGCCATACCGGAGCTTATCGTCCGATTGGGTCACGAGCCTTTGGAGCTTCAATGTCATCCTCGACTCGTGCCGGTTTTTGAGAGGTCTTTCAGGATTAAATGCGTCCCCAGGGTCAATCTCTCAAAAATAGAGGGAGATGCGGTAGTCGCTCTAGCTGACCTTTTCATGTTTTACCGTAGGGACAAGTCTCACTTCCCTAAAAAGCCTTTCCTGAAACCTGATCCTGAGTTAAGGGAGAAGTGGCTTAAAATCCTGAAAAACTTCCCCCGACCGATGGTCGGATATGCGTATAAATCCCGTCATGGAAGTATCCCGGTAAAGGCTTTAATAGATTCCATCCAAGGCACGCCCATTAACCTGCAATACGGGGATAAAGACTGTATTGGCGATCCTCTCAAAGACATGGATGACCATCTGGCTTTAGTTTCGTGTATGGATCAAGTCATTTCTGTCACCCAGACATTGATTCACGAGGCTGGGTCTATAGGAGTTCCAACTATCGCTATCAAACCTCCCAAGGGCACGGGAGAGATAGACTGTGGGCTGTGGTATTATTCGATTGGTAAAAGCCCCCATCCACACCTGATTTATGGAAATGTCGATGTATGGGAATCCATTGAAGACTATGAAAATAGATTCAAATCTTGAAGAAAAATATGAACCTGAACCTAATTCTGGATGCTGGCTTTGGACCGCATCTGTTGATCGTGTTGGATATGGACATATATGGCTTGATGGAAAATTAAAACAATCACATAGATTTATGTGGGAATTATTTAATGGTTCTATCCCGCATGGGATGAAAATTCTACATAAATGTGATGTGCGTTCTTGCGTAAACCCAAATCATCTTTTTTTAGGAACACAAAAAGAAAATATGCAGGATTGTAAGAAAAAAGGGAGAATTAGATTCTTACAAAAAAAATGCAAAATTACAGGAAAATTCATTTAAAACATGAGCCTTCAAAATGACATTCTTTGTGAAATAGACGAACTGACCGGGAGACTGTCTTCCATACGGGTCAACTGGCCCGATACTGAAGTCAGGGTTAAACACTCTATTTTTCAAATGAGAGAGTTGATGGCCGAACCGACTCAGGAAAGAATCTATAACATCATTGAAGACTTGTACGACCTGAAAAAGTATTTAAGCGATATTTACAGACTTGATCCTAAAGAACTTGGAAGAGACTTTCGACCCGCGATGGAGCTTATAGACAGGCTTTTAGGACCAACTACTTTACATTAACATTAAGGCGTAAAGGCGTTCCGAGTTAGATACCGGAGGTTTTATGAAAATTGTTAAACGAGATGCAAACAAAGAATGTAATCTTTGGGAATTCTGCAAAAATCATCTTCCAGAATCCATGATTGCCAGAAAACGTTCTTCTGATTATGGGATGTATTACTGGATTGAAGTCTTCAAGCGTGGAGATTTAAGCGGTTATCCAGTAATTAATAGTTTTTTCAATGGAAATATCGCCACTATCAGTGATGATGAAATTGAACTTCGCGCTCCTGAATATTTTTCAGATTTTGAAGACATCTGTAGAAAATATGAAAAACAGACAAAAAAGGAAGTTAAGCTGATTTATTGGGAATCGTAATTGAAGGTCGTCGTAGTAGGGCATGGTCCGTCTTTAAAAGGAGCCAAACGAGGGGCTGAAATAGATTCCTTCGATAAGGTCGTGAGACTCAAAGGCTCGGCGTGTGTTATTCGTTCTGAAGACTACGGCTCCAAAGTAGACGCGATCTGCGCTTCCACCGAGGTCATGGGGAATTTCTTCAAGTTCATGGCCCCTGAATATTGGGCCTACCCCAAAAACGGGTCTTTCAATCCTTCGGGAGCGATTAACGTCATCTCCCGTATTGAAAGACCTGTCATGATTCCTTTACAGCATTGCAATTACTGGAATCAACGCTTTCGACAAATGGGAGCCAGACATCCCAATGTCTCGACCGGGACAGCGGCGATCCTTATCGCGATCAAACGCTGGTGCCCCAAAGAAATAAGACTGGCCGGTTTTGACACGTTGATAAATCCGGCTCTTGAGTTCGACCGGAACCATGACATCCCCAGGACTGGGGACGGACCTTATCCTGACCACGACTGGGAGAAGGAAAATCTTCTCCTTAAAGTCTTGTCCAAGGTCTATTCAGTGAGCATATTGCCATTATAGCGGTGACGACCTTTAGTAAGTCTATTTATGAGACTTACGCACGGAAGATGATTGATTCGGTCATCAAGAACTGGCCCACAAAATTAATCGTCTATTCAGAATTTCCGCTCAGTCCGTTTGAGATAGACGATGAAAAAATAGAAGTCAGGGATTTCTTCGCGATTCCCAATGCCACAAACTTCCTGACTTACATTAAGAACATGCCTCTGGCCTTCGGTAAGCGGAATAACGGGTATGATTATAACTTCGACCTATGGAGGTTCTCACGGAAGTTATTCGCTCAATACGATGTTTTACAAAATCATAAAGGCAAGGTCTTTTGGCTGGATGCGGATTTATACATAAGAAAACCGATAACGGAAGACTTTCTCGACAAGCTGTTTAAAGGTTCTCCGTTGGTATTTTTAGGACGTGAAGGACTTTATACCGAGACAGGTTTTGTCGGTTTCGACACCGAATACGACCGATTCGACGAGTTCCTCGAAAACTATATCAACTGTCTTAAAAAGGGCATTGTCTTCCAGCTCCCCGGTTGGCAGGATTGTGAAGTCTTCGACTGGGCCAGACGACAGGTTGGATACAAAGAACGGAATCTGTCCAAGTTTTTTAAGGTTCCGAAAGACGGGAAGATGAAACGTAGTGAACTGAACGTGATGAATCGTTCCATTTTAAAGGAATATATCCTTCACTACAAAGGGAACCGTAAATCAAAAATGATAAATCTGTCTTGAAGGCTTTCATTGCCGGTGTCACAGGACAGGACGGTCATTATTTATCGAAATATCTCCTGGACAAGAACTATGAAGTTTACGGATTAGTCCGGAGAACTTCACAATCCAGGTCAATTCCTGAAGGCATTACAATAGTAGAAGGTGATGTTACCGACCCGTTAGTTGGAAACCTCATAAAAAAGATAAACCCAGATGAAGTCTATAATCTGGCGGCGATGTCATTTGTAGCAGAGTCTTTCAAAATACCCAGAACGACTTTTGAAATAAACGCTTTAGGGACGATGAATATCCTGGAAGGCGTCAGGGAAACAAGGTGTAAGTTTTATCAAGCCTCGACCTCTGAATTGTACGGTTCATCTCCACCGCCTCAAAATGAAGAAACTCCGTTTCATCCCAGAAGCCCTTATGGAGTGTCAAAACTCGCGGCTTACTGGCTGACGGTTGATTATCGCGAGTCTTACGGACTGTTCGCCTGTAACGGAATTTTGTTCAATCATGAAAGCCCGTTAAGAGGGATTGAATTCGTTACCCGTAAAGTCTGTAATGGAGTGGCCAGAATAAAATCAGGACTTCAAGATCATCTTGTTCTGGGTAATCTGGACGCCGTAAGAGACTGGGGGTATGCGGGAGATTTTGTCAGAGGAATGTGGTTAATCCTTCAACAAGAAAAACCAGATGATTACGTTCTCGCCACCGGAATTCCCAGGACTGTAAGAGATTTACTGACGTTGACGTTCAAATTAGTCGGTATCGACGATTGGACGCCTTATATAAAACAAGACCCGTTATATTTCAGGCCCGCCGATGTAGATTGCCTGATTGGTGATTATACCAAGGCAAAAACGATAGGTTGGGAACCTTCCGTATCCTTTGAATCCATGATCAGGGAAATCTTGAATAATGAGTTATCCGTTATCCATTAGCACTTGGGGGAGTGAAGAAAAACAAGCCTTACAAGAAGTCATAAAATCCGGTAATTACACGATGGGGAATAAAGTATCTGACTTTGAGTCTGTATACGCGGATTGGTGCGGTACGAAACACGCGGTCATGGTCAACTCCGGGTCTTCCGCGAATCTTCTGATGGTAGCGGCTTACTCGTTAAGACAGGAAAACGCGGGAACGGTCATTGTCCCTGCCGTCAGTTGGGCCACGTCTTATGCTCCATTTCATCAATACGGATGGAAGTTGAAGTTTGTTGACATAGACAAAGATACGCTGAATTACGACCTGAAATTTTTAAAGTCGGCTTATACCGGGAAAGAACTTATTCTGTCTGTAAACCTTCTCGGAAATCCCAACGACTACGCCAAGTTCCCCTCCATGCAGGTTTTGGAAGATAATTGCGAGTCCATGGGGGCCGAATACGCCGATATTAAGACGGGTAATTTCGGTTTCATGTCGTCTCATTCCATGTTTTTCTCACATCATATTCAGACAATGGAAGGGGGGGTCATTACGACAGACGATGACTATTTCCACCAAATGCTTCTTTGTCTCCGGTCTCACGGGTGGACAAGGCATTTACCTAAAGACAATGTTTTGAAAGCCAAAGTCTCTGCTTACGAGTTTCTATACCCCGGTTATAACGTCAGACCAATCGAAATGATGGGAGCTGTTGGTATCGAGCAGATGAAGAAAATTGACAGATTTATCGAACGAAGACGGGAAAACGCCGAAGTCTGGAAAGACATCTGCGAGTCACGGGGCTGGTGGATACAGAAAGAAACAGGAAAGTCTTCGTGGTTTGCTTTTGCTATCGTTAATGACGAGATTGAAGAAATAAAGAAAGAGTTTGACGCAAAAAAGATTGAATATAGACCCATTGTCGCTGGCAACTTCACCAAGTCTTCGTCCGTAAAATGGTATCACTATGAAATTCACGGTGATTTAGTCAACGCCGACTGGATACATGAAAAAGGCATTTACATCGGAAATGCACAACCGATCAACAGGAGTTTATTCGTATGATTAGATGGATGATCGGTTACGACAAGGACGAATCCATTACAGCTTACGTCTTGGCTCACAGCCTTCAAACCCGTTCTTCCATGCCTATCTCAATTACCTTCATCAACCGGGATAATTTAAAAGGCATATTCACCAGAGAACGCGGGGAACTTGAGTCTACAGATTTCTCAATAAGTCGTTTCCTGGTGCCTTATCTGTGCAACTTTGAAGGTCATGCGATATTTTCAGATTGCGACATGGTGGTTAGAGACGACCCCGCGAAACTCTGGGCATGGCGTGATAATAAATATGCCATTCAAGTAGTCAAACATAATCACCAACCGACTGAGACGACCAAGTTCCTGAACCATATCCAGACAAAATATGATCGCAAGAACTGGTCTTCAGTCATGCTTTTCAATAACGAAAAATGTATTTGTCTGACGCCTGAATATGTTAATACCGCAGCAGGGTTGGACTTGCATCGTTTCAAATGGCTGTCTGATGAAGAAATCGGAGACCTTCCGAAACACTGGAATCTACTCGTAGACTACGATAAACACGATAAAGACGCTTGTCTGGTTCACTATACGAAAGGCGGGCCTTGGTTCCGAGAATACGCTAACTGTGACTACCATCAAGACTGGCATATCTTGAAGTCTCAGATGCTTTACTCCGCTGAAACGATTGACGACAAACTGAAGCTCATAAAATGATTAGCGAACGCATAGACGAAATTACCAGAATCTCACCTGAATACAGAAATATCATATTACCTGCCCCCAAGTCAGTCAAAATAGAGCTTACTGGAAATTGCAACTTTTCCTGTACGTTCTGTGCGAGAAGTCAAAAACTCAGGGACGTGGATACAATAGACCGAAGTTTCTTCGAGAGAATCACGAAGGAAATGATGCAGGCCGGTGTTGAAGAACTCGGCCTTTTTTATTTGGGCGAGTCTTTCATGGTGCCGTGGCTTCCCGAAGCGATTAAATATGCCAAAGACATCGGATTTCCTTATGTATTCCTGACAACTAACGGAAGTCTGGCTTTTCCAGACCGGACGCAAGCCTGCATGGAAGCGGGTCTGGATTCTTTAAAGTTCTCATATAACTACGCTGACGCGGAACAACTTCATGATATTGCCAGAGTAAAGTCTAAATACTTTCTGGCTATTCAAAACAACATCAAATTCGCGCATAGAATTCGTGAAGAAAACGGTTATAAATGCGGTCTCTATGCTTCCTATATCGAGTATGATGGGGAACAAAAACAAAAAATGGAGATAGCGGTAAATGAAATTATACCCTATGTCGATGAAGTCTACGCCCTCCCGCTCTACAATCAGGCTGATCTTGTTAGCGCATCCGAAAAAGACAAAGGATGGAAACCCATCGCCGGTAACAGAGGTCGTGCCGCCGCGCTCAGAGACCCATTACCCTGCTGGGCCGTCTTTTGTGAAGGTCACATCACATGGGACGGGAAACTCTCGGCTTGTTGCTTCGACCATGATGGAAGATTTCACATGGGCGATCTTAATAAGATTTCATTCATGGAGGCATGGAATTCTGCTGAATTTCAGGCTCTTCGTGCGGCACATCTGGGTAAGGATGTAACCGGGACAGTTTGTATGGAATGCGTCGCATATGCCTAGACCATATAATAATTCAGAATGGCGTTTATTCTAAATATAAGTGCGTGGCTTATCAGTGAATGACGAAGATTCCCTGAGTCTCATCAGCGAAATACAACGATACAAAGACACGCATCTAATAGAGTTTTACGAACCTTACGACTATCAGAAAAGATTCCATTTCGCTAAAGGTGGAGGGACTTTCGTACCTCTTAATTCAGATAAAAATAAACTCGGATTAGCTATCCTAAGAGCTTTGCAGTCTGCGAATCAAGTGGGGAAAAGTTTTTGTGGAGGATGTGAAACCGCTTTTCATTTAACAGGTCGTTATCCTGTTTGGTGGGAAGGGCATGTATTTTCTCATCCAGTTGAATTTTTATGTTCCTCCAATACCAATGAAACGACCAGAGACAGATGCCAAAGAGAGCTTTTTGGAGACCCGGCGGATAAAGCGGCTATCGGGACAGGAGCTATCCCGAAAGAAGACATTAACGTAGACGATTTGACTCGGAAAGCGGGAGTACCGGATGCTTTAGAGTTTGCCATGGTCCGACATCACACCAACGGGATTTACGATGGTAAGTCTAAAGTCTATTTTAAATCTTACGATCAAGGCCCGAAGAAGTTCCAAGGTTACAGATTGGACGGATTTTGGGATGACGAAGAACCACCCAGAGATATTCTGTCACAACAGCAACGGTCTACGCTTTCTACGGACGGGATAGGTTACATGACCTACACCCCGGAAGAAGGTGTGACTGAAGTTGTGCATGAAGTCCAGCACGACTCCAAGCCGGGTTGGGCATTAATCACCGCGACATGGGATGACGCCCCTCACATGACGCCGGACAAACGACTTCAGAAACTCATGCAGTATCCTCCGCATGAAAGAGACATGCGTTCCAGAGGAATCCCGATGGTCGGGACAGGTTTGGTATGGCCGGTCAATGAAGAACAGTTAATGTGCCAGCCTTTTGACATACCGAGTTACTTCTTCAGACTTTGCGCGGTGGATTTCGGTTGGGATCATCCTTTTGCTGGTATTTGGATAGCCAAAGACAGGGATAAGGGGATTTTCTACATCTATGACTGTTATCGACAGTCACAAGCTTTAATCCCCGTCCAAGCCTCCGCTATCAAGACCCGTGGGGACTGGATACCCGTTGTCTGGCCGCATGACGGCATGAAACACGATCCCAAGTCTGGTAAGCCGATGGCCGACCTGTTTAGACATGAAGGCGTCAATATGTGGAAGGAGCCTTTCTCCAACCCCCCCGCTCCTGGGCAGAAAGAAGGACAAGGGGGGAATGGTGTTGAGGTCGGTGTTCAGGAGATTTTGACTTTAATGGAGACCGGACGTTTAAAAGTCTTTTCTCATTTAAAGGAATGGTTCGATGAATGGCGGATGTATCACCGTAAAGACGGAGAAATAGTGAAACTAAGAGATGATCTGATGTCAGCGACAAGATACGCCATCATGATGTCTCGTCATGCCCAGACAAAACCCGTCGCTCCGCGTAAACAACAAATTTATTCTGGCATGTCAAATTGGAACGGTTAAATGGCTGAGACAAAGAAAAGACGCATAACCAAAAAAGATTGGGATAAAGTTGCGGAGTTCACCAAGAACGAACTGGATTCTCGTCGTAATGACAAATTCCGAAAGACGCATGAGACGATTTGGCGTGAAGTAGACCGTCAAATTGCCATGAATCCCATGAAACGCTACACCAAAGACAAACAGGTTGTCGATGAGGAATGGCGTTCAGTCATGGAATTGGGAGAGTTAGCCAAAGCCTCAGAGATCATCACCGCTGATGTAATGAGACTGACTTTTCCCTCTACAAGAATGTGGTTTGAATCTCATTCCGAGCCTCCCGTCTCTTTAGACCCTAACACGGGTGAGAAAGTCGTCAATCAGGAACACCAGGAGTTCAACGACAAGGCTTTAAGAGCTTTGATGTCTCAACAGCATTTAGACTTCGGTTTAAAAGCCCGTTATGAGCTTTCGGTTAAAGAATCCCTCCATCATGGAGGATATGTATCTGAAGTCAGGTTTGAGAATCGGAGTAAATACCACGGTGGGACAGGAGTTCAGGTCATGGGTTCTCCGGTGTGGGTTCCGTATTCAATGTGGAACGCCTTCCCCGACCCGGCTCCCTCAGTCATAGGAACGGATATGTTTTATACCGGGAACATGATTCTCATTGACTATCTACCTTTATATGTCTTGAGAGAGATTGCCCAAGGTGAAGGATGGTTCCCTGAAAACATAGACAAAATTCCCAAGAAAAAGAACAACAATAAAGACGTGGAGACCACTGATGTTGAATTGGTCAAACGCTACGGAGATTTGGTTATCTCAAGAGGGGACGGGGATATTTACTTACCCAATGCCAAAGTCATTTTAGGAAACGACGTTATCCTTTATTACGGTCCTAACGAACTTCCTTATCCTTCGATCATTTATTCCGGGTACGAACGGATGGACGTTCGAGACCCGTATTACACGTCTCCGCTTATCAAATTGTCTCCCATGCAGAAGTTGGCTTCACAGTTGGCGAATAAATACGTTGACGCCGTATGGTTACGAACCGAACCTCCCATTGTCTATGACGCTAATGACCCGCAGTTTGTTTTGAATGGTGGTCCGTTAATCGCCCCTGGAGCGAAAGTAGGAACCAAGTCCACGGCTTCTTTCCAAGAGATAAAGATTGGAGAACCAGAACAAGCCTTGCAAGGACTTACATTGATTATCCAGCAACTTCAGCAAGGTCTGGGGGTTAATTCCATCCGTTCCGGTGGCGGTGGGGACGCGATGGACAAGACCGCTACGGAAATCAGGACAGCAGAAGCCAAAGCGGAAATCAGGACGGCTGAGTTTGTGGCGAAACAGGAAAGACACGCTTTAAGGCCCTATCTTTACATGCAGCATGAGTTGAACAAATTACACATGGAAGGGTATGAATTCTATAACCCGGAAATGGATGCTCCCGACTTCATGCGAGCGACCAAAGAAGACCTTCCGGGCACGGTTAATTTCGAGATTGTCGGTTCTCGCGGAGTATTGGGAGAACAAGCAAGACAGGAAAAAACATCTCAAGTTACCGCTTTTGCTTCTGGTGATCCAGGATTTTCTCCATTACTTAATAGAATAGCTCTTCTTAAAGAGATGTATCAAGATGCCGGAGTAAAGAATCCTGAGAAATTCCTGAACGTCCAGCAAGAACAATTACCGCCTGAGATTGAACAAGCCAGACAGGAATATGAACAGAAGATGGCTGAACATGAACAGATTATTGCTGATCTTCAAAAGGAACTGGCGATTACCAAGGCTGTGAATGAGGCAAAACTTCAAGAAGCTTCCATGATGGCGGATGTAAAAATGTCTGTTATGGAAATGGAAGGCAGGATGAAACAAATGGAACATCAGATGAAAATGACCGAGATGAGTAAAAAGATAACCATGATGGACCATAAAGAACCTGTGACTCAATGATTGAAGATTTAATCATCCGTTTCAAACAAGACCCGGAATTCAACAGATGGCTTAATGAAATCAAAGAAGCAAGGCCATTAGTCCCTGTTTTCAACCATAAAAACGATAATGTGGAGGAATGGAAATACAATTCAGCGAAGCGTGAAGGTTTCGATCTTGCGCTTCATTTTCTTAAAATCAAACCAGAGGAACTTTTATGAGCGACTTACCCCAGGAACAGAGTCCGACACCTGTCCCAACCGAAACGGCCCCCGAAGCCATCCAAACTCTCGCTGACGTAGCGAAGAAGTATAACGTGGACCAGCAGGTCCAGAATTTCACGGCCCAGCCGCAAACGCCTCAACCAACGTATCAACCGTCTTATCCCGCGCAACCGCCTTTCACGGCTCCCGACCCGGTAACTTCACCGGATCAGTGGAATCAGTATCAGGCGAGTTTGCTGATGCAGAATCAGCAACTCAGTGGAAATCTGCGGGAATTGACTCAGACGGTGGAGTCGATACGCAAAGAGGCGACTCAGGCGAGACTGGATACCGAAGTGAACAAGGCGGTCGCCAAGGTGAACGACAAGCTGAAAGTTGACCCCTTATATGCAGAAATCGCCCTCGAAAAGCGTTATAGGGATGACCCTATCTTCAAGAGAATCTGGGATAACCGACAGGTGAACCCCAAGGCTCTCGAAGAAGCTCTGGAAGTCGTTTCCAACGAATTACAGGGAGTATTCTCGGTAAGGCAAGACCCACAGTTGACGGAAAACCTTCGTGCGGCCAAACAATCACAGAGAACGATGTCCACTACTCAAAAACCTTCAGGTGAAGGAGAAGACGCCATGAAAATGGGCGACGGAGACTTTGACCGTTGGTGGAGTCAAAAGAAACGAGGTTTAATATAAGTCATGGCACAAGTAGTCAGTAACTTTGCAAGTAACGTCCCCGCTCCTATAAACAATGTTTATATGCGCGGACTTCTCTCGGCGGCCCGTAAGACTTTACCGTTTTTCAACGGTACTCTCCCCGGTACGCTTGAGAAGGCGGGTGGTTCTGCCACCGTCAAATGGAGACGCATTGAAAACCTTACCGCAGTCACTACGGCCTTATCAGAGGTCTCGGCGGGTTCAACGCTCTCTTTTGGCGTAGGTCGTACTGCTGTCAGCCCAACCATTACCAACATCACCAAAGCCGTTGCCAAGTACGGTAACGCCATCATCCTGACGGAAGAAGTTGATTTGTTCAATATCAACTCAGGAACGATGGACTTGATGGAAACATTGGGTGCTAACGCTGGTGAGTCTCTTAACTCGGTAGCCCGCATTGAGTTCGATAACGCCACGCAGGTTCGTTTAGGTTCTGGCGTTTCGACCACCGCGACTATCATTACCGAGATGAAAGCCAATGACATCCGTTGGGCGGTGAACAAACTGGAACGCAATAGCGCCATGAAGCAGCATGCTCAAGGCACGGGTTCCACTAACGTCAATACCGCTACGGTACGTTCGTCATTTCATGGTATCTGTCACCCAGACGTAGCGGAAGATATTCGCCAACTCACCGGATTCCTCGGTGTGGAGCAGTACGGTGGATATACCGAGACCTTGGTGGGTGAATTTGGTGCCATCAATGGTGTCCGTTGGGTCATGTCTGAAATCGCCCCGATTCAGACCGCTGCCGCGACGACATCGACTTCCAGTGTATTCCGCGCTACTTCTTCAACGTCTGCGGATGAAAATGACGTTTATACTTCGTATATTTATGGCAAGGAAGCCATTGGTACTATCGGTCTGGGAGTTGCTTATTCCGATGGTGTCAACAAGATGTACGAGAAGAAAGAGCAGGCCGTCATGCTTATCCACAAGAAACCCGGTTCTTCGGGTGTGGCGGATATGTTTGATGAAGTCGGGTCTATCGCTTGGAAGGCGTGGCACGCTACCAAAATCCTTAACGGGACATGGGTAGTGAAAGTTCATACGCTCTCCAAGTCAATCACTTAATAAGCTGTCATCGGCGGGGAGAAATCCCCGCCTTTTTTTTGGAGACCTGGATGGATTTTATTTCGGGACTTAATAGATTGCTGCGTATTAACGGGGTGATTCGTGGTGATGACGATGACATCACGACATTTTCAGATACCCAACATTCCGCTGATATTCAAATTGCTCAGATAGCGATTCAGGATGAATTATCGGAGATCGTGTCTGATCGTCTTATTTCTTATGAAAAGACTTCTGACACGGTAACGCTTCTCACAGGGACAAGGACATACGCACTTGCCTCGGATTTTGTCAGATTTTTTGGGGACAATCCTTCCTTCTACGACTCCACCCGGAATGTCAGGATTTACGAATATACAGGTGGTGAGAATCTTCTGAAAGACCAGATTTATACTTATGCCACCGACTCAGGAGCACCGACTTGGTGGTATTGGGAAGATACGACTACCAAGAAAGTCGCGTTTTTCAACGTACCAGATTCCAGTTTTAACAATCGTTCACTGTCTTACGATTATGAAAAAGACGTTTCTGTTACCAATTCAACCGATACGTTACCGTTTCATAACACGATTGAAGCCAATGCTTTCATTCAAGCCGCCGCGAGGCGGTTCTTTTTCATGATCTCCAATCAACCGCAAGGTCTTTTGACTCAAGACGCGACTTATCAAAATGCCAAAACTCGTCTTTACAGTCTTTTAAGACCTACTAACCCGTCTAAATACTACGGACATGGTTATTACTAATGGCGGAATTGACCTTTGAGGGTGGGATTAATGAACAGGATGTCAGTCTCGTAAACCCTCAAGACTGTATTTCTGGGTATAATTTTGAACTAGGGTCTGTCAATACCCATTACAATCCAAGAAAACCTTTTGACTTGTTAGGAACCGCGACCAACGCGGCCTCCATTAACGGATTTATTCAGCTTATCAAGAATGACGATACCGAAACGACTCTAGTTCAGTCTGGAGATACAGTCTATCTCTGGAATGGGACTTCGACCTTTACTTCCAAAGGGACGGTCGCTTCAGGAAGTAAGTTAAGAGGTACGGCTTGGGCTTTGGGTGGTTACTCCATTATTACTGATATAACCAAATCCACGGTCGTTAAAAAATGGGATGGGACTTCTTTCACCACTCTAACAACAGGTCTTGGTGCTTCACTATTTGCAAAATACGGAGTTGTCCATTTAGGACGAGTCTGGTTGTTTAATGTCACGACTGGTAGTGCGACCCCGCATTTATTGGTCGCTTCGGCATTTGAAAACCCTGAAAGTTACGATACGACTCAAAGGGCTGTCTCAGGGACATTTGCCACGGGTAATGAAGCATTTTACATGCTGACTCCCGACCTTCGCCCTATTAACGGCGTGGCTTTGTTTTATGGCGAATTAATCATTTCGACCGAAGGCGGAAGACTTTGGAAACTGTCAGGAACGACGACCGCTACTTTTGCTTGGGTTTCCTATTACGCTGGGTCTTCGGCCATTGGAACCGAGACACTGTTAAATATCGGTGATGATGTTGTTTACATGAAGAAAGACGGCGTGATCGAATCGGTAAGGTCAACCGCCGACTTCGGAGACGTTAAGACGGACGACTTGTCCAGATTCGTCAGAACGACCGTCTCAGGTCTCACGGATTGTCAGACGATTTACGATCAGTCCAGACAGAGAGTTTATTTCTTCGCTGGTTCTAACAAACTTCTTGTCCTGTTCAAAGAGATGTTAGGGACTCAGTTTTCTCCTTGGTCTTTGTATAAAACAGGCCATACATCCAGTTTTTCAACCAATGGGCCAGCTTATATAAGACAGCCCGGTGGCGATAATTACTACGTCTATTGGGGCGATTCGTCTGGGAATATATACCAGATGGATGGTACAGGAGGTTCTGGAGATGGTGGATCGGAAACTATCGAGACTAATCGTAAGTCTCGATATGTAGATGACATTGAAGGTCTGGACACGAATACCATGAGACTTCGGGGAAGGATTGAATACCGAAGAATCGCAGATTGTGATCTGTTGATGGACTTTGAATGGGCCGATGATTATGCAATCAATCGTTGCACCGTCCCGTTAGACGGACCGGGGACTGGAGATACAGCTTCTTATTTCGGAGGATCAGCTTATTTCGGCGGTCTCTTTTACTTCAATACAGGTTTTCAATTAAGCCAACGGACTTCGACTAAAGGTTTTTCACCTGTCGGTCGTGGGCCTGGTTTTTATGTCAGTCTTACTGTTCAGAGTGTACAACTATTCGACATAATGAAATTAAAGGTGTAAATGACCAAAGACAAGCGGGACCGGCTATTTCGAAAAAGCCGTCCTTACTTCCGGCCTTTGCAAATCTACGATGGTGACAAATATCACAAAGACATCGGTATTTTGTGGGCCGCTTATCAGAATGGTTGTTTCCATGAACTGCCTAGAGACTTGGAGCAGTTCGACTTCGCCACCGAAGTCGAGAAATTGACCCAATCCCATGAATTGTGGATGGCGGAAGATGTAAATGAGTCTTACGAATCCCATAAAGGCCCGATAGCCTTCGTATCCATTATCGGAGACGGCTGGAGAATAGAACCGCATTGTGAATATTTTCCGTGGGCTTCGATCAGGAACAAACTGAGGTCACAAGTCGCTTTCTATCAAATGGTCAGATACAAAAAGATCGGAGTTTGCATCGTCAAATCTTTGGAAAAAGACATGGCTTTACATAACAAATGCAAGGAATATGGAGTGTTATTTTATGTTGGAAAGATTATCAACGGAGACCCCCGTGGGGATGAATATATCTATTCTGTCAGAGGTAAATTGAAATGTCAGGAAAATTAGGATTTGGCAGTAAAAAAGAAAGTCTGAGCCAACAATCCACCAGTCGTCCTTATTTCACGAACACGGGCTATTCAAGTTGGAGTGGGACTAAACTTAATCTTGATCCTTCTATACGAACTTTGCAGGAAGAAGCCCTTGGCAGAAGTCGTGGAATGTTGGGAAATTTGAGTCAGGGATTTAATGATTACCAAACCAATACAATGGGGATTCGTAATCAGTTAGTCTCAAATCAAAGTCCTTATATCCAAGCCAGAGTTAATCCCGTCGCTCAAGCAGGGGCTACCAGACTAGGGGCATTACAAAGCGACTTGGGTTTAAGACAGATGGGCGGTTCTTCTTTCGCCAATCAAGCTCTTTCTAATCTCGACTTCGACACGGCCAGACAGATTGGTGATGCCTCCGCGATTGCCAATGCTGAAAGTCTTTCAGCTATCACTGGCCTTGATAAAGACATGCTCAATGCCTTGATAGGAAAAATTCAGGTAGAACAGAATATAAATGGATTCTCCAATGAAATAGCACAACAGAGGCTTCAACAAGAATTAGCTTCTCTGGGGCTTGGAATGGAACAGCAAGGAACGGCTACTGGTAAAAGTAGCAGTTCTGGTTTCGGCCTTGAATTCGGTGGTAAACGTAAACCGGGAACAGACTAATGGCCGGACTTCGATCTGACATTAAATCTATGCGGGATTTACCACAAGAATCACAAACATCTTCATTTGCTAAATATGTGGACTCGCTCCCTGAAGAACGCGGTTTCATGGAAAAACTTACAGGCCAAGTTGGTCTTGATCCAGGAAGCCCGAATGACCAACGTAAATTATTGAGTAATCTGGACGCCATTAGAACGGGGCAATTAAACGAAGATCAAGTAAAGAAATTGATGAGACGTAATAAATTATCAGCCGGACTATACGCTAGTGCCTTCGATGAATACAAGAAAGCCTCTACTTTGCAAGGCACGGAAAAAGGAATCATCGCTCGTTACTTCGGAACTCAAGAACAATTCGGCCCAACCCGTCCCGGCGAGACTTTACTTCCCGTCCAGAAAGCCAATTATGGACAAGCCATTCCTGAATTGATTGGAGCCGGACTAACCGAATCTGCCGGGAAACTGTCAACTATTGAAAAGCAGATGCGTGAAACAAGTGGTGGTCCAGACCCATCGGCCGTTAAAGAATGGAATTTCTATAATGCTCTACCTAAAGCAGATCAAGCACGTTTCCTGGAACTGAAACGTCAGGGTTATCGTATTGCCGATATTGGCGGTGTGCCTAGCATGGCCCCGACTGTCACGGGACTTCCTGTAATTCCGCTTTCCACATTGAGCGGTGAAGTAACTGGTAAATCCGCCATTGAAGGTGGAAAGAAAGCCGCTGAAGTCAAAGCCGGTGCTCAAGCACAAGCTCAAGTTGATTTAGGCTCGAATCTGGATGAAATTAACAAAATGCGTGAAGGAGTAAGCGGATTAGTAAATTCCAAAGGATTCGACACGATTTACGGGCTTTCTGGAAAGATCAGTCCAAGTGTTTATATTCCAGGGACGGAGGCTTCAAATTCAGAAGCCAGACGTGCTCAATTAGAAGCCGCTACTTTCGAGATTTCAATACAGAAGATGAAGGGGCTTGGTCAATTATCGGACGCGGAAGGAAAGAAAGTCACGGCAGCCTATACAAGAGCTATCAATACCAAACAATCCGCTCCAGCGGCTAGACAAGCATGGGCGGAAGTACAAAGGTATCTTGATCTAGCAGAAAAACGTGCTAATCAAAAGGCTGGTCAGGAACCAACCGCAAAACAGCCCACATTACCCGGTGGTTTTGTTTATAAAGGATCAAGAACTAAATGAAATCATTCGATTTCGAGGGGCCGGACGGGAAGATTCATACCATCGAAGGCCCGGATGATGCTACTCCTGAACAAGCCTTTGCTGCCTTACAAATTAAATTAGGAACAACTAAAACAACGCCAACGATACAACAGAATCAGAATCCTATTCTTGAAACTATCGGTAATATCCCTGAAAGTGCCGGACGTTTTATATCTGGAATTACACAAACAGTAGCACATCCTCTTCAAACAGGTAGTAATTTACTTAATGTTGCCGCTGGTGGGTTACAAAATCTTCTTGCTCCTGAGTCTTTTAAAACATCAGGAAATCCATTGTTATATTCACAACAAGCAGAACAAGCCGCTAGTGCTGTTGGGCAGTTCTATAAAGAACGCTATGGCGGGATAAGAAATATTGGTGAAACCATCAAAACCGATCCAGTAGGATTTGCCGCTGATGTGTCAGTCTTAACTGGATTAGGAGCCGGATTAACACGTGGAACAGGATTAGCAAAACCGCTTTCTACCGTATCGAAAGTAACGAATCCTCTTTATCTTCCCGGTAAAGCCGTGAAGGAGGTGGCTGGTCATGCTTATCAATGGGGGACTGGCATGACGACTTCGGCTGGTTACAAAGCCGTTGGGGAAGCTATAAAAGGAAGCAAAGAATTCAAAGACGCCATGCGCGGTAATGTTCCTGAATCACAAGTTCTTCAAAATGCCACGGATGCTTTAGATTCAATAAAAGAATCTCGTCGCTTGGCTTATCAAAGCAAATTGTCCAATCTTAAAAATGCCACACAACAAATTCCTATTAATGATATTAAGTCATTGGCTAATAACTGGTTAAAAAGGTTCAATGTTAAAAAAGTAAACGGAGAATTGGATTTCAGTCGTTCCACGGTTACGGGAACAGCGGCCAATGAAGTTAAAGATATTTATAACATGGTACAAGAATGGGGGAGTAAGGCCGGAGACAATACTCCGGCCATGCTGGATGTTTTGAAAAGACGCATTGGCGATTATTATTCAACCAATCGAAATTCCCGCGCTATGGTCTCCAACTTAGAGAAAGCCGTAAAAGACAAGATCATTTCAGCGGTTCCAGATTATGCCGACATGGTTAAGGAATATGCGAAATCCAGCGAAGTTATCAATGATATAGAAAAGGCTTTTTCATTAAAAAGCACGGCAGGTGGGAAAGCTGCTTCAGATACGGCTATCCGAAAACTCATTACCGCCATCCGGGAAGATAATACATTTAGGAAATCTTTATTGGAAACGATGGATAAAAGCGGAGGTAATGTAACAGGAGCGGCTTCGGGTCTTTTGTTTAAATCTCCCTGGTCACACCGCATTGGCCCCATGTTTACTCTTTTAGGTGGTGGATTGGCGGCTTTAGCTAGTCCGAAATTAGCCGCATTGATTCCGCTTTCTTCTCCCAGATTGATAGGTGAATTGAGTGTCTTGCTTGGACAGATAGGGAGAACTGCTCCCATTGCCAGAGGCACAGGTATTACTGCTTATCAGGCGGGAAGGCTACCCATGAACCAACAAGATATTAATCAGGAATAAGGAGATGTGCCATCGGTACTACAATTTTAACGCTTTATCAAAAGGCCATCCATATCTAAATAATCTCTGGTAAAGGGTGTGGTATGGAATTTCTGTTTCAATAGACCATTGAGCAACAGTCATGGTCTTTCCATTAAATGTAATACGCTTGTTATTGCGTTTATTGTTAGCTTGTTCAGTACGAGTAGCCCATTTGCAATTATTGGGAGAATAACCATTCGAATTGTTTTCCCGTTCGATTGACATCTTACTGGGAGCTTCTCCCATGTCAGCTAGGAAATTCTCAAATTTCTTCCAATGATGGCAAACCGTAATTCCACGGCCACCATAGTCACGAAATTGGATACCTTTTTTATAATGGCAGCGATCTAACATAGCTTGCCAAAGCTCCCATGTACGAGTATGGGATTTTCCATGAGTGATAGAACGTTCTCGTGTTTTATCTATGCGAAGGCAACCGCAGCTTTTGCTATTACCGCTTTGTAGATTTCTACCATCAACAATAAGTTCAATGCCGCAATTACAACGGCATAACCAAGCTGCACCTTTTCTAATCATTCCTGCTTGCTTTAATACTATTAGGCGCTGGAATCGTCTGCCTGTTAAATCAAGAACGGGCTTCATTTAAAACATTATATAGGAGTCCATCGTGGGCAGCAAGTACACTACAGAAACAATCAGTGGTTGGGATGCAACGCCTCCCAGTGATGACGGAACAGTATCAGAAGCGAATAAAGTAAAATATTCTACTGTAAAAGGAAAGTTATCTACTCCCCTCAAGACAGCCATTGAAAACATAGATTCCAAACTTACGACTCATTTCAATGTCGGCCCCACGGCTTTAATTACCAATACCACTTTAGATTCAACCCATTTTAACAAGGTAATCCAAGTCTCCGGTTCAGGAGTTACGCTGACATTATCCGATGCCGCAACATTAACGGCGGGATGGTTTTGCGATATTATCTCTACAGATGCTTCCAACAGCGTCACACTGGCGAGAACCACGGGCGGAAATACCATTAACGAGACAGCCGCAAACATAACGATTCTATCTCTGCAAGAATTAAGAGTTATCGTTAATGCGGCGGCAAATGGTTTTCTCGTATCAAATAAGGCCAGACATTCCAAAGCCTTCAAGACAGCCGAAGATTATACCCATTCCGGCACCCTCACCATGTCCGGGAAGTCTATTATCGACGC
>Ga0209322_10000584_pt1 | contig 21419 bp, 23 predicted proteins | sample Rifsed19ft1_FD_184013 | JGI IMG/M metagenome (GOLD analysis project Ga0209322, IMG submission 184013) | Soil microbial communities from Rifle, Colorado, USA - sediment 19ft 1 (version 2) | ecosystem: Environmental > Terrestrial > Deep subsurface > Rock core/Sediment | place: Rifle, Colorado... | reverse complement strand
GCGGGTGGTCTTCCTCGACGGCGGCGAAGCGATCGCCACGGGGACGCCGGAGACGATCATGGCGGATCCCCGCCTGGCCGACCTCTACTTCGGCCGATGACTACCGTACTCGAGGCCTCCGACCTCGTCGCCGGATACGGCACGAAGCAGGTGCTCCACGGCGTCTCCGTCCGCGTGGAGGCCGGCGAGATCGTCGCCCTCATCGGCCACAACGGGGCGGGAAAGACCACGCTCCTCAAGACGCTCTTCGGCCTGCTCCCGGCCCTCGGGGGCGGAGTGCGCTACGGGGGCCGTCCGATCACCGGCCGCCGGGCGGCCCTCAACGTGCGCGACGGGCTGTCGTTCGTCCCACAGGGGCACGGCATCTTCACCGACCTGACGGTGGGGGAGAACCTGGAGCTGGGCGGGTACTCCGTGGGGGTGGCCGACCCGGAGCGGCTGGCGGCGATCTACGACCTGTTTCCGATCCTGAAGGAGCGTCAGGACCAGCGCGCCGGGACGCTCTCCGGGGGGCAGCAGCAGATGCTCGCCCTGGGCCTGGCCCTGGTGCTGCAGCCGAAGCTCCTCCTGCTCGATGAGCCCTCGCTCGGGCTCGCGCCGGTCCTGGTCCAGCGGGTGCTCGAATCCGTCCAGGAGATCAACCGGCGCTTCGGCACGGCGGTGCTACTCGTGGAGCAGAATGTGAAACAGGCGCTCAGGATCGCCGGCCGCGTCTATGTGATGAAGGTCGGCCAGATCTCGCTCGAGGATCAGGCCAGCGCGCTCCTGGCGCGGCAGGACCTCTGGCGCCTCTTCTAGACCGGGCTTACTGTTTCGTGGGGCCGGTCATGAGGAACCGGGCCTCGTCGAATGCCTCGGCGGCCTGATCCCGGAGCCCGGCGGTTTCGTACAGCTTTCCCAGGAGCAGATGGAGGGTTGGCTCATCAGGGTCCTTCGCCAGCGCCGTGACGAGGGTGAGCCGCGCGTCGTGGACCAGCCCGTTCCTGGCGAGGAACCCCGCCCTCAGCGCGGCGAGCGTGTTGGGCGAGACCGTCCGCCTGAATGCCTGCTCCAGCTCCTTCACATCCTGCCGGATCGCCTGGGCGCGGGCCGGATCCAGCACCTCGAACCACGCCTCCTGGGCGGGGTGGCTGCCCGAGAGCACCTGGATCGTGTAGCGGACGCCGGGGCTGAGCGGGGGCGCGCCGGGCGGATATTCGAACCGGGCTCCGGTCAGGTCCTTCTTCTCGATCACCACGTCCTTGGGGCCCACGATCCGGACGGTGTAGCGGGAGAAGCGGCTCCCCAGCCACTCGAAGGTAAGCGAATCGGGGAGCACCGGGCCGTTGCGCGGCGTGAGGATCACGGGCGGTTTCGGCCCGCCGCGGGTGGAGAGCGTGGCCCGCGGCTCTTCCTTGGCCGTCGTGGACAGGAAGCCCAGGCTCGCCTCCAGGAGAGTCATCGCCTTCTGGGCCTTGCTATCCCCCGGCTGGGAGGCCGCGACCACGAAGGGTGAGTTGGCCTTGGTCACCCGGACGGTTCCGCGTCCGCCGCTCAACAGAATGACCGCTACGGCTTCATCGCTGACGCGGATCGTATCGCCGGCTCGGAGCGCGAGGAGCGGCCCGGCCTTGCGCCACTCCTGAGCTCCCGCGGGTCTCACCTCGACCCGACCCCGGTCCACCTTCAGCTCGGTGATCATGCCGGCCGACTCGCTTCCCTGGCCGTGCGCGGGCACCGCGAGCCACTGGCCCCCGACGAGCGCCGCGACGGCCAGCCACCCTGTCACCCACCGGTTCACGTTCATGGCACCCTACCTCCCTGGGGTTTCCCCCGTTTCAGCCAGGCCGACCAGCTCGAACACTTCCACGGGCTGGGTCCGTCCCTTCACCGAGATAGCGCCGCGGTCCTTCACGAGGACCCGCTCCTTCACGACCGCCAGCGTGGCCCCGCTGATGAGGATCGCCGTGGAGAGCTCCCGGTTCAGCCCTTCGATCCGCGAGGTCGTGTTGACCGTGTCGCCCATCACCGCGTACTTCTTCCGGCGGGGCGAGCCGACGTTTCCGGCGAACACTTGCCCTGTGTGCACCGCGACGCCCATGGCGAGGGTGGGCCGCCCGTCGGCCCCCCAGCGGTCGTTGAGCCGGCGGAGCACCGCCTGCATATCGAGGGCCGTGGTGACCGCGTGCCAGGCGTGATCCGGGTCGTCCAGGGGCGCCCCGTAGGCCGCCAGAATGCCATCGCCGATGAAGTCCTGGACGATCCCGCGGTGGGCCATGATCACGTCCACCATCGCGGTGAAGTACTCGTTCATCATCTCCGAGATCTGATCGGGCGGAAGCCGCTCGGACAGGGTCGTGAACCCCCGGAGATCCGACATCAGGACCGACACGGTCCGAACAACTCCCCCGAGCCCCGCCCCCTCGCGCAGGACCCGATCCATGACCTCCGGGCTCACGTACTGGCCAAAGGCGGCCCGCAGGCGGCGCCGCGCGATCAGGCGCGAGCCCTCGATATAGGCCAGCATTCCCACGAGAGGGGCCACGAAGTCAAGCCAGTAGCCACCCTGTGTATAGGCCTCGTAGCTCAGGGCGACGAACCCGGCGATCAGGACCAGGCTCGCAAGGGCGACCCAGAGGGGTCGCAGCCACAGAGACAGAAGGGAGACCACCAGACAGGCGCCGATCAGGACCGAGACATTCAAAAGCCAGTGGGGCGGGAGCAGCGTGCGTCGCGAGAGAAGCGTGAAGACCATGTTGGCGTGGATCTCGACGCCGGCCATGAGCCCCGTCGGGGTGGGGTAGAAGTCCCGGCTCTCGGCGAACGTCGCACCCACGAGGACGATCTTGTCCCTGAACGGGTTGTCCGTCTCTGGCCGGATGCCGCTTCGGGCCAGCTGCACCAGCGCGCCGCTGGGAAACGCCGTGAAGGAGCCCTCGCGGCCGGTGAAGTCGATCCGCCACAGGGCCCCCGATAGCCTGCTCAGGGGGATGGGTTCCTCGGGGACGATCCGCCCGTGCCGATCGCGGACAGGCAGGGTCAGGGCGGCTCCGGGAACGCCCCTGAGGGCTCGGGCCAGTTGTTCCCCCGTCTGCCCTGAGTAGCCGGCGAGAACCGCGAGGGCGAAGGAGGGGAGAAACCCGCCGTCGGCGGCTGGGAGGAGCGGGGTCATCCGGCGGATCACCCCGTCGGCTCCCACCGGGGCGTTGGAGAACCCGAAGGTCCCCCGGAGGTCGAGGGAAAAGGCCGGAGCGACCTCGTACCGCGCTGGACTCTCGCCCTTCGTGGGCATCGCCAGCGAAGCGAACACCACGCGGCCCGATCCGCTCGTCTCCCAGCGACGCGTCATGGCGATGAGGGCGGCGTCCTCCTTGGGATCCGAGCGACTCCTCAGCTGAACGTCGAAGGCCACCACCCGCGCGCCGCTCTGCAGCAGGAACTCGCCGAGGTCGGCCAGGTAGCGGCGGGAGAGCGGCTGGCGCTCGCCCAGCGCGGCGAAGGACTCCTCGTCGATCAGGATCAGGACGATCTCGGGCGCGGGGACTCGATCGCGGAGGAAAAGGAAGGCGTCCACCGCCCGCGTTTCCCACCCCGCGAGCACGCCGACGCGCGAGAGGGCCGTCACTCCCACGCTGACGGCGACGCCAAGCAGCAGCGCCTGGGCGACCCGCCGCACTCCGGGGGTTGACCACCGGCGCCGGCTCACCGCGGCGCTCCCGTGAGCCCGAAGGCGGCCCAGGCGAAGGGATGGGGAAATTCCGTCGCGCAGCCGGCGGCCAGGAGGAGGCCCGAGAGCGGCGGAAGCGATCGCGTCACCGCCAGTCGCCGACGAGGATGAAGGGGGCCCAGAAGAATGGGTGACTGGTCGCGGGGGTGCGGAGGACCTCGAGCTGGGCCAGGCGGAGCGCCCGGCCGGCGGAGCCCGAGCGGAGCTCTTCGTAGAACCGCCCCATCAGCCGGGCGGTCGACTCGTCCTCCACCGGCCAGAGCGAGACCAGGAGGGCCGGCGTCCCGGCGCTCAGAAACGAGCGGGTGAATCCCCACAGTTCATCCCCCCGGGAGACGCGTCCGAGCCCGGTGTCGCAGGCGCTCAGCGAGACGAGCCGCGTGCGGGTCAGATCCAGCCGGTACACCTCGTGCGCTTCCAGGTCACCCGGGCCCTTTTCGGTGCGGGCCAGGCGGATCACGGAGTACAGGGGATCGACCTCGTCCACCTCCGCGTGCGCCGCGATGTGGACGAGGTCGCTCTGAGGGGCGCGCGCCAGGAGGCGCTCCTTGGTGGCGTCCTGGCGGACGTAGATCTCTGCCTCGGGAAAGAACGCCTTGATTCGCTCGGCCTCCTGCTGGGCTCCGGGCAGCGCGAGCCTCGGCGTTCCGAGATCCGGGTTCCCCAGCGCCAGCACCCGGCGGCGCGGCCCTTGCTGCCGGGCGAGCAGGCGCACGGCGCTGCTCGCCGATGGCGCGTAGGACAGCGGTCGTTCCTCTATCAGGTAGCGGGCCCCGCGGAGGGCCTGGAAAGGCAGGTAGTGAAGGATGTCGTGCGGGACGACCACGAGGGACTCCGGCGCCTTGAGCGCCAACCGGCTGATGAGCAACGTGTACAATTGGCTGCCCATCGCGGGTGCTTGAAACGACCGCAGGCGGATGGCCTCGCGGAAGCGGCCCACGCTGTCCGCCAGGGCGGCTCGGCTCACCTCGATCGTGGACAGCTGGATCTCGCCGCGGCGGATGATCCACGCGTGCGTTCGCTTCGGCAGGACGTGATACGCGACCAGGACGACCCCCTCGGGGATGGCGGCCTGGAGCTCGGACGCGGAGACCGGCTGCCCGAGGGGATCGGCGAACGCCTCCGCCCCAGCGCTCGCCTTGATGCGTCCCCGGAGCAGATCCAGCAGGGCCCGGGAGCGGCTCCGCTCGCTGACCTCGAAGGCCGCCTCTCGCCGGCCATACTCGACGAGGAGCTCGATGGCGTCGTCGAAGATCCGCTGGACGTCTCCGAAGAAGCCCGTCTTGAATTCCTCGCTCCGAAACCGGGCGCGTACCTGCTCGGCGGCCGCGATGGCCTCCGTGTAGGCCTCGATCGCGCCGGTTCGGTCCCCCATGACCCGCCTGGCGCGGGCCACGCCCTCGAGCGCCCAGAGGCGATGGTAAGCCTGGTCGGGACCGCTCGCCTGATCGACGGCCTCCCTGAAGAGCCGGACCGCTTCCCCGCGCTGCCCCTCTGCCAGCGCGACGTTGCCCAAGCCGCGACGGATGAGGGGGCGGAGCGCCGCCCCGGCGCCGGCTTCGGCCTGGCGGAACAGCCCGCGCGCCTTCGCCGGGTTTCCGTCGGCCAGATAGGCGTTTGCCAGCGACGCCATCACGAATGGTTGGAACGACGCTTCCCCTTCCACCAGGGCCTGCTCGTAGTCCTTGATGGCTTGGCCCAGCCGGCCCTGCCGTGCGTTTACGTCGCCCCGAATCTTGTGGGTGGGACCGAGGACCCGCTTGCGGTTCGTTTGCTGGAAGGCTGGGGGGGCGCGTTGCGCGTGGTCGGTGGCTTCCTCGGCGAACCGGGCCGCGCGGTCGAGATGGCCGGCGAGGCTGTAGGCGTAGGCGAGGTCCCGCTTGGCGAATGCCAGCACGTCGTGGGCTCCTGTCGTCTGGCCCAGGAAGAGCGCTTTGCTCGCCTCCCGGATTCCCCGTCTGAGCTCTCCGGCGTCCAGAAGCGCGGTGGCTCCGTCGCCGCCCTTGAAGTCGGGCCCTGAGAGTCTCACGCTGTCGGTGTAATAGAGAATCTCGCCCTCGGCCAGCAGCCGCGCCGCCGACTCGGCCTCCAGGGCTTTCAGCTCCGCCACCTTTTCGGGCGAAACGGTCGGCACGCAGCCGGCGCCCGCGGCGACCCCCATGAGCAGAGGAACGACGATGCGGGAGGCTTTCATGACGGGAAGCCTAGCCGATGCGGACGTCTCGCGTCATTGCGGCATCCCCGTGAAGCTGAACGCAGCCCAGAAGAAGGGGTGGGGGAACTCTCGCATGGCGGCGCGCTGGGCGCGCCGCAGCGCCTCCGCCGGGCCGCCCCCCTGTTTCAGCTGGTCATAGAACTCGCGCATCAGGACGAAGCTGGCCCGGTCGTCCACCTTCCAGAGGGTCGTCACCACCGCCGGGGTACCGGCATAGAGGAACGCCCGCTGGAGCCCCACCAGCTCGTCGCCCTGGGAGAGCTTGCCCAGACCGGTCTCGCACGCCGACAGGACGACGAGGCGGGCGTGGAGGTCGAGGCCGAAGAGCTCGCGCACCTCGAGGCGGCCGTTTTCGCCTCCCTCGGGGACCAGGAGGAGGGCGGAGGCCAGCGGGTCCTGCTCATTCAGCTCCGCGTGGGTCGCGAAGTGAATCAGGGCCGCGTTGCCGCTCAGGGCCTTGACCTTTGCCTTGGTGGCCTCTTGCCGGAGCAGGACGGTGGCGCCGGGGAAGCGCTCGCCGACGGCGCGGGCCTCGCGCTCGGCATACCGGAGATTCAGGGCGGGGCCGAGGTCGGGATTTCCGACCGCCATCGCTCGGTCGAGCGCTCCCTGGCCTTTGCCCCCGAGGTACTTCAGGACGCTGGCGCTCGGCAGGGTCGCAAGCCTGAAGTCCTCGACCAGCCAGCGTCCGGAGGGGCTCCGGAGCGCCCCGAAAGGGAGGTAGTGGAGGACGTCGTGAGGGACGAGGAGGACGCGGTCGCTCCGGATGTGCGGGCGGACTCCGGCGAACAGGCGCTCGTGGAGGGCCTCGGCGCGGGCCTGGGCGTCGGGGAGGGGCGCCCTCCCTTCGATGCCCTCCCGGAAGGCCCGCACCTGGGCGATGAGGTCGACTCGGCGCACCGGCAACCGCACCACCTCGACGCGGCTCCGGTCGACCACCCAGGCGACGCTCTCGCGCTCGGTGACCAGGTACTCGACGAGCGTCGTGTCCTCGCCAAGGAGCCGCTGGACCTCCTGCAGGGTCACCGGCTCCACGGTCATCAGCGAAGCCTGCTCGAGGTTCTCCTTGCGCACGCGCTCGAGGAATGTCCGGTACTCCCGCTCGACGGCCTCCGCCTTTTTTTGTGCCGCGGCGCGGTCGTCCGTGTCCATGGCGTCTTGGGCCGTGACCTTGACCTCGCTCAGCCGCGTCCGCAAGCGAATCTCCTCCTCGACGAGCCCCCGGGTCTTGCCCTTGGAGAGGACGGTCTGCGTGCCTAGGAGGTCCAGGAAGGCCCGGGAGCGGCCGCGCTCGGCGAGGCTGAACGCCTCGTCGGCCTTGCCAAGCCGGAGGGCGCTCAAGACGGCCCCGTGGTAGATTGCCTGCTTGTCCTCCAGGAAGCCGCTCCGGAGCCCCGGGTCCTGGAGCTCCCCCCTGAGATCCTCGATGAGCTCGACGGCCCGCCGGAAGGCAGCCAGCGCCTCGTCATGGCGCCGTTCCCTGAAGTGGCTCCAGGCGATGCCCTCGTGGCTCCAAATCAGGTAGGGGACGTAGTCGAACCGGGTGGCGAGCGTTTTCGCCTCTTCGAAATAGGTCAGGGCTCGTGCCGGATCCTGCCGGTTCAGCGACAGCCGTCCCAGGGCGACAAGCGCGTTGGCCTCTATCTCTGGAACCCTGACTTCCCGTGCGATGGCGAGGGCCTGGTCGAAGGAGGACTCTGCCGCCGCGAAGTTCCCGAGCCGCCGGTGAGCGTTGCCGACGAGGGTGAGAACCCAGCCGAGATTGAGGCGGCCGCTCCGCCGCGCCCTGTTGAACGAAGGACCCGGCGGCAGTCCCGCGAGATACTTCTGGAGCGACTGGATGCCTTCGGTTCCCTGCCGGACGGCCGCGGCATAGTCGCCCGCCGCGTAGGCCGCCTGGCCGAGACCCCGGGTGAACAGGGCGGACCAGAAGAGCTTGGGGCGCGCACTCTCGAAATCCCCGCTCAGCTCCATGCCCGCCTGGTGGGTGCGCCGGGCTTCCGGGAGGTCGCCCGCCTGGTGGTAGGTGAGCGCGACCATAAAATGGACGTTCGCCCGCCGGGAGGTGACCTCGTCGCTCCGGGGCTCCGACTTCAGCAGCTCGAGGGCGCGGAGACCGTTCCGGATCGCCTTCTGGTACATGCCGAGGGGTCGGGCCACCCACATCGCGGCCGTGTATGCCTGGGCGGCTTCCAGCGAGTCCCCCCGCTGCTCCGATTCCTTCGCCTCGCGCTCGTAAAAAGCGAGCGCCTCCCGCCCCTCGCCGCGCCGGAGCACCTCGTGGGCCGCCTCATGGCTGAACCCGAACCAGCGTTCGCCGCTTGGCGGAGCGTGTCGGACGAGCTCCGTGACGACCTTTGCGGGACCCAGGAAGTGCGCCGTGTTCCGTTCCTGCACCTCTTTCACGATCAGCTTGAGCCCCGGCGCGTACCAGACGGTCCAGTTCACCACGTTCGACCTGCCGGTGAGTTTGAAGGCCTTCAAGGCGCCGGCGGGAACCGTCACATCCTCGTACGCCTCGACCTTCCACGTGATCTGCGCCCGGGGGATGCGTCGCCCGCGCTGGTAGTCGTGATAGGCGTACGTCGAGGCCCACCATTTGCCGACCTCGAGCGGCCAGGCGAACGACCCGTTGTGCGGGGACGCGGCGAGGAGCTCCTCGTCCCACCGGAGGGTGGCCATCCAGTTGCGGGTGGTCTTGTCGTAGACGAGGGTGTTCAGCTGATCCGAGACCCGGTAGGCCGGCTTGCCCTGGTAGGAGCCTTCCTCGAGAACGTTCCACGTCGTCGTCCACGTCTTGCCCGACTGATCAGAGCTCCGCGTGATCCACCGCGTGCCCGGCGCGGGGAACTCCATGTCCGCCGCCACCCGGCCGGCGGGCGGTTCGGTGGCGACCGTGCTGCAGCCCGCCAGCAGCACGACAATCCCCGCGACGAGTCGGTTCCCTCTCACGCTGGCAACGCTACCCGATGGGGGCGACTCGCGTCAAGCAAGAGAGGTAGTATTGCATGCGATGAAGGCGCTTCCATGGCTCGCCTGGGGCGGGGCGCTTGCGGCCACGGCGTTGGGCGTGGGCTACCTCGGGTGGACGCTCACCGCCCTCGAGGGCGAGCTGACCGAGCGGGCGCGAGAGGTCACGAGCCTCCAGCAGGCGATCGCCCGGCAGCAGGAGCTGCTCAAGCTCCTCGCCTCCCCGGACACCCAGGTCGTGGCGCTCGGCGGCCTCGAGCCGAGCCCGGCGGCGCGGGGCCGGATGTGGTGGCACCGGGAGGCCGGAGGGTTCTTCGTCGCCAGTGGGCTGCCGGCGGCGCCGGCCGGCAAGACCTATCAGCTGTGGGCGATCGTAGGGGGGACGCCCAGGAGCGCCGGCGTCTTCGACGTGGATCCGAAGGGCACCGCCGCACTCCGCGTGAAGCCCGTGGCGGGCGTGGAGAAGGTGGAAGTGTTCGCCGTCACCGTCGAGCCCGCCGCCGGCCTGCCCCAGCCCTCCGGGGCCATGTACCTGGCCGGGAAATCCCCTTGACTTTCCAGTCTGCTGGAAGGTTTATCCTGTGGCCATGGGGTTCTCAGGCCTCAGGATCGGGGAAGTCGCGACCAGGGCGGGGCTGAACCCGAAGACCCTCCGCTACTACGAGGCGTTGGGGGTGCTGCCGTCCCCGTTTCGCGAGGCCAACGGCTATCGCCGCTATCCCGCCGAGACCCTGGACCTCCTCCGCTTCATTCGCCAGGCCCAGGGGCTGGGCTTCACCCTCGACGAGATCAAGGAAGTCCTGGCCATCCGCCGGCGAGGCGAGGTTCCCTGCTCGCACGTCCGATCCCTCCTCCGGCAGAAGGCGGTGGAGCTGGACCGGAAGCTCGCCGACCTGGTGGCGCTGCGCCGGCGGATCCGCCGGAGCCTGGCCCGGTGGGGACGGAGCCCGCGGCTGAAGGCGCGGGTGTGTCCCCACATCGAGGCGCACCCCGCCCGGCGATGAAAAAGGTCCTCTTCGTCCTGGCCGACCTGACGGAGGGGGGCGGTTGATGGAACCGAATTCGGCAGACCGCCGGTTTCGTACATTCCTCGTGGCGAGTGGGGCGGTTCTTTTCTCCGCCTTCGTGGTGGGGCTCGGGATCCTCGCGACGTCGCCCCTCGAGGTCGTGACGCTGACCCTGGCGTACACCTCCGGGCTCTCCATGATCGTCCTGCCGTGCACGCTTCCCGCGGTCTTCGTCATCGTCCCCCTGAGCCTCGGGCGAGGGTACCGGCGGGGGCTGGCGATGGCGCTCCTCTTCGGCCTCGGGCTGGCCCTCACGATCACAGCGTACGGCGTCGCCGTGGCGTACCTCGGGAAGATCCTCTATCTGGACACCGTCACGCTCCTCATGTGGCTCGTGGCCGGAGTGGCGGCGTACCTCTTCGGGCTGTCGGAGCTGGGGCTGGTCCCCTGGCGAGCGCCCGCCTATGGTGGCGCGCTGCCGGGCATGATCCAGCGGCGCGGGGACTACGGGAAGGCGTTCGCCATGGGGCTCCTCCTCGGCAACGCCGGAATCGGTTGCCCGAACCCCGCCTTCTACGTTCTGCTGACCTTCATCGCCGGGTCGGGGAGCGCCGTGACAGGGGCGGCCTATGGTCTCATCCACGGAATCGGCCGGGCGACTCCGCTCCTGGGGCTCTCAATCCTGGCGATCCTGGGCGTCAACGCCACGGGCTGGGTGCTCCAGAAGCGGGAGCGGGTCGAGCGACTGATCGGCTGGGGCCTCATCGGTTTCGCCGCGCTCATGATCCCCAAGGGCTATCTCTTCGGTCACGCCTTCTGGGAGGAATCGGTCTTCCACAAGGTCTGGAACCGGCTGGTCCACCTGACGCTGGGGGCCAACGTGGCGGAGAGCGCGGAGGTCGAGCGGGTCCTGGGCGACACGGTCGTCCACGACCCCTGGCTCCTCTTCGGCCCGTGGGTGGTGATCGCGCTCCTGATCGCGTTTCCGATCCTCTGGAGCGACTGGAAGCGGGCGGGAGCGCCGAAGGAGGCGGGGACCGCGCGGCCCGTCGTGGCCGGCCTCGCGGGGCTCGCGCTGCTCTTCCCGGCGCTCGCGCATGCCCACGGCGATGACACCGTCGCGCCCGCCGCGTTCTTCGGGCCCATGCTGGGTCTCGTCGTGCTCGTCTCAGTGGTCGGAATCGGACGGGCCGTGATCCGGGCGGTAAGGGGGCACAGGCCGTGATCACGGTCGAATTGCTCACCGCGCCCGGCTGAGCGAACTGCCGGGCAGCCAGGGCGCTGGTTGCGGAACTGATCGAGAGGGTCAGGGCCGAGGTTCCTGACCTTCACCTTGAAGAGATAGACATCACCGCGCATCCCGAGACCGCGGTGAAGTACCGAGTGATGGCCACCCCGGCGATCACCATCAACGGGAAGGTGGAGTTCGTGGGGGTGCCGAAGGAAGCGACCCTCCGGGCCCGCCTCCTGGCCGCCGCCGGGCCGCGACGGGAGACCTGAGGGGGGAATTTCCAACGTGAGGCCGCTGTTTGATGGAAGTGGAGGGAGCGAGCTGCCAGGCGGAGAAAGAGTTCCTTTCTCAGAAAGGCATCCCCTTCACGGACAAGAACATCCGCGAGGATCCGAATGCGCTGGCGGAGATCGAGAAGCTCGGCTACCGGGCCACGCCCGTGACGCTCATCGACGGGCAGGTGGTCGTCGGGTTCGATCGGGGGAAGCTGGAGCGCCTGCTGGGCTTGGCGTAAACTCATCGAGAGGGCGCGGCGCATGCCGAAGGCGTGGTGTCAGGGCTGAGGGCAAGAGATCGAGATCCCGGTCGGGGTCAAGCCCGGCGCCCTCTTCGACTGCCCGAACTGAGCGGGGCTCTCGCTCCGGGCGAGCGAGCGCGAGGGGCGGTGGGCGGTGACGGAGGTCAAGAAGGCCAGCTGCGCGGTGGGGAACGAGACCGTGATCCTGCCCGATGACGTCCGGCCCGGGGACGTCATCCGGTGCCACGGCGTGAGGCAGCGGGTCACCTACGAGTTCGGTGCCTACGCCCTCGTGAGGGAGCCCTGATGGCGCGGCTCCGCGCGTTGGTTGGAGGCGCCATCAGCCTGGGCGGTGCCTTCGTCTCCTCCCTCTGCTGCGTGCTGCCGGTGGCCATCGTCCTCCTCGGCCTGGGCAGCGGCGCCTTCATGGCCACCACGATGAGGTACACGCCGGTCTTCGTCCCCGTTGGGGTCTTCAGCGTGACCCTCGGCCTCTACCTGCACGTCCGTGAGCGGCGGCGGTGCGCCCGCGAGGGATGCCGGATCGCGGGCGCCCGGTGGAGCCTGGCCCTGCTGAGCCTGTCGGCACTCGTCGTCGTCGCAGCGGTCTTCTTCACCGTGATGCCCGGCCTCGCCTCTGACCTCTTGATGTGGGCGACCGGGAGCCAGGGTGGGCCCTCCACGATGGACATGCCCATGGGGACGACGCGCTGAGCGCCGTCGTGAATCGCCGGAGGTTTCTCCAGGGTGTTCTCGGGTCGTGGCTCGCGTCCCGGCCCTCGACGGCGGGGGCGGCCGAGCTCGCCGTGGCCCACCTGCGCGTGGATGGCATGACGTGAGGCGCCTGAGCCTACCTGGCGAAGCGAGCCCTGGAGGGGCTCAAGGGAATCCGGCGTGCCGCGGTGAGCTTCGAGCGACGGGAGGCGGTGGTCACCTACGAGCAGGGCGCGGTGACGATCGAGGAGATGAACCAGGCGCTGGCCCGCTACGGCCTGTCGGCCACCCTGAAGGAACCCCTCAGACCTTGAGCCCGAGGATCCGCTGGGGGTTCTTGAGGTAGATCTTCTCCAGGACCTCAGGCTTGTAGCCTTCCTCCTCGAACTCCCGGAAGAGCCGCGCGTGGGCGAGGACCGGGTAGTCCGAGCCGAACATCACCTTGTCCTGGAGCCGGCCGTTGATCTCGCGCTTGAGGGCGGGCGGGAAGTACTTGGGGGCCCAGCCGGAGGTCTCCATGACGACGTTGGCCTTGTGGAGGAGCAGCGCGATCAGCTCGTCGTGCCAGGGCCAGGCGCAGTGGCAGGCGATGATGGTGAGGCGGGGGAAGTCCGCCGCGACGTCGTCGATGTAGGGGATCGGCCGCATGTAGTTCAGCTTGATCCCGAGCCCGCCCGGCAGCCCCGCTCCCATGCCGGTCGTTCCGGTGTGGAACTGGACTGCGGTCCCGAGCGACTGGCAGAGGTCCCAGATCGGGGAGAAGCGCGGGTCGTTGGGGAAGAAGGCCTGGGCGCCCTGCTGGAACTTGACGCCGAGGAGGTTCAGCTCCTTCACGCTCCGCTCGATCTCCTGGAGGGCCATCTGGCCCTTCCAGGGGTCCACCATGGCCCAGCCGCCCGCGTAGGCCTGGGGATACTTCCGGATCTGCTCGGCGACGTAGTCGTTGGGGGTGCGGGGCTCGCCGGTCCCGGCCTCGGCGTCCCAGGCGATGATGCATCCCTTCACGCCCGCGGCGATGAAGTCCTGCGCCATCTCCGCCTCGGTCCGCACCTGCTGCTCGGTCTTGTAGTAGACCTTCATGGCATCCGAGAACTTCTTGGTGGAACGCTGCCACTGGGCCGTGGAGATGTGGGCGTGGACGTCGAGGGCCCTGATCATGTCAGATGGTCCTGAGCATGTCACTCGAGCCGGCGGAAGTAGACGTTGCAGGTCTCGCAGAGCCGGCGCCCCGCCTCGACCGATTTGAGCCGGTTCCCGCAGTGGGGACAGGTGGGGACGTTGCGGCCGCGGCGTCGCCGCCATGCCTCCCAGCCGAGCGCCAGGACCATGAGCGAGAGGAGCACGGCGAGCAGGAGCAGCTCGGGACTCATCCCGGCCCCATCATCTCCCCCGCCGCCCGCAGCTGTCAACAAAAACGCGAGTTCCCATGCTATACTAAGCGCGGTCTTTTTCCCTGCCAACAGCATTCGCGACGGAGGGCATCGCCGTGGGGACCTACATCATGCTGAGCACGCTGAGCGATGGCGGCCGCAAAGTCCTGAGGGAGCGGCCGGGCTGGATCCGCAAGGTGAACCGGGAGCTGGAGCGGATGGGCGTGAAGGTCCGGGCCCAGTACGCCGTCCTCGGCCCCTACGACTTCGTCACCGTCCTGGAAGCGCCCGACAACGAGACGGTCTCGCGCGTGTCCATCGAGTTCGGCGCCCGGGGCTCGGTGCAGATGATGACCCTGCCCGCGATCCCGCTGGATGCGTTCATCGCCCGGCTCGAGGGCGGGGGCCCCGCGCGAGCCCGCAAGCCCAAGCGGCGCTGATCCGTCTCCCGGCCCCGGTGAAAGTCCTCAAGATCGTCCCCGAGAAGTGCACGGGCTGTCTCAGGTGCGAGCTCGCCTGCTCGTACGTGCAGACCGGCGCCTTCCAGCCGGCCAAGTCCGTGATCCGGGTGTCGCCCTACGAGGGGCACACGAGCTATGCTCCCTACACCTGCACCCAGTGCGCCGAGGGATGGTGCATGACGGCCTGCCCGGTGGGGGCGATCACGATCACCGCGGCCGGGGCCAAGGACGTGGTGGACGACCGCTGCGTCGGCTGCAAGCTCTGCACGATCGCCTGCCCCTACGGGACGATCTTCTACGACCACGACACCCGCAAGGCCTTCAAGTGCGACCTCTGCGGCGGCGCCCCCGCCTGCGCCGACGCGTGCCCCACCGCCGCCATCGTGTACGCCGAGGCCGAGACGGCCGATTGGCTCGCCGACTTCGCCGTCGAGCGGAGCGCGCGTCTCCTCGCGATCGGGGGGCGATGATGGCCGCCCGACACCTCATCATCGGCGCCGGCACCGCGGGGCTGAACTGCATCCGGACGATCCGCGAGGAGGATGGCGGGGCCTCGGAGATCACCCTGGTCACCGCCGAGCGTCCGTACTCGCGCATGGTCCTGCCGTACTACCTCGACCGCTCCATCGCCGAGTCCCACGTCTTCACCGCCACCGCCGCGACGCTGGCGACGTGGAAGGTGAAGACCCACATCGGAAGGAAGGCGGCCAGCCTCAACCCCCAGGCGAACGCGCTCACGCTGGACGACGGGACGACGCTCGAGTACGACGACTGCCTGATCGCCACCGGCTCGCGCGCGGTCAAGGCGCCCGTGCCGGGCGCCGATTCCCCCGGGGTTCACTCCTTCTGGACGCTGGACCAGGCGCGCGCCGTCATCGCCGGGATCGCGCCCGGCAGCCACGTGGTCATGGTGGGGGCGGGGTTCATCGCCTTCACGATCCTGAACTCGATCCTGTCGCTGGGGGCCAGGCTCACGATTGTCGAGATCGCCCCGCGCATCCTCCCGCGGATGGTGGACGACAAGGGCGCGGCGCTCGTCGAGGCGTGGCTCAAGAAGCACGGCGTGAAGATCCTGACGGGCGTTGCGCTGACGAAGATCGATGACGCGCGGGGAAAGAAGCGCCTGAGGTTCAAGAAGGTCGGGGATCTGCGGGCCGACCTCGTGATCATGGCGACGGGGATCAAACCTAACCTGGAGTGGCTCCAGGGCTCCGGGATCCGGATGAACCACGGCATCCTCGTAGACGACCACCTGCGCTCGAGCGTTCCCAACGTCTATGCTGCGGGGGACGTCGCCGAGGGGAAGGACGGGGTGACGGGGGCGCCTGTTGTTCACGCGATTGAGCCCACCGCGATGGAGCACGGGCGGGTGATCGGCGCCAACATGGCCGGCCGGGACGTGGCCTACCGCGGGAGCCTCAACATGAACATCGTGGAGGTCCTGAAGCTGGACGTGGCCTCCTTCGGCGCATGGGACGCCTCCGGGGCCGAGGCGTTCACGGGGCTCCACCCCGAGCGCTCGGCCTACCGGAAGCTCTGCTGGAGCGGCGACCGGCTGACGGGCGCCATCATCATCGGCCAGGCCGGCGACGTCTGGACCACCAACGACGTGGGGATGCTGAAGGGGCTCGTCCAGACGGGGGTGCGCCTCGGCGCCTGGAAGGAGCACCTCCGGCGGAATCCCTTCGACGTCAAGCCGGCGTTCATCGCCTCGCGGACCACGGCGCGCCTCCTCCCCGAAACCACCCTCGGGCGACCCTCTCGAGCCCCCGAGCTTCCAACCACGGTGGCGAAATGAGCCCGACCGCACTGGCGAGCACCAAGATTGCGCCGCGTTCCCGTGCTGAGACGCTTCCCGGCGGCTATGCGGGGAAACTGCTCCGCGTGAACCTCACGACGGGGAAGATCTGGTCCGAGCCCTGGACCCCGGAGGAGATGCGCCTTTACGTCGGCGGCGTCGGCCTCGGGGCCAAGATCCTCTACGACGAGGTCGGGCCCCGAGTGAACTGGGATCATCGTGACAACCGGCTCATCCTGGCCACGGGCCCCCTGGCGGGACTTCCCGTGTGGGGGACCGGCGGCTTGACCGTCGTCACGCGTGGCGCGATGACCAACGGGGCGACCTCCACCCAGGCCAACGGCTTCTTCGGCGCGTGCCTCAAGTTCTCGGGCTACGACGCCATCGTGATCCAGGGTCAGGCGCCCCGCTGGGCCTATCTCTATATCAACGACGACGTGGTGGATCTGCGCGACGCCCGGCACCTCCTGGGCAAGGACACCTGGGAAACCCAGGACGCCCTTAGCGCCGAGCACGGATTGAGCGGGCATCAGCTGTCGGTCTACTCCATCGGGCCCGCGGGGGAGAACCTGGTGCGCTTCGCCGCAATCCAGGGCGACTATGGCCACGTGGCGTCCAAGAACGGCTGCGGGGCCGTGATGGGGAAGAAGCGGTTGAAGGCGGTGTGCATCGTCAGGGGGACGCGGGCGCTCGCCGCCGCCGACCCGCGCGGGGTGATCCAGGCCGCCGATGACATCGCCCACGACCTCAAGACCGACCCCTCCGCGCGCTCGCTCTACGAGTGGGGGACGCTCCCGGCGGTGGTGGGGCTCTACAAGATGGGCGTCCTTCCCATCAAGAACTACACGACCAACCTCGCCCCGCCGAACGTGAACATGGCCGACTGGGAGGGGCCCAAGCTCCGCCAGGGCTTCGATCACCGGGGCCACCAGTGCTCGGCCTGCGGCATGCACCACTGCCACATGCAGGTGATCCCGAAGGGCAAGCACAAGGGCGAGCTGGTGGACGAGCCCGAGTACGAAGGATGGTCGGGCGCGGGCTGGGCCATCGGCTGCACGGACCCGACGGCGGTCGCCTGGCTCAACACCCGAATCGACCGCGCCTGCGTGGACGTCAACGAGTTCGGCTGGCTCTGCGGCTGGGTCATGGAAGGGATCGAGAAGGGGTTCATCACTAAGGCCCAGCTCGGCTTCGACCTTGGCTGGGGAGACGCCGAGGGGGCCAACCGGCTGCTCCAGATGATTAGCCACCGGAAAGGGTTCGGGGACCTCCTGGCCGAGGGCGTCAAGCGCGCCGCTGAAAAGCTCGGTGGGGCCGCACAGGATGCTGCCATTTACACCGTGAAGGGCGCCTCGCCCCGCGGCCACGACCACCGCGCCCGCTGGGACGAGATGCTCGACACCTGCACCGCCAGCACCGGCACCCTCGAGAGCGGCATCCCGGTCCACGTGACCGAGGTCGGTCTTCCGCCTCGGATCAACCCGTTCAACGGTGAGGAGGTGGCGCGGCAGGTCGCGGGCATCCTGGGCCGGCGCCACTTCGAGGACTCGCTGGGCGCCTGCATCTTCACGACCCGAACGCGGCTCGAGAACATGTGCCGCGCGCTGTCGGCCGCGACGGGATGGAACTACACCGTGACGGAATCCGTGAGCTTCGGGCGCCGGACGGCGGCGATCCTGCGCGCCTTCAACCTCCGCTGCGGGATCGGGCCCGACGTGGAATACCCGTCGAAGCGCTACGGCTCCACGCCGACGGACGGACCGGCCAAGGGGCAGGCGGTCGGCGAGCAGTGGGAGAAGATGCTGGACACCTGGTACGGCCTGGTCGGCTACGACCGGAAGACCGGGAAGCCCAAGCCCGAGACGCTCAAGAAGCTCGGGCTGGACTGGTTGCTCAAGGATCTGTGGGGGAAAAAGCGCTGAGCCCGTTGGAGCCCCTCCACTGCACGGTGGAGGTCGTGTCCTGGGTGACGAAGTTCATCGGGGGGCCAGGCGCCGGTCGCAAGGAGTTCGAGGAGCCCTTCGTCCCCGGCGAGACCGTGCGCGACGTTCTCCAGCGCTTCTCCGGCCGCTATCCTGAGCTGGACGCCGCCCTCTGGGACGCCTCGAAGAAGGGACTGGGCGAGCACATCGAGGTCATGGTCAACGATGCCGTCCTCGGCATCACCCACACGCTCGACACCCCCCTCAAAGCCAACGACCGGATCACTCTCCTCGGCCAGTACATGGGCGGGTAGCCCCATGCAGGAGCGCCAGCGCAGGGTGGTGCGGACGATGTGTCCGATGAACTGTCACCCGACCTTGTGCGGGATGCTCGTCGAGGTCGAGGACGGTCGCCTGCTCAAGGTCAGCGGGGACTCGGAGAACCCCGACAGCCACGGGTTCCTCTGTATCCGTGGCCACGCGTCGCGCGAGATCATCGGGAACGCGCGGCGGCTGCTCCGTCCCCTCGTCCGATCCCACCGCGCCGCCGACGCCTGGCGCGAGGCCTCCTGGGACGAAGTCCTCGACCTGATCGCCGGCCGCATGCAGGCTGCCGGCCGGGAGGCGGTCGGGATCTGGTCCGGCCACGGCCTCTTCGCCAACGACTACGGCACCCGCATCCACGCGCAGCTCCTACGCCGCTTCGCGAATTTCTACGGCTGCCAGTGGTGGAGCCCCACGATGATCTGCTGGGGGCTCGGCGCCTTCGGGGTCGGCCTCACCGGGGCGCTGGAGACGAACACCAAGGAAGACATGGGGGCCCACGCGGCGCTCATCCTCCTGTGGGGCGCCAACCTGGCGAGCCAGCCGAATACCGGGCGCCACCTCGCGGCGGCGAAGCGCCGCGGGGCGCACATCGTCACCATCGACGTTCGCGAGACCGAGGCGGCGGCGCAGTCCGACGAGGTGCTCCTGCTCCGTCCCGGGACCGACGCGGCGCTGGCTCTCGGAATGATGCACGTCATCGTCGCCGAGGGGCTTTACGACCGCGAGTTCGTCGCCCGTCGCACGGTCGGCTTCGACCGCCTCGCCGCTCACGTTCGGGAGCATACGCCCGAGTGGGCTGCAGCCGTCACGGGCATCCCGGTCGAGCGCATCGGGGCGCTGGCGCGGCGCTACGCGACGACCCGGCCGGCCATGATCCTGCTCGGCGGCAGCTCGATGCACAAGGGTGCGAACGGCTGGCAAGGGGGGCGCGCGGTGGCGTGCCTCCCGGCCCTCACCGGGAACCTCGGCGTGCCCGGTGGTGGCCTGGGGCCGCGTCACGGGAGCGCCTCTCACGGCCAGGCGCTGGCCAGCGTCGTGGCCCTCGACCGGCGCCCGCCGGGGGACTACGTTCCGAACCAGATGGCGCGGGTCACCGAAGCCCTCCTCGAGCGGCGCGTCCGGGCCCTCCTCCTGTTGGGGACCGACATGCTCTCGTCGTTCGCCGACGCCGGGCGCGTGTCCGAGGGCCTGGCGCTCACGGATCTGGTCGTGAGCTACGACCTCTTCCTGAACGATACCGCACGGCAGTGCGCCGACGTGGTGCTGCCGGCCACGTCCTGGCTCGAGGAGACCGGCTGCAAGAGCACGAACACCCACCTCTACCTGATGCCCCAGGTCCTCGAGCCGCCGGGTGAGACGCGGTCGGTGACGTGGATCCTGAGAGAGCTCGCCCGGCGCCTCGGCCTGGCGGAGTTTTTTCCCTGGCAGAGCGACGAGGGGCCCATCGACGCCATCCTGGACCATCCCTCCACGGGGCACGCGACGGTGGCTGCGCTGCGGGCCGAGGGCGGGATCCGCGCGCTCAGGATCTCGCACGTCGCCCACCCGGACCTCAAGTTCCCCACGCCGTCGGGAAAGATCGAGTTCTACTCCGAGCGGGCGCAATCCCTCCAGCTTCCGCCGCTGCCGGTGTACGAGGCGCTGCCCGCCTCGCCCTATCCGCTCGCGTTTCGCCAGGGGCGGACGCTGACGGCCTTTCACGGCTTCTACGATCATGGGCGCGCCCTGCCGACGCTGGCCGAGGCCGATCCGGAGCCGTCTCTCTGGATTTCGCCGGAGGACGCCGCGCAGCGCGGGATCGAGGACGGCGCGGCGATCCGCCTCTACAACGAGCGCGGGGAATTCAGGGCGCGCGCCCGCGTCACGAGGAAGATCCCCCCCGGCGCGGTGTGGATGCGCGATGGCTGGGAGGGTCTCAACCGCCTGACGTCCGGGCTACCGTCGATTCCAGACGACGCCGTGGATCTGTTCGGGTTCTCCGGGGGACAGGCTGCGTTCGACGCCATGGTCGAGGTGGCACCGGCCTGAGCGCGCTTCGAGTCTTCGTCAACGGGCCGATCCTGACGATGGATCCCGCCCGCCCGGTGGCCGAGGCCCTCGTCCTGGACCGGAATCCCCTGGAGGTTTCCCCCGAGGAGTTGCCCCGGCTGAAGGTTCTCAGGACCTTTGTGGCGGGGCAGGAGGTTTCGTCATGAGCCAGCACGACGATCTGCTTCGCGACATCGCCGAGTCGGAGGAGGAAATCCTGAGGCTCCAGTCCCGCATCACCGAGCTGACCGAGCAGGTCCATCGCTGCGCGGGGGTGGCGGTTCACTGGGACCGGTCGCTCCACGGGAAGATCACCGGCCTCTGCTACGGCGTCCTGGCCCACCTGGAGGAGCTCAAGCGTCTGCTCAAGGAAGAGGCGTGAGCGACGCGCCGATCAGGATCGGGGTGTCGGCGTGCCTCCTGGGGCAGGAGGTGCGCTATGACGGCGGTCACAAGCGCGACCCGTTCCTGGTCGAGACCTTCGGGCGCTACGTCGAGTGGGTCCACGTCTGCCCGGAGGTGGAGATCGGCCTCGGCACGCCGCGCGATCCCATCCGGCTGGAGCGCGCCGGCAGAGACGTCCGGCTGGTCAATCCGAAGACCGGGATCGATCTCACCCGGAAGATGCGGACGTACGCGGCCCGGCGCCTCGCCGCGCTGGAGGACCAGGATCTCTGCGGCTACATCCTGAAGAAAGATTCGCCCTCCTGCGGCCTGGAGCGGGTGCGAGTGTACGACGGGCAGGGTGTGCCGTCACGGAACGGGCGTGGCCTCTTCGCCGACGCGCTCCTCCGCCGCTGCCCCAATCTTCCCGTCGAGGAAGAAGGACGTCTCAACGATCCGCGGATCCGCGAGAACTTCGTCGAGCGCGTCTTCGCCTACCGCCGGCTTCGCTCGCTCTTCGCGGGGCGGTGGACGATCGGCGATCTGGCCCGCTTCCATACGGCCCACAAGCTCCAGCTCCTCTCCCACTCTCCCAAGGCGTACGCGACGCTCGGTCGGCTCGTCGCCCGTGCCAAGGGAATGCCGCGTGACAGGGTCCGCGCCCACTACGGGGCCGAGTTCATGAAGGCACTCTCCGAGCTCAGGACTCCCCGGCGCCACGCCAGTGACCAATAACGCAAATACGCATGCCTGACCCCAGCGGCCCCCG
>Ga0209322_10000581_pt1 | contig 21461 bp, 36 predicted proteins | sample Rifsed19ft1_FD_184013 | JGI IMG/M metagenome (GOLD analysis project Ga0209322, IMG submission 184013) | Soil microbial communities from Rifle, Colorado, USA - sediment 19ft 1 (version 2) | ecosystem: Environmental > Terrestrial > Deep subsurface > Rock core/Sediment | place: Rifle, Colorado... | reverse complement strand
GGACGGCGTCCGTGTGCCGCCCAACTGGATCACCGACCGCGCGTCGCTGACGCCGGCGCTGGCGCTCGGCCAGCAGAACACCGAGCTGCGCCGCGCAGCCGTGGAGCTGCTCGGCTGGCACGCGATCCTGGCGGCGCTGCAGAGCAGGGTCATCGACACCGACCCGAATCCGCAGATCGGCCAGCTCCTGGAGGTGGACCTACCGCAGGCGCCGCGCTCTCGGTTCATCAAGGTCGAGTGCGGCACTCGACGGACGTTCGCGCTGCCTGTTCCCCCGGAGATGGCCACGGCGCGCGAAGCAAACGCTTGGACGTACGGGCTCAGCAAAGAAGAGCTGCAACTGGAGGCTAGGACATGAAGACGATCGACAAGATGGGTGCGCAGGGGGATGTGATGTTTCGGCGCGTGGACAACGTGCCGGTGGGCTACGAGGTGGCTCCGCGCAAGGGCGCCCGGCTTATCGTGGCGCACTCGGAGACGGGCCATCACCACGCCATCGATGACACCGGCGTGGTGCACTACACGGGCGGCGACCCGCTCATCTCGTACCTGCGCCTCGAGAGCGTGGACTCGTGCGACGTGGTGCACCACCGGCCGCACGATACCCACGAGACATTGAGGCTCGGTGGCGGGCAGGGCGCCGTCTACCAGATCATCCGGCAGCGCGAGCACACGCCCGAGGGTTGGCGCAGGGTCGAGGACTGAGGGTAGCAGCCTTGACCGGCTCGCGCTCTCGCCCCCGTCGCCGGCGCTACACGCGCAAGCTCGAGTGCCCGAGCTGCCAGGGCACCGAGTTTGCCGAGGCCGTCGACAGCGCCGGCAAGCGCTCGCTCGGCTGCGTCCGCTGCATCGTCGACACGGGGCAGCCGACAGAACCGCTCTCTTCGCTCCAGACCGTCAGTGATCCGCCTCGTCGGCTGCGCCCCATGCGCAGCCGCTGAGCCAACCTGCAAATTCGTTTTTCCCCGGCGCGAGGATGCGACCGGGTCAACCAGGGAAAGGGACTTCCCCCAGCATGAGCTGCGCCGAGCTGTTTTCGAGCATCACCGATCTGCCGGTGTGGTCCAAGCCGCACCACGTCCGGATCGTCTGGGTAACTCTGCGCGCGATGGTCAAGCGCAGCGGTATCGCCTTCGCGAGCGTCCCGAGCCTCGCCCACCGGGCGCGCGTCACCGTTGCGGAGGCGGAGGACGCCATCGCCGTCCTCTCGGCGGCCGACCCCGACGGGGCGCACCTGCAGCATGGGGGCCGCCAGCTGATGGAGGTCGAAGGGGGCTGGCTGCTCCTCGACCATGACCTGCACCGCGAGCTCCTGGGCGTCGTCAAGGCGCGCGAGAGCAAGCGCGACTGGTACCACCGAAACAAGAGCAAGCCAGCGAACGACGGATCGGGGACCGCCGGGTGAGGCCCCGCATCCGCAGCATCAAGCCGGAGCTCTTCACCGACGAGGAGCTCTGGGAGCTCGCCGAGGAGACGGGGCTGCCGATCGCCCAGGCGTTCATCGGTATCTGGTGCTTCGCCGATCGGGAGGGACGCTTCGAGTGGCGCCCGCGAGCGCTCAAGGCCGGCATCCTGCCGTACTGGGACGGAGACTTTTCACGCGTGCTCGACGCGTTGACCACGCGTGGCTTTCTCGTGCCCTACGCGTCGGGCGGCAAGAAGTACGGCTACGTCCGCACGTTCACGCGCCACCAGGTCGTCAACAACCGCGAAGTTGCTAGCGAACTTCCAGGTCCCGAGGATGCCGACCCGACCACAATCGACGCGTGCCCCACGCGTGCCCCACGCGTGCCCCACGCCCCTTCAGTGGAAGGGGAAGGGAATGGAACGGAAGGGAAGGGGAACGGAAGGGAAGGGGAAGACGCGTCGCGCGTCGCGACGCCACCCCGCATCCCGCCACGGCTCGTGAGGGTGCGCCCGGAGCCAGCCGAGGGAGCGCCCGTCGTCTGGCACACGCTCAAGGGCTGGGACCCGCCGGCTCCGCTCGAGGACGAGGCGGTCATGCACAACATCTCGCGCGAGTACTTCAGGGAGCGCGTCCAGCGCGCCAAGAACAAGCCGATTGGCGGGCGAGACGGAGTGCTCGACCGGGAGCAATGGGTCCGCGACCAGTTCCCGTTCTGGGTCGTCGACCAGCGCACCGAGCATGCCCGCGCCGGCCCTGGGCTCGCGCGCGCCTCCCCCGACGACCGCCTGTCCGCGCAAGCCGCACGCGTGGAGATGCTCCGCGCGCGAGAAGCCGAAGAAGCCCAAGCGAAAGCCCCCGCCCCATGAAGCCATCGGAAGCCGCAGAAATCGTCATGATGCTCATCGCCGCGTACCCCAACGCGCGCCTCACGCCGAGCACGTCGCAGGTGTACGAGTCCGCGCTCGCGGATCTGGACTGCGCGACCGTGCGCAAGGCGGTGACGCGCCTGCTCGCCACCAGCAAGTGGCTGCCCACCATCGCCGAGATCCGCGCGGGCACCACGGACCTCGAGCTGGGGCCCGCCCGCGACGGAGGCCAGGCCTGGCAGGATGCCATGGCGGCCGTGCGGCGAGTCGGCCGCTACGGCGTGCCGAAGTTCCTCGACCCGCTGGTGAGCGAAGCCTTGCGGCTCTGGGGCTCCTGGCTCGACTTCTGCAACTCGCCGGAAGACGACCCGGGCGGAAGAGCACGCTTCATCGAGCTCTACGACTCGCTCGCGACGCGCAAGCGCGACGCGGACGCGAGCGGGATTGCGTTGCCCTCGGGCGCCGCTGGCCGGCGGAGGATCGCGTGATGTGCGGCTGTAGCGACTACGACGGCCCGAGCGTCTACCACGTCAACGTCCGCGTCTCTCGGAAGGACCGGAAGTGCGGGGAGTGCGCGGAACCGATCGGCAAGGGCGCCCGCTACGCCTACGCGGCGGGGTGCTGGGATGGCGACTGGAGCTCGTTCGAGGAGTGCATGAAGTGCTTTGCCCTCCGGAACGCGTGGCACGACACCGAAGGCTGCTGGCCGAGCCACGGCAACCTCCGGGGCGACGTGCTCGAGTGCCTCCGGGATCTGCGCCGTTGGCCACCCGATGAGCGGGACGAAGAGGACGACCCGGGTCCACCCGATCCGCTGCTCCTGAAGTTCGGCGTGGCCTACCGGCGTCACCTCGGGCGAATGGGCCCGCAACTCCCACGGAGGGCAGCGTGAGCGCCGAAGCCGCCACCGAGCCCGCGCGACTCGACCCGATCCAGCAGGCCGCTGTCGAGCAGGCCAAGCGCTGGAACCTGGTCTGCGACAACGGGCAGATCATCTGCCTGCGCCAGGACTGCGGCCTCGAGGCAACGCTGCCTAGCCTGCTGTGCCAGGGGCACCTGGCCTCGGTGCGGAGGGGCTTCCGGTGAGCGAGCTCGATACGGAAGCGGCCGCCATCGCGGAGCGGATCCGGCTGCGCTTCGAGAAGATGCGCGCCGAGCGCGAGGCGTACTGGGCGAGCCGGACGGAGGAGGACCTGCTCCGGATGCGCATCGAGGAGAGCCAGGGAGACACGGGTCCGCTCACGCGCGTGTTTCTGTCGACGGCGGTGCCGCTCTGGATCGACCGGGTCCGCTACTGGCGCCCCGCCTACCGCGAGCAAAAGGCGCACGAGCTCGGCGAGGAGATCGCCGCGAGCCAGGCGCTCGTCGCGGACGACAATCCAGAGGGGCGCGTCGGCAAGGCCGAGCGGGGTGAGGTCGCGGCCGGCTTCAACCTGCTCGCCCAGGGGCTCGCCTTGCTCGCCTACTGCCCGGGCGGCGTCGTGTTCGCTGGCCACCACTTCGAGGCCATAGCTGCAGAGACGGAGGTCTCCTCATGAACAAACGTCCCGCCACTGCGCGCCAGCTCCAGGTGCTGGGCATCATCGAGCGCTGGGTGTTCGACAAAGGCTTTCCGCCGACCCACCGCGAGATCTGCGCCGAGCTCGGAGTAAGCGAGAAGTCCACGGCCGCGGCGCATTATCATCTCCGCCAGCTCGAGGCGAGGGGCCTGCTCAACCGCCACGAGGCAACGAGTCGCGGCATCGCCATCACGTTCGCGGGCCATGACGTGCTCGTGGAGCAGAGGAGAATCCTACGATGAGCGCCCTGCGCGCGAGCAGCGGGCCCGCCGTCAGCATGGCCAGCATCGGCACGCCGGAGGAGCGCGCGCTCGCCCGAAAGCTCGCCGACGGTTTCCTGGCGCGCCTGCCGAGAAACGTGCGGCGCGAGGACATCCACCAGGCGGCGGTCATTGGGCTCTGGGACGGTCTCCGCAAGACGATCGGCGACGTCACGGCCGAGCAGCGCAAAGGCTACCTCATCACCCGAATCCGGGGGCAGATCTTGGACGAGCTGCGCGCGCAGGACTGGCTGCCGCGGCGCACCCGCCGGGGACACGACGCCGGCACACGGACGGTGACCATCGTGCGGTTCGACGATCTCGGCGGACGCGACGACAAGCGCTCCTGGGAGGAGTACCTGATGGCCGAGTGCGATAGCCCCGAGGACGCATGCGTCCGCAGAAAGGAGTCGAGCGACGCGCGGATCGATCTCGAAGAGGCCCCGCTCCACTCCCGGCACCGGGAGATCCTGCGCCGCCACTACTGGCGAGGGCAGAAATTCAAGGACATCGGCGACGCGCTCGGCGTCTCCGAGCCGCGCGTCTCGCAGGTCCACGCGCAGGCCCTCAACACGCTGCGCGCCTGGCAAACGGGCGAGCTTCCCGGGCGCGGCAACTACGACGGCAAGCAAGTTCAGCGCGCTGCGCGCGGCGCCATCGAGCGCAAGCACAAGGAGAACCATGAGCATCGAGCAGTTGATCGAAGAGCTGGAAGCCCTGAGGGCGCGCCTCCACGTCCGGGCCCTTTCCCCTGCGGAGTACCAGTGCGTTGGATGGGCGGACCGCCCGTTGCGGCAGCTCATCGACCAGTGCCGCGAGGAACAGGAGGCGCAGAGCTGGGCGGACAAGCACGCGCGCGAGTTTGCCCCGATCCGCGGGACGGATCTGGGGACGGAGATAGTGCTGGAGCTCCTGCCGGAACCGATCCCGCTCCGGACCCTGATCGCGGACGGAGCGGGCCCGGAGACGCGGGAGGCCTCGCCGTGAGCGCCCTGACAGCGACGCTGGCGACGACGCCGGCAGTGCCCTCGGTGCTGCCCGAGGACGGGCTCGACCTCATCGCCGAGCTCGCCCGCTACCAGCAGTGGATGGTCGACCAGGCCATGGCGCGCACGCTCGGCAACCGCGCCCAGGCGGCGAAGCTGCTGGGTCTGAACCGCACCACGCTGGTCGAGATGCTCCGGCGCATGAGCGCTTCGGCGCGTGCGCGGGGTCCCGCGATGAAACAGCCCGAGACGGCGAGCGAGGCGCAGGCTCCGGCAGAGGCGCCGCCCGCAATGAACCTGGCCGCGCGCATCCCGTGGGCGGTGGTGGCGCAGATGCGCGCGGACGGCAAGAGCGAGTACCAGATCACGCGCCGCCTCGCCCAAGAGCTCGGCGCCCACCGCTTCACCATCGAGAAGGCGCTCAAGCAGCCGCGGCCGCTCGCGAGGTGTGGACCATGACGGACGCGCGCAGTCGACGGCTGCGCTTCTGGCTCTGGTTGATGGCCGGCTGCGAGCAGCTCGGCATCGCCGAATCGCCCCTCTACTACTGGCTCGTGCGCCGCGCCGCGAGCTGCAACCGCTGGAGAACCTGACATGACGACTCGCCCCCCCCCAACTCCTTTGCTCCTCCGGATCGAACAGGCCCGCGCCGAGATCGCCGAGCTCGAGGCCGCACGCAAGGCGGCGTGGTACCCACCGCCTGCACAGAGTCTCCCGTGCCTGCAGTGGGAGTGCGACTGGGGCCCGAAGAACTTCCACATGGCTTTCCAGCGCTGGCAGCAGGCGCGCGACGCGCTGCGTGCGCTCGAGCGGGAGCGGGAGGCTAGCTGATGTTCCCGGGTTTCAAGCCGCAGAACCACGAGCACCAGATCAAAAAGCGGGGCGTCGACGACACCATCGACGACCGCGAAACTCCTCCGTGCGTCTACGTGCCGCTCGACGCGGAGTTCCACTTCACGCTCGACGCCGCGGCGAACCACCACAACGCCAAGTGCGACCGCTACTGCACGCTCGAGGGCACGTTCGAGCGGCAGGCAAAGGGAGAGCCGCGCAAGATCTGGGCGGGCGACGGCCTCGCCTACCCGTGGGACGAGCGCGTCGTCTACCTGAATCCCCCCTTCAGCCGTCTACGGCCCTGGGTCGAGAAGGCCTGGGACGAGCGGGCAGCGACCGTGGCGCTGCTCCTGCCGAACAACCGCGACGAGCAGCCGTTTTTTCAGCAGCTCATCGAGCCCTACCGGGACCGGGCGGGCAGCATCCTGACGACCCGCAACCTGCCCAAGCGCAGACCCTTCCTCCACCACGGCCAGGAGATCGGTAACCGCACGAGCAAGTCGCCGCCGTTCGGGCTCGTCGTGGTCATCTGGGATCGGCGCCTGCCCGAACTGCTGCGGGCCGCGCGCGAGATAGGGGCGAGCGACTGATGCGCGTGTACCTCCACCCGGCCTACCTCGACCCGGCAACCGTCGAGTACTGCGAGATCTGCCGCTGCAAGACGCGGCACACGCCCTGCCCCTATACGGGCAAGCGATTCTGCGAGTGGCACCGCCACCCGGGCGAGCACGTCGTGCACGTCGCGCGCTTCGAGGACGCGCCGGCGGCCGTGGCGGAGGCCCATCGCCAGCGGCGCAGTGGTGCTGCTGTGCCGACACGAGTCACTGACCACTGAACGCCTGCCCGAAAACCGAACACCACGAACCGGGCGACGGGTGGTTATCCAGGATAAGTAATGTTATCCTGGATAGAGTGGGGAGCACGAAGACACAGATGAACCGATCCGCATTAGCCCAAGCCATCGCCCAGATGGAGACCGTCCGCGACCAGACCGGCACCCTCAGCGCCCTGCGAGAGTGGAGGGTGCGGATGGCCCAGCTGATCATCCGCCCGGCGAGGAAGGCGCGCAAGTCGTGACCGCCAGGACCGAGCACAACGCCTTCTGGGCTCCCATCGAGCCCCCGAAGCCGCCCATCGACGAGCTCGTGCGGAGATACCGCGCGGCCCCGCCGGTGCGCCTGTCTCGCACCCAGCGGTACTCGCTGGTGCTCCTCGAGCCCTGCCCGGAGCCCGTCTGGATCCCCCAATGGATCCCCCAACCCAAGAGAGGAACCGCCCGATGATCCCCACCATTGCGACCGCCACGTGCTGCAGCTGCGGGCAGGCCGTGCTGCTCACGGAGCTGCCCGCCGACTCGCGGCTCCGCCACCGCTGGCAAGCCCACTGCGAGCGCTGCATCGAGCCGCAGTCCGTGATGAGCCCGAGCGTCATGGGCCCCGGGCTCCTCGTGGGGGTCGGTGACCTGCCCCAGGAGGCGCTCTGGGACTGGCAGGGCAAGCACGACGACGCCTACGCGGCCAGCGTCGAGCTGACACCAGCCGGGCGCGAGTTCACCTGCGTCGTGGAGTGCTGGAGGCAGGCAACCCTGGAGCTCGGGCGCCAGTCGGGCTGGTATCGCCGCGTCTACCAGGAGGAGGGCAAGTGCGTCGTGGTGTGGGGGCCGAACCCATTTGAAACCGCCCAGCGGACAGCCGGTGCGGAGATGGGAGCCGGTCAATGACGGATCTGATTCAGCTGCGGTGCTCGGCCTTGCCGCTCGCCTTCCGCTGCCCCGGCAGCGCGCGGCCGGGCGCGGTGCCGGTGAACGAGTCCCACGAGGCCGCCGACGTCGGCACTGCGGGGCACGAGGGGCTCGCCGAGCTCGTCCGCACGGGCAGGATCGACTGGGACGCCGTGCCGGCGCTCGCGCAGAAGCACGAGGTGGACGCGGCCGAGCTCCGGGTGATGCTCGCGCTCGGGGTGAAGCTCTGGCAGCAGGTCAGGGAGAGCTTCCCGAACGCCTCTGCCGAGGTGGAAATGAAACACGAGATCGGCCCGGTGCTGCTGACCGGGCACGCGGACGTGATGGCCGCGAGCGCCACCGTGCTGCGCGTCGCGGACTGGAAGCTCGGGCGCCTCGACTCGAACTACCGCGAGCAGCTGCTCGGCTACTGCGCGCTCGGGCTGCTGAAAACGCCGCAGGCGGTCTCGGCCGAGTCCGGGATCTTGTGGGTGCGCGAGCAGGAGTACGAGCCCCACACCATGACGCGGGCCGGGCTCTTCGACTGGCTCGCTCGCGTCGAGCAGGAACTCGTCCAGTGGGACGGCGTCTTCCGGCCGGGCACGCACTGCCAGTACTGCCCCCGCAGCCACGAGTGCGTGGCGGCCAACGCCCTCGCGCGGCGCGACATGGCCATCCTGATGGATCAGGATCTGCCTGGGCGCCTGGAGGACGCAGAGACCGTGCGCGCGCTCGTGCGGGCCGAGCCCGACAAGGCGGTGGCGCTGCTCGAAATCGCGCGCCGAGCGGAGAAGCAGGCGGGGCGAGTCATCCAGGCCATCAAGGACGAGGTCATCCGGGGCGGCCCCGTCGAGGGCGAGGCCAAGCGCCTGGAGATCCAGCTCTCGGAGAAGCGGCACCTGAACGTGCTGCAGGCATTCCCGGTGCTGCAGGAGGAGTTCCCCGAGGACGAGGACCTGGCCCAGGTCATCAGCATCTCGCTCGCCAAGGCCGAGAGCCTGGTGTCCAAGCGGGCCGTCAAAGGCCAGGCCGCCAAGGCCGTGCGCGAGCTCGGCGACAAGCTCGCCAAGGCAGGCGCCATCGAAACGAGCGCCAGCGCGTCGCTGGTTGTCAGGAGGCAAGCATGAGCAGCAACGAAGCGATCCAGAAAGTATCCCAGGCCATCGAGCTCGCCATCGGCGAGTGCGGCGTGGAGGCCATCAGCAGCCTGCCCACGTTCATGCAGGCCGTGCGCATGGCGCACGGCATCAGCGCGCTGCGCGCTGCGCTGACCGACCAGTTCGTCCAGTCGACGCTCATGCCCCTGATGGGAACCAAACTGGGATTCCTGACCGACCTCGACCACGACAAGGACGGCCGCAGGTACGGGCTCGCGGTCGTCCGCGACTGCTGCATCGAGGCGATGCTGCGCGGCTTCAGCGTCGTCGGCAACGAGTTCAACGTCATCGCCGGCGGCTTCTACGGGGCCAAGGCCGGCTGGGCGCGCAAGCTCGCCCAGTACCCGGGGCTGACGGATCTCGTGCTCCAGGCGGGCGTGCCGCAGAGCGTCGGCGACAAGGGCGCGCTCGTGCCCTACGTCGCCAGCTGGCGGCTGAACGGCAAGGAGATGGTGCTGCGCTGCGCCCAGGAGAAGGACGGCACCGACCTGCGCATCCCGATCAAGGTCCACGCCGGCATGGGCGCCGACGCCGTCCTCGGCAAGGCCGAGCGCAAGATGCTGTTTCGCGTCTACCAGCGCGTCAACGGCAGCACGTTCGGCGCGGTCGACGGCGAGATCGGCGAGGAGCCCATCACCACCACGGGCGAGCCCGTGCCCACGCCCGTGCCGGAGGGCACCCCGGACGGCAGGCGCATCAAAATGAACGGCAAGCGGCCCGCGCCCGCCCCCGCGCCGGAGACGCCGCCGGCGACGCCAGCCCCGCAGGCAACGGCGCAGCCGAAGGCGCAGGAGGCCAGCCCCGAGGACGACGGGCGGATCACGTGAGCGAGCACTTGGACGAGCGGCAGATTCTGCAGGCGGCGCTCCAGCGGCGCTCGGCCGAAGTCGAGCGGCTGCAGGCCGAGCTCGCGCGCGTCCAGGACGAAGCTGCAGCGGACCGGCAGGCTACCCTCGCCACCGCGCGCGCCCTGGCGGACGAGCAGCACCGGGCCTGCCCGACGCGCGCTCACTGGCTCGCCGATCTGATGGTCGAGTGGTCGCGCTCGGAGTACCCACGCCTGTTTCCGCCGGAGTGGCGGCACGCCTCGCTCGTCGGCTGGCTCATGAACGCGGCGCTGCTGACGCCCGAGCAGACCAAGGAAGTGCACGACGCCCTGGGGGCACCCAGGTGAGCGCCCTCCCGCCGCAGGGCGCGCGCCAATGGCTCGAGAGCGTCCTGGGCGACATCGCAACGGCTCTCGACAGGGACGACGCGCCAAAGGAGTCCCGTCTCCGGAGGGCGTTTGCGCTGGGCTGGATCCAGGGCAACGTGAGCAAGGAAGCCGGCGAGGCCTTCGACGAGGCGCTGAAGCGCAAGGAGGGCCGCTGACGCGCGTGTCGCGGGAAGCTCTGGGCCTGGGGAGCCAGGCCGAGCGCAACTTCGAACTCGCCTGGCGGATGGCGCCACTGCCCGGCGCGGACCTGGTGAGCGAGTACGTGTTCCACCCGACGCGCAAATGGCGCTTCGACTTCGCGTTCCCTGCGGCCAAGGTCGCGGTGGAGATCGACGGGCGGGCACGCGGCAACCCAGGGACGCCAGGCAGGCACCAGACGGTCGACGGCGTGCGCAGGGACTGCGAGAAGCACAACGAGGCGGTGCGGCTCGGCTGGCGCGTCCTGCGCTTCCCGGCCACCGACAAGCAGCAGGCGCGCGAGTGGGTGCAGCTGGTGAAGGAGATTCTGTGCGCTCAGTGACGGGCGCCGCCCAGCAGTGGGAGGACTGGATCGCCGAGCAGGCCGCGGGTATCGTGCGGCGCGAGATGGCTCCGGTCGAGACCTGGGAGGACGAGGGCGGCAGCCAGCAGGCGGCAAGCTCGCTCCCTTACCCGTTCACGCGTTGCCGATGGTGCAGCACCGCGAGTCGCGCCCTCGACCTGGTGGTCTCCGGGCTGGCCCCGGACACGCGCCGGGTCTGCTGCATGCGCTGCCACCAGCAGGCCTATCCCGAGGACGGGCGGCGGTCCCGTGACAACCTGTCGAGCCGGCTGCCAAGTTGACAAGGCAGCAGAGGCGACCCACAATCGAACGGTGATGGTCGCCACCCCACAGAGCCCCTGCACTAGCTGGTGCCCAGCCGAGTGCACCGAGGGCGCGATGTGCCCGAGCTGCTTCCGGCTCTGGCAGCTGGAGGCCTCCGCGCGCAGCCTGCGCGCCTGGCTGGCGAGCTTCGGCAAGCCCCCGCCCGCCAACGACGTGCTGCGGCCTGCGGCGCAGCAGCCCCGCCCGAGCGTGGCCCGCCACTCCGCGCGCCGCTGAGCCGCGCCCGTGGGCGCCCGCGCCCCCCGCGGGCCAGACTACAGGCAGACGTGCCGACCAACGCCGACCGACGCCGATCAACGCCGACCGGGCTGGGCGGGCAGATCCGGGACGCGTTGCCGCTGCTCGTCCGGCGCCGGGTGATCGACGCCGTGCTGGCGGCGCAGGAGCTGGAGCTCGGCCCTGTCACCTCCGCCCAGGCCCGGGCCATGAAGCCCGTCCTGGCCCACGCGCGCGCCTTCACGGAGGTCGCCCGGGTCGTCGCACGCCTCGGCCCCGACGAGCGCGGCAGGGTGCTCTGCGCGGCAGGAATCGACCGCAAGGGGTTCGCGCGCTGGTGGGTCCAGGAGCGGCAGTGATCCGGCGCCGGGCCAAGGCCAAGCCGGCCCCGACTTCCGCCAGGAAACCGAAGCGCAAGAAGCGCAGGGCCCGGGTCGGGGCCGAGCCTGCCGCCGAGCTCGCGCCACCGACCGAGACGGCCGAGCAGGCGCTCACCCGCATCGCCCAGGACGCGGTGGTCATCCTGCGCCGAGAGCTCGCCTGGCGGGCGGGGCTGCGGCCGGGCACGGTGTCGATGAGCGACTGCATCGCGCTCCTGCGCCTGGCGACCGAACTCGGGGCGGCAGCGAGGCGAGGCGCAGAGGACTCGGCGCAAGCGGACTACTCGCGGCTCTCGCCCGATGAGCGCGTGCAGCTGGCGGCGCTGCTGCTGAAAGTGGACTACGCGTGACGGGGCTCGCCCGCTGCCCCCCGCCTGACCAGCGCGCCGAGCTCTACCGCGACGCGTGCGCGACGCTGCGCGGCTTCGTCACCATCTTCTGGGGCGCGGTCGAGCCCGCCGAGCCCTTCCAGGACAACTGGCACATCGGGGCCGTGTGCGAGTTCCTCGAGGCCTGGCACCGAAGAGAGTTCCGTTTCGGCGTTTTGAACCTGCCGCCCGGCACGGGCAAGTCGCTGCTCGTCGATGTGTTCCTGCAGGCCTGGGTCTGGTCGCAGAAGCCGGGCTACAAGTGGATGAACTGCGCGTTCGACATCGACGTGTGCCTGCGCGACGCGCTCAAGGTCCAGACGATCCTGATGTCGCCCGCCTATCGCCTCGCGTGGCCCCACACCGAGCTCCGGGACGGCGCGTCCGGCGCGCGCAGCGACGTCTGGACGAAGCTCGGCGGCTACCGCTTCAGCACCTCCCCTCAGGGCAAGGGCGGCCTCGGGCGGCACTTCCACGACGTGAGCGTGAACGACCCGGTCAACCCCAAGCACGTGCTCGACGTCCGCAAGAGCGGAGACTTTGGCGCGGGCCTGGCCCAGGCTCAGCAGTGGATCGACACCACGATGATCACCCGCCGCGCCGACCCTGCACGGTTCGGCTGCATGCTCACGATGCAGCGCCTGGTCGAAAACGATCCGGCCGGCATGGCGCTCGACCGGGGCTGGGAGCAGCTCTGCCTGCCGATGCGGTACGAGCCGCGCGCGCACTGGATCCGGGGCGAGCGGTCGCGGAAGGCCGACCCCAGGCAACTCCAGGGCGAGCTCCTGCACCCGGGGCGCTACCCCGAGAGCGCCGTGCGCGAACTCGAGACGGGCCTCGCCCACCACGCGTCCGCGCAGCTCCAGCAAAACCCGATCCCGCGCACGGGCGGGCTGCTCGAGGAGCAGCACCTGCGCTTCGAGTGGCTCGAGCCCCCCAAGCACGGCTACTGGATCCAGGTCTGGGACTTCGCCGCCAAAGGCACCGAGGCCACCCACTCGGCCGTGCACGGCGCGCTCTGGTGCGCGGGGGAGTGCGACACCTGGTACGAGCTCACGAACACCTTGGCCGATCGCGACCGCGGCGAGGAGCCCACGCGGGTGCTCGTGCGCGGGCCCAAGGAGACGCGGTATTTCCTGATGGACGAGGTGTGGGGGATCTGGACCGTGCCCGAGAGCGAGCGGCAGTTCGAGCTCACCCAAACCATGCCCGTCTGGCAGGGCGCTTCCCAGCGCATCATCGAGGCCAAGGCCGCCGGCATCGGCATCCTGCAGCGCTTCGAAAAGAAGTTCGCCCAGGTCGTCGCGTTCCACGAAATCAACACCGAGTGCAAGGAGCTCGCCCAGCTCGGCAAGCTCGACCGGCACCGGGCCAATCTGGGCGAGTACCACGGCAGCCGGGTGCTCCTGCCGCCCTGGCGGCGCACGGTGCCGGACCCGATCGACGGGCGCGACGGGCCCGGCCCGGACGCGTTCCGGCGCGAGCTCCTCGCTTTCCCGCGCGGCGCGCGCGACGACCGGGTCGACACGAGCTCGATGGCGCTCGCGCGCCTGACGCAGGGCGTGGCTGCGTACTACGCGGCGGTCGCCGAGCTCGCCAAGCAGGCCGCTGCCAATGACGACTGGGAGGACTAGGCGCCCGAACGCGTGCGGGCCGTTAGGGTATTCTGCCTGAGACTCACCCCTCGGGCCGAGCCCAGAATGGGAGCAGGTGTTTGGCCTCCCCCCTCTGTTCCGGCAGGATTCCTGGCGGTCGCTGTTCGGCTCGTTCGGCGATCGACGCGACCGCGGGCGCACCGACCGGACAGTCCTCGTCCCAAACCCGTCGCTCGATGACTACACGCTCTCCGCCGCCTACAAGGACCAGTGGCTCGTGCGCCGGGTCGTCGAGGCTCGCTGCCAGGATGCGCTCCGCGGCGGCTGGGGCGTGGAGGAGACCGAGAAGCTCGAGCGCTTCAAGGCGCTGAACACCGCCACCCACACCGAGGGCGCCTTCCAGCGGGCGTGCCACATGGCGGATCTGAAGGGCGGCGCCGGGCTCTTCATCGGCTACAAGGCCACGCCCGGGCAGAACCTGCTCGAGCCTGCCCCCGCCGGCACGGAGGTCGCGTTCCTCGAGGTCTTCGACCGCTTCCAGCTGGTCGGCACCGAGCGGGATCGCATGGTGGACTCTCCCGAGTTCGACCGCCCCCAGGTGTGGCAAGTGACCGGCCCGCGCCGCTCGGGGCTTCGGTTTCACCATTCGCGCATGATCCGCTTCCCGGGGCTGCCCAAGGGCACCGAGCTCGGCGCCGACGAGCGGGACCGGGACTGGGGCTACTCGGTGCTCCAGCCCGTGTGGGACGACGTCGTGCGCTACGGCGTGTCCTGGCAGGCGGTCTCGACCCTGATGCAGCTCGCGAGCGTCGGGGTGCTCAAGCTCCACGGGCTCATCGAGCTCCTGGCGAGCAAGCGCCAGGCGGACGCCCAGGCGCGGATTGATCTGCTGAACGAGGCGCTGAGCCTCTCGCGCCTTCTGCTCCTCGACGCAAAGCAAGGCGAGGAGTACCACCGCGAGGCCGTCAGCTTCACGGACATCCCTGCGCTCCTCCAAGAGATCCAGGTCGCCGTCGCCGGCGCGTTCCGGATGCCCGTCACGCGGCTCTTTGGGCGCAGCCCCGCGGGGCTGAACGCCACCGGCGAGAGCGATGTCCGCGGCTGGTACGACGAAGTGGAAGCCTACGGCCAGGCCATGATCCACCCGCGGCTCGAGCAGACGCTCGCCGTCACCGAGCAGCGGCCCATCCAGGTGAAGTTCAAGCCGCTCTGGCAGCCGACCGAGAAGGAGCAGGCCGAGGTCCGGATGCTGCGCACCAACACCAACGAGCGCCTCTGGTCGATGGGCATCTGGTCGGACGCCGAGCTCCGCAAAGCGGAGAACGCGGGCAAGCTGCCGGAGAAGATGGCCTACGGCGACGCGCCCACGGCCGAGCCGACGCGCCCCGTGACCACCGTCGCCATCGTCCCGCCGGGACAGAACCCCGCGGCGCCCGAAGATCCCACCGCGCCCGACAAGCCCCCGCCGGCGAAGCCCGCGAGCCCATTCCCGCCCAAGGCCTGAGGAGAGAAGCGCATGCGATTCAAACAAGCACTCGAAGTCGAAGCGGCCCTGGGTGGCCTGTATCGCGGCCAGTCCTTCGCGGGCTTCACGGGCACCATCGCCGCGGCGCTCGCCGCGAGCTCCACGGTGTTTGCGGGTCGGTACCCGCTCGCTGCCACGGGCAAGTACCTGCTCAAGTGGGTGCACCTGCACTTCACGTGCCTCGTCAGCTTCACGACCCCCGTGACCGCCGGACGGCGTCTGTCGCTCAAACGCGGCTCGGGCGGCGACCCGTCCGACGGCACCGCAATTGACGTGGTGCGCGATCACTCGGCGGAGGCGACCGAGACGCTGCTCACGGGGCAGGTCGCCACGACCGGCGCTCTCACGATGACCAGCGTTACGTACGAGACGCCCACGCGAGCGCGGCTGATGCTGTCGCAGGCGGGCTCTGCTGGGCTCGACTACGACGAGATCTGGCACTTTGACGATCCGCTGATCCTGCTGCCGGGGCAGCTATTCGGCATCGTGGCGCCGGCACAATTCGATGCCGCGGGCACCTGGCAGCTCGGCGTCAAGGGGGGCGGCGTCGAGGTATCCACCTGATGAGCGGCCTGACCCTCAGCCTCGGTACTCGGCAGCGGCGGCGGCGCCGGTTCGTGCCCACTCAGGACTCCGCCCTCAAGGGCTGGCTGCGTCTTGCTGCGTCCGACAAGAGCGGCGGCGAGTGGACGCCAAGCATCGTCGACGTCCTGAATCCCGGCAACCCCGTCACGCAGGTCGACACCGATCGTCGTTGCGCCGTGGGCTCGAGTGCCAACGGTCTGCCCACGATGGTCTTTGACGGCACCGACGTCCACGTCTGGCCCTTCAGTCCGACCATCAACAACATGACCACGAAGCTCGGCTTCTGGTTCTGGTGGAAGCCGGTCAACGTTGCGGGCTCAGCGCGAATTCTCTATCTCGCCATCGGCACCGGCGCGGCGACGGGTTTTCACAAGCTCGACATCTCGACAAATGGCGATGACCTGCTCGTCGATGTCTACATCACCAACGTCAACGGGCGCCGCGCCACGTACGCCAACGTGCTCACCGCGGGCGCGTGGCAAGGGCTCTACATCCAATACGACTCGTCCCGCGGTGGCGACGCGAACCTCAACACGTATCGCGACAAGGTCCTGCTCACCCCCGCGTGGTCCAGCTTTGGCGCTGGCGGCACCCTTGGTCTCCTACAGTCGCCCGGCGGCAACATGCTGCTGGGGGCCGTGAGCAACACGGACACCCCGGCGGCCGCGCAAGAAGAAGGCAGCGAGTTCGGACCCAACATGTTCGTGTTCGGCGACAACCTGACCGCGCAGCAGATCGCCAACTACTACGATTTCGAGCGGCCCACCTGATGGAGACTCTGACGATGGCATCGCGACGCAAGCAGTTCACCCCGAAGGACCGTGCCCCCACCGACCAGCACCAGTACGCGGCCTTCGCGGCCGATGTGCTCATGAACAACACCGCCGTCCACGCCACGAGGCTCATCGAGAGCCGGGATACAGAGGGCCACCTGGTGCTTGAGTACGATGACCCAGACCCTGACCGCCCCGGCGCTCGTCTGGAGTCCGAGCGGCGAGAGTAAATGGCCGAGCGCGCCCGGCGCACTTCCACCCGGATCCGGCGCACCTCCTCGCGCCAGGGCCCGCGGCCGCCGCTGCAGCTGGTCGAGCGGATGCAGGTCGCGGCCATCGGCATGGTCCAGGCCTACACCGATCGGCTGATGCGCGCCCTCGGGCCGTTGCTAGAGCAGCGCTTCGGTGGCCGCCAAGATGCAGCGCGGCAGGACGCGGCATCGGTCCGCCCGGGCGGCGCGGCGCTCGACGAGGTCTTCGGGCGCGTGCCCGAGGGCGAGCTCACGAGGCCCTTCCTCGAGCGCATGTTCCGCCTCGTCGACCGCCAGGCGGCGGGCGACCTGCAACGCGTCGTGCCGGTGCCGCTCGGCGACGTGCTGCCGAATGCCGCCGAGCTGCAGACGGCGTGGGTCGAGCGCAACACGTCCCTCATCCGGCTGGAGGAGCGGGCCCGCCAGGAAGTCGCGGGTATCCTCGACGGCCCGATCCGCGAGGGCGTTCGGGTGGAGGAGATCCGCGAGCGCATCCAGGAGCGCCTGGGCGTCGTGCGCTCGCGGGCCGAGCTCATCGCGCGCGACCAGACGCTCAAGCTCTACGGGCAGGTGCAGCAGGAGCGGCAGACCGAAGCCGGGATCGCGGAGTACACCTGGTCGACCTCCGACGACGAACGCGTGCGCCACCGGCACGAGGAGCTCGAGGGCACGACGCAGCGCTGGGACTCGCCGCCCGTCGTCGATCCCAAGACGGGGCGACGCGAGCACCCGGGCGGCGACTTCCAGTGCCGCTGCGCTGCCATCCCCGTGCTGCCCACGGATCTCCCGGAGCCGGGGGAGCCTGCCAACGATCACCCTGCCAATGACGTGCCGCCTCGCCCGCCCCCGCGCGAGCGGCCCCTCGCCCCCGAGGAGCAGGAGCTCGCCCAGCCCCTCGTCGACCCGGTGGAGCAGGAGCGGCAGCGCCTGGAGGAGGAGCGCGCCCAGCGCGAGGTGGAGCGAGAAGCGGCGCGGCTCGCCGAAGAACGGCGCGCGGCAGAGGCGGCGCGTGCCGAGGCCGAACGCGAGCAGCGGGCGCGCCTCGAGCGCCAGCAGCGGGCCGCCAACGCGCACGAGATCCTCCAGCGCCACGCCGAGCGCGTGCAGATCGCAGCGTCCGTGCCGCCAGAAGTGCGGGACGCCGTCGCCACCGCCACCGAAGCCGTCGGCTTGAAGGGACTCGGTGTCGTCCAGCTCACCCCCGAGCTCGCGATCGCGCGCACCGAGGGCCTGTACTTTCCCGGCACGGCCGACGTCCACATCAAGACCGAGCGCCTGCAGGCGCTCGGGCGCGCTCTGCCCGAGACGCCGGGCCCGGGCAAGCTCTGGTCGATGGGCACGCAGCCCGGGACCCAGGCCGAAGCGGCACGCAATACGATGTACCACGAGCTGGGACACCATGCGCACCTGCGCCACGGCGGTAGCTCGTTCTCCGGAGCGGGGCCGCAGCGGGCCCTGGCGACCCGCATCGACCGGCTGATCCAGGAGCGCTGGCGCGCGAGCGACCGGGAGTATCTCACCGACTACGCCCAAGATCCGGACACCCTGCCGCACCAGCGCGCCGCCGAGTACTTCGCCGAGGCCTTCGCGGCCTACCACGCTGCGCCGGCCTGGCTCGCGCGCGTGGCGCCGAAGGCCCACGCCCTGGTGGGCAACGTGCTACGCTTGCGGAGGGCGTCCCCATGACCTGGCAAGAATTTCAAGTCCGCAAGCCCAAGCTTCCCGACCATCCCACCTTGGAACAGTGGCGGGAGGCGGTCGCAACGGCGGAAACGATGATCGCGACCGAGGTCGACGAGGCCGATCGCGGCATGGCCGGGGTCATTCTGGGCGACACGCTGATTCAGGCGGGCGTGTTCCTCGGATTCGTGCAGCCCTGAGCTTCGTGATGGCGACGCCGGAACAGACCCGTCGCCCCGATCGCCCCCCGCGCCGCGTCACCCGAGAGCAGCGCCGCACGCTGCACATCGTCGCCGGCCTGACGCTCCTGCATGGTCACGCCCCGGGGCTGGGCGAGCTCGCCGCGGCGCTCCATATCAGCAAGCCCTCGGCCTTCGAGCGACTGCACTGGATGGCAAAGAAGGGCCTGTACTGCTCGTCGAGCAAGCGGCTGACGGCGAGCGGCGTGCAAGACGTCGTAGCCGAGCTACAAGCGGGCGCGCTCGCCGAGCCCGCACCCCGAGCCACGACTCGTTAGGGCATTCTGCCGTGGTTGGCCGGGCCGGCCGCCCCTACGATCCGATGCAGTGGCGAGCGTCCAGCGCTTTGACGTCGGCAGACTCGACCGCGCCAAACGCACGGGCGCGGGCGGCGCGCGGGTGCCCGCGTCGGTGTCGCGCACGGGGGTGCAGACCTACACCGACGAGCGCGGCAACGTGGTCCGCGAGTTCCGCCCGGCCGAGGCTGTGTTCGCGCCCGAGTCGCTGGCCACCCTGGGCTCCATCCCGATCACGGTAGGTCACCCCCCTGGCGGAGTGACGCCTCAGAACTACCGGCAGCTGTCGGTCGGCCACGTCTCAGACGCGCCCGCCGCCCGCCGCTCCGACGGCCCCGCCGAATGGGTCGACACTGCCCTGGTCGTCAACGATGCGGCGACGCTGCAACGCATCGACCTGCCGCCGACCGATCCGAAGGCTCTCGTCGAGGTCAGCATGGGCTACCTCGCCGACGTCGTGCTCGAGAGCGGTATCGCCCCGAGCGGGGAGCACTACGACGCGCGGCAGACCAACATCCGTTTCAACCATTTGGCGCTGCTCCCGCCGGGGCATGCGCGCGCCGGATCGGGAGCGCGCCTGCGCCTCGACGGCAACCAGGAGCCCACCCCGATGCTCGTACGACACGATGACAACACCTCCGCCGCCGCGGCCCCCAAGCAGCTCGTCAAGGTCGACGGCATCGACGTGGAAAAGGGCAGCGACACCCACCTCTCGCTGCTCGAGCGGACCATCGCGGCGCAGACCAAGCGCGCCGACGACGCAGCCGCAGCGCTCACCGCTGCGCAGACGCTGAACGGCGAGCAGAAGGCCAAGCTCGACGCCGCAGAGGCCAAGCTCGCAGCCATCGACGTGAACAAGCTCGTGCAGGACGAGCTCGCGTTCCGGCAGAGCATGCTGCCCGCGCTGCCTAAGGTCGACGGTAAGCCGTACGACTTCACGGGCAAGAGCCGCGACCAGGTGCGCGCCGACGCGGTCGGGCCCGCCGTGATGGCGGAGGCCGCCAAGCTCTCGAGCGACCCCGAGCGCGCGGGCTACGTCGCCGCGCACCTCAAGATCAAGCTCGACCAGGCCGGCAAGGCGCCGCCGGCGTTGCACACGCCCTCGCCCATCCTGGACTCGTCGGGTGGCACCCAGACCAAAAAGCGCGCGGACAAGCGCGCGGACGCCTTCAACGCCTCGTTCGGGGCACCCGCCGCAGGAGCAAAGTAAACCCCCATGACGTCCCTCCTCACGCCCCAAGAGACCCTCGGTCTCGCCCAGGCCGGTTGCATCAGCCGGCTCGGCGCGTTCGTCTCGACCCGCGCGCTCAACCAGGCCGCCGGCGTCGCCGAAGGGCTCTTGCTCGCGCCGTCGGGCACGGCGGGGCAGGAGTGCGTGTCGCCCACCACGGCAGCTCTCGTGGCGGCCGGCGTGGGCTTCAGCGTCTTCCGCCCCATGAGCGAGGACTTCGACGCCACCCATCACTACGCCGACAACGAGGCCGTGGCGCTGATGGAGGCCGGGCATATGAACGTGCTGGCCGAGGGCACGGTGGTGGCCAACCAGCCCGTGTTTGCCCGCCACACGAGCGACGGCGGGAGCAACACCGTGCTCGGCAAGGTGCGCGCCAACAGCGGCGGCACCGTGGTCATCGACACCACCTCCACGGTCGAAGGCCAGTACTCCGTGGAGCTCTTCAACGGCGTCCTCAAGGAGAAGTTCTCCTACGACACCGACGGCTCGGCGAGCGCCGCGGAGATTGTTGCAGGCCTCGTGGCGGCGATCGACGCGAGCGCCAACTACAGCGCAGCGGGCACGACCGAGTGCACCGTCACGCTGGTGGTGGGTAACCGCATCGACGTCGTGGAGCTCTCCGCCCCGACGGCCGCGGCCCTCGCGCTCTACACCGTGGTCGACAACCAGAAGGCGGCTGCGATTCCGGGCTGCTTCTTCGATCACTCCCGCACGGGCGCGGGCCTCGTCGAGATCCGCCTGAACAAGGCGAACTGAGCCAGCCCGAGACTCCGGCCTGAAAGGGAAGCGAACAGTGGAAGTTACTACAGTCGACCTCGGGTTCAGCGACGGCGCGGGCGGGGCGTCGAGCGGCGGCGGTACCGTGCTGCGACTCGACGCCGATGGGCTCATCGATCTCGGCTGGGCACAGTCGATGCAGCAAGCGGGGCAAATGGACTTCGCCCGCGGCGTCCGCTCTGACAGCGCCGTCCCGCTCGCGCGCGACCTGAACTACGTGCTCGAGTTCGTGCGCGAGCACTACCGGCCGCTGAAATACGCGACGGTGCTGCAGACCGATTCGATCCCCGATTGGGCAGAGCGCTGGGAGATCAGCAAGGACGGCAAAGAAGCCACCTTCTACCTCTACAAGAACATCAAGTTCCACAACGGCACCCCCTTGACGTCCAAGGACGTGAAGTTCAGCCTGGAGTTCATGAAAGACCCGCCCAAGGGCAACGTCAGCGTGCGGCGCGATAACCTGGAACCTATCGTGAGCATCGAGACTCCCGATGACTACACCGTCAAGCTGAAGCTGAGCCGGCCCTACGCTGCGCTGTTGCCCATGCTGGCCCAGGGGTGGATGGCCATCTACAGCAAGGACTTTATAGCGGCCAAGGGCAACGACATCATGCTGAAAGAGATCATGGGGTCCGGAGCCTTTAAGCTGAAGAAGTACATCCGGGGCACCA
>Ga0209322_10000579_pt1 | contig 21495 bp, 19 predicted proteins | sample Rifsed19ft1_FD_184013 | JGI IMG/M metagenome (GOLD analysis project Ga0209322, IMG submission 184013) | Soil microbial communities from Rifle, Colorado, USA - sediment 19ft 1 (version 2) | ecosystem: Environmental > Terrestrial > Deep subsurface > Rock core/Sediment | place: Rifle, Colorado... | reverse complement strand
GAACTGCTGACCTCGTCCTTACCAAGGACGCGCTCTGCCGACTGAGCTACGTGGGCGCGTTCTTTTCTGGAGCGGGCGACGGGAATCGAACCCGCGACCAACAGCTTGGAAGGCTGTGACTCTGCCAACTGAGTTACGCCCGCAGATTTTATAATCTTTCCATTATATTAATGAAATCCGTATAGGTCAATAGTTTCGAATCGACATATCTTCCCCGGCAAGGCATGGTGGAGGGGGGAGGATTCGAACCTCCGTAGGCGCTGCCAGCAGATTTACAGTCTGCCCCCTTTGGCCACTCGGGTACCCCTCCACGGGGATCTCTGGAGCCGACGGAGGGAATCGAACCCCCAACCGTCTGATTACAAATCAGATGCTCTACCGTTGAGCTACGTCGGCCCGAGGGAAAAGTTTTAAAAACAAAGCATTTAATACTATTCTTCCCCGGATGTCAACGCCTTTCAACATGCCTTTCAACATGCCTTTCAACACGCCATTCAGACGCCTTCCGCCGGGTCGGATGCCGCCGGGGAAAGGTGCATCAGGTTTTCCGGAGGACGCGTGCGCAGAACGCGAGGATGCCCGAAGTCACCCCGACGTTGAGGGAGTCGATGCCGCCCTCCATCGGGATGCGCACCGACCCGTCGCACTTCTCCCGGACCAGTCTCCGGATCCCCGCGTCCTCGCTTCCGAGGACGAACCCGATCCGGTTGGCCGGCGAGAACGCCGACACGTCGGTCTCCCCGTCCTCGACGGACGCAAAGACCCAGAACCCCGATTCCTGCAGTTCCTCGATCGCGCGGGCGAGGTTGGTCACCTGGACGACGGGGACGTGCGCGGCCGCCCCTGCGGAGGCGCGGAACACGGCCGCCGTAACGGGACAGGACCGGTCCCGGGGGATCACGACCCCGGACAGGCCGAACGCGCGGGCGTTCCGAAGAACCGTCCCGAGATTGTGGGGGTCGGTGATCCCGTCGAGAAGAAACACGGCGGCGCTGGCGGGGAGAGAGCGGAGCCATTCCGTCCAATCGGAATACCGAAATTCCGGGATCTCCGCCGCGATCCCTCCCCCCTCCTTTTCCCCGGTCCGCCGGTGCCACTCCTCCCTCGCGCAGGTAAGGCAGGGCACGCCCGCCGCCTCCGCCCTCGCTGCGATGGCCTGCCTGACCTTCCCGGGAACCGAATCGGCAAGAAGGACCTTTCTCGGCCGCTGCAACCGGGACGAGAGGATTTCCTCCACGGGATGGTGCCCGGTGACCCACATGTTGTCATGACCCCCGCGGACCGGCTTCTCTTCCGCTCCGCATCTCGGCCGCAAACCGTCTCGCCGCGGCGACCGGGTCGGCGGCCTTCGTGATCGGCCTCCCTACCACGAGGTAGTCCGCTCCGTTCCGCATCGCGTCGAACGGGGTCACCACCCTCTTCTGGTCCCCCACCGCGTCCTCCGGGAGGCGGACTCCCGGGGTGACCAGGACGGCCGACCTCCCCGCGAGTTCCCGGACAGCCGCTACTTCCCGGGCGGAGCATACGATCCCGCCGATCCCCTCCCGCACCGCCATCCTGGCCAGACGCACCACCAGGTCCGCCGGAGGAGATGAAAACCCGATCTCCGAAAGGTCGGATTCGTCGATGCTCGTGAGCACCGTGACGGCCAGGACCGTGGTCCCCGTCCCCCTCGCCGCCTCCGCGGCGCGGGCGAGCATCTCCCTTCCCCCGGAGGCGTGCACCGTGGCGAACTTGACTCCCAGCGCCGCGGCGGAGCGGACGGCCCCGGCCACCGTGTTCGGGATGTCGTGGAACTTCAGATCGAGGAAGACGTCCGCCCCCGTCTCGCGAACCTTCCGGACAAGTTCGGGCCCGCCGCGGGGGAAGAGCTCCATCCCCACCTTGAACATCCCCACCTCCCCGGCGAGGGCTTCCACGACAGCAAGGGCGGAGTCCGGGGAATCGGTGTCCAGCGCGACGATGATCCGTTCCTTCACGGGGCGCACTCCTTTTTTTTCTCCTGCGCCGCGGTGCACACCCGGGCGACGACCTCGGAGATTTCCACCCGATCGGTCCGGCCCGTCTTCCGGTCCCGGATCTCCGCGCAGCCGGCCTCGTAATTTTTCTCCCCGAAGGTAACGCGCAGAGGGATGCCGACCAGGTCCGCGTCCTTGAACTTGATCCCGGCCCTTTCGTCCCGGTCGTCGAACAGCACCTCGATCCCCCGGGCGGAGAGCTCCTCTCCCACCCGTTCCGCCTCCTTCACCAGGCCGTCGTTTTTCGTGTTCACCGGCAGCACGCATGCCTCGAACGGTGCGATCGATATCGGCCAGACGATCCCGTCGTCGTCGTGGTGTTGTTCGATGGCCGCCGCCGCGGTCCTCCCGACGCCGATGCCGTAACATCCCATTACGATCGGCTGTTCCTTCCCGAAGGCGTCGAGGTAGGTGGCGGAAAGCGCCACGCTGTATTTCGTCCCGAGCCGGAATACGTGTCCGACTTCGATTCCCCGGGAAAAGCGAATAGGCCCCGAGCACCGGGGGCAGCGGTCCCCCTCCTCGACGAGTCGCAGGTCGGCGTAGCTTTCCGGGAGGAAGTCCCTGCCGGGGACGACATCCACGAGGTGGGCGTCCTTTTCGTTGGCCCCCGTCGCCCCGGAGGCGATCCCCCGGACGGAGTGGTCGGCCAGGACGCGTGCGGAAAGCCCCACCGGCCCCGCGTACCCGGACGGCGCCCCCGTGATCTCGCGCACGCGTTCCTCGCCCGCCAGTTTCACCCAGTCGGCGCCGAGGCGGTTCTTCACCTTGACCTCGTTCACTTCGTGCTTCCCGGAAAGCACAACCGCCACGTCCCCCTTGTCCGTTTCGAACAGGAGGGTCTTGAAAAAAAGGCCCGGGGCAATCCCCAGGAATGCGGACACCTCCCCGATGGTCCGTTTCCCGGGAGTGGGCACCTTCCTCGGGGGTCCCGGCGCGGGGGTGGCGGCGGGAACGCTTCCTTCCGGACCGCATTCCGCCTTCTCCACGTTGGCGGAATATTCGCAGGCCCCGCAGGAGACGATCGCATCCTCGCCGGAATCCGCGATCACCATGAACTCGTGGGAGCTTTTCCCCCCGATCGGCCCGGTGTCCGCCTCGACGGCCCGGAAGGCAAGCCCCATTCGCCGGAAGATCCGGGAGTAGGCGTCGTACATCTTCTGGTACGACCCGGCCGCCCCCTCCTCGTCCGCGTCGAAGGAGTAGGCGTCCTTCATGAAGAACTCCCTCCCGCGCATCAGCCCGAACCTCGGCCGGATCTCGTCGCGGAACTTGTCCTGGATCTGGTAGAGGTTCAACGGGAGCTGGCGGTACGAGCGGACCTCCCGCCGGACGAGGTCGGTGATCACCTCCTCGTGGGTCGGACCCAGGCAGAACTCCCGGTCGGCCCGGTCCCGGAACCGGAGCAGTTCCTTCCCGTAGGCGTCCCACCGGCCGCTCTCCTTCCACAGTTCCGCCGGGATGACGGAGGGCATCAGCACCTCCTGCGCCCCCGCGCGGTCCATCTCCTCCCGGATGATTCCCTCCACCTTCCGCAGGACCCGGAGACCTGCGGGGAGGTAGTTGTAAATTCCCGACGCCACCTTGCGGATGAGCCCCGCGCGGAGCATCAGCCGGTGGCTTACGACCTCCGCGTCGGACGGGGTTTCCTTCGTCGTCGGCATGAGGTACCCCGAGTACCGGATCACCGCGACCTCTCCTTTTCCGCCGCCAGCCGCAGGGCGCACCGGACGACCTCGGCGACGATCTCTTTTTCCTTCACCTTTTTGATGACCTTTCCCCGGACGAAGAGGAGAGCCTCCCCCCGGCCGCCGGCCACCCCCACGTCCGCTTCCCTGGCCTCCCCGGGCCCGTTCACGGCGCACCCCATGACCGCCACCTTCAGGGGGACCGTCAACCGGGAGAGCCGACGCTCCACCTCCCGGGCGATGCCGACGACGTCGATCGAGACCCTTCCGCACGTCGGGCACGAGATGAAATCCGGTCCCCGCTCCCGCAAGCCGAGGCTTTTCAGTATCTGCCACCCGACGCGTACCTCCTCCTCGGGGGGTCCGGTGATCGATACCCGGAGGGTATCCCCGATCCCCTCGGATAGGAGGATCCCGAGTCCCACGGCCGATTTCACCGTCCCGGAAAAAACCGTCCCCGCCTCGGTCACGCCGATGTGGAGAGGATAGTCGAACTTCCTCGAGAAAAACCGGTACGCCTCGACCGTGGTCGGGACGTCGGAGGCTTTTAGGGAGAACTTGATCTGCCGGAACCGGGCTTTCTCGCATAGCCGGACTGCCCGCGTGGCGCTCTCCAGCAGCGCTTTCGGGGTCGGCCCCCCGTGCCTGTCCAGGAGGTCCTTTTCCAGCGAGCCGGCGTTCACGCCGATCCGGACGGGGATTCCCCCGGACCGTGCCGCCTGCAGCACTTCAAGAGTCCTGGCCCCTCCCCCGATGTTCCCCGGGTTGATCCGCAGGCCATCCGCGCCCGCCTCCGCGCATGCGATGGCGATCCGGTAGTTGAAATGCACGTCGGCGATCACGGGAATCGGGGAGGAGGATTTGATCCGCCGGAACGCCCGCACCGACGCCTCGTCGGGGACAGCGACCCGGACGATTTCGCACCCCTCGCGCGCGAGCGAACGGATCTGGGCGATGGTTGCGCGAACGTCCCGCGTGTCCGTGTTCGTCATGCTCTGGACGGAGACCGGGGCCCTGCCGCCCACGTACACGTTCCCGACCCGGATACGGCGGGTCTTTCTCCTTTTGATCATCGTGCGGATTACTATAAGCGAGGAGAGGGAAGAGCGTCGACGTTAATTTTGCGAACGCGAAATCCTGAAAACGTATTCGATATCCCCCCCGTCCCCGTCGGAAACGAGAAGGACCACCGGAATTCCCCTTCCCTGGGGTACGGCGGATTCCTCCCAAGACACGGCGGTTCCGGACAGGGTCACTCCCTCCGGGAGCGATTTGGGGCGGATGGAAACCGGGTCGCCGTCGGGATCCGTGACCCGTACACGTCCCGTATACCTTTCTCCACTCCCTCGGGAGACGTCCACCCCTTCCACCACGGGAGGCGCGTTGACGATACGGACCTTCGGCGAAAAAGCTTTTGAACCCAATGCGATCCCATCGTATACCTGAACTTCAGCATGAATCCAGGAATTCTTGGTTCCCTTCCCCGGAGACAGGGTCTCGGCTGTCTCTCCCGGGATTTCCCTGTCGTCTTGGAACCAGCGGCACCGGTGGGAGACCGGGTCACCATCGGCGTCACGGGAGGAAACAACCAGTCGGAGGGTGTCTCCCTTCTTCGGGGCCTGGGGGGAAATCGACACGGATACGATCTCGGGGAGGGCATTTTGGACGATTGCCTTGGAAGAATCGACGGAGATCCTCTCGTCATTCACCGTCACCTGCGCCCTTGCCGTGATTACATCCCCCCGCCGGAGGGACGTTCCCGCAAGCCGGTCGGTTCCTCCCCTTGTTTCCCCTCCGTTCACGTACCAGCGAAGATCCTCCAGGGCAACCTTGCTCCCCGGAGGGGAATTCAATAACACCGCCCGGACGCCGGTCAGGGCATCCGGCCCTGCGGGGACAAGCGCAAGGGAAACCCCGCCGGCCCGGGAAGAGACCGGGGCCGGAATTCCGGATTCGGACGGGGTATTGCCCTCATTTGCGATCGTCGGATCGGGCGCGGACGAAACAATTGCCCGGTCCCCTCCCGCTTTCCCGCACCCCGAAAAGCAGAGGGACAGGAGGAGGACGATTACGATTTCCTGGTTTCGGCACCTCACTGGGCGATCCATTCCTTCCACTTTTTCAACTTCTTGAAGGAAGCGGGGGTATCGACGGGGATCACCGTCATTCCGGCATTCGTCGTCCCGATGTACAGGGACGCGCCACCGCTCGCATTCATCGAGAGCACCGGACTGCTCGGGATCCCCCCGCCGGCAAGCTGCGCGGAGCGCTGTTTCCCGGTGACCCCGGTCACGGCAAGGATCCCCGCGCCGGCTGTCGCCCCCGTTCCTGCCGGTGCCTGGAGGTTTAACGACAAGCCGTACAACCGTGCGATCCCGCCGCCGCCGCAGGGGTCATTGGTCGGCTGGAAGGTCGTAAAGTAGAGCTGCCCGTTGAAGACGACCGGGCCCGTGAGGACCTTTTCGCTGGAGTTCGGCAGGCCCGCGAACCAGCCGTGTCGTCCGCCTGCCACCGTGCTGAAGACGGTCTGGTCGGTGTTCGACAGCACGCTTCCAAAATCCGACAGGTTTCCGTCGTTGTAGGGACTCCCCGGGTTATCGTCCTGGATCGCGTAAAATTTCCCGGTTCCGCTCCCCTGGGGATTTTCCTGGTCTCCCGAACCGTAATAGATCCACGGTTTCAGCGCCCCGTCAAAAGCGACCTCCGGTTTGTTGAAGAAGGGCTGCGCCGGAGGAAGGGTGGACGGGGCGAAGATGCGCTTCCCGCTCCAGCCGGAGGTCACCGTCTTGGACGAACTGTCGTAACTCCCCGTCGCGTTCACGTCGAACCTCCACAGCTGCCCCCCGTGATCGACTTGGTAGACGTAATCCACGTAATTGTCGCCATTGGAGTCGATGGGCACAGGGGGAGAAACCAAGGGATACGCCATGCCGGAGTCGGACGCTGCGTCAAGCGTCCAGATCACCTTCCCCAGCCCGATATCGATGACGTAGAACGCCTTGCCGAGGGGACTGACCAGCGCCTCTCCCGCATTGTGGGCGGAAAGTTTTCTGTCTGCATTCCCCGTGGAGGGGATACCGGTAAAGCTGGTCGGCGTGATTGCGCTGTACACGGCGAGATCCGTTCCGATCTGAAGCGTGCCGGAACCGGGGAACCCTTCCGTGGAGGTGACGGAAATACTCGTTGCTCCCGCGAGGACGTTCGCCGTCAGGGTCGGCGGGGTCCAGTATCCGCCCCCGACGAAGGCGACCCAGCGGTCTTTCACGACCCCTCCGTCGGTGATCTTGACTTTCCCGATCGCCGGCGTCGACCAGGTCTCCCCGAGGGTCGGAATGTCGGATCCGGTGAGCTCCCAGAGCAGCCTGGAATAATCATTCGCCGTGACTTGCGACGAATTGGGGGTGGATCTGTCCGGAGGATGGGTGACATCGAGGGCAAACAGGCCCCTGCCCCCCTTTCTCAGGCCGGAAACGAGGACTGTCTTCCATTCCGAAGATTGTCTGACGTTGTCGCCGTTCGCATCCAGCCACACGTCCGCCACGGCGGGGGAACCGTCCACCAGGTAGGGGTGGCTCGAGGACGTGGTCACTTTCATCTTGTTCAGCTTGCCAAGAAGCATCCTGGGGATATAGGCGAAGAGCTCTTCCCCTGTCCCGTCATCGTAGCTCGGGGGGGTGAGCGAGGTTCGCCAGATCCCCGCGTCGAACGCGTGGAGCATCCCGTCGTTGCCCCCCGTATAAATGACGCGCTGACGGTGTTCCTGGGTTTTCAAAAAACTATCACAGGAGCCCGACAGGCATTCCGCCGTGGAGAAGCCCGTATCGAAAAAGAACGGGTTGGGCGACTTCACCAGGACCGGGTTGGAATGGAAAATGTCCCCCAGCCTCTTGGCCGCGTTTGTCCGAAGAACCACGTTGTTGATCAGGTCGTCCCGCCCGGAGGACGGCACGCCGAGGACGTTGTTGTCCAGCCAGCTGTTGGAGGAGGAGAAGATCTGCCGGGACCAGGTTCCCGAGGAGTACGATGCGGTGTACACGTTCCTCGGCTCGGAACCGTAGTTCCTGTTGATGCTGTACAGTGTTTCCCCGCCGTCCCAGAAAACGACCAGGGGAGACGTCAACGCCCCGTTGTCCTGCAGACCGATGCAGCCCAGGTGGCCTTCCCAGAAGGTTTCGGGTGCGTTGGCCGGGATGAACGTGGCCAGGTACAGCTTGTTGCTGTCGGTGGTCCGCACCGCGGGAACCACGGGATAGGTGAACGAGCGGGACTGCACATTGATGGTTCCGAACGAGGTTTGCAGCGCCGTCAGGAGGTCGTCGGCGTTGTTCGAGAAAAACGCATAGCCGGCGGCGAGCGCGGTGTTGTCGCCGGACGCCGCAACACCGGCGTACTCCGCGTCGGTGAGATCGATCCCCTTTTGCTCGGCCATCCTCCGCAACACCTGGCGGAACACCTTGAGATGGGGACGGTCGGATCCCGAACCGTCCACGAGCATCCCCACCCCTACGACGAAGAGCGTAACCCCGCTGTCGGCCAGGAGTTTTGCCTGACGGATCCCCTCGGAGTTCCGCGCCTTCTGTCCCGTGTTGCTTGTTCCCGGGATGCCGTCGGCATTGAAGTAGGCAAGTTCCCCGTCATGGCCGCTTGCATAGAAGGTGGCTCCTCCTCCGCTGCCGCCGTTGGCGACCGTGTCTTCCCCGTCGGTGACGAGAACGACAAACTTTTTCCGGCAGGCAACGGCATTGTCGTTTACCGCAGCGACGTTGAAATAGGTTCTTGCCGCTTCGACCGACCGGGCCATCGGGGTACCGTTTCCCGAGCTCGGGGTGTATCGGGTTTTGATTGCATTCCAGACGGAACGATAGGAATTGACGTAGGGGGGCTGGTTGGTCTCGGAGCTAGTGGTCTGCACCGGAACCGTCATCAGGTCAATTCCGTTCCAGGTATTGGTGGGCCCGTAGATCATCAGGCCGAGTCGCAATCTCAGGGCATTTTCGTCCCCTGCCGCGGTGATGTTCTGGTTGAATATGTCACCGGGAGTGCCGGACGTGTCCGGGAGAACGTGGGATCTTTGCGTCGGGTACGAGTAACCGGTCCCCGAAATCGTGACCGTGGAATCGTCTGCGTTCAAGAGCTGGTACAGGACCCGGTACGCCACGTCGAGACGCGTATTGGATGTCCCGTCCCCGTCGAGGTCCCCGACCGCCGAACCTCCGGGGTTACTGGTCATCGACCCCGTATCGTCGACGATCAAAAGCACGTTCGGAGCGGCCTGCGCCTTGAAGATTTCGGCATCGTCGCCCCGCGCCGCACGGGGAAGGAAACCTGCGGATGTCACCGTGACGATCAGGAAGAAAACGAAGCCTAGGTTGCCGCTTCTACGTTTCGACGCCATCTCCATGCCTCCTCTGTGCTTCCTTGCATTCCTAGTAATTCGTCCCCGCGGGCACCGGCCCGTAGCTTACATCGGCATCCACGCGCACGCCCCCCGTGAACCCCGAAGGGGCCTGGCCGCTCGAGGCGACCGAAAAGATTGCGAACTTGTAGTTCGACCCGAAGCCGGGCTCGGGCGCGGAGGCGCCCGTATTGTTGGACTGTACGGTGTAGGCGGCGGTCATGCCGGTCCCGACCGTGAGCGCCGCCGTGTAATCGGATCCCGCAGGGTAGATGGTCGGGAGCTGCGCGATTCCGAAATACACCCCGGATTCGGCGGTGTTGCGGGTGATCGTTCCGACCCTGTGGTTCAGGGCGATGTTCATATCCGTAGTGGAAATGCTGACCGCGTAGATCCCGACGGCGGTCAGGAGCACGAGGATGAGAATCGTGATGACCAGGGCATTGCCCGACCGGTTCATGCTCACACTCCCGAATTGCGGACGTCCACCGTCAACTCCAGCACCCTGCGGCGGTAGCCGTCCGTTCCCGTTCCCGCGGCGTGATTCCCGAGGGCGGGACGGACTTCCGTCCACCCTTTTTCCGGAAATTTCGTGCGGGCGATCAGAAGAATGCGTACCTGGCGTATCTGCCCCGGATTGCCGGGATTGTCGCTCCACGCGTCCGCGACCCCGTCGCCGTCGGTGTCCAGCCGGTACTGCAACTGCATGTCCTCGATGCTGTCGCCCACCGGCTGGGGAGCCGCGCTCGCCATCCGGTCCACCATGAGGGTCGGACGGGTGGGGTCGGTCGTGCTGTCGATGTAATAGCGGAGGAATCGCACCTTCGACAGCGTGGAGCCCGACCCGTATCCCCCGGGAGGGAAGGTGTTGTGCCCCCCCGGTTCGTTGTAGTCTCTCGCCGCACCGCCGGGGTTGTGCTGGAGCTTCAAGGCCCCCCCCTGGACCTGGGTTACCTGGAACATGTCCGCGGCGGACCCGTTGGTGATGATGCAGAGGTCCCCATCCCAAAAACCGGCTACGCTGTCCACGTTGAATTCCGCCGAGGAGTCGGGCATCGGACTGCTGATCGTCGTGGGAGGCTGATTGGCATCCATGTCATACAGGTACAGGATGTAGATGGAGTCGGGACCGGCCGTGTTGTCCACCGGATACAGGGAACGGATGGTGGTGACGCCGGTGCCGATCAGATTGTTCGGGATGGTGACCGGCGCCGGGATCCCGTACCCCGCCAGCCGCAGATCCCGGGAAAGGACTTCCATTCCCTCCCTTTGGTTCTGCTGCATCGCCGCGACCTGGCTTTGCACCTCGAACGATTTTTTCTGGAACGAGTAGGTGGCGAAAACGGCCGTCATCGCGATGGAGAAGATCACGACCGACGCCATGAGCTCGACGAGGGTGAATCCCGCTTCTCTCCTTGACCGCATCCTCATGTCCCCACGCTGGACCGCTGCGCGACCAGCATCACGTTGTGCCAGATCTTGCTGTCATCCTGCCAGCAGCACCACACGGTGATCGTCTTCAGGGCGGCAGCGGCGACATTGGGGTCCACGCGCCAGATCCGGTAGAACGTCGTTCCGCGGACGACGACGTTATCGCCCGCGGCGCCGGGCAGGGAGGCGTACTCCGGGACCGTCGTCGTGGCCGAGTTGTTGTAGGCGGAGGTGTCCGCCTGGGAGACAACGCTGGTCCAGGCAACCCTCCGGATATTCTCCAGCCTGTCCTGCGCCAGTTGGGTGGCAATGGTTGCCTTGGAGGAAATGGCGTTCCCCTTGACGGCCGTGACCTGGAGAAGCGCAAGCGCCAGAAGTCCTACCGCGAGGATCGTCAGCGAGACGAGCACCTCGATCAGGGTGAACCCTTCCTGGAATTTGCGGCGCTCATGAACAGCCATTTTCCAGCCTCGCCCTTGTCGTCCAGCCGAACACGCGAATGGTCCATTGCTCGCCCAGGGTGTTGGAAATACAGATCCGGACCAGGTCCGAGGGAAAGGTATCCCCGGCGGGATTGAACGTGATCGCCACAGTCCCGGACGTGCTCGCCGTCGTTGCCCCCCCCTGGGTGGTAACAACATTGTCGATGACGGCCCCGAAGGGGGCGGAAACCGGAGATTTCACGGCAGTCCACGAGGTGGAATTCGCGCCGGCGTTCCCCCGCTCAACGGCAACCGTGCGGGCCGAAAAGTCGACGACCAGCCGGTGCTGCCTCCGGGACGAGAACGCCATGGTTCTCGCATCCTCCACCCTCGAAAACAGTTCCCGATGGAAACCGACAGATTCGTTGTGCCGGATCCATTGCAGGACGCTTGACCCGGCCAGCATCGCCCCGATTCCGATGATGGCGATGACGATCACCAATTCCACCAGGGTGAACCCTTTTCTTCGCATCGCCGGTTGACCGTTTCGCTTCATCCGACTCCTCCCGCCCCGGTAACGAGCAAAGGCCGTACCAAGTCGCATCGTTTCCTTAACCCCTGAAAAAAGCGATACATCTCTCCTGACTCATCGGCCGGAAAAGGAAAAACATTTAATGGGGATTAAATAATTTTAGGCAGGAGTACGGAAAAAGGTCACGAAATTTCCCGCAGGGACGACAGGAGGAGGGTGACGGCGTCGCCGGCCTTCTCCCGCAGGTGCAGGTCGGTGACCGACCGCGTCAGGGGGGTCTCTTCCGGGTTGATCTCGACGATGACGGCCCCCTTCCCCTTGGAGAGCCGGGGGATGTGGCACGCGGGGCTCACTTCCGCGGAGGTGCCGATCACCAACAGGACGCTGCAACTTTGCGCCTCGGACTCCGCCTCTTCCTGGGCGCTCCAGGGGATCGGTTCCCCGAACAGGACGAGGTTCGGTTTCAGGATCGTGCCGCATTCGCACCGCGGGGGGATGCCTTCCCGGATCTTCTCCCGGGAAGGATACCGGTTCCAGCACGATAGGCAGATCAGTTCCCAGGCGTTCCCGTGGAACTCGATCACCCTTTGGGACCCCGCCGCCTGGTGCAGGCCGTCCACGTTCTGGGTGATGACCGACCGGAGGACCCCCATCCTCTCCATCTCCGCCAGCCCGGAATGGGCGGGGTTCGGGACGGCGCGGGAGAGAACGTCGACCATCTCGGAGAGCATCGCCCAGACCTTCTCCGGATCACTCAGGAAGGCGCCGATGGTCGCGTATTCCATCGGGTCGTACTTCTCCCACATCCCCTGGGTGCCGCGAAACGCGGGGATCCCGCTTTCCACGGAAATCCCCGCCCCGGTGAGCGCAACCGCGTTCCGGCGGGACGCAAGCGTATCCGCCGCCTCCCGGAAGATCTTTTCCCGCCGGTCGGCCACCTTCCCCTTTCGTCACACCTTGAGGAAGGAACCCAGCTTGAGCGCCAGCCCCATGTCCCCCGCCACCTTCAGCTTCCCGGTCATGAAGGCCATCTGGCTGTTCAGCTTCCCCCCGAGCATGTCGAGGAAATCGTTCTGGGCCATCGTCACGGTGCAGTTCGGGTTCGGCGCATCGCCCGTCGCCACTGCGGCCTTTCCGTCCGTAAACGCGACGTTGTAGCTTTCTTCGCCTACCTTGAACTGGTAGACGCTGCTCATCCCGGCCAGTTTGGACGGATCCGCGTTGAGTTTGGACTCGAGCGATTCGAAATACTCCCTCACGGTCGTTTCGGCCATGTCGCCACTCTCCTTCCCGTCGACCGAAATGAATAGTGATTCATTTATTTCGACGCTACCACCCCTCCTAAGGCCTTGTCAACGTCGGGAGATCGCGGCGGAGGGCAGATAAGAATTCCCGCCGGTGGTATCATTTTCGGCATGCGTGTTTTCGGCCTGACAGGGGGGATATGCTCCGGGAAGAGTACCGTGGCCCGGTTCTTCCGGGAGGAGGGTATTCCCGTCGTGGACGCGGACCGGATCTCGCGGGAGATCACCCTCCCGGGAAAGCCCGCCCACGCCGACATTGTCCGGAGGTTCGGAGGCGATCTCCTGCTGCCCGACGGTCGGATCGACCGGAAAAAGCTCGGCGCGATCGTCTTTGCGGATCCGGGGAAGCGCGCGGAACTCGAAGCCGTCACCCACCCGCGCATCGCCTTGGGGATCCGGGAGGCGGTCTCCGCCCTTGCCGCGATGGGCCACTCGATCGCCATCGTCGAGGCGGCGCTCATCCATGAGAAGGGGCGCAGCGGGATGTTCGAGGCGGTGATCGGCGTGGGGTGCGACAGGGGGTCGCAGGTCGAGCGGCTGATGAACCGCGACGGTATCCCGCGGGAGGAGGCGCTCCGGATCGTCTCCGCGCAGATGGATCCCGAGGAAAAGGCCCGGGCGTCCGACTACGTGATCGACAACTCCGGCGACCTCGCGACGACCCGCGCCCGGGTCCGCGCGCTCGCCCGGAAGCTCCGCGTTGGGCGGGGACACTCCTCTCCCGCATCCCGGAGATGAATCAGGAATGTCCCCGATGAGCGGAACCGGCAGCGAGCGGGCGAAGGTCGCGAGCGTAGCGGCGAGGAAGCCCCCCGCGAGCACCTGGCTCCGGGAGGTACGTACGAACCCGTCACCGGGGTCTTTCGCCTAGGTCGAGGAGCATTTCCGGGGGGGTGTACTCCTTCCCGAAAGCATGGGCGACCCCCTCGCAGGTCACCCTGCCCCGGAACGTGTTGAGTCCCGCCCGCAACGCGGCATCCTTCCGAAGGGCTTGCAGAACGCCGAACCGGGCGAACTTCCTCACGTACGGAAGGGTCGCCCTCGTCAATGCGATCGTGGAAGTCCGGGATACGGCCGCCGGCATGTTCGACACGCAGTAATGGACGACTCCCTCCTCGACGAAAAAAGGGTCTGCGTGCGTCGTCGGGCGGGACGTCGCAAGCGTCCCCCCCTGGTCGATCGAGATGTCCACCACGACCGCCCCCCGGGGCATGCCGCGAAGCATCTTCCGGGTGATCAGGACGGGAGGCCTGTCCCCGACGATGAGGACCGTGGAGATCACGAGGTCCGACGCCGTTACCGCCCGTTCGATCGATTTCGGCGTGGAGAGCACGGTCCGGACCCGTCCGCCGGTCTCCTTGCGGACCCTGGCGAGTTCCTCCCGGGAGATGTCGATCACCGTCACGGACGCCCCGATGGAGGCCGCCATCCGCGCCGCGCTCCTGCCCGCCGTCCCCGCTCCGATCACGCATACCGAGGCAGGCTTTCCGCCCGTGACCGGGGAAAGGAGAATCCCCCGCCCTCCCGACGCTTTTTCCAGCCCCCGGGCCCCCATCTGGACGGACAGGATCCCCGCCACCTCGCTCATCGGGCGCAGGAGGGGAAGCCGGCCGTCCCTGGTCACCGTTTCGTAAGCGATCGCCGTTACCTTCCTGGCCACCAGCTCATCCGCCAGCTTCGGGAAGGCGGCCAGGTGGAGGTAGGTGAGAAGGGCTGTCCGGTCGGAGAGAAACCGGAATTCCCGGGGAAGCGGTTCCTTTACCTTGACGACGAGATCGGCGCTCCAGGCGTCCGCCTCGTCTGGGACGATCCTCGCTCCTCCCCTGGCGAACTCCGAGTCCGGGAACCCGCTTTCAAGCCCCGCGCCTTTCTGAACGAACACCCTCGCTCCCGCCTCGCGCAGCGCACGCACGCACCGGGGGGTCGTGGCGACCCGGTTCTCCCCTTCCTTGATCTCCCGCGGGATGCCGATGCTTAGCTTCATCTCTTTCCACCGGCTACCACCACCCGGGAGTCCGCCACCGTCAGCCCCTTCTCGTGGACGATCACCGGGTTCAGGTCCATCTCCTCGATCTCGGGGTGGCGCGTCACGAGGTCCGAAACCCGCAGGAGCAGGTCGCAAAGGGCCGCCACGTCGGCGGGCTTTCTCCCCCGGAGGCCTTCGAGGACGCGGGCCCCGCGGATCTCGGCGATCATCTCCGCGGCGTCTTTTTCCCGCAAGGGGACGATCCGGAACGACACATCCTTCATCACCTCGACCATGATCCCGCCGAGCCCGAACATCACCGCGTGCCCGAACTGGAGGTCCTTCGTCACCCCGATGATGATCTCCTGGCCGGGAGCCGCCATCGCGGCCACGAGCGCTCCGCCGTCCCTCGCCCCGATCCTCCCGGCGGCATCCCGGATGCGCCGGTACGCCTCCCGGACCCCTTCCTCGCCGGGGACATGCAGGATCACCCCGCCCACGTCGGACTTGTGCGTCACGTCGGGGGAGTTCATCTTCACGGCGACGGGAAAGCCGATTCGCCGCGCCGCGTCGACCGCCTCTTCCTCGCTTCCCGCCGGGAGCGCGGGGGTGACGGGGAATCCGTTCCCGGCGAGAAACGCCATCGATTCGGCGGGCGTCATCGCCCCTATCCCTCCCCCCTGCTTCCCCGGCGAACCGGGGACCGACCGCTCCGGCACGAATGTTTTCCGGTCGAACCGCGCGTAGCAGGACAGGGCTCTGACCGCCCGCTCCGGCGTCGGGAAGACGGCGATCTTCTTTTCGTGCATCTTCCCCCGCTCCTCCCTTTCCACGTCGGCGCCACCCAGGTAGGCGACGAGATCGCACTTCCCGGGGCGGACGACATCGGAGGCACCGGAGATCGGATCGCCGAAGATCGTCATGACCACGTCGTAATATCCGTCCGCGGCGGACAGGACCTTCCGGTACCGCTCCGCATCGGTGTCCCCCGTAAGATCGAGGGGGTTGCCGACGATGCAGTGGGCGGGGAGAATCTCCCGCAGCCGGGTGGCCAGCCCCGGGGGGAGGGAAGCGACGCGAAATCCCTCCTCCTCGGCCACGTCGGTCGCGATGATGGCGGCCCCCCCCGAACTGGTGACGATCAGTGTTCTTGGCCCCGGCGGGGGCGGCAGGTACGCAAGCGCCTTGGAAACGTCGTACAGCTCCTCGAGGGTGGATGCGCGGTGAACGCCGTACTGACGGAAGACGGCGTCGTAGATCTCGTCCTTTCCCGCGAGGGAGCGGGTGTGGGATTCGGCCGCCTTTCTCCCCCGCTCCGTCCGTCCTGCCTTGAAGATCACGATGGGCTTCCCGCACCGTCGCACGGCCAAGAGGAATTTTTTCGCGTCTTTTACTCCCTCGATGTACAGGGCGATGACTCTCGTGTTCGGGTCGTCCGCGAAAAAGGCGACCAGGTCCGCCTCGTCGACGTCGGCGCGGTTCCCCATGCTCACGAACGCCGAGAAGCCAAGCTTGTCCTCGGACGCCCAGTCGGAAAGCGCCGCGCCCACGGTTCCGCTCTGGGACACGATCGCGATCTCCCCTCTGCGCGTGATGAGCGGCCAGGAGGCGCACAGCCCGTGGTACGGGTAGTTGACCCCCTGGCAGTTGGGTCCGATCAGGCGAATTCCGCAGCGGGCGGCGTTTTGAACCAGTTCCTCCTGCAGAGCTGCGCCGTCCTCCCCCGACTCGGCGAATCCCCCCGTGATGACGATCGCGGAGCGGACCTTCCTCTCCCCCAGCTGGAGGATGGTCGAGGGAACGAGCTTCGCGGGGATGATGACGACCGCCAGATCCGTCCCCTCGGGGATCTCGCCTGCCGATCGGACCGAAGGGAACCCCAGGATCACCTCCCCCTTCGGGTTGACGGGGAGAACTTCGCCGGAGAAACCGGCATCCAGGATGTTCCGGAAGATCTGGAACCCCATCTTTTCGGGATTGGCCGACGCGCCGACAACGGCGATGCGTGCGGGCCGGAAAATAGGCGTAAGGGAGGAGTTCATGGGATCACCTCTGCCAGGTGGCCCGGCCCCCTTCCGGCAAGCCGATGACCCGTGGCAGAAAGCGAAGCGTTTCGGCCGGAAGCGGTTGGCGGGATTGTTGTGGACAATCTAACAAAGGGGAACCGCCGTGTCACTTCCTTTTGCATCCCGGTGGCCGACGGAAAAGAAAAAGCGCCGCCGGGAGACAGTCCCGGAGACGCTCTCCCCTGTCCACGTGTTCGCGCTTTTTACACTTTCCTTACGTTGGACGCCTTCTTCCCCTTGGGTCCGGAGGTCACCTCGAACTCCACTTTCATCCCCTCGGTGAGGGAGCGGAAGCCGTCTCCCGCAATCTCGCTGAAATGGACGAAAATATCCTCCCCGTCATCCGGGGTGATGAAACCGTACCCCTTTGCATCGTTGAACCATTTCACCGTCCCTGTTGCCATTCCTCTCGTTCTCCTTTGCTTTTCTCGCCAAGATGGCGGCAGATTCTATCATTTCTCCCGGCAGCGAGCAATTTTTGACAGGCGGGAGTCATCCGGCGGGGAGGGATACCTCCAGGGTACGCATTGCTTCTGCCCGCTCGAGGGCGGACTCGGACCCCAGGTAGATGATGTCTCCCGGCCCCTGTGCGAAGATTTTCTGGGCGAGCTTCGCGAGGGCGATCCGGTTCATGCTCCTTCGGCTTTTCCGGAATTCGAGCATCGTCCCGATCCGGACGATCGTGTCGGTCGAGGGGTCCATCCGATATACGGGAAATCCGCGCATAAGTTGCTGGAAATCAGTGCAATACCCGGGCCTTATTGGGCAACATGAAATCCATTTTGTTTTACGGGAGGTTATCCTCTCGTTATCGTTGGCGATTTTTAGGGTGTGGGAATCTGTTTCCCTAATTTAGGGCATAAGTTTCCCCTCTTTTCTGATAAGGGAAAAAGTTTTCTCAGTCTCACCTGCGAAGGATCGAGGATTTGTCGCTCAGCGCTCTCCAGTGATCCCTCTCCTTTTTCCCGTTCCAGATCGAATGGAAAACGGACACGATCATGGCCAGCATCACCAGAAATCCGATGCCGAAGAACGCCCAGAACAGGACATCCATCATGGCAACCCCTCCTCCCCTCTTGGGGCCATGAATGTTCGTCCGCGCGTTTCCCTGACGACGCACAAGGGAACCGGATTCAGTATACCTTATTCTCCGGGATATCGATAGGGCGCAACTCCTAACTTCGCTTCCTCCTGACCGCGACGCGAGACGCGGCGTCCTTGTTCCGCCGCCGTTCTTCCTCCGTCTCCAGGAGAAGCCGGGGTACCGGGGTTGGCCGTCCCTCCGTATCGACCGCCACCATCGTGAAGTAGCACGTTCCCCGCGATATTGGCATCCAGCGGGGTCATGACCTGCGCCAGCACCAACCGGGTTGCGGATACCGGCTTCGCCTCCTCGTTCATCGGTTCGCCCCTTTCCCGGAAATCGCCGGATTTTTTCCTCGGTTCCCCCCGTATGCATGAAAATGTACTATATTTGGTGAAACACGCAATTGTTTCGGGAATCCAAAGGGAAATCCCGTCCGGGACGACATTCCGAAACCTAAGAAGCGCCCGCATGGAGGAATCATGTCCGGATCCACTCCCGAAAACGGCGGATTGTGGCCCCTCTCTTCCCAACCGACCCTCGGCACACCCCTCCCCGAAGAGATGCACGCGCTTCTGATTCACCGGGACCGATACGGCCCGCCCTCCGCTGCTCTCCGGCTGGAGCGGGTTCCGATCCCCCGCCTTCACGGCCGCGACGCGAAACGTGTCCTCGTGGCGATCCTGGCCACGGGGCCGAACTTCAACACCAACTTCGCATCGCTGGGCCTCCCGGTGCCGGTGTTCGGCAGGGGCGACACCGCAATCGTTCACATCCCGGGCAGCGATGCCCTCGGCGTAGTCGTCGACGCCGGCACCGCGATAACGCGGGTCAAGGTAGGGCAGGCGGTCATCCTCGATTCGTGGACCGGGAACAATATCCGCGGGTACGAAACCCATGACGGGTTCAACGCCCAGTTCGCGATCGTGGACGAAGAGAGGGCGATCCCCCTCCCGTCTCCCTTGCGCGCCCACACGCCGGAACGGCTTGCCGCGATGCTTCTTACCTATGGGACCGCGTACCGGGCCGTAGTGGAAAGACTCCGGGTGTCGCCGGGGGACAGCGTTCTCCTCATGGGGGGGGGGAAGGGAACAAGTTTCGCGGGGGCGCAGATCGCCAAGCAGCTCGGGGCCAGGGTGATCCTGGCGGGGTCCAACGCCGGACTCGCCCGGTCGCTCATCGAGCGCGGATTCGCGGACGCCTTCGTGGACAGAGGCGCCATACCGCCGGAGGTGTTCGGACCCGTCGCTTTCGGCACCCGCTACGACGAGTGGCACGCAAGGACGGAACCGTTCCGCCAGGCGGTGTACGCCGTCAACGGCGGCCGGCCGGTCGACAAGATATTCGAGCACACCGGCGCGGAGAGCTTCCCCCTGCTCGTCTCCACCCTGTCGAACAACGGAGCGCTCGCCTTCTTCGGCGCCACGGGGAAGGGGCTCAAGGGGGAGTACCAGGAAACGTTTTTCCACGACGGAAGAAGGTTCGTCCTCGACGCGCGCTGGGTCTGGATGCGTCAGAAGCAGGTCCTCTTCCGCGCTGCGACCCCCGATGCGATCTTCGCGGAAATCGGTCTCCCCCCGGGCCGCAGGGGACTGATCTGGGGCGCCGACGCGTACTCCCGTGCCTTTGCCCGGGCAGCGCTGGCGCGGGGGGCGGAACTCGCTTTCGTTGCCTCCCGCTCGGCCGACAAGAAGGGAATCGCCTCGCTGCGGCGATTGGGCATCCCCCCTTCCCGCGTGATCGACCGGGACGGTCTGCGCCTGCCGGAGGATATGCCCGACCCGCTCACGTCCGACGGGAAGCCGAACCCCGCTTACGCCTCGGAATTCATGCGCAACGCCCAGGCTCTCGGCAAGGCCTGCTGGGGAATCTTCGGCCCCCGGCAAAGCCCCGATTTCATCGTGGAGCGCCCGGACCAGAGCACCCTCCACTTCAGCACCTTCGTCCTGCGCGACCATGACGAGCAAAACGCGATGCCATGCGGGTACGTGGTCCTCCGGGGGAAGACGAACCTGTCCGTTCTCGGATCCCACATGTACCGGTCGGACCAGGCGGCGGAAGTGGTCCGTCTTCTCGCCGAGGGGAAGATCGTCATGGAACAGGAGGACCTCGAGATCACCACCCTTGCCGGCCTTCCCGGAATCCAGCAGAAAATGCTGGACGGCACCATGGGGAAACCGAAAGGCGTCGCTCTCGTCCAGGCGGACCGGCCCGGGCGGGCGATCCGGGAGTACGAGGATGCGTTCCTCGGCGAGAGGATAAGAAGCGCCGACCCGAAAGCGAACAGGTTTTTCGACCTGAGGCTTCTGGGCGACGTGGCGATCGCGACCCTCACCCGACCGGAGGCGCTGAATGCGCTCAACGAGGACCTCCTTTCCCAGCTGGCCTCGGCCGTGCGGGAGCTTGGTTCCCTCGGCACGCTCGAGGGAAGGCAGGTGCGGGCCCTGGTTCTGACGGGGGCGGGAAGGGCATTCGTCGCGGGAGCCGATGTCACCGAGTTCCTCGGCAAACCCGCCGGGGCGATCGGGGGCCTTGCCGCGAAGAACATCGCCGTCTTCACGGAACTCGAGAACCTCTCCCTTCCCGTGATCGCCGTCGTAGACGGGTTCGCCCTGGGAGGCGGAAACGAGCTGGCGATGAGCGCCCACTACCGGATCGTGACGGAGAACGCGAGCCTGGGCCAGCCCGAGGTCAAGCTGGGCATCATCCCCGGGTACGGCGGAATTCAGCGGCTCCCTCGCCTCGTCGGACCGGCCAGGGCGGCGGAGATGAGCGCCAACGGCGAACCGGTGGACGGGTACGCTGCTGTGGAGCTGGGGCTGGCCGACGAGTTCGCCCCGTCCGCAACCGCCCTTTCCGTCGCCGTCCGGCGGGCGCGCGGTTTCCTGCCGGGGGGGAAACCCCTCCCGCGGAAAGACTGGGACGCCATCGCGGCGGGCCAGAAGGAGGCGCTTGACCGCCTTCTCGGGAGACGGGACATCCGCGAAATCCTGGGGGGTATGCCCCCCGGCCCGGAAGAGGCGAAAGACCTCCGGGCCGCGAGGAGAGCAGCCGCGAAAGGAGCGCTTCTCGCCATGAAGTACGGATACGAGAACGGCTTTTCCTCCGGACTGGAGAACGACGCCCGTGCCTTCGGGGAAATCGCCGCTTCCCCCGCCGGGCAGGAGTGGGTAGCCCGTTTTCTCAACAAGGACCCTGCGCAATCGTCCTATCTCGAACTGGTTTCCCGGGAGGCGGAATGACATGAGAGAAACGTCGGCACCCTTTTCCAAGAAGGCGCCCGGGGACCGTCAGCTCTCGTTCGAGGAGATCGGACGGTTTTCCTCGATCCTTCCACCGCGAAGACCTTCGGATGCCGCATCGCCCGGACCCTGTAAAACGGGGAAGTCAGGTGTGAATCGGCTTACAACGCCTCCCCTCCCGGACCGGAGGCCGACGAGGTGAGCGACCTGAACCGCTTCATCACGGGGGAGGCCGGCAGGGAACGGGACTTCGCCTATTTCGACCGCATCCTCGAGACCTCGTACGAGCCGGACGAGTTCCGGGTGGAGGAACTTCACGCCCGGTTCGGTCCCGACGAGGCGAAGAC
>Ga0209322_10000577_pt1 | contig 21518 bp, 21 predicted proteins | sample Rifsed19ft1_FD_184013 | JGI IMG/M metagenome (GOLD analysis project Ga0209322, IMG submission 184013) | Soil microbial communities from Rifle, Colorado, USA - sediment 19ft 1 (version 2) | ecosystem: Environmental > Terrestrial > Deep subsurface > Rock core/Sediment | place: Rifle, Colorado... | reverse complement strand
AAGAGGCCCTCGATCATTACAATGAGTTCCTCGGCAGCTCGTCGTCAAAGGGCAGCACAGAGCTCGGGCGCGTAAATCAGACCGTCCAGAGGCTCAGGCAGAGGCTTTAAAGGCCGTTCGATTCAGGCGGCCTTGCGCATCGGGGCCTTGTCCAGGAAGTTGATCACAGGCTTTCCGACAACGCCCGCCCTCTTCATGGCGTCCCTGATGTCGTCGGAGGCGAGGAATTCCCTGGCCTTATTGATCTCCTCAACCTCGAAGAGCAGCACAACAAACCTCGGGTTTTCACTGCCCTGAAGGAGAAGCACCTCTTTTAGCCCCGCCTTTTTCCTTGCCGGCTCGTGCCCGTCATAGACGGGTTTCCATCTGTTGAAGTCCTCGATTTCATGCTCGAATAGCAGATATGCCATAAGATAGGCCTCCTTTGTCCATACCTTGAGCATATCGCCTTGTAGGGATAATTCAAGGAAGGCCTTAAACTCCCTTGTGAACAGGCGTTTTTTCAGAGTATAATTTCAGATTATGAAGATCGAGGATATCCTTGACGGCCTGGACGCCGCAGTCCTCTACATAGACTGCGGCCACCGCATACAGTGGATGAACCATAGGGCAGAAGTCTGGTTCGGGCCGGGCGTTGGCAGGAGGCGCGCCTGCTACAGGGTGGCGCAGCACGGGGCCGAGTTCTGCCAGATATGCCCTACGGGCAGGGCGATAGAGCTCACGGCCCCGGCCCATTACGAGTTCTCGCTCGAGATCGACGGCGCGCCCAGGAAGCTCGAGGTAATAGCCGTCCCGGTCCTGGACCGGGAGAGCCGCCCCGGGAGCGTGCTCGAGCTGATAATGGACGTCACGGGCAGGGGGCTCATAAAGATAAAGCACGAGGAGCTCATGGAGAAGGTCGAGAAGATGGCGGCAATAGGCCAGCTCGCGGCAGGCATAGCGCACGAGCTCAACACGCCCTTGGGCACCATCTCGATACTCTCCGCCGAGATAGAGCGCGTTCTCAAGGAGCCCGGGGCGGAGCAGGGCGAGATTGTCCGCGAGTACCTCTCGGACATGCGGGGCGAGATAGACAGGTGCAAGGGGATAATAAACGACCTCCTGGGCTTCTCGAAGAGCGGCTTTGTACGAAAAGAGCCGGTCGACATGAACGGGCTTGTATCAAAGACCCTCGAGCTGTTGAAGAAGGGCAAGTACGGCGAGCAGGTCGAGATAAGGCCGTCTTTTGACCCGTCGCTCCGGCCCATAGAGACAGACCCCGACCGCTTCAGGCAGGTCCTCTTCAATATCCTGAAGAACGCGATAGAGGCCCTTGAGGACAACGGCAACGGGCGCATCGACATATCTACCTCTGTTGCGGACGGGTTCGTAAGCGTCACGGTAGAGGACAACGGCCCCGGCATACCGAGGGAGCTTATAAAGAGGGTCTTCGAGCCCTTCTTCACCACAAAGCCGGTGGGCAAGGGCACTGGCCTGGGGCTCTCCGTGAGCTACGGGATAATGCGCGATCTTAAGGGCGAGATAAGGATAGAGAGCTCTCCGGGGCAGACGAGGGTAGAGCTGCTGCTGCCTGTGCGCGAAGGAGGTGCCGATGGCCCGGATACTCGTCCTTGACGACGACGGCGTCTTTCGTAAGACCCTGTGCAGGGCCATGGAGGCGCGCGGGCACGACGTGAAGCCCGCGGCGAACGGGCACGAGGCGCTCGCCCTCGCGTCGATGTCTCCGTTCGACGCCGCCATCATAGACATGATGATGCCGGGCATGAACGGCCTCGAGGCCCTGAAGGCCTTGAAGAAGCTCCAGCCCGAGCTGGCCTGCGTCATCCTGACGGGCTACGGCTCGATCGCGGACGCCGTCGCCACCATGAAGCTCGGCGGCTACAACTACCTCACAAAGCCCTGCGGCATAGACGAGATAGAGAGGGCCCTCGGGGGCATCAATAATATTGCCTCAGAGCCCGTTGAGGCGTACCAGGGCATAATAGGGTCGAGTCCCGGCATAAGAGAGGTCGTGCGTTTCATAAGGCGCGTAAAGGACACCGGCCTCCCGGTGCTTATCTCCGGAGAGAGCGGCACTGGCAAGGAGCTTGTGGCAAGGGCGCTCCATTTTGACGGCGCGAGGAAGGACGCCCCTTTTATCGCCATAAACTGCGCCTCGTTGAAGCCGGGGCTTCTTGAGAACGAGCTCTTCGGACACGTAAAGGGCGCCTTCACGGGCGCAGTAGATCTGAAGGAAGGCCTGCTCCGCGCCGCTGACAAGGGGACCCTGTTCATAGACGAGATAGGCGACATGGACCTCTCCGTGCAGGCAATGCTCCTGAGGTTTTTAGAGACCGGCTCGTACAGGCCGCTTGGCGCAAGCCGTGAGCAGAGCGTCGACGTGAGGATAGTGGCGGCCATCAACAGGGACATCGAGAAGGAGGTCTCTGCGGGCAGGTTCAGGCTGGACTTCTACTACAGATTGAACGTCTGCAGGGTGCACCTGCCGCCGCTTCGGGCCCGGGCCGAGGACATCCCGTCCCTTGCCGAGCACTTCCTCAAAAAGGCCTCTTCAGCCCGGGGCAGGGGCTACTGCTTCGGCCCCGGCGCGATAGAGCTCTTTGTGCGCCACAGCTGGCCCGGCAACGTGAGGGAGCTCGGACACCTCATAGAGAGGGCGGCTGTCATGAGCGCGGAAGACGAGATAACGGCGGCGCATCTATCAAAATGCATGGCGACGGGCATCAGCATGAGCGTCCCCGCGTCCCTGTGCCCTGATATATCCACCCTCGACGAGGCTGAAAGGGATTGCATAGCGGCCTGCCTCGCCTCGAATAACTGGAACGTCAGCCGCTCGGCGCGCGCCCTCGGAATAGACCGGCGCACCCTCCAGAGGAAGATAGCCCGGTACGGGCTTAAGAGGGGCGGCTGAAAGACGCGCAATACCGTCGCATGCGGCGGTATTGCTCACAGATACTGAAACCAGCAGTAAATCCTCTGAAATCCGCAAGGCAGCGCCGTCCGGCTGAGCATCCCTGCCGCACCTCACTCCCCTTTCAGCTTTCTTAACATCCTGAAAACAGGCCAAGTTTTGAATGGCACGGTCATTGCACTGTTTCAGGGTAAAATTCTGTACAAATAATAAACGCACAGGCCGGGCCCTCCGGCTTAAATAAGAAGGGAGTTTCTTTGTTCAAGCTGAGCAAAGGTTCCGAGTACGCGATAGCCGGGCTCATTTATATGGCATCGAAGCCGGCGAGCTATTTTACCGGGATAGAGGAGATCGCGAGGGCGACCGGCATCTCGAGGCAGTACCTCGCGAAGCTCTTCCGGACGCTCGCGGCAAGGGGCATCATATCCTCGACCAGGGGCAGGGACGGGGGGTTCATGCTCTCAAAGGAGCCAGGCGCCATAACGCTCCTCCAGGTGGTGGAGGCAATAGACGGCCCCATAGAGGCGAGGTGCATAAGGAACGCCGACGAGTGCCCGGATTCGGCCGCGTGCCAGCTCTACGGCGTGCTCAAGCGATGCGCCGCCGGGGTCTCCGGGGTCCTCGCCTCGGAAAACATAGCGGGGTTGAGTTTGAATTTTTTTTGCAGATAAAAAGGACTAAACAGACCCGATTTATCCATAAAAATGAAAATAAATTCAGGAGGTTAAATGATGAACGGGCACGCGCATGAGTTGAAATGGCATACAAGCTACTGGCCGCTCATCGTCAGCGTGGGCATACTCTTCCTGCTCCCGCTGGCGTTCGGCTTCTACTTCGTCTATCACAAGCCGCTCGCGGCTGTGATCAGCATGGGCATAGGCGCCCCGCTGGTGCTCATTTCCATCGTAGGCTGGGTCAGGGAGGGCATCGAGGACGAGCACGGCATCGGGATGGGCCTCGCGCTGTGGGCCATGCCGTTCTTCATACTGGCGGAGGCCATGCTCTTCGTCGGCTTCTTCGTCGCGTACTGGGTAACAAGGTTGACGGCCCCGGTATGGCCGCCCGCCGGCACCCCCGAGATATCCGTCGCGGTCCCCGTCATAATGACCATCATCCTCGTGGCCTCGAGCTTCACGATGCACATGGCCGAGGGGCACCTCGAGGAGGAGCATTACAACAGGGGCGGATTCATATTCTGGCTCATTGTCACGATGGTCCTGGGCTCGGCCTTCCTCGGGATATCGATGTTCGAATGGACCGAGCTCTACCACGAGGGCTTCTTTTTCAGCACCAACATATTCTCCTCGGCCTTCTTCTCCATAACCGGCTTCCACGGCTCTCACGTCCTCGTCGGCCTATCGTTGTTCCTTTGCATACTGCTGCCGGCCCTCTCGGGAAAGGTGAACGGCACGTTCGTGAAATCCGCCTCGGTCTACTGGCATTTCGTCGATATAGTCTGGTTCTTCGTCGTCTCGCAGCTCTATTTCTGGTAGGGCCGCGCCAAACAAATAGGTAAGGAGGAAAATATGAAAATTCAAAAGCGGCTTACGCTCGCCGCTCTCCTGTTTGCGCCGGTGGCGGCCCTGGCCGAAGGCGGGAGCGGCGTGGTGCCCGACATCACAGCCGGCTGGAACCACCTGTGGAAAGAGCTCATGATAGACATCACGGTCATAGGCGTGATATTCGCCCTCATAACCATCTATCTGCTCATAAAGTACCGCCGGAGGCGGAGCGACGAGGAGGGCAAGGGGGTAAAACTCACCCAGCTCGCCTCCGTAGGATGGGTCTTCATCCCGGCCTTCATCTTCATGGCCGATGACATATTCCTGGCGGCCAAGAACTTCGAGCTCTGGAACAAGATGAGGGAGGTGCCCGAGGGCGCGTACGAGGTGAAGGTCGAGGGCTACATGTGGGGCTGGGACATCACCTACCCCGAAGGGGCCACGGCGACCAACGAGCTCCGCGTTCCTGTCGGCAAGGCCATAAAGGTCAACATCACGAGCAGGGACGTCCTGCACAGCTTCTTCATCCCCGACTACAGGGTCAAGTGGGACGCCGTGCCCGGGATGAACACATATCTATGGTTCAGCGCGAACGAGGCAGGAGAGCACGTCATGACCTGCGCGGAGTACTGCGGGACCATGCACTCAGGAATGTACGGCAAGGTCATCGTGATGCCAGAGGCGGAGTTCCAGGAATGGCTCAAGGCCAATACCCCGGACAAAAAAGCATAGCAGGCTGCTGAAAAAGTCCATCTGCTTTGTTGTCATCGTCGCTCGTCACTGCGACGTACATGAAGAGTACGCCTCGTTCCTCGCTCCTCGACGCCTGGCATATGGAGCTTTTTGAGCAGCCTGAATAACGGTTTTTCTAATCACATTGGGAGGCTAAAATGAGTTCAACCATGGTTACTGAAAGGGTGGAGACCTCCGTGGGGGCATCGCGCTTCAGCCTCAAGGAATGGGTCTTCACCACGGACCACAAGAGGGTGGCGGTCCTTTACATGATAGGCGCGTTCGCGGCCTTCTTCGTCGCGGGCCTCATGGCCATGCTCATGAGGACCGAGCTCGCGAGCCTCGGGCCTACCATCACGGATAACCCGAACACCTACAACGTCTGGCTCTACTTCCACGGCGCGGCCATGATCCTGGGCTACCAGATACCGGCCTTGACCGGTTTCTTCGCCAACTACTACGTCCCCCTTATGATAGGCGCGAAGGACGTGGCCTTCCCGAGGGTGAACGCGCTTAGCGTCTGGCTCTTCTGGATGGGCCTTGTGATGGCGCTCCTTACCTTCGTGATACCCGACCCGCCGGACGTGATGTGGACCGGATACCCGCCCTATTCGATCATCACCGGCGGCAACACGGCCTTCTACACCTTCACGGTCCTCCTGCTGGGCTTCTCGTCCATAGCCGGAGGCGTTAACTTCCTCACCACCATCATCTACATGAGGGCGCCCGGCATGACCTGGGGCAAGCTCAACATGTTCATCTGGTGCACGCTCGCGGCCTTCATAATACAGCTCATCTTCGTGCCCATCCTCGGCGTGGCCGTGACCATGCTCAGCCTGGACAAGTACGTCGGCACCCACTTCTTCGACGCGGCCGCCGGCGGGAGCGCCGTAATATACGAGAACCTCTTCTGGTTCTACTCGCACCCGGCGGTCTATGTCATATTCCTGCCGGCGATAGGGATTATCTACGAGATAGTGGCGACCTTCTCGAGGAACGCCATCTTCAACTACAAGAAGATAGTCTACTACGGCATAATGGGCGTCGTGGCCCTCTCCGGCATCGTCTGGGCGCACCACCTCTACATCGCCGGCATACCCAACTGGCTGGTCCTCCTGCAGGTCTTCAGCACGCTCATAATAAGCATCCCGGTCGGCCTTCTCATGATAGGCCTCCTGGGCACTCTCTACAGGGGCTCCATACACTACGGCACGCCCATGCTCTACGCGGCCGGGTTCCTCTTCCTCTTCCTCATAGGAGGGCTCACCGGCATACCTAACGCGATGTCGGCCATCTACGTGCACCTCACCGACACGTACTGGATGCCGGGACACTTCCATTACGTCATGGCCGTCTCGATGACCACGGCCATCATAGGGGGCACCTACTACGTCTTCCCGAAGATGACCGGGCGCATGTACAGCGAAACGCTGGGCAAGATAGGTTTCGCCCTCTTCTTCATAGGCGTGAACATAACCTTCATGCTGACGATGATAATGGGCGTCAAGGGCATGCCCAGGCGCTACTACGACTACCAGCAGTTCCCGGAGCTCGAGCCGCTGCAGCAGTGGGCCACGATCGGTTCGTACTTGATTTTCCTCGGCGCGCTCGTGGTCCTCATTTCCTGGATACACGGCGCGTTCTGGGGGAAGAAAGCGCCGCAGAACCCCTGGGGCTCGCGCTCGCTCGAGTGGACTCACGCCCCGTCGCCTCCTCCTCCGGGCAACTACGGCGGAGAGGTGAAGATCCCGGAGAACTGGGACCCGTACGGGTACGGCAAGTGACGCGATTGGGGGGAGGGGCAGATCGGCAAAGTCAGTGACGCTGCCACCCGCTCTTTGATGAAACCGAGAATACGGCCGTATGCCCGGCCTGCGCGCCGGGCATACGGCCCAGTCTCCAAAAGGTGCGCCCTGACCCGGGCCGTGAAAGATCGCCCGGGCAAAGGAGGGACCGATGGCGCTGATAGCTAAATACCTGCCGCTCTTCAAGCTCCGTATCTGCTGGCTCATAACGCTAAGCGCCGTTGTCGGCCTCGCGGCGGCCCCTTCCAGCGCGGCCCCCATGACCATAGCCTTTCTCGCGCTCGCCACGTTGACCTCGTCGGCGGCAGCGAGCGCTCTGAACCATTACTTCGACAGGGACATAGACGCCGTGATGAAGAGGACGAGCGGAAGGCCCCTGGCAGGGGGCTCCTCCCCGCTGGTGGCGCCCATAGCGGCCATAGTCCTGCTCGCCGTATCCGCGGCAATATCGGTCTGGAAGCTCAACTACATGGCAACGCTCCATCTCTTCCTGGGGGCGTTCGTCTACGCGGTCGTCTACACCGTCTGGCTCAAGAGGAGGAGCTGGCTCAATATCATCGTCGGCGGCCTTGCCGGGAGCTTTGCCGTGCTCGCGGGCGGGGCTTCGGCAGAGCCCGGGTTCTGCCTCGAGCCCGTTCTGCTCGCGGTCGTCATGTTCTTCTGGACGCCCTCGCATTTCTGGAGCTTCGCCATAGTGCACAGGGACGACTACGAGAGGGCCGGCGTGCCCATGCTCCCGAACGTCGTGGGGGACGAGAGGGCGGCAAAATACATATTGGTCAACACGGTCCTGCTCGTGGCCTCTTCGGTTATCCCCGTCTTCATGGGCTATTTCGGAGTCGTGTACGCCGTCGCCGCGTTCGGCGCGGGCGCGTACTTCCTCTACTGGAACGCGCGCCTGGTCCTCAACACGACGAAGCAGCTCGCGTGGAAGAACTTCAAGGCCTCGATGGCCTACCTCGGGATACTCTTCGCCGGGGTGCTCCTTGACGTGCTCGTAAGGTGACCCTCATGTCCGTTAAAAGGCTCCTCGTATTGGCGCTCCTCCTCCTGGCGGCCCCGCTCGCAGCCTATGCTGAGGTGCCGCCCGGAGGCCGTCTTACCGACCAGAGGCTCTTGGACCAGGACGGCAGGGCGTTCGCGCTGAGCGAGCTCTACGGCAGGCCCGTTGTCCTGAGCTTCATCTACACCTCCTGCACGCATACCTGCGGAACGCTCACCGCGAGCCTCAGGAAGACCTTCGAGACGCCCGGCGGCCCTGGCCTCGGCAGCGCCTTCAGGTCGCTTACAGTGGGCTTCGACGTCGAGAAGGACACCCCTCGGGCGCTCCATGAGTATGGAAGGCAGTTCACGGCAGATTTCAGTGGCTGGAGGTTCGCCTCAGCCGACAAGGCCGCCCTTGAGAGGCTTATGAGGGAGGCCGGCTTCTCATACAGGAAGACCGAGGGCGGCTTCGACCACCCGAACATGGCCATAGTCATCGGGCCTGACGGCAGGGTCTTCCAGAGGCTTTACGGCATTGAGATAGAAGGCGCGGCGCTCATGGATTCCATATCCCGGTCGAATAACCTTGAGAGCGCTGCGTACGGCCAGCCCCCTTCAGGCCTCATAGGCTTTCTTAAAAGCCTCTGCTATACCTATGACGAGCGGACCGGCGCCTATGTGCCGGACTATAACTTCCTCGCAGTCGTGGCGTTGGGCTTCCTGGTCCAAATCATGCTGGCCTCGATAGCCGTATATGTCTACTATTCGGCCCGGAAAAAGGGCTGAGCCAGCCCGCCTTAATCCTCAGATACCGCGCATTTCACCCGGTAATCCGCCGCACTCCCGCCAGTGTTGTCCAATATGGCTTTATTTGATATAGTCTATGTAGCGGGCCAGCCGCAGGCCCCGGTTACGGGTTTTCGCATGAACAGCTTGAAGGAAATAATAGAATGGCTCACCTGGGTAGAGGAGGCCGCGTCCAGGCTCTATGAAAAAGCCTCGGTCATGTACCAGGATGACAGGGAGGTTTCGGACCTCTTGAAGCGTCTCTCTGCCGACGAGAGGCTCCATCATGAGCTTATCGTCAGGGCAGGGGAGTCCATCCCTGGAAACGGCGAGGATGTGTTCATCTCGCTCGACGCCGAGACAAAGCGCAAGGTCGAGACGCCCTTTGAAGAGTTCAGTGAAAGGCTCGACAACGGGCTTTCAAGGGAGGAGCTGGCGCGTTATATCGTCACGCTCGAGTTCTCCGAGCTCAACGACATCTTCCTGTACGCCATCGACTCCCTGAAGGAGAGCGCCCCGGGCCAGTACTCCATGGCTGTCCGCGAGATCGAGAAGCACAAGGAGCGCATAAAGGCCTTTTTGGGAAAGCCGGGCTTCGAGGAGCTCCTGAGGAGGACCGGCCAGCTGCCCAGGCTCGCGAAGGAAAGGATACTCCTCGTCGAGGACAGGGTCGCCAACCTGAAGCTCCTGCAGGCGGTGCTCGAAGGCGAGGGGGCGCTCGAAGCCGCGACGAACGGAGACGAGGCCCTGAAGAAGATAATGGAATCGGGAAGCTTCTCGGCGGTAGTCGCCGACATAGACATGCCTGTGATGGACGGCATAGAGCTCTACTCCAGGGCCATCGACAGGTATCCGCAGCTCAAGACAAGGTTCGTCTTCTTTACGGCCACGGTCGACCCGGAGCGCCTCAGGTTTTTGAAGGACCATAACCTGAGGTTCATCCAGAAGCCCGCCTCGATAAGCGATATCCGCAGGGCCGTGAGGGAGATAATGCGCTCTCACTGATACTCCCCGCCAGTGTATCTTTCAGTGAGGCCTCAGGGGCCTGAGGCCGCCATTTTCTCCTCGAAATACGCCTGGTACAAAAGCCGCCCATAGGGCCTGAAATTGCTTGATTTCCAAGCGGAATAAAGGGTACACTTATCTCCGGCTGGCTCTTTCCACCTGGTTCAACATCCCCGGTTTTTCACTCTCGTTTTTCTTCCATTCGCGCCTTTTAGACCCCACACCTGAGTGATTTTCGAATAGCTCTTAGGCGGATACCTATGAAGCTTCATAACCTTACGCTCCTGCAAAAGGCGCTCATCGGGGTGCTCCTTATCCTCTTTCCTCTTTCCATCTCATTTTTCCATGGTTACTTCGAGAACAGGGATGAGATCATGGACCAGACCCTCGTCGACCTTACGGTAGTAGCCGATGCCTACGAGGGGCAGGTCTATCTCTATCTTGAGATGGTCAAGAGGAGGGCAAGGGACTTTGCCACGGGCGGCACGATAGTCAAAAGGACCGAAGGCATCCTCAAGGGCAACAAAGGTGACGCGGAGCTCCTTGCTGATTATCTGAAGACATACAAGCTTCCGCTCGATAAATACGTAGACCGGATAGACGTCATCTCCACTGAAGGCAAGGTGCTTGCCTCGACCAAAGACTCCCGCGTGGGGGCCGACCTTTCAGGCGAGCGCTTTTTGATGAAGGGCAGGGAAGCCGCGGTAGTCGACGAGATGTACAAGAACCGGGACTACCCTGAGATAGTCGCTGCCGCGCCCATAAGGGACCCTGAGACACGCAAGGTCATCGGCGTGATGGTCGTCTCCCAGCACCTCACTGACTTGAGTCGGCTGCTCACCGGGGAGCTTAGCAGGGATCTCGGGGCCCTTACCTGGAGCAAGGGCAAGAGAAGGACAATGGAAGCCTACCTCGTGAACAGGGACAGGCTCATAATAACCGACTCCATCTTAATAAAGGACGCGGTCTTGAGGCAGCAGGTCCTCTCTGAGCCCGTGGCTGAATGCCTTGAGCACGGCCGGGAATTCAGGGGGTTTTACAAGAACTACAGGGGCGTGGAGGTCGCCGGCGCATCGATGTGCCTTACGTCCATGCAGTGGGTCCTCTTGATTGAGGCCGACTCCGTGGAGGTACTCGAACCGGTCGCCCACATAGCCAAGGACGCGGTCTTCGGGGCTGCGACTACGGTCGGGACAATAGGGATTTTTTTCTTTTTCTTTTACAGGGACATAATTTTAAGGCTCGCGCTCCTCTCCCGCGCCTCTGCCAGGATAGCTGCCGGCGATTACGAGATCGAGGTGACGGCAAAGTCGAACGACGAGGTCGGCGTGCTCTCCAGGGCCTTCAACCACATGTCTTCGGAGATAAGGGCGAGGACCATGCTGTTGAAGGAGAGCGAGGAGAAATACCGCTCGCTCGTCTCGCATATCCCGGATATCACCTGGACCGCTTCAAGGGAGGGAAGGGTAGTATTCACAAGCGACAACGTGGCGGAGATCACGGGGTTCACGCCGGCCGAGGTCTATTCAAACCCGAATATATGGCAGGAGGTCGTTCACCCTGAAGACAGGGAGAGGGTCTTCAGCGCGTATGAGGGGCTCTTTACACAGGGGAGCGCCTTTGAGGAGGAGTACAGGTTCAGGAGAAAGGACGGCGGCTGGATATGGGTATTCGACCGGGCGCATGAGTCCTATGAGAAGGGCGGCACGATGTTCGCCGACGGCGTGCTCACCGACATAACCGGCCGCAAGCTCGCCGAGGAGGAGCGCCGGGAGCTCCAGCAGAGGTACGAGGATCTCTTGAACAGCATCACGGTAGGGGTCTACCGCGAGTCCGGGGGCGGGGAGGGCGTCTTCATCGAGGTGAACAAGGCCCTTGTCCAGATGCTGGAGGCCTCTTCGAGGGATGAGATAATCGGGCGCAAGCTCTCGGATTTCTTCGTTGACAGGTCCAGGCGCGTCGAAATGGCCCGGAGGATAGCCAGGTACGGTTTTGTCAGGAACGAGGAGGCGGAGCTCGCCACCCTGAAGGGCAGGAGGATATGGGTCTCGGTCTCAGCCGTGAGCAAGGCAGGCGCCGCCTCCTGCTTTGACGGCATATTCGAGGAGATCACCGAGAGGAGAAAGCTCGAAGAGCAGCTCCAGCACTCCCAGAAGCTCGAGGCCGTGGGCCAGCTCGCCGGCGGCATCGCTCACGACTTCAACAACATACTGACGGCCATCATCGGCTACGGGAACCTGCTCCTCATGAAGCGGGGCGAAGACGATACCGTAAGGACCTACGCGGACCACATGCTCACCCTTGCCGAGAAGGCCACGAACCTGACGCAGAGCCTCCTTGCCTTCAGCAGGAAGCAGGTCTTGAACTCCCAGCCCGTGGACGTGAACGACCTCGTGAGGAGGCTCGAGAAGATACTCGTGCGGCTCATAGGAGAGGACATGCAGCTGAGGACGGCGCTCTCCGGAGGCGTGCTCATGGTCAAGGCCGACCCGGTACAGATGGAGCAGGTCATGATGAACCTCGCCACCAATGCCAGGGACGCCATGCCGGGCGGAGGCACGCTCTCCATAAGCACCGGAGGGGTCGAGCTCGGGCCCGAGTTCGTCGCGGCGCACAGGTACGGGGAGCCGGGCCAATACGCCATCATAACGGTCTCCGACACCGGCGAGGGCATGAGCGAGGAGGTAAGGAGGAGGATATTCGAGCCCTTCTTCACGACCAAGGAGGTCGGCAAGGGCACGGGGCTCGGACTCTCCGTAGTCTACGGCATCATCAAGCAGCACAACGGCTACATAAACGTCTACAGCGAGCCGGCCAAGGGCACTACGTTCAGGATATACCTGCCGATAATAGAAGACGGGGGGAAGTCCTTCGAGCCCGATGCGAGAGTGGAGGTAAGGGGCGGCACCGAGACCATACTCCTTGCCGAGGACGAAGAAGAGGTTAGGTCCGTGAACAGGAGCGTCCTCGAGGAGTTCGGCTACAGGGTCATAGAGGCGGTGGACGGCCAGGAAGCCGTAAAGAGGGCACTTGAGGACACGCACATAGACCTCATGATACTCGACATGGTGATGCCGAGGAAGAGCGGCAGGGAGGCCCATGACGAGATAGCGAGGGTCAGGCCCGGGATAAAGGTCCTGTTCACGAGCGGATACGCGCCCGACATCATGGAGGCCAAGGGCATGATCTCGACGGGCGCGCAGTTCGTGGCAAAGCCGGTCTCGCCCGGGGAGCTCCTTAAAAAGGTGAGGGAGATACTCGACAGATGAGCGCAGAGAACGCGGGCTCCATACTGGTGGTCGACGACAACGCGTTCGTGCTCGAGAGCACCTCGCTGCTGCTCTCGGGCTACGGCTTCATCGTGACCCCGTGCTCCTCGGCTGACGAGGCGATCGAGAGCTTCAGGGTACGTCCCTCCGACGCGGTGCTCACTGACATCAAGATGCCCGGGACCTCGGGCATCGAGCTCCTCGAGAAGATACGCGCATTGAACAGGGAGGTCCCGGTCATACTGATGACCGCCTACGCTGATCTTGACATCGCCGTCAACGCCGTCAAGAAAGGCGCGTTCGACTTCATAATAAAGCCCTACAGGCCGGAGTACCTCGTCCACGCCATCGAAAAGGCGGTTAAGTACCACAGGCTCATCGACATGGAGAGGACCTACAAGCACCGCCTCGAGGAGGACGTGAAGAAGAGGACCTCCGAGCTCGCCGAGGCCCTCCGGATGGTAAAGGACATCAGCAGGGAGCTCGTCTACAGGATAATGCAGATAGCGGAGTTCAGGGACAGCGACACCGGGGCGCATATCAGGAGGATCGGCCTTTACTCCGGGAGGCTCGCCGAGGCCATGGGCGCCCCGGCCAAGTTCGTGGAGACCATAACGTTCGCGAGCCCGATGCACGACATCGGCAAGATAGGCATCCCGGACAGCATACTCCTGAAGCCCGGCCCCCTTACCAGGGAAGAGTTCGAGGTGATGAAGGGACATACGCTCATCGGCGAGAGGATGCTCCTCGACTCGCCGTATTCCGCCATACAGGCGGCAGCCGTAATAGCGAGGAGCCACCACGAGCGCTGGGACGGCTCAGGATACCCGGACGGTAGAAGAGGCGAGGAGACCCCGATCGAGGGCAGGATAGTCATGCTCGTCGACCAGTACGACGCGCTCCGCAGCAAGAGGCCCTACAAGCACGCGCTTGCGCACGCCGAGACGGTAAGGATAATAACCGAGGGCGACGGCAGGACAAGCCCCGAGCACTTTGACCCGAAGCTCCTGCTGGCATTCCGCACCGTAGCCGACGAGTTCGACACGATATACGAGCGGCACAGCGACCAGGCTCAGAGCTTGTAGCCTATCTTCCTCAGAAAGGCCTTCCTCTCCGCCCTGTCCTTTTCGCCCTCTATCATAAGCGGGCTCATGCCGTCTACGACCCCGACTATGCCCTTGCCCAGGCCTGTCGTCGCGACTATGACCTCGAGAGGGTTTGCCGTTGCCGCGAATATCGAGCAGACCTCGGGGCAGTTTTTTATGGGATTCAGCACGCTTATCGGGAAGGCGCCCCTCATCACCACGATAAACAGGTGGCCCGCGCCTATGGCGATGGCGTTTTCGGCGGCGGACCTCTTCATCTCTTCGTCGTTGCCCTCAATGCGCACCAGGCAGGGCCCCGAGGCCTCGCAGAGCGCCACGCCGAACCCGGCCTCCGGGGCCGTCGTGCGGATTATCTCGTAGATATCCTCTACGGTCTTGATGAAGTGGGTCTGGCCGAGTATGACGTTGGCTCCTTCCGGTATCGCCACCCTTACTGATCTCAGCTCCATTTCTCCTCCTGTTCTCGCGGCGGGAATATTGCGGTCGACCGCTGCCCCTTTGCCCGAATATAGCGGATAATCTCCTGCCCGGCAAGGGGAGTGGAGTAATTCTAATGAAGCCTTAATCTCCGCCGTTTTATAATGGGACATAGAGCCAGGGAAAGCTCCGCGTACCGGGGGGGTAACGCGGGGCGTTTGACTGAGTCTCCCGGGCAATGATAAAATTCCCTAAAATGAGAGGCAGTTATGAAGGATAGCGAAGAGATGGTGCTGGTAAGCTCGTGGGACTGGCAGACAAGGGTCCTCCATTGGGTGAACGCCCTGCTTGTCATCAACCTTGCGCTTCTTACACTCGGCGTGGAGGGCATGGAGGCGCTCGGCGTTGAAAAGGCCGTGAGGAGGCCCGTTAAGGAGCTTCACGCCTATATCGGGCACATATTCATCGTCACCCTTATGCTCAGGGTCCTCTGGGGCTTCATCGGCAATAGGCACGCCAGGTTCTCCGACATGATGCCGTTTACGGGGGAGAGGTTCGCTGCCCTCGGCCGGAACATAAAGTGGGTCTTCTCGGGCTTCAGGGGCGAGGGCCCCAGGACAGTCGGCCACGACCCGCTCGCCTCTCTCTTCTATCTGGCCCTTTTCATCGTGCTCATAAGCCAGGCCGTCACCGGCTTGCTCCTTTCAGGGGCTGAGTTCAAGATCTTCCCGGGCGTTCTCTTCTCCGGAGGCCTCGGGGAGCAAGGCGCCGAGGCCCTCGAAGAGGTGCACGAGCTCGGCCTGCTTTTCATGTACTTCTACATAGCGGTCCATCTTCTGGGCCTTGTGATACACGAGCTAAAGGAGAGGACGGGCCTTTTCTCATCGATGATACACGGCAAGAAGTACTTCCCCAAATCGGATGTCCGGGAGTGATCGGCAGATGAGGATACTCCTTGTTGAAGACGAAAAGGACCTTGCCGGCATAATAAAGCAGGGTCTTGAAGAGGCGGGATACGCCGTTGACATGGCCCATGACGGGGAAGAGGGTCTCTACATGGCCGAGACCTATCCGGTCGACGCCGTAGTCCTCGATATCATGCTGCCCCTTATGGACGGGATCGAGGTACTCAAGAGGCTGAGGAAAAAAGGCGTAACAACGCCGGTCATTCTCCTTACCGCCCGCGACGCGCTCCTTGACAAGATAAAGGGCCTCGACACCGGGGCCGACGACTACCTGACGAAGCCCTTTGTCTTCGACGAGCTCCTTGCCCGGATAAGGTCGCTCCTGCGGCGCAAGGCCACCGTGAAGGAGGCCGTCATAAGGGTCGCCGACCTCGAGGTCGACACGGCGAGCCATCAGGTGAAGAGGGCGGGCAAATCCGTGCCGCTCTCGGCCAAGGAGTACTCGCTCCTCGAGTTCCTGGCCTACAGAAGGGGCAACGTCGTCAGCCGCACCGACATAGTCGAGCACATCTACAACGAAGAGGCGGAGATGGACTCCAACGTGGTGGACGTCTACATAAACTATCTCAGGAACAAGATAGACAGGGACCACAGGAAAAAGCTCATCCACACGGTGCGCGGCGCCGGCTATATCCTGAAGGAAGATTGAAGCCCTATATGTTCAATTCGATCAAGCTCAAGCTCGTAATCTGGTTCATCATCGTCTTTTCGGTCTTCTTCGCCGCCCTCGAGATATTCCTGTACAACGAGATAGAGGAGCTTACCCTCGAGCTCGCGGACGAGCACGTCCATTCGGAGCTCGAAACGCTCGCGAACCTCATGGCGATAGAGGAGGCGCAGGGGCACATGGTGGATGAGCTCCAGGAGCTCTCCGCCGCCGTCACCGGGGTCTATGCCGAGAAGCTCTCCGGCCATTACTACCAGATACTCTCTTCAGACGGGCGGATACTCGTACAGTCGCCTTCTCTCTCGCTCGCCGGCGGGAGCCTGCCGGTCGTGGCCCCGGGCAAGGAACCGGTCTTTGCGACCATAACGGGACCCGGAGGGGAGCCGGTGCGCATGATGACGCAGTCGTTCGACTTCGCGATGGGAACTCTCACCTTCCAGGCCGCCGACTCCCTTGAGGAGACCGCGGAGCTCATGGGCTCCTTCAGGATGATAGTGCTCGCGATATTCCCGGCCGTCTTCATCGTATGCATCCTCGGCGTCTTCCTGATAACGGGATGGGCGTTGAGGCCGCTCCGGAGCTTCTCGGGCAAGGTGGGCGAGATAACGGAGGAGAACCTCGGCGAGAGGCTCGATGAGAGGGGCACGGCCGCGGAATTGAGGCCGCTTGCCGCGAGCTTCAACACGATGCTCGGACGCCTCGAGGAGTCCTTCTCGAAGCAAAGGCAGTTCCTCTCGGACGCCTCCCACGAACTCCGTACGCCTACTTCCATCATAAAGAGCTTCTGCGACATCACCCTCGGCAGGGAACGCGGCGCCCAGGAGTACAGGGACGCCCTGAAGAAGATAGGCGAGACCGTCAACAGGATGTGCGACATCATAAACCGCATCCTCGTCATTTCCCGCATGGACAGCAAGACCATCCAGTTCAAGCCCGCGAGGGTGGAGCTCATGGACCTCATGAAAGACGTCAAGAGGCTCATTGAGCAGACCGCCCTGCACAAGGGCGTCACCATGAGCATCGGCGGCAGGGACGTGGCCGTAAAGGGGGACAGGGAGGGCCTTACCGAGGTCTTCACGAACATCGTCGAGAACGCCATAAAGTACAACAGGCCCGGCGGCAGGGTCGACATCAATGTCGGCGAGTTCATGGGGAACGCCGTCGTGAGCGTCGAGGACACGGGCATAGGCATACCCGAGGAAGAGCTGGAAAGGATATTCGACAGGTTCTACAGGGTGGACGCGAGCCGCGGCGTGACCGTCGGCAGCGGCCTGGGGCTCTCTATCGTGAAGACCATAATAGAGGCCCACGGCGGCAGGATAGAGGTGAAGAGCCAGCGTGGCAAGGGCTCCACCTTTACGGTCTTCCTGCCCGTAAAGAACGGGAACGCCGCCGCCCAGGCCTGAAAATCATCGTTCAGCGGCAGGGGATTTTTGTTTTTTCGGTGAAACTCTCTCTCCCCTGCGGGAGAGGGCTTGGGCGTTTCACTCCCAGAACTCCTTCTTGAGCCTCTCCTTTACGCACAGGGCGAGGGCGTTGACCAGGCCCGGGCCGCTGTTCGTCACGAATATCCTCTCCCCGATAGAGAAGGTCTCCTCCTCGACCCTCCTTATGTCCCTGCCGGGGAGCAGGCCCTCGAAAAATGGCATTATCTTGTCCTTCATCCGAAGGCGCGTGTCCTCGATGAATATGGCGAGGTCGGGGGAGAGGTCCAGCGTCCTCGCGATGAAGGCCCTTACCTCGGCCTCTTCGATGTTCTTGGGCGGGGATGACTTTACCTCGACGTAGACGAGAGTGCCTTCCACGGACGATATCACGTCGTAGTCGCCGCCCGCGGAGCCCCCGCCGAGGCGCACGCCCCAGAGCGCTGGCGCAGAGAGCTCCCTTTCAAATACGTTTGCCGTAAACCATTCGAGCGTGTCGCCGAAGCTGAAGACGGCCCCGGACTTGAGCCTGTACGCCCCTCCTTCCGTCTCCTCTATCACTCCACGGTCAAGTATGAACTTCAGATACCGCTCCACCCATTCGAGGCTCGAATACTTGATGAGGTCGCCCGCCCTGAACGACCGCCTGTTCTTTATGACCTCGCGGACAAAGAGCCTGAAGGAATATTTTTTGAGCATCTCGTAGAGCTCGTCCTCAAAGGCCCCGTCCATGTCAGGCGGGAAAAAGAGGTAATCCGTGGGGTTTGAAAGCAGGACCTCGAAGCCCCTTCTTTGGAGCATGGCGGCTACCGGGTGAGTGTTTTTTCTCATTTACCTTATACCTGCTATATTATATAAGTAAAAGCACTGAATTGCTTAAAAACCCAGATTTTATTCAGGCTGCTCAAAAAGCTCCATATGCAAGGCGTCGAGGAACGAGGAATGAGGCGTACTCTTCATGTACGTCGCAATGACGAGCGACGATGACAACGCAGCAGATGGACTTTTTCAGCAGCCTGCCAGTAGAATGAAAGGCGGTAAAATGGAAAGGCCCATACCAAAGAGAAAATTCGGCAAGACCGGCGCCGAACTGACGATACTCGGGCTCGGCGGCGAGGGGGTCCTGAGGACCTTCGGACGCGAGAACGAGGCCGACGCCCTCATCAATACCGCGCTCGACCTGGGGATAAACTACATGGAGTCGGCGAGGGCCTACTCCGGCAGCGAAGCCTACTACGGCCAGGCCCTGAGGGAGAGAAGGGACAAGGTCTTTCTCGCGAGCAAGTCGCACGCAAGGGATAAGAAAGGCGTCCTCGACCACCTTGAGGAGAGCCTCAAGAACATGAAGACCGATCACCTCGACCTCTGGTACATACACGACGTGAGGACAGAGGAGGAGATCTCACAGATATTCGGCCCCGACGGCGCGCTCGAAGGCTTCACCCAGGCAAGGGCCAGGGGGCTCGTGAAATACATAGGCGTCTCAGGACACCACGACCCGGCGATAATAAAGAAGTGCCTCGAGTCCTTTGACTTCGACGCGGTCCTTGTGCCCGTTAACCCGGCGGAGCCCTTCTACAAGTGCTTTCTCGACGAGGTAGTGCCGGTGGCGAGCGCAAAGGATACCGCCATAGTCGGCATGAAGGTCTATATGAAGGGCCTCTTCCAGGCGCCGAAGAGGCTCCTGCTGAGCTACGCCCTTACGCAGCCAATCTCTCTTGCGGTCGTGGGCTGCGACAACGTCGAGCAGCTCAACGAGAACGCCGAGGCGGCGAGCGGCTTTCAGCCGTTGAAGTACAAGGAGGTGCAGCGGTTCACGCAGATGGTGGAGCCGTATGCGAGGCAATTGCAGTATTACAAGCCTTAAGCAGGCATGAAATAAGTCCATCTGCTTTGTTGGCCTCAAAGCTCGTCGCTGCGACGTACATGAAGAGTACGATTCGCTCCTCGCTTATGGAACTTTTTGAGCAGCCTGAAAAGCTATTAGGAAAGCCTACGTCCACGAGCAGGACCTCCGAGTCGCCAAAGGCCTCTATCAACACCCCGTCCCTGCCGCGCTCGTCCGCGTGGCGGAACTCGCCCCGGCGTTATCCGGGTCATGGTAGTCCCCGAACGAGAAATGCCACCGGCCCCGGAAGGTGCCGTCCTCTATCTCGCCTTTGGCCTGGTATATTTCGCCGGGGTCCCGGACGGTTATCATTGAACAAGCCCCTCAGGCGGCCTTGCCGCCTGAGACGATCTTTCTCGCGGCCTTGATGGCGCCCTCGAAGTTGACGTCATGCGTGGCCTCCGGGACTATCTCCACGTACGTGAGCGTATTGCGCGCGTCGGCGACGAAGACCGAGCGTGCAAGGAGCCTCAGGCCCTTCATGAGGACGCCATAGTTCTCGCCGAATGAGGCATGCCGGTAGTCCGAGAGGGCTACGGCCCTGTCGATCCCGGCAGTGCCGCAGAACCTCTTGAGGGCAAAGGGCAGGTCCACGGTGACGTTCATGACCACGACGTCCTTGCCTTCTGACGCGGCCTGCTCGTTGAACCGCCTGAGCTGCGCGTCGCAGACGCTCGTGTCCACCGAGACGGCGACGCTTATGAGCTTCACCTTGCCCTCGAAGTCTTTGAGCGTGAGCTCTTTCAGGTTGGTGTCGACCAGTATGAAATCGGGCGCTTTGTCGCCGGCCTTGAGCTCCGGACCGATGAGTGTTACCGGCTTGCCCATGAACGTTATCCTGTCCTTTCTTTCCATGGCGTCCTCACTTTCTATAGGACTGGTAGCTTACGAACTCGTCGAGCTCCCGCCTGAACGCCCTCGGGAGCAGGGTTACGCCGGGCTTCAGGTAGCCGACCGCCACCAGCATAGGTATTACCTTGTCATCAGGTATGTTGAACTCTTTTTTTACGCATGCCTCGTCAAAGCCGTCCATCGGATGGCTCTCGAGGCCCATCCCCTTCGCGGCTATCATGAGCGTCATGGCGAATAGCGCGGTGTTTTTGACCGCGAACAGCTTCCTCGTGAGCGAGTCCCTGGCGCCGTAGAGCCCGAGCATCATCTCGGAGTAGGCCTTTCTCATCTCGGGCTTCATGTAGCCGAGCTCCTGCCAGCTCTCGAGGAGCCTGTCCATGTTCTCCTCGACGCCGTTCGGGTCGGCCACCATTATGAGCACTGCCGGGGCCTCCTCCACCTTCTGCTGGTTCATGGCGCACCTGCGGAGCGTCTTCTTGCTTTCGGGGTCTGTTACGGCGACCACCTTCCACGGCTGGAGGCCAAAGGACGATGGCGAGAGGTTGGCGAGGTTCAGAAGCTCTGTTAGCGCGTCAGGGGGTAGAGCCCTTGCGGGGTCGAAGAAATTGACGGCGCGCCGTTCCTTTATCGCCTGTAGGGTATCCATTCCGGACCTCCTGAGTATTGGGAGCAGGGAATCTACCTAAAGCCTATCATATTACGAATTTCTGTCAATTTACCGGGGTCTTCAGACAGAGCCCCCCTCTGGTATAATGAATGTCTGTGACCCGGGAGCCCTGGAGGGGCCATGCGTATTCCATATCGCTTAAGAGGTCTGCTGCTCGCTCTTGCCGTATCCATTGTATGCGGGTGCGCCGCCCCTGTGGTGCCGCTGCTGCCTATTGCCCTGCCCGCCGTAATAGCGGGGGCCGGGGGCGGCATCTCCTATACTGTCACCAACATAGCCTACAGGACAATGACCAACCCGGTCGAGGAGGTCGAGCGGGGGGCCTTGAAGGCAGCCAGGGAGATGTCGCTCAAGGTAATAAGGGTCGAGCGCAAGGACCTCGGCGTCGAGATAATAGCGCGGACAAGGGTGCACAATATCTCCGTCACGCTTGAGAGGCTCACGCCGACGCTTACCCGGATGAGCGTAAACGCGAAGAGGGGATTTATTTTCAAGGACAAGACCACGGCCTTTGAGATAATATACCAGACGGAGCTGG
>Ga0209322_10000575_pt1 | contig 21523 bp, 17 predicted proteins | sample Rifsed19ft1_FD_184013 | JGI IMG/M metagenome (GOLD analysis project Ga0209322, IMG submission 184013) | Soil microbial communities from Rifle, Colorado, USA - sediment 19ft 1 (version 2) | ecosystem: Environmental > Terrestrial > Deep subsurface > Rock core/Sediment | place: Rifle, Colorado... | reverse complement strand
ATCAGGGGGCGAGCCATAGAGGTACCGAGCAGATACCCTCCCTCATACACGGCGTTCGCTTTCAAGCACGGAAAGACGAAGTCCCGGACAAACTCCTCTTTCAGATCTTCGATGACCACCTTGCTCGCCCCGGTCTTCACGGCTTTCTCTCTCACCCGATCGAGCTCCTCGCCTTGACCCAGATCGGCGCAGTAGGCGACGACCTCGCACCGGTAGGTCTTGATGAGCCAGTGCAGGATCACCGAGGTGTCGAGCCCCCCGCTATAGGCCAGCACCACTTTTCTGATCTGCTGCGTCATATCTCGTCCACGATCAAATCACGGCGCTGCTTCTTACTCTCTTGAGCTTCACCGCCCCAAGAGGGCTGCCAGGATCGCCTTCTGGACATGGAGACGGTTTTCCGCCTGATCCAGAATGATGGAGTGCGGTCCGTCCATCACTTCATCGGTGATCTCTTCGCCCCGATGGGCCGGGAGGCAGTGCATGACCAACACATCCTCCTGCGCGAGGTCCACCAGGGCCTGATTGACCTGGAAACCTTGAAACTCCTGCTTCCGGCGACTTCCCTCTTCCTCCTGCCCCATGCTCACCCATACATCCGTGTAGAGGACATCCGCACCCTCGGAGGCCCGGGCGGGGTCGTGAATGATCTCGAGCCGCGCCCGAGTCGCCGCAGCCTCTTCCCGCGCCTTCGCCACCACGTCCCGGTTCGGTGCGTACCCCTTGGGGCACGCCACGGTGAGATCGACCCCCATCTTCGCCGCCCCGTAGAGCCAGGAATGGCAGACATTATTGCCATCGCCGATGAAGGCGACCCGGAGACCCGCAAGGTTGCCCCGCTTCTCCTTCAAGGTGAAGAGGTCGCTGAGCGCCTGGCAGGGATGGGTGAGATCGGTCAGCCCGTTGATCACCGGGACCGTCGCGTGCTGCGCCAGTTGCTCCACGGTGGCATGGTTGAAGGTGCGCGCGACGATCCCATCCACCCATCGCGAGAGATTCTTCGCGGCATCCTCGACGGTCTCCCGCGCCCCCAAACGGATGTCCTGCGGAGCCAGATAGATCGCATGCCCCCCCAACTGGGTCATCGCCACCTCGAAGGTCACCCGCGTTCGGAGCGACGGCTTCTCGAAGATCAGGGCTAATGTCCTGGCCGGCAACAGGGGGTGGGGTATCTGCTGGTGAAGCCGTTGCTTGAGATCCGTCGCCAGATCGAAGAACCCCTCGATCTCTCCTCGGGTCAGATCGCGGATGGAAATGAGGTCTCGCTTCACGCGGTCACCTCCTGGAGGACCTTATCCAGGATGCCGGCCGCCGCTCGCACCTCTTCCTCACTCACGATGAGGGGCGGCGCAAACCGGATGACCTTTTCGCCCGCATTGCTCAACAGGAGTCCCGCTTCGAGACACCGGTTCAGGACCGGTCTCACCTCTCGATCGAGCTCCATGCCGATCAGCAGCCCCTTCCCCCGCACGGCCTTCACCGCGGCATGGCGGGCCTGGACGGTCTGAAGCTCCTGCAGTACTCGCCCGCCCATCTCGCCCGCCCGGGCGACAAGCCCCTGTTCCAGGATCGTCGTGAGCGTCGCAATGGCAGCCGCAGTAACCAACGGATTTCCCCCGAATGTCGCGGCATGGGTCCCGGGGGTGAAGCTCGCCGCCACCACTTCGGTCGCCAGCATGGCCCCAATCGGAACCCCGCCGCCCAGGGCCTTGGCCAGCGTCATGATGTCCGGTGGAGCCCCCCAGTGTTCGTACGCAAAGAGGCGGCCGGTCCGGCCGATGCCGGTCTGGACCTCGTCGAAGATCAGGAGGGCCCCCGACTCATCGCAGAGCTTCCGAAGTCCCTGAAGATACCCGGCCGACGGGACACGGATTCCCCCTTCTCCCTGAATCGGCTCGACCAGGATGGCCGCGGTTGCGGGACCGACAGTCCGCTCGACCGCTGCCAGATCATCGAAGGGGACATACCGGATGCCGGGAAGGAGCGGCTCAAAGCCTTGCTGATACTTGGTCTGGGCCGTGGCGGTCACGGTGGCCATCGTCCGCCCGTGGAAGCCGCCCTCCATGGTGATGATCTCGACCCGCTCTCGACTGCCGCCGTCCTTGGCGTACTTCCGGGCCAGCTTGATGGCCGCCTCGTTGGCCTCGGCGCCGCTGTTACAAAAGAAGACCCGATCGGCAAAGGAGTGCTGGCACAGGAGTTCAGCCAGGCGGATCTGGGGAGTGACGTGATAGAGGTTGCTGACGTGCAGCAGCGTTGCCGCTTGAGATGTGACAGCCTGGACAATGGCCGGATGGCAGTGGCCCAGGGCGCAGACGGCGATCCCGGCGACGAAGTCGAGATACTCCTTCCCCTCCACATCCCAGACCCGACACCCCTCCCCCCGCTCGAGGACTACCGGGAATCGGGCATAGGTATTGGCCAAGCACCCGCCCGCCCTGGCCATCCATCCTTCCGTCTCGGTCATCGATCCCCCGGTCGCTAGCACGCTGGCATGCTGGGACGCTAGGATGCTTTGTAGCTTTGTAGCCCCCTCGCGTCATAGCGCGCTTCTCAGGCGCACACTTCGGTCCCGACCCCCTCGGCAGTGAAGAGCTCTAAGAGCAACGCATGCGGGATCGTGCCGTTGATGATGTGCGTCTTCGTCACCCCACCTTCCAAGGCCCGGAGGCAGGCCTTCACCTTGGGAATCATCCCCTGCGAGATCACCTGCTCCTCCAGCAGCTTCTCGACTTCATCCCGACTCAGGGTAGAGCACAGGCGTCCGTCCCGGTCCAGGATCCCATCGATGTCGGTGAGAACGATCAGCTTCTCCGCCCCCAGGGCCGCCGCGATCTCCCCCGCGGCCAGGTCGGCGTTGATGTTGTAGGTGGTCCCCTCCTCATCCGCGCCGGTCGGGGCGATCACCGGGATAAACCCCGCCTCTTCGAGTGACCGAACCACCGTCGGGTTCACCGCGACGACCTCGCCCACCAGGCCCAGATCCACCAGCTCGGTCTCCGCCCCCTTCTTCCGGCTGTGCCTAACCTTCCGGGCCTTGATGAAGTTCCCATCCTTCCCGGAAAGCCCGACCGCCGGACTGCCGCTCCGGCTGATCAGGCCGACGATCTCCTGATTGATGCCTCCCACCATGACGGTCTCCACGATACGCATGGTCTCGGGATCGGTCACCCGGAGGCCGTCGATAAAGGTGGGGGTGAGTCCTGCCTTCGCCATGGCCTCTCCGATCTGGGGACCACCCCCGTGGACGATGACCGGCCGCATGCCGACGTATCGCATAAGGACAATGTCCTGCGCCACCTCGGCCTTCAACTTGTCCTCCGCCATCGCGGCCCCCCCGTACTTGACCACGATGGTCTTTCCGAAGAAGTGCCGGATGTACGGGAGGGCCTCGATCAGGATCTCGGCCTTGGCAACGGGCGACTCGTGTCGTGACTCGCTCACCCTTCTGCTCCTCGCCATTCAGTTCCGAGTGGCGGTTTGCAGGTCTCAGTCCTCAGCACTGGCTGCTAGAGAATGTAGCGACTGAGATCCTCATCCCGGATGATGTCCTGGAGCTTCTCCCGGACATAGCCGGCATTGATTTCCACCTTGACCCCCTCCATGTGCGGGGCCTCGAAGGAGACATCCTCGAGGAAGCGCTCCATGATGGTATAGAGCCGTCGCGCGCCGATATTCTCGGTGGCCTGGTTGACGGCGGTGGCGATAGTGGCGATCTCCTCGATGGCATCCCCGGTAAAGCTCATGTCGACCCCCTCGGTGGCCAGCAGCGCGGTGTACTGCCTGGTCAGCGCATTCTGCGGCTCGGTCAGGATCCGGACAAAGTCCTCTTTCGTGAGACTCTTCAGTTCCACCCGCAGGGGGAAACGGCCCTGCATCTCCGGGATCAGATCCGCGGGCTTCGAGACATGGAAGGCCCCGGCCGCAATGAAGAGGATATGGTCGGTCCGGACCATCCCATGCTTGGTGCTCACGGTCGAGCCTTCCACGATCGGGAGGAGGTCTCGCTGCACTCCCTCTCGGGACACGTCAGGACCGTATCCCCGCTCCCGACCGGCGATCTTGTCGATCTCGTCCAGGAAGACGATCCCGGAGTCCTCCACCCGCCGGATCGCCTCGGCGACCACCTCGTCCATGTCGATCAGTTTCTGCGCCTCCTCCTGGGTCAGGAGTCGTCGGGCCTCCTTGACCTTCACGCTGCGCCGCTTCATCCGGTGTGGGAGAAGGTTGTCGAGCATCTCGCGGAGCTGATCCATTCCCTCTACCCCCGCCCCCGGCACGACCTCAATCATCGGCAAGGCCCGGTCCCGGACGTCGATCTCCACCATCCGGTCATCCAGCTTGCCGGCCCGGAGCATCGTCCGGAACTTCTCTCGGGTGTCGTGAGGGGCGGCCTCGGTCGCCCCCAAGCCCACCGCTGGCGACCCAGCGCTACTCGGGGGGACGAGCAGACCGAGGAGTCGCTCCTCGGCCAGCTCTGCTGCCCGCTCGGCCACGACCGCCGTCCGCTCCCCCTTGACCATGTTGACGGCGATATCGACCAGGTCCCGGACGATGGAATCCACATCCCGCCCGACGTAGCCCACCTCCGTGAACTTGGACGCCTCGACCTTGAGGAACGGGGCCTCGGCCAATTTAGCCAAACGCCTGGCGATCTCGGTCTTGCCGATGCCGGTGGGACCGATCATGATGATGTTCTTGGGCGCCACCTCGTCCCGGAGCTCGGGGGGAAGTCTCTGCCGCCGCCACCGGTTCCGGATCGCAATGGCCACCGCCCGCTTGGCCGCATGCTGGCCGATGATGTACTTATCCAGCTCGGCCACAATCTGCCTGGGGGTCAATCGGTCCATAGGGCTTCCCGTGCGCTCCCCTTGCCCTCGCGCATCCGTTACAGCTCCTCAATGGTGATCTGGTCGTTGCTGTAAACGGACAACTGGGCCGCGATGCGCATCGATTCCTGCATGATCGTCTTCAGGTCGAGGTCGGTAAACTTCACCAGGGCGCGGGCGGCTGCGGCCGCGTAGGGACCGCCTGAGCCGATTCCGATGATTCCGTCATCCGGCTCGATCAGGTCTCCCGTTCCAGAGATGATGAAGGAACACTCCTGATCCACCACCACCAGCAGGGCCTCGAGCCGCCGGAGCACCCGGTCCGTCCGCCAGTCCTTGGCCAGCTCCACCGCGGCCCGGGGCAGGTTGCCCTGGTATTCCTCCAGCTTCCCCTCCAGCTTGGCGAAGAGAGCAAAGGCATCGGCGGCCGCCCCCGCGAATCCCGCGATGACCTGGTTGTGGTACATCCGCCGGACCTTTCTGGCCGTGTGCTTCATCACCGTTTCGCCCAGAGAGACCTGGCCGTCTCCTGCCACGGCGACCCGCCCCTTGTGGCGGACCGACAGAATCGTCGTACCCCGTATTCGTAGTTCACGGTTCACCGTGGACGGTTCACGGCGCCCCCGAAGCGAGGAACCCCGCCGTTGCCTCTTGCTTTGCTCTTTCACCTTCCGCACGCTTTACCCTGCACGCGTTACCCTGTACGTCTTTCCCTGCACGCTTTACCCTGTACTGTACGTGTCTCACGCCTTCGGGTGGGCCTTGTCATACACCGCCATCAGCTGGTCCAGATTCACGTGGGTATAGCGCTGGGTCGTGCTCAGCCTGGCATGCCCCAGCAGCTCCTGGATGACCCGCAGGTCAGCCCCCGCCTGGAGCAGATGCGTGGCAAAGCTGTGCCGAAGCCCGTGAGGAGTGATGGCCTTGCCCATGCCGCTCTTCTTCAGATACTTCTCCAGAAGCCGCTCGACACTCCGGGAGGTCAGCCGGTCCCCTCGGCGATTGAGAAAGAGCGGGCTCCGGTGGCCACCGAGGCGGGTGGACCCTGCCATCCCCTTGATTTTCCCGCTGCCCAGCGTATCTCTCGCCGCCAGGTGCGCCTTTAGGACCTCTGCGGCGGGCCGCCCGATGGGGACGATCCGCTCCTTGTTCCCCTTCCCCCTCACCTTCACCAGGCGCTGCTCGAGGTCCAGATCTTCGACGGCGAGACCCACGAGCTCCCCCACGCGGATCCCCGAGGCGTAAAAGAGCTCCAGGATCGCCCGATCCCGGAGAGTGATCGGCGCTGCACCCTGGGGCGTGGCGAGGAGCTGAAAGGCCTGATCCACCGTGAGATGCGGAGGGAGCGGCCTGGGAAGTTTGGGCGTCGTTACCAGCCTGGCGGGATTCCAGCTGAGAAGCCCGCGACGGCAGCAGAACTGACAGAACGAGCGTAACGCCGCGACCCTGCGAGCCAAAGTCCTCGGGGAGAGTCCTCGACTGCGCAGCGAGGCCATAAACGCCCGTACCGTCAGCGGATCGATCCGATCCAGCGGGATCGCCTCGGACGCCTCCGGGTGCATTCGACGGAGAAACGCGAGGAACTGGGTCAGGTCAATCCGGTAGCTACGGACGGTCTGGGGTGAGGACCCCTCAGTGTCCAGCTCCCGGAGATATTCTTGGATGAGTCGCTGCATCGCCGCCCCCATAGCGACCGAGGGGATAGCTCCACCCCGCTATCCCCTCGGCAATGGACGATACGGCCTGCGGCTTCAAAGATCAAGCAAAAATTCGCATCCACGCCTCCATGGCCTTGAGGGAGCGCTCGGCCAAGGCCGCTTTGCGCTTCTGCCGATCACGGACGACAACGTCGAGGGGCGGCAGGAGACCGAAGTTCGCATTCATCGGTTGGAATCGGGAGGGATCTGTGGAAGTCACGTAGGTAAGGAGCGCTCCCAGCATCGTATCGCCCGGGGGGGTCACGGATTCGAGGCCCTGGACAAGCCGGGCCGCGTTGACCCCCGCGAGCAGCCCAGAGGCCATCGACTCCAGATACCCTTCGACCCCGATGAGCTGGCCGGCAAAGAAGAGCCCTTTATCCCCCCTGAATTGCAGCGTCGGCTCTAGGAGGAGTGGGGCGGGGATGTAGGTGTTGCGATGGACGCTGCCGTAACGGAAGAACTCCGCCTGCTCGAGGCCCGGGATCATCCGGAGGATCCGCTGCTGCTCCGCCCGTCTCAGACGCGTCTGAAAGCCCACCATGTTGACCATCTGCCCCGCCCTGTCCTCGTGGCGGAGCTGCACCACCGCGCAAGGCCGTCGTCCGGTCCGAGGATCCGTCAGGCCCACCGGCTTGAGGGGGCCATAGAGGAGCGCCTCCCGGCCGCGGCGTGCCATCTCCTCGACGGGGAGGCATCCCTCAAAAAAACAGGCCTCCTCCAGATTTTCGAAATCGTGCAGCGGGTACAGCTCTGCCTCCACGAGGGCGCGCCAGAAGGCCGTGTACTCCTCGTCGGTCATGGGACAGTTCCAGTAGTCTTCGCCCCCCTTGCCGTAGCGGGAGGCGGCAAAGACCTTCTCCCGGTTGACGGACTCGGTCGCAAGAATGGGTGAGATGGCGTCGTAGAAAGAGAGGAGCCGCGCACCTTCTGCCGCGCATCGCTGCGGAGGCTGCTCCTCCAGATACGCCCGGAAGAGGCACCGGAGGCTTTCAGCCAGGGGGCTCGAGGTCAAGGGACCCGTGGCGATCACTACGGGCCGCTCGGCGGGGATCTCCGTTACCTCCTCCCGATACACCGTGACGAGCGGATGGCCCCCGATCCGGCGGGTCACCTCGTGGGCAAAGGCGGTGCGGTCCACGGCGAGCGCCGTGCCCGCCGGGACCGCGTGGGCCCTCGCCGCCTGCTGGATGACGGACCCGAGGCGCCCTGCCTCCGCGTGCAGCAGGCCCGACGCGCTCGTCAGCTCTTGGGACTTGAGGGAGTTACTACAGACCAGCTCGGCCAACAGGTCGGTCTGATGCGCCGGGGTGCCGGCGGTCGGTCGCATCTCGAAGAGGCACACCGGCACACCCCGTTCGGCCGCTTGCCAGGCCGCCTCTGCACCCGCAAGGCCACCCCCCACGATGGTCACACACGCCTTGGGCTTCACGGATCCGATTATGCCCCGGGCTTGCGGTAATTGCAATCCACCGTCGCGCACTTGAGCTCAAGACCCTGACGGGTCCGGTGCTGGACGAGGAAGGGGGCACCACATTGAGGGCACGGCTCGGGGATCGGCCGATTCCAGAGGACGAAGGTGCACTCGGGATACCCGGTACAGCCGTAGAAGGACCTGCCCCGTTTGGAGCGGCGCTGGGTCAGGGCTTTACCGCACCGGGGGCACTTGACATCGATGGGAAGCGGTCTGACGGTTCGGCACTTCGGGTAGGCGGAACAGGCCAGGAAGCGGCCATACCGGCCGTGGCGAATCACCATCGGGGCGCCACAGGTCTCGCATTTCTCATCCGTCGGTTCCGGCGCCACCCTTTCCTTCCCTTCGAGGCGGAGGACGTTCCGGCAGTCCGGGTAGCCGCTACACGCCCAGAAGAGTCCGTACCGCCCCCGCTTCAACACCATGGGGCGCCCGCACTGCTCGCACACCTTGGTGTCGTTCGCCGTTGACCGATCACCGTCAACCGCGCCCTGACTCTCGTCTCCCCGGTCATCGGTCGCCGGTATGCGGTCATCGGGGGTCACCAGTTCGCGGGTGTTCTTACACTCCGGGTAGGCGGAGCAGGCCAAGAACTTTCCGAACCGTCCCCAGCGGATGACCATGGGGCTCCCGCACTTCTCGCAGGTCTCCTCCGTCTTCTCTTCAAGCGCCTTGAGGTTTTCCATCCCGGTCTTCGCCTGCTCCAGCCACTTGGAGAAGGCCCCATAGAAGCGCCGCATCTCCTCGAGCCAGTCGACCTTCCCCTCCTCGATCTCATCGAGGACCGACTCCATCCTCGCCGTGAACTCGTAATCCATAATCCGTGGGAAGCTCTTGACCAGCAGATCGACCACCACTTCTCCCACCTCGGTCGGCCGAAATTTCCCCTTCTCCTTAATGACGTAATCGCGATTTTGAATGACCTGCACGATGGGCGCGTAGGTGCTGGGCCGGCCGATGCCCCTCTCCTCAAGGTCCTTGACCAAGGTGGCCTCGGTGTACCGCGGGGGTGCCTGGGTGAAATGCTGCTGGGGGTCCAGAGATCCGAGCGTCAGTACCTCCCCTGCGTGAAGGGAGGGCAGCGCCATCTCTCCGTCGGCCTCGCCATCGCCGTTGGCCTCCTGCCCCTCGTCCGTTCGGCGCTTCATCCCCTCGTCGGTCCCCTCCACGTAGAGCCGCATGAACCCCTCAAATCGCGTCACACGCCCCGTGGCGCGGAGCAGGAAGCGCCCTGCCTCCACCTCCACCGTGGTCACGTCAAAGAGGGCCGCGGGCATCTGCGAGGCGACGAAGCGATTCCAGATCAGGGTATAGAGGTTGAGCTGGTCTTTCGTGAGGTAGCGGGCCACACTCGCGGGATCCCGCAAGACCGAGGTGGGCCTGATGGCCTCGTGGGCCTCCTGGGCCGCCTTGGCGCTCTTGTATACGGGGGGCCGCTCGGGAACATATTCGGCGCCAAATCGCTCGGTCAGGTAGCGGCGGGCTTCTTGCACCGCCTCGTCCGACACCCGGGGGGAGTCCGTCCGCATGTAGGTGATGAGACCCACGGACCCCTCCTCCCCCAGCTCGATCCCCTCGTAGAGCTGCTGAGCAAGGCTCATGGCCCGCCGGGCGGTCATGCGGAGCTTTCGCACCGCCTCCTGCTGAAACTTGGAGGTGGTGAAGGGGGGAACGGGATGACGGCGCCGCTCCCGGGTGCTGACCTCTTTGACCCGAAAGGGCTGCTGCCGAAGCTCTTCGACCAGGGCGTGGGCCTCGGCCCCGGTGTGGATCTCGATCTTTTCCCCGTTCATCCTGGAGAGGCGGGCCCGAAACTCCGGCGGCGCCCCGGCGGCGAGCAGGGCATCGATGGACCAGTACTCTTGGGACACAAAGGCGCGAATCTCGAGCTCGCGATCGACGATCAGCCGAAGCGCCACGGACTGGACCCGACCAGCGCTCAGCCCACGCCTGACCTTCTCCCAGAGCAGTGGGCTCACCTGATATCCGACGAGACGGTCGAGAATACGGCGCGCCTGTTGGGCCTCGACTTTTTTGAGATCGAGCGAGCCGGGATGGGCAAAGGCCTCTTGGACGGCCCGCCTGGTCACCTCATGGAAGACGACCCGATGTACCGCCTTCTTCGGTGGCTTCAGCTCTTGGACGAGATGCCACCCGATGGCCTCCCCCTCCCGATCCGGATCGGTGGCCAGATAGATGGCCTGAGAGTTCCGGGCCGACTTGCGCAGCTCCTCCACCACTTTCTCGCGCCCCTTCAGCACCTGGTACTGCGGCTTGAAGTTCCGCTTCGTATCCACCGCGAGCCGATTCGGCGGCAGATCCCGGACATGGCCATACGAGGCCTTGACCACATACCCCTTTCCGAGAAACTTCGTGATGGTCTTGGCCTTGGCCGGCGATTCCACGATGACGAGCGATTTCGGCACGACTATTGTTCCTCCTGTGAATGGCTACCAGCTATCGGCGATCGGCTGTCAGCAAAAACTTCCAGCCATAATACCATGAAGGCTCATGTGCTTACTTGCTTCGCCGTTTTCCCTCTTGCTGACCGCTGCCTGCTGACTGCTGACCGCTCCAGGGGTCGGTGGCGCGAACGAACGTCTTGCCGGTGAGCTGCTTCACCCACCCCTTCATCTCTAGCGCAAGCAGGGACGCGGCCACCGCGGGGGCCGGGAGTTTCGCACCGGCGATGACGGCGTCGATATGGACCGGCTCCTCTCCGAGCAGCTCGAGCACCCGGCCTTCTTCCCCTTCGAGCGGCGGAAGGGACGGCATCGGGGCAACCGCCTCCGGCGGCATGTCAGTCGGGATCCGCAACTCTTCTACAACGTCCTCCCACCCCTCGGTGAGCTTGGCCCCCGCCTTGATCAGCCGGTGAGACCCCTGGCTCAGCCGGCCCTTGGCCATCCCTGGGACCGCGAAGACTTCCCTCCCCTGCTCCAGTGCATGATTCGCCGTGATGAGGGCGCCACTCTCCACCGACGCCTGGACCACGATGACCCCCAGGGAGAGTCCGCTGATCAGCCGATTCCGTTGGGGAAAGTTCCCCTTCAGAGGAGCAGTCCCCAGAGGAAACTCGCTCAACAGCGCTCCCTGCGCTGCGATCGCCTTCGCCAGTGTCTCATGCTCCGCGGGATAGGTGATATCGGCCCCCGATCCCAGCACGGCGATGGTCCGCCCGCCGGCCCTGAGCGCCCCCCGATGAGCGGCCGCGTCGATCCCCCTGGCCAACCCGCTGACGATGGTCAGCCCTCGCATCGCCAGGTCGAAGGCGAGGCGATCGGACACCCCCCGACCATACGGTGTGGCGTTTCTGGACCCGACAATGGCGACCGCCCTCCGGTCCCGATCCTCCCAGGTGCCGCGAATGTACAGCACGGGCGGGGGCTGGGCGATCTCCCGAAGAAGGGCGGGGTACTCTGCGTCCCGGAGCGTGATGAACCGGAGACCCCGCGCCGCCATCCGCTTTCGCTCCCGAGCGACCGTCTCCTCCGCAGGAAAAGAGCAGATGGCCCTCGCCGTGACGGGACCGATTCCATGCACACTCTCCAGCGCCTTGAGCGGAGCCTTGAGGATGCGTCGCACGCTTCCGAAACGCTCCAAGAGCAGCGCAAAGGCGGCCGGCCCTACGTGGGGCACCATGTTGAGTGCCAGCCATGCCTCTTGCTCTTGCATTCGCCCTTCTTCCGAGATCAATGATCCTCACAGTGTATAAGGTTCGCATTATACCCGGGGAAGGGGGGGAGTCAAGGGGTGCCGCGGGGCTGTCCGGTATCAGCGGTCAGCAGTCAGCAAAAAAACTGACAGCGGCCGCCTATCACCTTTTCGGATGTCCATGCTGACGGCTGATAGCTGACTGCTGACAGCTGTCGGGTTAGGGCATCTTCCGGAACAGGACGAGTCGCTCACCCACACGCAGATCGATGTCGGACGAGATCAGCAGCCCCGTGGCCGCCTGGGCAGAGGTTCGGATCACCACCAGTTGCCCCTGCTTAGTCGGCGCCAGGGGAATCGTCTGACCGCTGGCTGGATGGATGCCCACCCCAGACATCCGATAGATGCTGAACTCATCGCCGGGGACAATCCCGTGCTCCTGCCCGACATCCATATAGATGATGTCCCCCTGCCCCATTGCATCGGCGTCGTCCTTGGAGCCCACGATGTATCCCCCCAGGCGAATATCGGTTGCCTGGCTCACGCTTCTCTGGGGGGGCATCAACTCCTTCGCCTCCACCAGCAGGTCTCCGGTGGCCAGGTCTTCACAGTTGTACTTGACCTTCGCCCGGGGCGCCGCTCCCGTGGTACTGACGATCTCTAGCGTGCCCAAGGTCCTCACCTTGACCCCCACCCGAGCGCCCGTCGCGGGGTGTGCAACCGCTGTGGTTGGGCGGACCACGTGGAACCGATCTCCCCGCTGGACCTTTCGGCCACCGAGATCCACAAAGACGTCATCGTAGTACCAGTGCCGAATGTTCTGTGCATCGAGCGGCCGAACGATCCGGCCCGCGCGAACGATCTCTTTGGGCTGCGCCACGAAGCCGCTGCACTCCAGGGCCGCCTGGGGAATTGCGAGAACTGGGCGGGCCGCCGGGAGCTTGATACCGTCTTCCGGCCTCGTGACCGCCGCTACATCAGGTGGAGGAGCAACCTCAGCCGGGGGGGCCGCCTCCACCGGAGGTGCGATGGGCGGAGGAACCCGCTCCTCGCCGACGGGAGGCACCGGGGGGGCCTCCGCCAGCGGCCGAGGGGGCGGGGCGAATCCCGGGATGGTCAGGGGATCACCGGGGAAGATCCGGTTGGGGTCGGTGACAAAGGGGTTCTCTTTCCAGATCTGCGGCCACAGACGAGGGTTGTCGAGATAGCGGCCGGCAATCGCCCACAGGGTATCACCCTGCCGGACATGGTGGACCCCTTCCGGAAGCGTCTCCGGCCTCTTCGTCTGCTCCCCACCAGGGGCAGCCTCTTGGGCCGCGACCTGCCCCATCAGCAGCCAGGTCATGACCAAGAAGCTCAGCACTCCGCGTATCCGCTCTCTCTTCATCATCCTCTGCTCCCCCTGTGTTTTGGCCCTTCCGCCTTTCTTTCTTTCCCACGCGCTTCCGATCCGAGAGGCCCGATCTCGCGCGCCGTTCGAGATGGTTGCGGGCTAGTGCAAGCTTTGTGCCTGTTTCTTGACCCTTACCGCCTGCCGGCGGGTCCGCATACGCCACTCGTAGACCAGCGCCGAGGCGACAAAGATGGAGGAATAGCTCCCCACGATGATCCCGATCGTCAGGGCCAGGGAAAAATCACGGAGGACGTCGCCTCCGAACAGGAGCAGCGCGAGGACCGCAAGCATGACCGTCACCGAGGTCATGATGCTCCGACTCAGGACCTCATTGATGCTCACGTTGATGATCTCGGCGAGCGTGCCACGCCGTCGGGCCCGGAGGTTCTCCCGGATCCGGTCGAAGACCACCACCGTATCGGTGAGCGAATACCCGGCCAGCGTCAGGAGGGCCGTGACGATCAGCAGGGTGATCTCCTTGTCCAGGAGGAAAAAGATGCCGAGGACTACCAGGACATCGTGAAACGTCGCCACGGTCGCGGCGACCCCGAACCGGAATTCGAATCGCCACGCGATATAGGTCACAATGCCCACAAGGGAAATCAGGACCGCCCACACGGCCGCCTGCTGCAGCTCCTGGCCGACGACCGGTCCCACCTCGTTGGAGCTCTCCACGACGAACGGGTCCCGGGGAAAGGCCTCCCGCAACACCGCCTCGATCCTGGCCGCGGTGCCGGACGCCGACTCCCCTGAGGATTTCACCCGGATGAAGAGCCGCTTTCCGCCGATGAACTGCTGGAGCTCACTCTCGGCGACGCCACCGGCGGCGAGGACCCTCCGGACCTCGCCGAGCTCCACCGGGTCATCAAAGCGCACCTGGATGGAGGTGCCGCCCGCAAAGTCGATCCCCAGGTCGGCCCGTCCCCGGGCGATCTGGACGCACGCGACGACCCCCAGGAGGACCAGCACGAGCGAGAGGGCGAAGGCACCCCGCCGCATGCTCAGAAAATCGATGTTCGTTTTGCCGACAAATTCCATAGCTCGTCGCCCGCGTCTCCGCGGCGGGCCCTCAGATACTGAGCTGCTTCATTCCCCGAAGGGTCAGCCAGTCGAAGACCACCCTGGTCCCCACGGTCGCCGTAAACAGATTGATGGACACGCCGAGGGCTAACGTCACGGCAAAGCCTCGCACCGGCCCACTCCCAAAGAGAAAGAGGGCTAACGCGGTGATCAAGGTGGTAACGTGCGAATCCAGGATGGCCACCCAGGCCTTGCTGAATCCGCCGTCGATGGCGGAGCGCACCGTCTTCCCGAGTCGCAGCTCTTCACGGATGCGCTCGAAGATCAGGACATTACTATCCACCGCCATGCCAATGGTGAGGGCGATGCCCGCAATCCCCGGCAGGGTGAGCGTCGCCTGGATCCCCGCCAGGACCGCGAGCATCATGAGGAGGTTGAGGAGCAGGGCCAGGTCGGCGAGGATCCCGGACCACCGGTAGTAGAAGCCCATGAAGAGGATCACCACGATCCCGGCCACGATGCTGGCCTGCACCCCGGCCCGGATGGAGTCCTGCCCCAGGGAGGGCCCGACGGTCAGATTGGAGATCACTGCAACCGGGGCCGGCAGCGCACCCGCCCTGAGGACGATCGCCAGGTCCCGGGCCTCCTGCGGGGTGAACCGGCCTTCGATCTGCGCCTGGCCCCCTGGGATCCGCGTCCTAATGACGGGGGCGGAATGGATGTTGCCATCGAGGATAATGGCCAGCCGCCGTCCCACGTTCTTTGTGGTGATCTCGTCAAAGATCCGCGTGCCCGCCCGGTCGAAGGCCAGCGAGACATACGGTTCATTGTTCTCGGAGCTGATCCGCACCTCGGCCGAGGTGATGACGTCCCCGGTGAGCAAGGTCTTCTTCTCCAGCAGGAAGGGGATCCGGCGGACGACGCGTCCCTGCGGATCCAACACCCTCTCGTAGAGGATCTCAGAGCCCTCCGGCACCTTGCCCTGGAGGGCCTCCTCCAGGCTGTGCTGCTCGTCGACCAACTTGAACTCGAGCAAGGCGGTTTTGCCGATGAGCGCGATGGCCCGTTCCGGATCCTTGATCCCCGCAAGCTGGACGATGATTCGACGATCCCCCTCCCGCTGAATCAAGGGCTCCCGGACGCCGAACTCGTCCACCCGGTTCCGGATCTTCTGGACGTTCTGATCCACCGCCCGCTCCTGAATCGCCGCCACCTCGCGCCCGCTCAGCGTCAGCAAGAGCCGGGTCGCCCCTTCCCGGAACCGTGTCATCTCGGGGTACTCCCCCAGGATCCGCTCCAGCTGCCCCAGGGCCTTTTCCTCCCCCACCTCGACAAAGATCTGGTTGGTCCCCCGTCGTTCCAGCACCGCGACCCGGATTCCCTCCCGCTCCACGGCTCGGCGGATCTCCGCCACGCGCCGCTCCACGGCGTTCTCGACTGCCTTGTTCGCGTCCACCTCCAAGACGAGGTGCATGCCCCCCTGGAGATCGAGGCCGAGGTTGATCGGCTCGGGGGCCGGGGCAAGGATCAGAGGCCGCATGTATCGCCACCACCCTGGAAGCGGAGAAAGCCCCGGGATCGAGGGCAGGATGTAGAGAAAGGAAAGGAGGGCAGCCGCGCCAACCAGGCCTGCCCTCCATGCAAGATACCGCTTCACGAGCACTGTCCTTCGCGGGGAACCGGTGCAATCACACCAGCAGTCCGGATGCTCGAAGGCCTAGTGTCGATTCAACTTTTTCCACCCGGCACAGACATGCGATGCCAAGACCAGGCTTCGTTGCCGGAGTTCGGGGCAACGAGGTGGAACGGCACTAGGACACCGCCGGGACCTTCTCGCGGGAGCTTTGGGACCGTCGCCCCGCCTGTTCCACCTTGTGAGGTAACGGCTCGCGCCCGGGCATGATCCCTCGCTTCACCTCCACGATCGACGGGTGAGGACACTGAAAACGGTCGGCAATGTGCCGGACCGCTTGCTCCGGCTTGATCGTCTCCCCACAGGTAAAGATATCCACGGCTGCGTATCGGTACTCGGGCCAGGTGTGGATCGAGAGGTGGGATTCGGCGATGACCACGACTCCACTCACCCCGAAGGGCTTGAACTCGTGGAAGGCCACGTCCACAACGGTGGCCTTGCAGGCCTTGGCCGCCGCGACCAAGATCTCCCGGACGGCGTCAACCTTCTTGAGTAACTCCGGGTCGCACCCGTACAGCTCCACTAAAAGGTGTCTGCCCAGTGCCCTCAATGAACTCCCTCCTTTCACGCGTGCTGCGCGATCTCACCTCCCACCAAAGCGCGAACATCCCCCGTGGACTACACAAACATTCCTTCGCTTATACAACGGTCTGGAGAAATTGCAAGAAAAAAATGCGTTCCGGGGTTTCCGTGAACCACGGACCCCGCCCGGGTCCCCAAACGACGAAGGGGCGTCGCTCCCCTCAGGCCTGTGGATGGGCCATTGACGGCCCCTTGGAAGCCTCTCGTGCGCGGCACAGTTATTGCAACCTTCTTCCATGCGCGTGAGGAACTTGAGCGAGAGTGTCCGAAAGGTGGACACAGCCCCGCGCGACGGCGCGGGAAGGATAATCAAGAGTTTACCCGAGAGGCAACGCATGCGCCGAACCGAACGGAGCCCCGAGGCAGGCTTTACCCTCATCGAGCTTGTCGTCGTCACGCTCCTGATAGGGATCTTGGCCCTCTTGGCCATCCCCCGCTTTCCCCAGTACCCCAAGGCAGGGGTGGTCTCGCGGCGACTCCTCTCGGATATTCGCTACGCCAAAGAGCTGTCCACACGGTTGCAGACGATGTCCGGGATCTACTTCATCAGCAGCACCCAATACCGCGTCTTTACGAATAACGATACGAACAACGCCGCCAAGGACCCGCAGACGGGGACGACCTATGAAGTGACCATGTCGGGAAAGCTCTCGGGGGTGACGCTCAGTCAAACGTTTACCAACAGCATCCTGAAATTCGATTCCCTCGGCACCCCCTTGGAAGGCTCCGGCTCCGGGACCTCCCTCGGCGCGGCCAAGAGCGTCACCGTCGCGGGCCCCGGCGGGCCGCGGACCGTGACCATCGAACCGAACACCGGGAAGGTGACCGGATCATGACGATCCCAAGACTCTATCGCGATCAGCGAGGCGTCACCCTGATCGATCTCATCATCACCATCATCATCCTGGCGATCGCCGTGCCGCCCATGGTGGGGGTCTTCATCACGAGTACGCGGAACAGCACATTCGGGGTCACCATAGCCCGCGCGAACCACCTGGCCTCGAACCTGTTCGAAGAGATCCGGTCCAAGCGCTGGGATGAAAATACGGGGGCCGCGAGCGCGACCCTTGGACCCGACAGCGGAGAGACCCGTGCCACTTACGATGATGTGGATGACTTCAACGGGCTCGACGAGACCCCCCCGAAGGACTCCCTGGGAGTGACCATGAGCGGTTCCACCGGATTTCGGCAGGAGGTGTGCGTCCGCTATGTGGCCAGCAACGACCTGAACAACAACACCTGCCCCGAGGCAGCCGCGACGTCAAACTATAAGAGGATCAGGGTGAGGGTCACCGATCCCGAAGGGAGAGTCACTGAGCTGGTGACGCTGATCTCGAGCTTTTAATGCAGTACCAACTTGTTAAGGTATCAGGGGGAAGGATGCGGAGGGAGCGCACGCCATTCAGGAAGGGGATCGAGGGGTTCTCCCTCATCGAGATCGTGGTGGTGTGTGTGCTGATTGGCATCATTGCGGCAGTCATCATCCCACCGCTCCATCAGGGGGTGCAGAGCTTCGCGGTTACCGAGGCGCGGGGCGATCTCACCTCCCAGGCGCGACAGGCCGCGACCCGCATGATCCGGGAGCTGCGCAACATCCAGAAGAAGGCCGACAACACCCCCAACATCACGACGGGCGCCAACGCCACCAGCATCACCTTCGTCGATGTGCTGGACAACACCATCACCTTTTCCCTTTCGGGGAGCACGCTACAGCGGAACTCGAACGCTCTTGTTGACCAGGTCTCGAGTCTCCAGTTTCGATACTTCAACGGGAGCAATACCGAGCTGCCTGTGCCCCTGAGCGCCCCCGACCTCACCCCCGCCAGCGTCGACGACGTCGACGACGTCAGGAGGATCATGGTGACCCTGACCCTGATGGAGGGCAGCCTGGCGGTCTCGGTGGCCGAGCAGACGTTTCTCCGAGAGATGACGGGGTTGTGAGATGACTATGAAGCATGTGAGGAATGAAAAGGGAGTGACTGTCATCGCCGCAGTCGCCACCTTGATGGTTCTCTCCCTCATGGGGACGGTCGTGGTCTCGCTCGTGGGGATCGAAAACTATTCCGCCCTCCACCAGGCCCAAACCCTGGAGGCCCACTGGATTGCCGAGGCCGGCATCCAACGGGCGCTGACATACATGTCCCGAGAGGACGGGAGCTGCACGGCGATCACGGGGGCGGCGCAGTTCACCAACGTCGCGTTGGGCCGGGGGACATTCACCGTGACGGCGACCCGCTACCTTCCCTCGCCCACCACGCTCTCGGCGAATATTACGAATACCGACACCACGATCACGGTCGGGAGCACCACGGGCTATGCGCCCCGCGGCCGCATCGCCATCGACTCAGAGCTGATCGCCTACACCGGGACCACCGCCACCACCTTCACCGGGGCGAAGCGCGGCATGGATGGGACCACGGCGGCCGCGCACACCTCGGGCGCCGCGGTGTCCCAGCTCCAGTGTACCATCAGCTCCACCGGCACCGTCTCCGCAGGGTTCGGGGACGCCAAGCGGGTCGTGGAAGCGGTCGTGCAGTAACTCCCCGTCACCCAGGGCGCACCACATCAACTGGTGCGAGGTGTACTAGGGGGTGAGACTGGAGACTAGAGACCGGAGCCCTCAGTCCGCAGCCCTCAGCCCTCAGTCCTCATCGCTCGCAATCCCCCCCAGAACCCCCTGACCTATTTCCGGTCATAGAGAAGCTAAGTCAGCGTAAGCGCTGGGCTCGATCCGTAAACAAGTGATGGCCCTATGTTGCGGAAAACAGGGGCCCAGGGGCTAGCTCCCCCGGTTCGGGAACCAGCGAGGGGCGTTGGCACGAGGAATGCTACTCCTGGGTCAATGCCATGCATAGCATGATCGCACAGGCGAGTGTGACAGCCGCATCCTGGCGCCGGCTCACCCGGTGGGCGGCCGCCGCCTGCCTGGCACTCCTCGCTCTCGGCTGGTCCTTCCCGGCGCACGCCGCGTGCCCGGGAGCGTCCTTCCCCTGCGACTGGGATCTCAAGCGGAAGCTCACCTTCAACAACAGCGGACAGGCGGAAAACCTCGTGAATGTCCCGGTCCTGGTGGTGCTCAACAGCAGCCGGATCGATTACAGCCAGACCCAGAACGCGGGCCAGGACCTCCGCTTCACCGACTCGGACGGCACCACCCTCCTCGCCCACGAGATCGAGAAATGGGACGAGGCCGGCACCTCGTATGTCTGGGTCAAGGTGCCGCAGATCGACGCGTCCTCCAGCACCGACCATATCTGGATGTACTACGGCAACCCGCTCGCCCCCGACGGCCAGAACCCCACCGCCGTGTGGAGCAACGGCTTCGTGGGGGTCTGGCACCTGAAAGAAGATCCGTCGGGGACCGCGCCGCAGATGAAAGACAGCACATCTAGTGCGAAGCATGGAACATCCGGGGGGGCGATGACCTCTGCCGACCAGGTCCCGGGCAAGATAGCCGGGAGCTTGGATCTTGATGGGACCGATGATTATGTGAGTGGGCTGGTTGGCCCCACGAGTCAGCACACAATTTCTGTATGGTTTTATAGTCATGGAACGCAAAACACTGACACTGTTAATCCTTATGATTCCGCTGGATCTTTTTTGTCATGGGAGGAAACAGGCGGCACTCATTCTTATGACTTTCGATTCTATTTGCCGAATTCCGACAAGGTTACAGCTAGATGGGATACCGCTACAGAGAATAATACTATAGTAGCAACACTGTCCACTATTTCACATAACCAGTGGGTACATGCTGTGGCAGTTCAGGAAGCTAGTACCTTCAGGATATATCTAAATGGCGTTGAGAATGTTAATAGCGCTATCAGCGCCCATTTATCTGGGACAATAGCCGGAGTCATGGGTAGAACGTTTGTGGGAACTAGCGCATCATATAATCAATATTACGACGGCCTCCTCGATGAGCTGCGGGTTTCCAATGTGGCCCGCTCGGCCAACTGGATCAAGGCGCAGTACCTCTCCATGACGGATGCCTTCATCACCTATGGCAGTCAAGAGGCGGTGAGCTGCGCCCCCCCCACCTTTACCCCCTGCAACTGGTCGCGCCGGCGGAAGCTCACCTTTAACAATGCGGCCCAGGCGGAGAACCTGGTGAACTTCCCGGTCCTCGTGGTCCTCAACAGCAGCCGGATCGACTACGGCCAGACCCAGAATTCCGGCCAGGACCTCCGCTTCACCGACAGCGACGGCGTCACCCTGCTCGCCCATGAGATCGAGAAGTGGGACGAGGCCGGCACCTCGTATGTCTGGGTCAAGGTGCCGCAGATCGACGCCTCCTCGACCACGGATTACATCTGGATGTACTACGGCAACGCGACCGCGGCGGATGGGCAGGATCCCGGAACGGTGTGGAACAATGGCTATGTGGGCGTGTGGCATCTGGGCGAGGCCAGCAACACGACCCGCCAGGATTCCACCTGTAACAACAATGACGTCACCGACCCCACCAATGTGGCGGCGGCGACCGGGAAAGTCGGGGGGGCGGCGGATTTCGTGCCCACGGACTATCTCACCATCAGCGATGCCGCGCAGACCGGGCTCGATCTGGGCACGCAGTTGACCCTGGAGGCGTGGGCCAAGGGCGACGAGGTGACTACGAATAAAACCTTTCTGAGCAAAGAGGGGGCAGTCCCCAACAATTCGTACAAGTTACGCTTCAGCAGCGATAGGTTCACCATGGTGACGTCGCTCGACGGGACCACTGACAATATTAAGAACCAAACGGGCACATCCGTCGCCGGGACCTGGTACTACGTCGTCGGGACCTATAACAGCCCAACCATGTACCTGTACCTGAACGGAGCGCTGAATTCGTCTTTAGCCACAGCCGGCGGCTCGGTCTTTAACGGCACGGCCCCGTTTAACATCGGGTCCAAGAACAACGGCACCCAGCCATTCGACGGCATCATCGACGAGGCGCGCGTCTCCAGCGTCGCCCGCTCCGCCGCCTGGATCAGCGCCCAGCACAAGTCCATGACCGACGTCTTCATCACATTCGGCACCGAGGAGTCGCAGACCCTCACCGCGGTGAGCTATTTCACTCCGGATGCGGCCGCGGCCGGCATGCACGTGCCGGTGACGTTTGTAGGGAGCTTCTGCGGGGCCTCGCCGGCCGTGACCACGAGCAGCACCGATATCGTCGTCGGGCCCCCTATCGTCACC
>Ga0209322_10000572_pt1 | contig 21577 bp, 24 predicted proteins | sample Rifsed19ft1_FD_184013 | JGI IMG/M metagenome (GOLD analysis project Ga0209322, IMG submission 184013) | Soil microbial communities from Rifle, Colorado, USA - sediment 19ft 1 (version 2) | ecosystem: Environmental > Terrestrial > Deep subsurface > Rock core/Sediment | place: Rifle, Colorado... | reverse complement strand
ATAAAGGTACGTCGTAATCGGGAATATGGAGCCTATTATGGTTGTCGGGAATATCAAGATCAGGAACGTGAAGAAGAGCTTGAGGAGGTTCGTAACAATCGCCGACTCGATGCCGTGGAACACCATGGCGAATATGAGGTCAATGACCTGGAAGAGGTAGCCGACGAAGAAGCAGTAGGCTCCGAGCACGACCAGCAATATTCCAAGCGCCCTGTGCTTGTTCTCTATCCTCCTTATCCACTTGCCGCCGAGATAGCCGCCAAGAGCTATGCCCGAGAGGAAGACCGTTAGAGTGGTCGACACCGAGAGGGCCGTGGAGCCGAATATCGCCATGATGTTCCGGGTCCATATTACCTGGTAGACGAGGGAGAGGAAGTTTACGGCAAAAACCGTAACAAGCACAACTGCGGAGCCTTTTCTGTTCATGGTCTTTTAGATGCCAACTCCCTTCTAACATATGGGAAAGCAGAACCTTATCAGGCTGGATTATATTGAATATTCGCGTACATATCAAGGCTTTTTAAGGCAGGTTTGGCTTTGGGAAGGGGGGGATGGCGCAAGGGGTCTACTTCGGGACAAGGGCGTCCCAGAGCCCTTCGGGCCTCTCTGAAAAGACCCGTTCAGCGTCGGCTTCAGTGAGGTGCCACCCGCCCCTGGATATCTCCCTTTCGAGTTGGCCTGGCCTCCAGCCGGCGTACCCGATGTAGACCCTGAACTCCGGGGGGGTAGACTGCGACTTTACGAGGTTATCGAGCACACCGGAACTCTGGGCCATGCAGACCTCTTCGAGGACCGGGGTGCAGCCCTCTATGGGCCCCTTTGAGCGGATGAGCACCCAGTGGGTATTCTTCTCGACAGGCCCGCCGGAGAAGACGGGTCCGTGTCCCTTGCCTTCCGGGGCAGCGCCGTCTTTCTTCGCGTTCCTCTGGGCAGGGCGGTTTATGACAAGGCCCATTGTGCCGTCTTTTTCATAATGCACGAGCAATATGACGGTAGAGCCGAAGGTATCGTCGTTTATATGCCTCTTGGCCACGATGAGCTTGCCCTTTGATATCCCGAAGTCGCCCTGGGAGGGGGGCCCGGAATGCGGCTGGGCCGGCCCGAACGGGGGCAGGCTGGCGTACGCCATTGAGGCCGCCGTGAAGATAACGGCGGCAGTGGCTGCTGACCTCAGTATGGCTCCGGCCTTTGAAAACACGCCTGTTCGAGTCCTTTCTCCCTGGATGCAGGGCGGTTCCCTCAAAGATTTTAATACAATCGCGCCCCATTTACATTACAAAATTTGATCTCGCGGCCCTTCCAGAATAGGAGAAAATCCGGTTTACAACGAAAGAGGGCGGCAAGGCCACAGGCCTGCAAGTGTTCGAGGCCTCAGGCCCTGGTATCATCCGCGGCCAACTCCTGAGACTTTTCAGTCTTCCACTATGACTACGCCCTTCATCTTGAAGGCCGTGTGCGGGTCGCAGAAGTAATGGAACTCCCCGGCCTTGTCGAACGTGACCGAGAAGGTATCGCCCTTGTTGAGCCTCTTGGAATCCCATGCGCCGTCAGCGACATCATCCTTTCCGCTTGTCACCGAGTGCTGGTTGAAGACGGTATTGGTCCACCTGACCGTATCCCCGGTCTTGATGATCACCGTGCTGGGCATGAAGCTGTAGTCGATTATCTCGACCTCGACAGTCCCGGCTGTTGAGACTGCCGCCACCGAGAGCAGCAACAGGGCCGCTATTGCTATCCGTTTCATATCCTGCCTCCATCCGGCAAGGCTTTCAGGGTGCTTGCCTTGCGTTATCATTATTATACCGCAAAGACCCGCTCTTCTCCCGCGCCTCTGCGCAGCGCCTCTTTTCGACTCCGCGAAAAAATTGCTGTAAAAGAGCCGCGTTGGGTGATATTTTCTTACTTTTAAAAAAGCGGCTGGAGACGGATGCCACATTTTGACCTGCGCCATTTCCTTGAGGCCATAGGCGAGAGGATGGGAGAGGAGGCCTTCATACTCCAGGTCGGGGCAATGGACGGCAAGACCTTCGACCCTGTGCACGAGTTCATCGAGCGATTCCGCTGGAGGGGATTGCTTGTGGAGCCCATAAGGGAGCACTTCGAGAAGCTCGTCGCGGCCTACAGCCACAACCCGGGGCTCTCCTTCGCCAATATCGCCATAGCGGGACACTCTGGCAGGGCACGGATGCACCGCGTCCCGTCGGAGCGTGTAGCCGAGGGCAGCGTGCCAAGGTGGGGCCTTGGCGCGGCGTCGTTCTATACGGACAGGAACGCGCTGGGCTTCGACGAGGTGAGGGAGTTCGTCGTCTCCGAAGAGGTGCCGTGCATGACCCTGCCCGAGCTCCTCGCCATCTACAACGTGGAGAGGATAGACGTATTCCAGATAGACGCCGAGGGCTTCGACTACCACGTCTTGAAGCAGCTCGACTTCGACAGGTACAGGCCAAAGGTCATCAACATGGAGATAGTGAACATACCCAAGGCCGAGCGGACGGCGGCAAAGCGCATGCTGGACGCCGCAGGCTATCTGTATGTAAAGGGCGGGTATGACCTGCTCGCCGTGTCACGGGAGTTTATTTGACCGTTGCGGGTTCAGGTTGAAAACCTGAACCCGCATGGAGGAACTTAGGATAGATGGCGAAGAAGTTGGAGCTTTTAAAACCCATAAAGGGCTTCCTGGCGATACCGGACAAGGAGGGCTCGTCCTATGAGGACGCCAGGGCCGTTGTGGTGCCATTCGGCCTCGAGGCCTCGGTAAGCTACGGGCACGGCACATCGAGGGGGCCGGAGGCGATGATAAAGGCCTCATACCAGGTCGAGCTATTTGACGAAGACCTGTGGAGAGAGCCTGTCTGGGAGATCGGCATCGCTACGCTCAAAAAGTTCCCGGTTAAAAAGAAGATAGAGGCGGCATTGAAGGACCTTGAGGCCGTCACAGAACGCATACTCGGCGACCGCAAGTTCCCGCTCATCTTCGGAGGAGAGCATTCAATAACGGCAGGGTCCATACGACCGTTCGCGAGAAGATACCCAGACCTCGTGATACTCCATTTCGACGCGCACGCTGATCTGCGCGACGGGTACGAGGGCGAGCGCTACTCGCACGCCGCAGCCATGCGCCGGTGCCTCGACGACGAAAACATCTCCCTTGTCTCGTGCGGCATAAGGAACATATCCGCCGGCGAGATCCCGTTCCTCGAAGCCAACCGGCGCCGCATAAGGATATTCTGGGCAAAGGACAAGGACAGATGGAAGATGGACGAGATACTCTCCGGGCTCAGGGGGAGGCCGGTCTATCTTTCCTTCGACCTGGACTGCTTTGACGCGAGCCTCATGCCCGCGACCGGCACGCCCGAGCCCGGCGGGCTCATGTGGGACGAGGCGATAAGGATAATAAAGGCGGCCTCGAAGGTCTGCCGCATAGTCGGCGCCGACGTGAACGAGCTCTCGCCTGTAAAGGGCATGCACTACTGCGACTTCCTGGCCGCGAAGCTCGCCTACAAGATACTCGCCTATGCCTTCAACGGAAAAAAGGAATAGTCGAAAGACTCCCTCCTTAATCCTATTTCCGCGGGTTCAGGGTTGCACCCTGAACCCGAAATTCCGTAGACGGTTGAACGAATCTTCGGGTTCAGGTTAAAAACCTGAACCCGCCTGGGGCCTCGTTTATGTTGGGTTACGCTCCGCTAACCCAACATACAAGGCTAACCCAACCAGCAGGACTTCAGGAAGAGCTGAACACCTCTACCCTGTTCCTGCCGTGCTGTTTCGCGGTGTACAGGGCCCTGTCAGCCTCTTTTACGATCTCGTCCTCGTGCTGCATCGTCTCGCGCCAGACCGAGACGCCGAGGCTTACCGTCGCCTCTGTCTGGGCCTCGATTGCCTTCCTTATCCTCTCGGCCGCTATGACCGCGTCCGCAAGCCCGGTCTGGTGGAGGAGCATCAGAAACTCCTCTCCGCCGTAGCGTATCGCGAGGTCCGCCTCCCGGAGCTCCTTTGTAATGACCACCGAGATGTTCTTGAGGAACCTGTCGCCTGCCTCGTGCCCGTGCGTGTCGTTATAGCGCTTGAAGCAGTCAACGTCCGCCATGATGGCGCAGAAGGGCGTTTTGTACCTCTTCGCGACATCGAAGCTCTTCTTCAGGTCGATCTCCATGAAGCGCCTGTTGGCAAGGCCGGTGAGCGGGTCGCGGAGAGACATTGTCCTGGTCTCTTCGTAAATGAGCGCGTTCTTCACGGCTATCTTCCTTACGCCGAAGATGCACGCGCTCACGACGGCCCACAGGATGGAATGTATCCAGAAGATGAACCACATGGTGTCTCGCTGGGCCTTATAGTACGGCTCCATGGGCACCGCGATGCTCACGCCGCCGCGCACGTCTCCTTCCTTATAGCCCTGGTGGGCATGGCAGCGAAGGCAGCTCTTTTCCACGAAGAGCGGCCTCATCACCCGCAGGTACGGCTCTCCGTCTACGCGGGTCAATTCTTGCGCCTCTGCCTGGCCTTTTTCAAACGCGACCAGGGCGGCCCGCTCCCATCTGTCAGGCTCGTTCTTCGGGTTGTAGAGCTTGAGGCTCGTGAGCCTGTTCAAGACCGGCAGCTCGGTCTTGTTCTTGATGCTCTCGAAGACGACCCTGGTCCTTATTATCGGGTTTACGAGGGTAAGCTCCTGGCCGTCGGTGGTGGTCACGATTGTATTTGGGAGGCTGTGGCCGGTAACGGGTTCAGGGCAGAAGACGTCCTCATCGGCCTTTACGTAGATCTCCCCGAAGCCCGACATCACCTTCTTGTAGTATTCCGAATGGGTCCTCGCCTCGATGACCGCGCCGTCGATGGCCGCATAGTAGTGGTGATAGTACATGGCGAGGAAAGAGGTGGCGATGGCCAGGGTCCAGGAGAGGAAGATGAAGAGGCCGGCCTTATTTATTGCCCTTACAAGCGCCGATTCCATAAGTGAATTCTACTACATTGCGGAAAAAGTCGCCAGTCTTAGGGGGGCGGGGGCCTCAAAAAACGAAGGGTGCGCGCAAGCGCACCCTTCGTTTCACGGCGATATCATGTTCTACTATTTCGAGAAGACAGAGTCCTCGATGATGACGGCGTAGAAGTAGCCGTACCCGAAGTCCTTGTCTGTCTCGAGTATGCCCTGCGCGACTATCTTATCGCCCAGCACCGCGGTGTCGTTGGAAGAGGTGAATATGAGCTTGTCCGTGCCCTCGATGCCGGTGCCGTCCTCTACGTGCACCCAGTTCCTGCCCATTATGCCCTCGGATACCTTGACGACCTTTCCGCTGACCTGCACGAGATGGCCCTTCAAGGCCTCGCCCTTGTCGAATATCTGCTCTATGGTGTATCTCTCGGCTATCTTGGGCCTCTTGGCCATCTTGGTCTGCTTGGCCTGCGCCTGTTTGGCGGGGGCTGGCTTTACGGCCTTCTGCCCGGCGCCCGGCCTGATCTCGCTTACAAAGAGTATCTTGTCAAAGGTGCGGTTCAGGGCCTGGCTCTTGAAGTTCGGCATCCATACCTGCTCGGAGAAGTTCACCGTGGCGCCTTTTTTCACCTGCGTCGGGGGGCCAGCTACCCAGAAGGACGTCCCGCCCTCCTTGACCTTTATGTATGTATAGCCCCCGCCTGAAGCGGTCTCAAGGACGGTGCCGCTGTGGTCAACGGCAAGGGCGTATGAGGCCGTAACGAGCAAAAAGGCCAGTATGGTTGAAAAAAATATGCTGCTGCGCATGAGTCTTCTCCTGTGGGTCGTGCCCGGATTTGGAATAAAAGCCTTCGACCATTATAGGTTAACTGCCACCTGGAAATCCAGAAATATAGTTCTGAGCGGCAGAAGGAGGCTGGCGCCCCTTTGAGACGCTGAAAGCGATATAATGTATGTAGGTGCTTTAAGTTGCCGGAAGGAGGCGAATCGTATGCCGCTCGTAACCAAGATATTCGATCTGAAGGACAAGGAGTTCAGGCACGCCGACGAGGTCTATCTCGCGGTCGTGGCTGTCCTCGTGCTGACAATGATCCTGGGCTTTGTGGTGATCCCGTGGTGAAGCCCAACGGCAGTCTCTGTCTCCTCGCCGATTGGGGGAGAGGATGAAGGCGAGGAGGGAGATTATCTTGTCATGAGTCCCTCTTTTTAAAGTGGGAAAGGGGAGATGTTTTTGCCAATCACCCCTCAGTCCCCCTTTGAAAAGGGGGACTTTTTTTGGGGGCAGAGGCTTGGCCCGTGAGCCCCCCCTCTCTGATAAAAAGTGATATAATCTAAATAGTTATTGGAAGAGGGGGCGAATGTTATGCCGTTCGCAACAAAGATTTTCGATTGGCACGATCCGGAGTTCAGGCACGCCGACGAAGTCTATCTCGTGGTCGTTGCCATCCTCGTGCTGCTCATGATTGTGGGCTATTTCCTGCTTCCGGCTTTCTGAGGAAGGGGGCTTAGCCTTGCAAGGGTTGCGCTGTGCCGTACCAATAGGTTGGGTTAGCTAAGCGTAACTCAAAGGAAGGGATTTTTTTGTCGAGATCGAGTCGCAACCCGACACCAACAAGCTAAAGATAGCCGCCAATTCTGTCGCAAAATCAATACATTACTGTCTATCGTGGTGGGCTGAACCCACCCGTACGAAACTGCTGTCGGGGCCGGGAAGAAGGCCTTGCGTCTCCCCTGATCACGTTCGAACTCACATTGTGCTTGACAGCGTTTATGAAAATGGATATCATTTTCAAAAATAGCGGGGTTCAGCCATGTACATATGCCTTTGCAGAGGGATAACTGAGTCGATGGTCAGAGGGCTTGAGCAACAGAGCCTGGGGCCGGATGAAATTGCGTCGCGGTTAGGGGTTGACGGAGAAGACTGCTGCGGCAAATGCTTTCGCAAGATAACGTCTCTCGTAGCGCGGGATTCAGGCGCGGCGGCCCGGTGCGGATAGGCTGTTCGCGAAGATAAAAAAATCGTTTTGACACGGAGGTACGCAGTGAAGGCAAAAGAAGGCATTTTGGAAATGTTGAACGGCATCCTGACAAGCGAGCTTACAAAGATCAACCAGTATTTCATCCATGCCGAGATGTGCCGCAACTGGGGGTATGAGCGGCTGTACAAAAAAACCAGGGCTGAATCGATAAGGGAGATGAAGCATTCCGAAAAGCTCGTCGAACATATCCTGTACCTTGAGGGGCTGCCGAATGTGCAGAAGCTCGGCGACGTTTGCGTTGGCGAGACGGTGCCCGAGCAGTTCAAGCTTGACCTGAGCAAGGAACGGGATGCGGCAGCGGTCCTAAATGGTGCCATCGCCAGGTGCGTGTCCGTGGGTGACAACAACACCAGGCATAAGCTCGAGGAACTGCTGGAAGAAGCCGAGGAACAGATAGACTGGCTGGAGACCCAGATCGAGACTATAAGTCAGGTAGGGCTACAGACCTATTTGGCGGAACAGATAAAGGAAAAGGACTCCTGAAAAACCGCATGAAGCCATGCTCCGGGAGCGGGCCGCTTGCCGATGTTTGAACGCGCCCGCGCCGGCGAACACCTGCTTTGTGCCTAACCCGTATAGGCCCGACGCGCGGAAGCCGGGCACCGGTCGTGAAAAAGAAAGGACGGCAGTCTGATGTGTATAGCTCTTGTGGGAGGGATGGACAGGCTCAGGCAGCGCTATATCCTCGAGGCTGAAAAGCACGGGATAACCCTCAAGGTGTTCACGAAATCCGAGACCGGACTGATATCGAAGACAAGGAACGTGGACGCGATGGTCATCTTCACAAACAGGATTTCCCATCAGGCCAGGAGGGAGGTGCTCGTGGCGGCACGGAGCGGGAACATACCCGTTTTCATGTATCACTCTTGCGGCGTGTGCACCCTCAGGAGCAGTCTTCTCTGCGTCCTGAAAGGGACGGGGACTTGCAAGGCGGCATTGCAGGCTGAAAAAAACTGCCGTAATTTGACATGAAGCCAGGCCCGGCGCGGCGTGCTACAGGGTAATTCACCTAAGGCTGGTCAGATATTCCACGATAGCAGTCCTTTCCTCATCTGAAAGCGGATAAGTGGGCATGAACGTGCCTGGCTTTACGGCCTGCGGGTCCTTAAGCCATCTGTTGAGCCACGCCCTGTCCCTTTTACGCCCCTCACGGGTAAGTTCAGGGAAGCGGTCCCTGCCGGACTCAGGGTCGATTATCCTGTGGCATGCCCTGCAGTCATACTCCTTTATAAGCCTTTTACCGGCCTCTTTTTTAGAGACCTTCCCCAGAAAATCCCTGTTTATCTCCTTTTTGAATGTTTTGAAGTACGCGATCAGGTCAAGTATTTCCTGATCTTCCTTCCACGGGACTTTCGGCATGTCCGTATCCTTCAAAAGGGCGGACGGGTCTTTAAGCCAGTTTACAAGCCGCTCATCGGTCCTTCTTACGGTAACCTGCGTGAGGTCCGGCCCTACAGTGCCGCCTACTCTGTCTATCGAGTGGCATACGGGGCAACCCTTGCTTTTGAATATTTCCCTGCCGCTTTCGGCTTCACCCGGGCCATTGCCATAGGCGTTTGCGGAGAGGACGAACACGGCCATGAAAAGCAGTCTGAAGCCCATGAACTGAGCGCCTTTCAGTTCGACGTTATGAAAGCCGGGATTTTCAAGTCCCGGCCCGGTAAGTTTGAGAAGACCGCGGAGGGGATGCCTCCCCATGGTTTTACATGGAGCCGGGCACCGGTTTCAGCAGTATTTTCTTAGCCCCCATGTCTATCTTCTTTCCTGTGCTGAGAGAGTAGACATAAGCCTCAAGGTCGACAGCCTCCTGGCTGTTCAGGTCGAGGGGAGTCCCCTTGAGGAAGGTCATGATGCACATATTGTTCTGTCCGCCGACGGTGCTCGTAACCTTCATGGGGCCTACGGGCTTCGGGAAGCTTGCGGCCGCGCCGACCAGTGTCGGGATGGCCACCTTCATGGCCTGCCCCTTCCATTCCATGTCCGCCGCGCCGCCTGAGCTCCCGCCTTTGGGGTGGCAGGTGGCGCAGCTCGTGCCAGTGGAGTTATTGCCCAGCGTACTATCTTTGAAAAGCATTTCGCCCCTTTGCAGCGACGCCTCAAGGGTGTCGGGCTTCATCTCCATCATCATCTTATTCATCGCCTCGACCTTCTCGGCGGGCATGAGCGGGCTCATCATTCCTCCCATCTTCCCTCCCATCTCCTGGCCTCCCATCTTCTGGCCGCCCATCTCCTGGGCAACCCCGTAGCCGGCAAATGAAAGCGTCATCACTGAAGCGACCACCATGGTACGGATCTTCATAGAATACCTCCTTGGTTGTTTTTACTTCTCTGGTTCTCTGAATATGGATGTGTCCGGATGGGACGAATGCCATACCAAGATTCTTCTCCGGCAGTTCCGGCAAAGAGGTAAGGCGCGCAACCGTACCGTTAGCTTTCGTTATTATTTAAATTTCTTAATGGCAAGTATATCAGAGAATTCTGAAGACAAAGATGTAGGGGGGCTTGCAATGAGCTTAGCTATCAAAAATACCCTTGACTCTATACCATGGCAGAGAGTGTATGCTTTAATCAGGCGGCTGGTATGGACGAGCAATACATGTTCGTTCGTAACAGGGCCGGCATTATTATTGGCTTTACCGGCGTGAAAATTGATAGAATGTGCCATCCCATCCAAAGAGGCATACCATGTCTTTTGAGACCCTGATACCTGTAATAGAGAGATATAAATCGGATAAGGAGTCCGTCTACAACACCTGGTTTGTAGAGGGGCAGGAAAGGTTGTGCGCCTTTCGGGCGATCAAGACAGGCTTAAAGCAGGTGATCGAAGAGATAAAAAGCGGTACCTTCGGGAATGATTTCAAGGGTTCATCTCTCGAGGTCGTATTGAATTCGATAACCGAGCAGAAGCAGGTCTTCAAAGGGGCTTCCCATGCCTTTTTCTGGAAACCGAAGCTGCGGATTCCGGATATATATGAGAACGAAGAAAACAAAAGGGGGTTTGGGCAATTTCTGGAAAGCTGTCTTTACGCAAGTAATGAAGGACAGATCATATCCGAGATAATCAGGCTCTCTGAAAAGAATATAAAGGGGCTCGGTCCGGCTGCCGCCAATATACTCTATTTTCTGCACCCAACCCTCATGCCGCCGTTCAATACAGCTATCGTCGAAGGGTACAATGCCCTTTTCAGGGAAAAGAAGAAGCTCGGCTCATGGCAGAGCTATCTGGAGATGAGAGAGACAATCATAAAGGCAAATAACGAACTGAAGACGCACCTCTCAAAGGACCTCGGGGCGTTAGCCGGACTTCTGTTCGAGATAGGCGTAAACAGGCTCCTTATAGATGGCAACTCGGAAGAGGTGCTTGAAAATGAATCGGCCAAGGCGGCCTCGGTTGTAAAAAAGCGCCATGAAGAGGTATTACTTGATAAAAAAGAAGATGATACGCATACGAAGATACAGTATCTTCTTGTGAAGGCAGGCAAAGCCTTTGGGTATGACGTAGCCGTAGCCTCCAACGACCGTTCCAGGGAGTACAACGGAGAGAAGTTCTCATTCCTGACCCTGCCTGCCTTGCCAAAGATGGAAATATCAGACGATGTAATGGAAGTAGTGAATTTCATAGACGTGCTCTGGTTTAAAAAAGGGACGAACGACATTGAATGCGCCTTTGAGGTCGAAAAGACTACATCCATCTATTCGGGTCTTTTAAGGCTCAAGGACCTGATATATTCATTGTCCGACAATGAATATCATGTGTTCGTGCTTATCCCTGACGAGAGAGAACGTGAAATGCTGGCACAGCTCAAAAGGCCAGCCTTCGGCGACCTCAGAGATAAAAATGTAAGCTATATCCTCTTTGACGACCTCTGCTGCCATGCTGAATCGATATGCAAGCTTGGTGATGATTACAGGATTCTGAAAAAGATCTGCAGGGATTTGGAAGGAGGCAAACGGGGTTATAAGGTTTTCAGTTAAGGCTGGTCTGAGCTGCATAATCCCTTTTTTCCTCTCAATACATACTGCTCATAAAGTTCAAACGCGATGTCGGCCATAAATATGCGGAGTTGTTTTAGAGAGCAGCAATATCTTGATTTAGGAATCCGGAATGGCTCAAAGAAAATTGCCAATACCAGAGAAAACAAGGCAAGCTGATAGGTAAAGTTTAATTGTAGGTTGGGTTAGCGGAGCGTAACCCAACATCAAGAGAAACCGCAGGATGCGGCTCTGCGCGCACCAAAGAATAATCCCCCTCAATCCCCCTTGGAAAAGGGGTTTTTTTTACTCCGCCTGTGACTTATGCACTTTGCTTTTAGTTAATTTTTCTGTAAGTTACGGATAAGATAAAGTGAAATAACTGAAAAATATTATGAAAATCAAAGTATCCCTCGCGTTCAGTAACAGTCTTTTCGCCGACGGCATAGGGCGGTTGCTCGCAGGCGACCCTGACCTGGAGGTCTCTGCCGTGATCGACCCCGGGCACGTCTGTTCGCGCTCAGACCTGGAAAAGTGCCATGACAGCGTAATCCTTACTGATTTCATATCCCTCTACAATAGCCTTTCCGAGGCGGCCGGCGACGGCAAAAAACATCATATCCTGCTTGTAGACACCTGCTGCGGGAGGGAAAACCTCGTCTCCGCCGTGCTGCATAAAAAGATAAGCGGAGTATTGATGAGCAAGTCAAGTCCGGCCCTGCTGAGGAAGGCCATAAAGGCCGTGCACAGGGGAGAGGTCTGGCTTGACAAGAGCACGGTGAAGAGCATACTGCACGGCATAAACGCCATTAACGGCGACAAGAACGCCTCTCTTTCATCGAGGGAGAGGGATATAGTGGTTCTCATCGGCAAGGGCCTTCGCAACAAGGAGATAGCGAACAGGCTCAATATCTCCGAGACGACGGTAAAGACGCACCTCACCCGCATCTTCCAGAAGCTCAACATGAAGGCAAGAAGCGAGCTCATTAGCTATGCCATAAAGACAGACGAGCTGAATCAGATACGTCCTCACCGCGGCTTTTAAGACCCTCACCCGTTTCTCTTCCATACCAATAGCCTTATCCACTCCGGTCAGCGGCATCACACAAGTCCTCAAATTCCTTTCAAAATAACGAAAGTATTAATACCGACGTCCTGGTCTGTTATCCGGCTTTCAAGGCCGGGCATACTGATTCGGCATTAATATCTTTTTCCTGTATTTCATACCTATGCAGGATTGCCGGAGACTTGCGGCGAATGTAACATAAGTCACATAAAATTCAGGACCCGAAAGAAGAGATGGGGCAGATCAGAGAAACAGAACGGAACAGGGTTGCCATAAGGATATGCCCGATATGCGCGAAGGCCTTCTTCGCGCTGGAAAGCGAGGACGCCGTCTGCGGGTTCTGCGGAACGCGGGCGGCAGGGACGTCTTCAGGGCGGCCAGTTTGTCACGATTTGAAAGAAATCCGCTTGGGTAAAAATGTACGGAGGTGAAAGACCATGAAAAGGGCACCCATTACGATTTCAGCTACCACGCCCGGGCGCGCGCAGTACATGCCCGGGTATCATCAGCGGGAGTACGCGGACGGGGGCGATATCCCCAATCACATAGCCGCCACACTGGCGTTCATCAGAGAAGAACTCAAGCCCAATGAAAAGGTCATAGTCCAGGACCACTTGCTCTATATCGTCGAGAAGACGTCCTTCGACAGGTTTGTGGACTGGGTGGCGGCAAGGAGGCCGTCGCGCTCCGCCAGGCGTTCCGGCTTCTTCAAGATCAAGATCCCTTTCCTGTTTTCGGAATCGAGAGCTTCATCCTGATATCAAGCAGGGAAAGGGAGGGGGATATGGTACTCAAGACGCAAGTCAGCCGGCTTATGGGGAGAACGCTTCTTTCGGGCCTCATGGGCACGGCATACGGCCTTCAAGCCCGGCTCTCCGGGGCCGTTCTCATCCTCGTTTTGATAATGGCCCTGTTCGCTCAGCCGGGCTTCGCGGCAAGGCTCGGGATAATGAAAACGATGACGGCCAGCGCGGTCTCAGGAGAGGACTTATCAGATGAAAGGCGCGAGACTGCCAGGAACATGACGGAAAGGCTTTACTGGGGACGCCAGGTGGCGTCATCGAACCCGTCGCTTACTGGCCGTGAGATACACGAGATAGGAAGGGCCGTTCTGAAGTACAGCACTGAGTACGGCCTTCCGCCCAACCTCATAGTGGCCGTCATAAAAGTGGAGTCGAGCGGCAGGGTATCTGCCGTAAGCCCCAAAGGGGCGCAAGGCCTCATGCAGGTGATGCCGTTCTGGAAAAGAGAGCTTGGCATCGAAGGCACGCTCTTCGTCATCGACAACAACATCAGGGCCGGCGCTTGCATCCTGTCCGGGTACATTAAACGCTACGGATACAGGGAGGGAATAGCCCGGTATTACCGCGGAAGCATGAATGTAGATGGGCAACCCTATTACGAGAAGGTGCAAAGGGCCATGCAGGCATGAGATGGCGGGCAGTGTTGAATGTTAGGTTAGCGGAGCGTAACCCAACAAAATGCAAGAGCGTCTATTTGCTGGGTTGAAAGACGCAACCCAACCTACAAGACTAAGCTTAACTCAAAGGAAGGGGATTTTTTGTTGGGTTGAGAGTCGCAACCCAGCCTACAAGACTCAAATATAGCCAGATTCCTCAAGCCTGCGGAGCAGCATGGAAGCAAATGACAGATGATCTAAACACATATCGGGAGAATCGACCATCCCACATTCGTGACCTCTGGGATTCCGTATTGCGAGCACCGCACCAGCAAATAAAAATTGAAAGCCATGTTGTTCATCTTTTTCGCTCTGTGTTTTTTGGTTATTCAGAGTTAAAATTGGAGAATTAACACCAAAAACTTTCATCATTAATTTATAGCCTGATTCGGATGAATTTGCATGACGCTGAATTTCTTTGTCAATGAACTTAAATGCCTCAAATGTTGCCTGTGAGTAATGTCCATCATCGAATAGTTTTCTAACAATATCTGGTAATTTAGAATCAATGTTTCTCTCCTCGAATGGGTGAAGACCGCCGCTTGGAGTCGGACGCTCCTCCGTGAATTCATAGCTTCGTCTGACAATTCTCTCGAATTTAGAAAGCAGACTATTCATTTAACAGGTTCTCTCGAATGCTTTTAAATATACGGTCGTATGTCTCCTGATCACCATCTGCTGGAAGATTTATTTCGATTCGTACAGTAAGGCCGAGATTGCGCTTTTCATTTAAAGAAGTTGATATCGGCTCAGTCCTTGTACCTTTATCGGGTGCCGTTTTAACATTATCTGGTTTTTCTATTCCTTTCTTAATTGTTTTAACTTTCTGTGTTTTGATCTCGGGTGCTTCACGATGCCCAGATAATGCAGCGAGGGCGAGAAATGTATTGGCTTGCCGTTTTCCTATGATTGCGCTCGTATGATCAGATGTACGGAAAAACGAAATTAGCTGGTCCATACTCAGATTCCAACTATTATTGCCATGAAGTTCAAAAAGGTCTTTATAACTTGACTGCACTAACTCACTAAATTGCTTCTTAAACTCTATATCCTCATGCAGTGCAAATACTTTCTGCGCCTGCGCCATTCTTTTACCTTCAGTATCAATAACGTTTAAAAAACGTAATATATTAAGTGCATAACTTTCGTTTTTAGGTGCTAATCCCAGCTTTTTTAAAGTATCCGCAGTAACTGTCATAGGAAAAGAATTTCTGAGATGTTTTGTGAGTTGCACAAGGGATCCGATTGATGAAATATACGGGTGCTTTTCTGTCATGTTTAGCTCCTTTTATATTTGCTGGGCCAACTTTGTTGTTTTGAATTTTTATTCTTGGTTAAAGATATTGCAAATGCTGGTGTCTATTTTGTATTTTGGTGCCGGAGGCGGGGGTCGAACCCGCACGACCTTGCGGTCACTTGATTTTGAGAACAGTCCAAGCCCTTCTTACTCTTGCCTTTAACCTCTCGTTTTTCTAAAATAATCCACGCATTCCGAGTTGTTTCCTGAGATTATCAAAGTCAGATGATGTCAGGTGGGGTCAGGTCAATGGAAAGGCTCTCGGGCACAATTTGGACACAAAAAGGAGCGGCGAAGCCCCGCCCCCCTGTAAGCCTATTTTCACATTTATTGACAAGACCTCACGTATGATATTATATATGTACATAATATGAGCCGCAAGATTTTTTCTGATTCCTTGCTTAATCATTAACCCATCTCGTTTCTCTCCTTGGACAACCCGGCTTAGTGATATTCGCTTGAACCGTAGCGGGCGTGTGCTTCTGCGGTTACTTCTGCTTTCTGCACGCATGAGTAGAATGCTCACCTGCGTCATAGTTTAACAGTGGGGTGGTATGAGGCTATTCTACAAGCTCTTTATTTCATACTTTTCGTTAAGTCTATTTCTTCTGCTTTCCGGGTATATCTTTAATGAATTGTACCAAAGGGCCTTGCAGCGCTCTTCTGGTGAAATCATGGCATTACTGGCTGCTGAATTGGCTGAAATGTTAGACAATGACTTCCGTAACGATGTGCTTGTCATTGAGGAGTATATTTATGACCGTACCCTAACCAAGGGTCTCTCTGAGTCGAATAAGAAGTTTGAAAGACTTGAAAACGTTGATGCGTTTATCAACGCAGAGGATGCGAAGTGGAGGTCCGTGCCGGTCGGCGTGGTGACACCTTTCATGAAGACGCTGATGCAAAACGATATTTCTAAAGAGATAAGGGAGAAGATAGATTATTTCAATAAAAAAGATTGCTGCCCTTACGCCGAGGTTTTTGTGACGAACAGATACGGGGCACCTCTCGCGATGAGCGGAAAGCTGTCGGATTATAGACAGGACGACGAGGAGTGGTGGCAGGTGGCAAGGGACACAGGGAATTATATAAGCGATGTAGACTTTGATGATAGCTCCGGCGTCTATTCCATCCAGGTAGCGGTAAGGATAGACGATGAGGCAGGCGGTTTCCAGGGTGTCATGAAGGTCGTCATGGACATAAAGCACCTCGTCCATTCTATCGCAGAATCGAAGCCGCTGAAATATAACGATAGGATGCAATACAAGCTTCTCACCAGAGATGGCAGGATGTTATTTTCTAACGAGCAGCATGAGTTTCTGGAAGACGTTTCGACGCAGGAATTCTTTAGTCACATCGGTAACGCAGATGGATACTTCGTCGCAGATTGGGACAGAACTACAGAAGGGCTTGAGGTATTCTCTTACTCTCATCTGAGAGACTATAACAAGATCAAAGGGTTAGGTTGGATTGTAGTATTGGAGTCTCCTGTCAATGTAATGTTCGGCTTGGCAGCACAGATGAAACGGCTGTTCCTATTGTTCATGGCGGCAGGCGCCGTTATTAGCGCCGCGATAAGCTACCTTTTATCCAGAAGTCTATCCAATCCAGCAGTGAGACTCAGGTTAGCAGCCTCCAGGCTCGGCGATGGGGATTATAACGCGAGAGCGGAGGTCCGCTCGACAGATGAGTTTGGGGCGCTCGCAATGACATTCAACACGATGGCGGAGAAGTTGGAAAGGGCGATCTTATCAAAGGAAAATGAATTGCGAGAGCGTGAAAAGATGCAGGGGCTGCTGGAGCACCAGGCCAATTACGATACTTTGACCGGTCTTCCAAATCGGAACTTGTTCATCAGGCGCCTGGTACGTGCAATTGAACAGAAGAAACATGACAGGGATTATAATTTCGCCGTGCTTTTCATGGACCTCGACCGCTTCAAGATCATTAACGACAGTCTCGGTCACTCGATCGGGGACCAACTTCTCATTGAAGTAGGGAAAAGGCTGAATACCTGCATCCGTCCCGATGACATTGCCGCTCGTTTAGGAGGAGACGAATTCGCTATATTTGCCAATAATATTAAAAATGCACGTGACGTATTATTCATGGTTGAAAGGATACAATTGGCGCTCGCTGCGGAGTTTGATTTGATAGGACATAAAGTTTTCTGTACCGTAAGTTTTGGAGTCACCTTGAGCGAATCAGGATACAGTATTGCAGAAGAATTAATTCGAGATTCTGATACCGCGATGTATCGTGCCAAGACCCGTGGAGGGTGTGGGTGTGAAATGTTCGACTCCGAAATGCATACCTTGGTGAAGAAGCGTCTGCAATTGGAAACAGACCTGAGAAGCGCCATTAACAACGAGGAGTTACTGGTTAATTACCAGCCAATCGTGTCACTAAAGACCTTGGAGGCCACCGGGACGGAAGCCCTCATCCGTTGGAAGCACAAGACCCTTGGATACATCCCTCCTGCGGTATTTATTCCGATAGCCGAAGAGACCGGGCTTATTCAACACATCGGGGAGTGGATACTCGAAAAGGCCTGCACCCAGAACAAGGCGTGGCATGACAAGGGACACCGGCACCTGCACATTAATGTGAATTTTTCCATCCGCCAGTTCCAGAACTACGACCAAGTTGAAATCGTCAGAAGGGTGCTGCGCGATAGCGGGATGCCAGCTCAATTCCTCACTATAGAAATTACCGAAAGCGTTATCAAAGATGCCAAGAGCATTGAGGTGTTGAAGAGAATTCATGCATTGGGAGCACAAAACGCAATCGACGACTTTGGGACAGGGTATTCTTCACTGTCGATCCTGACCCGGCTATCCATAAACTCCTTAAAGATCGATAAATCATTTATTCAGAACTTGGGCGGCGACCCTAACGCTGCTGCAATTATCAAGGCGATTATTGCCATGGCGCACAGTCTTAATCTTATAGTAGTGGCAGAAGGCGTGGAGACCGAGGAACAATTGGAATTCTTGCGTTTAAATCGGTGTGACGAGATACAAGGCTATTTTGTTTGTCGTCCAACTGATGAGAAGGGGCTGACAGAGTTTCTTGAAAAAGGGTGGACTCCTCCTTCAGGTCTTCGGAAATAAAATAGAAGTATTGGTTTCGGGTTCAGGGAATCTGCCGTTATTTTCAATGCGGTTTTTGATGTAAAAGTTTAGTTTTTATCGTATCGCTCCCTCCTTGAAATGCCGTATTTTGCGGTAGGCTTTAAGGTTGTTTAGCACTGGAAGTCTCGCGCTTTTCCATTGATAACAGCCACCGGTGGGCTCGGCCCGCCATTTTATCTTAAGAAGCGAACCAGAGCACATATTATCTGAAAAGCATGGTGCCGGAGGCGGGAATCGAACCCGCACGACCTTGCGGTCACGGGATTTTGAGAACAATCCAAGCCTTTCTTGCTCTTACCTTTAACCCCTCAGTTTTTCTGCAAAATCCTTATCTTTCAATGCCTTGAAATCAAGTAGCATAGTCAGGTAGAATCAGGTGGAGTCAGGCTATAGGAAAGGCCCATAGGCACACTTTGGGCACAATTACTTTGGGGTGAATCAGAATGAAGGCTGGAAGATTGGAAAAAATCTATGAATGGAAAGTTGAACTGATAAAACGAGATACGCTTTATGAAGAACTTAGGAAAACTTACTTTGAAATTATAGACGAATACGCCAAAAAGGATTTAATCGGAAAATATCGGGTTCAGAATCCTGTATTTGAGGATATCAAAAATCGTTATGCTTCCCCGTTTTGCAGTGATAGGGAAAGAACGGCCCACGAAAAAAAATATCCGAAACATTGGAAGATATTTCGTTTGCAAGGCGAATTAGCTTCCAAATGGCATTTTCATTTTAATTTTGATTTTTCAAAACGAGAAATAAGCATAGTACCATATACTAATGATGAGATTATTTGGATAGGAAGTGCGCCTTTTGATGGTGATTACAATAGCGCAAAAGCCTCAAAAGACTATCCTGCCATTCGCTGGACGCCATACCCCAATCCTCTTGGGAAAGAACCTATAGTTGCTGATATAAATGAGTTTGTAACGCCTGGATATAAGGCAACGAATCATAAATGGCTTCCCTTGTTAATTGATATCTCCAGACATAATAATAAAAAAGATAATAATCTCCTGAATTCTATTTGGAAAATAATTGAAGAACGGCTTGAAGAGAAACCGAAACCAAGAATGGGCCGAGAACCAAGTGATGAATACCCTGAACTGGCTTTTCTTTATAGTCTCTCAGAGCGCATTTTCAAGAATTATCTTGAATGGTATGACATTCATATTCAGGAACGATTGAGCTTTAAACTAATTGCACGATATGACCAAGTAAAAAAGACCAATCCTCAAGGAGCGCATGAACAGCTTGAGAAATTCAAAGCCAAAAAAGTTGTATGGGGTAAACCCATAAGGGGAGAAGATAAAATAGAAAAGGGAATCAAGCTTATTTATTCGGCTATTCATAGAGCGGCTTATTCGCGTAAGGCCATCGCGTCAAATGAACCCATTATTGAGCAGTATAACTGCTCTACGCATGGAGTCAGTTGCCCAATCTCTTGTAAAAATTATAAAGAGTGGTTAGGGAAGTTTAATCGATTGTATCGCGCCTAAGAAAAGAAAAATTCCCCCACGCATATATTTCGGTTTTTCTTAAGGGTAAGAGCTACGGCTTTTACCCTTTTTTATTTGGAGGCGAATAGTATGAACCATACCCACCAGCAGACCCTTCCCGAATTTTCCACCAGAGACATTTACCTTGCTTCAGTTATTCGTCAAGCCGGGATCCCGATTATCCGGGTTGAAGGAAACGGCAGGCAGGGCATTTTTGTCTTTAAAGCCTCAGAGAAGATAGAAGGGCTTATAACCCGCTACTTTAACGGAGAGCTTAGGGCAGACCCCAAGAGCCTGTTTGAGACATGGAAGGCCCTTAAGTCAATGGCCTTCAGCGCAATCCAAGATGTGAGATAGGACAAGGAGAAAAACAGAATGATGATAGAAAACAGTATCCCTTCACTTAATCCCGTAACTCGATTCCTGTTAAGCCGCTATAAGAACCGCCTTCTCGATATGCCTTGCACAAGGGGAATCTCTGCTCTTGTGGGCTGTGTTGATTTTCTTTTAGAGGCAGATAAGGAGGCGGCAATCAATGAATAAGCAAGCCGTCCTCGATAGCCTCGATTTCCGGGCCTTCTATCGGGGCCTAATCCCTTCCCTTACAGGCGAGTCTCAAGGCTCCGGCAGATGCCCTTTCCATGAGGATCAGCGGGCTTCTTTATCCGTGAACCTCGATAGCGGCCTTTGGAGATGCCATGCCGGTTGCGGTGAAGGAAACGCAATCGGCTTCTACATGAGGATGAAGGGCGTAGATTTCAAGACAGCCTTGAGGGAGCTTGGAGAGATAACAGGATTAAAAAAAGGAGCGTATGCGCAGATGAAGGAAGTAAAGGCGGTATATGACTATAAGGACGAAAACGGGGCCTTGCTTTATCAGGTTGTGAGATATGAGCCAAAGGACTTCAGACCACGGCACAGGGGGCCTAATGAAAGCTGGATATATGACCTTCAAGGTGTCCGGCGAGTCCCCTACAATCTCCCGGAACTTGTGAACGCAAACGGGGCCGTTCTTGTGGAAGGCGAAAAGGACGCTAATAATCTCAAGGCCCTGGGCTATGCCGGGAATACGGCGGTAACAACCTCCCAGGGAGGGGCTAAGGCATGGAAGCCGGAATATGCTGATTACTTCCTGAGCAAACAGGTTGCCATAATCCCGGACAATGACCGGCCCGGTCTGGAGTATGCCGAAACAGTGGCCCGGAGCCTTCAGGGTAAGGCGAGCGTCATTAGGATTGTTGAACTTCCCGGTCTGGGCGAGAGGAAAGAAAAGCAGGGCCTTGATGTTTCGGACTGGATAGAGCTGAAGCGCAAGGAGGGCCGGACGGATAGGGAGATTAAGGGGGAGCTTGCAAGGCTGATAAAAGAGACTCCTGCATGGGAACCTAAAGAGGATTCCCCTCAAAAGGAATATTCCGGCCTTGTGATGCTCGATACCGTAACCCCGGAGTCTATCAGTTGGCTTTGGGAAGGCCGAATACCTCTTGGAAAGTTAAGCCTCATAGACGGAGACCCCGGCTTAGGGAAGTCTACGGTTACTCTTGACCTTGTGGCCCGTGTTAGCCGTGAAGATTCCATGCCGGACGGTAGCCCCGGAGTTTCAGGCGGGGCGGTGCTCCTTACTCTTGAGGATGGATTAGCGGATACCATAGTACCGAGACTTAAAGCCGCAGGTGCAGACCTATCCCGCATAGCGTCTTTACAGGCAGTCCATGATAAGGACGGTAAGCCCAGGCTTCCTACAGTTGAGGATATCGAAGCTATCAAAATATCTTGCCACAAAGTACAGGCCAAGATTGTTGTCATAGACCCCCTTATGGCTCATTTAGACGGGAGGACAAATAGCTTCCGAGACCAGGATATTCGGAGAGCTTTAACCCCGCTTGCACAACTGGCAGATGAAATCGGGGTTGCCGTTGTAGTTGTTAGACATTTGAATAAGGCCAGCGGAGGGCAGGCTATCTACAGGGGCGGCGGCTCAATTGGGATTGCAGGGCAAGCCCGGTGTACCCATTTGGTTGCGAAAGACCCGGAGGATGAGGGCCGGAGGATTTTTGCTGGGATTAAAAATAACCTTGCCCCTATGCCTCCTTCTCTGTCCTTCTCCTTAGAGGGGGTGGACGGTGCCTCAAGAATAGTATGGGGCGGGATATCAAGCCACGGGGCCGATGCCCTCTT
>Ga0209322_10000570_pt1 | contig 21591 bp, 21 predicted proteins | sample Rifsed19ft1_FD_184013 | JGI IMG/M metagenome (GOLD analysis project Ga0209322, IMG submission 184013) | Soil microbial communities from Rifle, Colorado, USA - sediment 19ft 1 (version 2) | ecosystem: Environmental > Terrestrial > Deep subsurface > Rock core/Sediment | place: Rifle, Colorado... | reverse complement strand
CGTGGATTGACCCATCGTCAAATCCTCTCTTAGCGGAATCCGCGGTAGCTGACAAACACGAAAGTATCATGCAGGCATCTGCAAGTTGCGGATTTCGGTCACTAGTTTCATGTCTGGGTCTAATGGTGCACACACACTCAGACGGGCCTAGATGTAGCCTGCCTCTTCCAGGACATCACGATGCCACCGGCCAAAACGTACTCTTCGTAACTCTGCCGGTGAGAAGAACTTCAGCTCCGACCACCATGGGCCCGGTCTGGGTGTCCCTTTGAGGCGTAGCTCGTAGACGAAACAAAGCGACCAATGATTCGCCCTCAACTTTGAGTTTTCAAGAACGTGCGATTGAATCGTCCCGAACTTTGGTTCTCCTTTAAGTCCCGTCCATTCATGGGCAATCCTTCTCGCTGCGCGATCTGGCGCTTCCTCCATAATCAGATGGGTTGCCGGTACAAGCCAAGTATCGTTCTTCTCCATTTCTTCTGCTTCCCAAACCGGAAGCCCGCCTTTAGTCAGCCTTTCCCTGTGACTTCGGGGCCTTCCCAAAAGGACAGATTTTCCCCGTAATGCTATAACGAACACTGATAGACACACGCCTGCTCTTGGAGTGTGAACCAGCTTAGACGGATTGTCGGGGCCCAACCGTGCCCAGCGTTTGGTCACCGGAAGGCGGCTCATAGTCGGAGTGAATAGGTAACGTCGGTCTTAGATTTTGGTTTGTGTCGAACTAATTGTGCGTAGAGGCAAATTTGAACTGCCTAGTTCAGCTCCTTCCCCAGAAAGGGCTCTGTAACGGATGTTGAACCTTTGGTTCAGCTCCCTCTCCCGGCGCCACGCATAACTTATGGCCCAAGTTACCGGGTATCCGAGCAAAGGTTATGTATTTCAATGTAATACGCTTCAGCCATGGCCCAGAAGACGACAATAGTCACTCTTCGTCTTTCGCCTAGAGAAGCGAGACGTGTGAGCGCTGTTCAGGAGTTGACGCGTCTAGACAAGGCAACTCTGTTGAGGGATTTCATCGAGGATGGGCTGAGGAGGAGGGTGTTGGGTTCTTACAGAGAGGGGCAGATTACGGTGCAGAGAGCAGCCGACATTCTTGACATTTCACTGCGGGAATTTCTCAGCCTTCTGGAGAAGAATCGATTAGTTATCAACTGGGATAGCGCTGTTATCCGCGACTATATGACCAAGCAATACGGTGAGTAGGTGTTGCCCGCAGTCTCAGACTCGGGCCCCTTGATCCATCTAGCCCAAGCCGGCCAACTTAGCCTACTGAGGAATATCTTCGGAGAAGTATTGATTGTCCTCGCTGTCAAGCGCGAAGTGATCGACGAAGGAATTCGACGGGCCTATCCTGACGCAAGGCTTGTTGCTCAGGCGCTCGCCGAGGGTTACATCGTCGTCTACAGAACAACCAGCCGAATTTCAAAACGAGCTTCAAAATTGGCAAGGCAAGAGAAGATTTCCCCATCCGACTCTGAGACACTCATGCTCGCCAAAACCTTGCGAAGACCACTATTAACCGATGAGAAGGTTCTTTCGATGCTGGCGAGGATGTATGGCCTAGAGGTCTGGAACACTTGGACGGTTCTTTTAGAAGCGTTGCGAACAAAGCTTATTGATAAAGAGGAAATTCACAAAGCCATTAGCGAACTGGGAGAAAGAAGGCACAAGCTCTCTCCGAGAAATGCGAAGGAAATTCTCGATGCGGTGGAAAGAATCTCCGCATCCAAAGAAGCATAAGAAGACACAGCGCTGAACTTTCAGTTAACTGCTCTCTCCCGGCGCCATTCTGAATATTTGGTCGGAACTCTCACTCGCGGCTTAACCCCTACAACTAGGACCGCCCAATTGCTAGGGCATATGGTTGGTGGATGCGCAACTCCCTGCTAGGATACGTGTCCCTAACGGACTATGTTTCTTGAGTGCGTGTTCCACGGAACCGTTTTATTATGAGACTTAACGCGTTGATCTAGCGCAAAAGAGTGCATCAGCTTGCAGAGAAGCGTAGACTTGGTGGTTGCGGGCGCTGGTCCTGGCGGCCTTTATGCTGCGGTTCAAGCTCTGAAACGAGGCCTGAAGGTTCACGTGTTCGACAAAAAGACCGTCGTGGGTGTTCCCGTCAAATGCGGAGAATACTTCCCGGTTCGAAAGGAGATGGAATACTTGCTGCCGAGCGCTGGAGACTATATGCACGTCTTCGACGTTCCTCAGGATGCGGTGGACAATTTCTGCAAGACAATCCGGGTAATCTCTCCGAAAGGTCGAGAGTTCGAGTTTGACTTCGAGGCCTACGTACTCGACCGGACGCGACTTGAACAAGACGTGGCGAAGAAAGTCGTTGATTTGGGAGGAACCATCGAACTTGGAACGCCAGTCGACCTTTTCAACAATGACGGAGAGCTAGTGGTGGGAAAGAACAAGGCTGAAGGCGTCAGAGCGAAGGTGGTCATTGCAGCAGATGGGTTTCCATCGAAGGTGGCCAAGTCAGCTGGGATCCTAACTGAGGATTACCTGACGCCCAACAACATTGCGATAAACTATGAATATTTGATGGGCGACCTCGGCGTCGATCAGTCAGTTACAGAAATGTATTTTGGAATGGAATTCGCCCCGGGAGGCTACGGTTGGATAATACCAAAGGGAAGTGGGACAGCGAACGTCGGCATCGGAATAAGGACCTCCTTCTCTGAACGCAACGACGGAAAGGGGTACCTGGACTATTTCCTCCGTGAATGCGATTTGACTAAGCACAAACTTGAAGGAGGAAAACCTGGCCCGATGATTGCAGACGTTCTTCCCGTTGATGGTCCGCTGAAGTCAACCTACTCTGATCACGTGATGGCCGTTGGTGATGCCGCTGCTATGGTGATGCCTACCAATGGGGGAGGGATTTCGACCGCGATGATCACCGGCGAAATTGCCGGTCAGATCGCAGCCGATCATGTACAGAAGGGAGTCCCGCTCTCAGAATATGAAAGACGCTGGAAACAGGTGATGGGCAAAGAAATGTACGTATCTACCAAATTGAGGCGACTTGCAGACCGCTTTATGAAAAATGACCTACTCTTCCACTTAATGCTCCGAATGCTCGGCACACGAGGCATCAAGGACGTGATTACTTGTCGCCCCCCAAGGGGCCTCAGCCCGATAATCTAGATTATTCTGACTAGACTGTCAACCATCATCGCGAAGAACAATGCGAAAAGGTACGGGCTTGAGATCTTGAACGCCCTATAAGCCATCTTGTCGTCGGGATGAAGAAACAGTTTCACATTGATATACAGAACCCAGATTCCGAAAATCCCTGCAACAGCCAAGTAGACTAGTCCGAAACCGCCTTCAAAGAAAATCCAAAGCGAGAAGGGAATCATCAGGACGATTGTCGAGACGATACATCGCAATGCTGTCTTGAGCTTGGTGACTACTGGCAGCATTGGGACTCGCGCTCTCTTATAGTCCTCTTTGGTGAATATGGCCAAACTCCATATGTGGCCTGGAATCCAAAGGACAACCAACGCTGCAAGAAGGATGGGCAGGAGTTCTACGCTGCTCGTAACGGCACTCCACCCAAACATAACAGGTAATCCACCACTGATTCCTCCGAGAATGATGTTGAGAGGGTTGCGGCGCTTCAGGAAGAGGCTGTAGACTATCACGTTGTCGATTATTCCAAGACCGATCCAGACGAATGAAATGAAATTGATCCAATAGGCAAGAGCAAGGCCCACGGCTGCCAAGAATAGCCCCCAGCTCAAAGCCTTCCCCGGTGCAATTCGTCCGCTGGGTATCGGACGATGCTTCGTACGATTCATCACTGCATCGATGTCCCGGTCAACGTAGGATGTGATAGTATCACATCCTGCACTTGCTGCGGTGATCGACACCATTGCGACAGCAAGCAGTGTTGGGGTTAGCGGGAGGAGGGTGTGCTTCCAGGCAATGATCATTGTGGCCAAGGATGTGAAGACGAGAAGAAGTACTATCGGGGGTTTTGTTACCTCAACGTAGTTCTTCACAGTCTGTGTAGCGGTTACCTGCAACCGTTTCCGCATCCAAGCCGCTCAGGGTAGCACCGTGAGTGTGCCACGCATGTTGCCGTGGCCTGTTCCGCAGAAAATTGTGCAAATGATGCTGAACTCCCCCGGCTGCGTGGGGACAATTGTGATCGTGATCTCCTGATTAGCGGGAACCGTCACCGGCACTTCCATTATGCCCTGTATGAAGAATCCGTGTAGGTTGAAGGAGGGGTCTTTTTCAAAGGTGGCTTTCACGCGAAACGTAACGTTATCCCCTACATGCACCACAATTGGCGTGGAACGTGCGTCGACGGTTCCGTTCCACAAAAAGGACCATTGATCTGCCACTATGTCGATTACGATGTTCTGAGGTACGTGTGGCGGTCCTACGGTGGCAGGCAGCACAATGTATTGGTAGTAGAACATGCCGGTCCCGATAAGTAGAACCAAGAGCACCGCTGAGGCACCTACCCAAGGACCATGCACAGTTTCAGGCTGATTCATTTACATCCCAGCTCCTAACTCGATTCAGCTCCAATTCGATAGAGGTGAACGAGTACACCGAAGGCGATCAACCCCACGCCGATCTGTAGAAGCACCACATTCTTGAAACCCGACAGGAAAGCCTGTGATGAGTAGATGTCGAACAGTACCTGGAAACCGAGCAACGATATCACCACGGCGCGCCACTCATTTGATGTCATCTTGTAAACCGGAAACTGCTTCCGAGCATGCATTGGTCGGGCACCTGGAGGCGGAGCGGTGGCTCTGAACCAGAGATAGATACCGGCGAACGCCACCGCCCCGATGAAGACCACAGAAGCGAAAAAGATGAATGGGTCTATCTCCAGCTGAGGAATGTTGTCGAGGGCTTGGAAGATGTTGTTGGCCCGGAACCCCCAAACTGTTGTCAGGGCGACCTGACCCAAGCCTGCCACGCCCATAGCGGTGTAGAACGGTCTATCGCGGATTGAGAGCTTCTTACTCGTGTCCAAGAACGGAACGACAAGGAACACAATCACGAAGATTAAAGGGATGACAGCCCCCGCGAGGAATCTGTCGATACCAGTCCGTATGATCGCGTACATTCCAGTCAGGTACCATTCTGGCATCGTGATGCCGGCTTCTGCTGTTGGGATAAACTTGGCGCCCAACTCGACTGGGAACATGCCGCCGACTACCATTACCGTGCCGGCGACCATTGAGACAACTGGAATATCCAGGACCATATAGCGTGGGAAGTGCACTAACATTATCAGAATCATGATCAGGGGAAAGATGAACACGTGCACAGCATAGAATCTGAGAACGAGGTCGGCGAGTCCTGTCCCTGCCATCAGGCGAAATGCTTCAGGTCCCATCAATGGAGTGCTACGCGCGAGTGCCCGCCCAATGTTAATCGCAAGCATTCCTCGAACATTCAGTAACAGATCGTATCCAGTGTACGCTTCGATGATCGTCAGGATTCCCAGAATTATCCCGGTCACCCAGAGGACTTCATAGCGTAGTTTGTATCGTCCCGAGAAATACTGGTAGAACATGTGCGCGACGGCCAGAAGCACCATAGCGTTCGACGCGTGATAGTGAATGTTGCGCAGCGCAGACCCGAACGGCACGACTGTCTCGATGTTCCTTACACTGTCGAAAGGTGTTGTTGATGTTCCTGTCACGGTATTGAAGATCACAGTCGGACTGTAGTACAGCATGAGCAACGCCCCTGAAATTCCTAAAAGTGCGAACATGGAAAACGTGAGGAAGCCCAGAAAGCCGAGCGGGCTTACGAATCTCCGCGGGAGTGTGAACTTGAGTCCCATGAATATGGTTCGCTCAAGTCGCTGGTTGAGCCAGTCGATCATGAGCTGGACTGGGTTTTCGTCTTTACTTTGCTGGGGGCGTTGTGTTGCCATAGCCAATATCATCCAAGTTTATGTCCACTGCATAGATGTTGTCGCCATCAATGCGCAACTGAACATTCGGCAAGTAGCGACCAATTTGAGCTGCGGGCCCAGAAATCGGCCATCCGTCGGTTGGTCGATATATGCTGCCGTGACATGGGCATCCGATCTGTTGGGAGTTTGAGAGGTAGGATACCAGGCATTGTAGGTGAATGCATGTACGATTGTAGGCCACAAATTCCGCGCCCACCTCTTTAGCTAGATTGGGCGGCAAATGAATCAGCATGTTCGTGTAGTTTGGGTCAGTGGTGAATGGGAACCAGAAAACCGTCGATCCGTTCACAGGAACATCCGCCGACCTCCCAATCAAAAGCGGCTGGAACTTCCTTGGGACGGGTGGAATCAGAAACTGCCCAGCCGCGATGAACGGAGCGCCGGCTAAAACAGCTGAAACTCCACCCATGACTTTCAAGAAGTCTCTTCTGGATAAACCGGGCTTCTTGGTGGGAGAGGCTCCGTCGAAACCCGTTTTGAGATCGCTACCGCAACAATTCGCGGGATCTGAGCACGAAAGGCATTGGTTCGAAAAGGTCTTACCCCGATACGGTATGCTCCTCCTGGAAAAGCCTAGTGACTTGCTAGGAGGGGTCATGATCAGCGCCTTTTCATTTGGCAAGACTGAAAGTTTCGTGCGACTAACAAAAGGTGTTCCAATTTAAGTCTTTCAGGATTCCGAAATCGCATCCGACCCAAATGATTGTGTTATGCCAGCGTGTCAGTTGGCTCTGTGAAGTGTTCGCTAGTCAGATGGTTGCGCCGTTCAACACGAATAAGTTCAACCACATACCTCTTCATTGGAAGAGGGATGCTGAGCAACTTGAATTCAATGAGAACGGTCTTCGTGCCAGATCTTGCACTTGCCACCGACCTATACGAACTCACGATGGCAGCTGCGTATTACGACAACAAGGAGACAGCTGAAGCCACCTTCGAACTGTTCGTCAGAAGTTACCCCAAAAACCGTTCCTACCTGCTCGCCGCGGGACTAGAGCAAGCTGTGGAATACCTCAGCCAGCTGCGATTCAAAGAAGAACACATCGCCTTTCTCAAGAAGCATCCAACCTTCAAGAACGTTAGCAAGGAGTTCTTTAACTACCTCAAGAATTTCAGATTCAATGGTGACATGTGGGCGATTCCTGAGGGGACCGTCTTCTTCACAGATGAACCAATACTTAGAGTCACTGCACCAATAATCGAAGCACAAATCGTAGAAACGTACCTGTTATCACTCATCAACTTCGAGACTCTAATAGCTACAAAAGCGACGCGCGTTGCTCAAAGTGCTCGCGGAAAAGGAGTGGTAGAGTTTGGCTCCCGACGCGCCCACGGCCCTGAAGCAGCCGTGCTCGCGGCGAGAGCCAGTTACATAGGAGGATGCATCGGAACCTCTAATGTTTTGGCGGGATATTTGTTTGACATCCCAACGTATGGGACGATGGCGCATTCGTTTATCATGGATTACGATTCCGAGGAGGAGGCGTTTGAGAGGTTCTGCAAAGTCTTCCCAACAAGTCGGGCTCTTCTATTGGATACTTACGATACGATCGAGGGCGCCAAGAAAGCTGTCTCGTCAGGCGTCAATCCGACACTGGTCAGACTTGACAGCGGAGACCGTTATGATCTCAGTAAGAAAGTGAGAAAAATCCTTGATGAGGCCGGTCTGAAGGACACCAAGATCTTCGTGAGTGGAGACTTGAACGAGTATGTATTGGACGATCTGACGTCACGAGGAGCTCCGATCGATTCTTTTGGAGTAGGAACTGAACTAGTCACATCGCGTGACGACCCAGCATTATCTGGGATCTACAAGCTTGTGGCCGTGAGGAGGAGTGGAACGATAATCCACAGAGTCAAGACTAGCGAAGGAAAACGGACCATACCCGGCGCGAAGCAAATCTACAGAAAATACGGACAACGCGGCGAAATTCAAGAGGACGTTTTGACTCTTGAGAATGAAGACCGACCACCAGGCACAGTCCCGCTAATGCTCAAGGTCCTTGACAAAGGTAGACTCATCTACAAACTGCCAACAATTAGTCTGATTCAGGATCGGGCTAAGAATGAGGTTGCAGCTCTCCCCTTAAGCTTCAGAAGTCTGACAGGCTCCGAGAAACCACCAGTCAAGTTGAGTAAGGAACTTGACAACCTCACGAATTCATTGTGGGACGATCCGGTTTAGCTTACGCGCGTGAAACAAGGCAAAGATGAGACTCGGAAAGGTATAATTACGGGCTGGCTTCAACGCTACCAAAATCCTACGCTAAACGAGAAGAGGTCTCTTGAAACGCACCGTTGCAGCATTCACAATACTACTCGGGCTAACGACACTGATGATCGGGCTCTACCTTGGAGAGTTCAAAACCCTAGCTGCAATACTGCAGGGTTACACAACTCTCCTCCCATGAAGGCTGATTGATTCTTGGAGAAAGAAGAGGATCTTAGGCGATTCAAGTTCAAGTGGACGCTCCCACGCCTAATTGTACAGTTAATCTCTCTTCTCGCAGTTAACGCGCTCGTCTTTACGCAAATCTATCCATATTTGAACCTGAAATCGATTCCATTTGGGTTGCCGATTTTAGCGAGCGTGAATTCGTCATTTACGGCGGTCTACAGTTCCCTCGATCTTATTCAAATGGAGTTGTCGCAACCCGAGTTCCCGTGGATCGTCCTAGGGACAATCTTCTTGATTGGGGCGGTCGTTGGACGTGCATTTTGCGGATGGGTCTGTCCGATCGGGTTCATTCAGGACATAATCACCACACTGAAAGGAAAACTCAATTTCATCTCGCCGAGAACTCACAAAGCTGCGAAGCAGGTCAAGTACCTCGTACTTTTTGTCACATTTCTGATCAGCGGGAGCCTTGGTATAACCCTCTACCTGGGGGGTGGCTCTGACTACAAGAATGCGCTAGGCATTTTCGCATCGGGACCTTTCATCGCCATCTCGCCAGATGGTACGCTGTTCGGGACTATTCCGGCACTTCTGGCGATGGTTCGGGAGAATTTTGGTGCTTTAATTGCGAGACCTCCCACGATTCAAGAAGTTTGGGCAGGTCTCAATCGGATCCCGCCTTTGCCAGCACTTCGCATAATCATACTGGTTGCGTTTTTCGCGGCAGCTTGGAAGGTTCCGCGGTTCTGGTGCCGATACGTGTGCCCGACAGGGGCCCTGATGGCTGTATTTCAGAAGTACAGCTACGCGGGCATAAAGAGAGACCCGGTCAAATGCACTAAGTGCCCACACTGTGAGGTCCGCTGCCCGATGCAGATCAACATCCTCGATCTGCCCTGGGAGAAGTTCAATGACCCTGAATGCATCATGTGCATGGAATGCGTGGACGCCTGCCCGCACGGCTCGCTAAGTCTAAAGTTCCCTTGAGTCTATTTGACGTACCTTGATGGGTTTCTGTCGAATTCAGTTTTACAATTCGGAGAACAGAAGAAATAGGTCGCGCTCAAGTAAACACTTGAACCAGTCGCTTTCTTCTCGGTGACCTTCATGCCGCAAACAGGGTCTCTAGCCAAGCAATTTCACCTCAGCGTTCTTCAGGGTTTGAACCTGTTGAGTAGAAGTGAATTGCTTACAACAGTGACTGAACTGGTTGCCATCGCCCCACCGGCTAGGAACGGGAGGAAATCGTAAACTCCAGGTCCAAGGAACGGGACAAGCGCCCCCGCAGCAATTGGGATCAATGCAACATTGTAGCAAAACGCCCAGAACAAGTTCTGTTTGATCTTTCTCACTGTCGCCTTGCTCAACTGGATTGCGGTGACCACGTCTCGCAAGCTATCCCTAATCAGGACTATGCCACTTGTTTCTACCGCAACGTCTGTTCCGCTTCCTATTGCAATGCCCACGTTCGCAGCAGCCAGTGCTGGAGCATCATTTATGCCGTCTCCAACCATGCCGACGATCCTGCCTTCTTTCTGGAGTTCTTTGATGATCTCCTCCTTCTGTTCAGGAAGCACGTCGGCGATTACTCGATTGATCCCGAGCTTCCCCGAAATTGCCTTCGCTGTTCTCAAGTTATCCCCTGTCAACATCACAACTTCAATCTTCATCTGCTGCAGTTTTGTGACGGCTTCTGCAGCGTCTTCCTTCAATGTGTCCGCAAGGCCGATTATGGCGATGGGCTTCTTCTCAGAAGCGAGGATCATAACCGTTTTGCCTTTCTCCTCGAGTTCCGTTATTCCCGTCTCAACAGTCTGCAGGTCCACGTTTCGGTGTGCCATGAGTTTGCGATTGCCTAGAAGCCAGGTCTCACCGTCGTACTGGACTACGACGCCTTGTCCCGGGACAGCTTTGAATGAGTTGGCCTCAGGGATGTTGAGGCCTTTCAACTCGGCGGCATGAAACACTGCTCGTCCTAAGGGATGTTCCGATCCCCTCTCAGCCATTGCGGCGAGTAGTAGCACTTCCTCTTCCGAATGGCCGCCGTCGGGGATAATATCGGTTACAGAGGGTCTACCCTGTGTCAGTGTTCCTGTCTTGTCGAAGACTACCGTCTGAAGCTTGTGAGTCGTCTCGAGATACTCACCACCCTTGATGAGTATCCCATTCTGCGCGCCTTTTGCCGTCCCAACGAGGATCGCGGCGGGCGTGGCTATTCCAAGCGCGCAGGGACAAGCGATTATGATCACCGAAACAAAGGCAAGAAGCGCAAAGTTCACCGGGAAGCTTCCGAAAAAGTACCAACCTAGCGCCGCTCCTGTTGCAATCAAAATGACTGCGGGCACGAAGTAGGCCGACACTCTGTCAGCCAGCCGTTGAATGGGTGCCCGTGCCATTTGAGCCTCTTCCACGAGGCTTACGATCTTCGACAGAACAGTATCAGCGCCCACCTTCGATGCGCGTATTTTGAGGAGCCCTGATGTGTTGATGGTTGCACCGATCACTTCATCGCCAACACTCTTCTCAACCGGTATACTTTCCCCTGTGATAGCGGATTGGTCGACGGCTGAGTTGCCTTCCATCACGATAGCGTCAACAGGTATCCTTTCGCCAGGTCGGACCAGCAAAGCATCTCCTACATTGACAGATTCAACCGGCACCTCGACCTCAGCGCCTTCTCGGATCACATGCGCCATTCTAGGCTGCAGATCTAGGAGCTTTCGCACAGATTCAGACGCCTTCCCCTTCGTGATGTGCTCAAGCAAATTACCAAGCAGAATCAGCGTGATGATGATAGCGGCGGTCTCGAAGTATGCACCACTCGCGGGGAAAGCCGAAGGAAAGAACGTAACGACCGTGCTGTAACCCCAGGCTGCGCTTGTTCCGATGGCGATCAGCAAGTCCATGTTTCCCATGCGATTTCGAATCGCATCGTAAGACCCTCTGTAGAACCTCCATCCAACTACGAATTGAACGGGTGTTTCGAGCAGAAAGAGAACGTAGTTGTTGATGCTCACAGGCAGGACCGACACCCACGTGAATAAGGCCGTCGGCAATGTGAGCAAGATGCCCGCAATGACGAGACGCTTAAGACGTTTGATCTCGACTTCTGGTTTCTCGAAGGTTTGAGCGCAGGTCTCACTGCAGAAATACCATTTGGTGCCGCGGATGGTTCGGGTTATAGTCGCAGTTTTCTCGTCGACGAACATTCCGCACACAGGGTCTTTGGCCACTCTAATTCAACATCCTCAGTTTGAAGCGCCTGACGTCAAGTCTGATTAAAGTGAGTGGTGCACAAAGAAACACATTGTGTTGCTTCTATCCGTATGACAAATATCGAGTGTGTGGAACACCTAGCATTTGATTCAGGAGTGGATCGGTTCGACCAATTGACCACCAAAAACTAGCCCAGAAACTCGAAGGGGGGCGGTGTGTATGATTGTGACATTGGTTTGAGTATTGGTGAAAGGGTGTCCGTCTGTTCCTTGTTTCCTTGCTTGTTCATGGTTCCTTCCGGTTCGCTCCAGGGCCACGTGGCCCTACGCTCGGCCTGACCCGTCATGGTAGGCCGTAGCTCTTCGAGCTAACCCAGAATCCAGGCCTCGCTACCCTAAGATCGGGAGTGTTGTTACAGGTTTGCATGTTCCATACGGATGACGCTAGATGTGATTTCCGGGTAAGTCGATTGCTGAGCGTATGTCGGAACTCACAGGAATACCGGTCACAACAATTCGACTATACCTGCCTGCTGACATGAAGCAACCTCAACTCAAAGGTAACATCGATAAGCACGATGATGATCCATCCATAGATCACATTGACAGGGCCGCCCAAAGGATTTGACATCTGTTCGCAGATCCCTTGGATTTGCGGATCCACGTTCGGGATTCCTAACTGGGCGTTGCTGGCGCTTGGCTTGGTTATTCTGGCGATTCCTTTCACCCGTAAGGGTGCTGCGCAGACTGTCGTTGTGACTCGTTGCGAATATGATCTCAGCAGTCGCGAATGGTGCTTGACGGATTCTCGGACCTGTCCCAGCGTATGGCTAAAGTCTTTAATTCGACATTACGAGATGCAGCGACGTGGCTCTAGTCCTTGTCTTCTGATTTGCGCGAGAAATTGATTCAGCTGGGCCAATCGAACCATCAGTTCACAATTACGCTAGGAGAGGATTGCGACCTGTATTTGCAGCATAGCATCGTTGATGCGAAATACTACGGCATTGCCTCGAAGGAGCAGGTCAAGAAGCAATACGCTGCTAAGATCTGGATCGTCGATCAAGAACGAACTGTGAAGTACAGGGAAATAATCCAAGAAGCATCCAGCAGCGCTGGAGTTCTTCCAGCGCCCAAGCTTAGCTTTCAGAAGAGTGCGTTTAAGGGGAAGGTGCTTTTCAAGAAGGAGAAGGAAGTGGCATTTGGCTTCAAGAAGCCCGCTGACCCTTCGAGCTTCGGAAAAGTCTACCAGTACGACTTTGATGTGAGGAAGATCCGAGATCCAGTTAAGGAATTAGTGGAGTCTAACGGTTGGAAATTCGAACAGATACTCACAAATTACCACGCTTGACTCTTATGGAGACCTGTTAAAACGCTGCTCTCCGCCAACCTCTTTCTTGCATCAGTCTTTCTGGAGCCAAGCGCCCAGATTGTTTGATTGTGACGTTCTGCTTTACTGGGTTCTGAGTGGACTGTTGGGAAGAATCAGTGGGCTTAAAATTCGCCTGAAGCGTTATCGATACTTTGTAAATCTTATCGATAGGCATCCTTGTTGATGCAGCCAGAGCGCCGGGAACCTTGATCAAGACCAACGCCGTCGCAACGCTCGACAAGTTACCTCGCGGGATCTTCCGCTAAAGTTAGCGGACGTATTTATGGCAGCTTTCCCAAGCTCGTGGCAAACGCAACTATAACATTGGAGTCAAATCTCGCCTTCAAAGCCTTCGGGTCAAGTATTTGGAAATATAACATCTGACATATTTATCCGTAGATATTGCCTGCCAAACCTGCAACTGACTTACCTATTTAAAATTTGGAGGGATTCGTCACGGACTAAAGGCGATCTAAAGTTTGACTAGAAGATCAAGAGGAAGAAATGGTGTGGAGACGGCAGTCATTCCAAATCTTCACGCGCTCTATCATCGCGTTGACGAGATAGCAATACGAATCATGACGGCCAAAGGGCTCCTCTTGCTCCGCGTCTCCTTGGGCATCGTCTTCTTTTGGTTCGGACTCCTCAAAGTCATTGGTGTTAGTCCGGTGGCCAATCTCGTGGCTGTGGCGATTTACTGGGCTCCGCCTGGAGTTACTGTGCCGCTACTTGGAATTTTTGAAGTGGCTCTGGGAATTGGGCTCTTAACGGGTGTTGCTATGCGCCTAACCCTAGGCCTCTTCTGGCTACACCTCGCGGGAACCTTCCTGGTGCTCGTCTTTCGGCCTGATATAGCCTTCCAACACGGGAACCCTTTGTTACTGACAGTTGAAGGGGAATTCGTCGTCAAGAACCTGGTACTCATTGCCGGCGGCATTGCAGTCGGTAGCACAGTAAAACACCAACAAGAAGAGCGTCCGCTTGCATGAACTGAAGGCACTGGCTGGCCGATGATATTCAGCTGATCCTGCAGACTCGGATGCAATCTGTTCCAATATGGCTAAGCTTCTTGATGGGGCCGGTGTGATCTGAACCCACGTTTTGTTGGGTTCGACAGACATTTTTCCCAGCGCGACAAGTGACTTCAATTCTAGACGGTCTCATCCTCGTCCATGAAACTTCCTCACACAACCTTCCCATTTTCCGACATAATTTGTCTCGAAGCGTACCATATGGTGGACCCCCCGGTTAGACGAATGTTAGTTCGTCCGGGATGATCATGTCGAGTCCAAACGACAAGTTTCAGCGCTTCGAGATTCGTGAAGCGACAATCGAGATGGCTAGGACCGCTAGCACGAATGCTAAAGAGACGGCGATGGGAATCTTGTAGAAATCTGTCATCATCATCTTCGCGCCCACGAAAAGAAGTATAACGGAGAGACCAACCTTCAAGTACGTGAATTCTCGAACCACGCTGGATAACAGGAAGTATAGCGCCCTTAGCCCTAGGATGGCGAAGATGTTTGAAGTGTAGACGATGAAAATGTCAGTGGTTACAGCGAAGATAGCTGGAATTGAATCGATTGCAAAAATGAGGTCTGTGGTCTCTACGACGATGAGCGCGAGAAAGAGGGGGGTCGCATGTTTGATGTTCTTCAAGGTTACGAAGAATTTCTCGTTGTGTAGCTCGTTGGTGACCGGCATGAGCCTACGCAAGAGTTTCACGGCCGGGTTCTTCTCCGGCGTGACATGGGTCTCTTTTTGAGTCATCATCCTGAGCCCGGTCACTATCAACGCTCCGCCGAAGACGTAGATCAACCAGTGGAAGGCTTCCAGCGCGGCCGCGCCAGCAAAGATTAGGATCGCCCTCATGATCAAGGCCCTACTATTCCCCACTTCAGCACTTTCGGTTGCCAGATCGCTGGAATATTGAAGTAGGAGAAGATCATGACGAAGATGAACATGTTGTCAACGCTGAGCGTTTTCTCTATCAGATAACCAGTCAAGAATGCAAGGGCTTTCTCCTCGCCAAACCAAGAATAAACAAGCCAATTGAATGCCAAGGCAATTACGATCCAGACCGTGCTCCAGCTGGCGGCCTCCCTAGTCGAAACCACGTGAGGTTTGCGGTTCAGAACTCCAAGATCAAAGGCGAGCATTAGGGCTATGGTTAGATTGAAGATCGCCCAGAGCGTGAGATCCGTTCCGAAGATACTAGCCATCCTTTTGCCCTCTACCTCAATTTCTACTGAAGTCTATGCTTGGAGCAGAGTCGCCACATGTGAACGCTGGGTTCTGTTAAGTTGAATGGGTGGCCATTCGCGTTTTGCCTCGCTGTTAACTTGAGGGGGGCTAGCTACCTCATCAGATGTTGCACTTTTCGAGTTTCCGTTACAAAATGGACCAGCCGCGTCCTTCATGCCTATTGGAACTTGAACAAGTGGGTTTGCCCAGCATGCGCAAGCAAATTGTTGATCCGAGTCCTCCCCCCATTGTATTTCAAATAGACGTTCGACAGCACCAGGAACAGATGAGGTCCATGTACGACCTAATTGTGGTAGGCGCGGGACCAGCCGGTGCGTCTGCCGCGAGGACAGCAGCTCAGCATGGATTGAAGACATTGCTGATCGAGAAAGATCAGGTCCCAAGAAACAAACTCTGCGGCGGAGGGGTCACACCGAAAGTGTTGGCGAAACTTGATTTCAAGCTCCCCGACGAACTGATAGAATGCAAAGCAAAAGCGACTAGGATGCATGTTGGCGAAAGCCAGTATCACTTCGAAGCAGATCGGACGATAGTGTACATGACCTCTCGGTCCAAATTCGATGCCTTCTTGGCAGACAAGGCTGTCGAGGCGGGGGCAGAACTCAGAGACCACAGTCCCGTATACGGGATCGAAGTCACGAAGTCCCATGTGGAAGTGAAGACGCCTAATGGTTCGTTTAGCTCGAAGATTCTGATAGGGGCCGATGGCATGAGTGGACCAACGGCGAGAGCTGGAAGGCTGTATGAGCGGTGGCTACCTCATCAAGTCGCATACGCCATCGAGAGCGAAGTTCCGGTAGGTGAGGGAGCTGTTCAGGCCTTCCTTAGTGATTGTGCATATTTTGACATGTATTTTGGCGTCTCGCCAGCGGGTTACGGTTGGGTTTTCCCAAAAGACGACCATCTGACAGTTGGCGTGGGCTGCAGGCTTAGCAGGTTGCGAGATGCTAGAGGGCTCTTCGAGGGCTTTGTAAGACGGATTCCTGAGCTTGTCGGGGTACCAATCCCAAAACCTCAGGCTCACCTGATTCCATTGGGAGGGGCTGCGAAGGTTCCAATCGCAACTGATAGAATCCTACTTGCAGGAGACTGCGCGGGATTCGCCGAACCTTTGCTCGGAGAAGGAATATACTTCGCGATCTGGGGCGGACAGATAGCAGCACAGGTCGCCGCAGAGGCCTGTCATGAGGATAGATTCGATCGTAAATTCCTCAGCGCTTACGAGCGGCGATGCAGGCGAGCATTTGGTGTAGACTTTGACGTCGCATATCGCGTAGCCCGTTTCAGTTATCTCGAAGAGTACGACATGGATCGAGTCTCGAGGTTCTTCTTTGGTGAAAGGAAGGTTCAGGAGTGTATGATTGGGTTGATGGATGGGAGTCTTCGGTATAGGGACGTTCAGGTAAAGCTGGCGTGGCCTTACTTCAAATATCGTCTTGCAAAGCTCGGCCTACCATTCTACTCTTGAAATTGCCTATACCCTGAAAGCTCGCGTCAGCAAGTTAGGACGCCGAAGAGCAGATGTCATCACAGTTCGTAGAGGCTGAGTATTACAGCCGGCAGATTGTGCTTCCCGAGCTGGGAAAGAGCGGCCAGGAGAAGCTGAAAGGATCCAAAGTCACCGTTGTTGGTCTGGGAGGCCTTGGAAGCGTGTCGGCTCTGTTCCTTTCGCTGGCAGGCGTGGGGACGTTGCGCCTGGTGGATCAAGACACTGTTGAGTTGAACAATCTCCACCGGCAGGTCCTGTACTCGCTGGAGGATCTGAGATATCCGAAAGTAGAAGCCGCCGCACAGCGCATCCGAGAGATCAACCCTGAAACGAAGATTGAACCGCTAGCTGAGAATCTGGAATCAGACAATGCGACTTCCATACTGGAAAACTCAGACTGCATTGTAGACGGCTTGGACAACATGCGAACGCGCTACCTGATCAACCGCCACTGCGTCGAAAGTAGAATCCCCTTCATTTTTGGAGGCGCGATTGGGATGGAGGGAAACGTTGCAGTATTCAAGAGTCCCGAAACGCCATGCCTTGAATGCGTTTTGCCAGGTTTAGATGACACTGAGCTTCCTACTTGCGACACCCGAGGTGTTGTAGGAGCAACAACAGGAATTGTCGGCGCCATTCAGGCTATGGAAACAATCAAGGTTCTCGCCGGTATCGAACCACAGTCAAAGGGTAGGTTGATGGTTTTCGATTTCGCCCAGTCGGAGTTTCGGACAGTCGAGTTGAAAGTGCGTCTTGACTGCCAAGTATGTCAGGTGAAGTCCCCTCGTGACCAACCCTACAGAAGGCGACTTGCTTGGTTGTGCGGCTCTTCAACGGCGAATGTAAATCCTGAGATGCCACTGGCTTTGGATCTCGGGAATTTGAGCAGAATCATAGCAAGAGATCACGCGGTGCTGCTAGCTACACCCATGGTGGTTGTTTTCGACTACAGTGGTCATGAAGTAAGCTTGTTTAAGAAAGGGAGAATGCTCATCAAGAATGTTCAGAGCGAGGATGAGGCACTGCAAGTCTCACGAGCAGTAACTAAGATGGTCGATGTGGGTCGAGTTTGACACTAGAGGTTCCAAAGACAATACGCGAAACACCGCCTAGCCTGAAGGTCTCTGGGAAAGCAGTGTTTCTTGTTTCAGGCGGCATCGACTCCCCAGTCGCTGCATGGCTACTGATAAGGAAAGGTGTCGAGCCTGTCTTCGCGTACTTTGACAATTATCCGCTCTGCGACCAAGCAGCGGAACAGATAGCTCTGGACTCGATGCGAAAGGTGTGCGCAGTGGCAAATGTGAAGAGCGTCAGAGTGTACGTAGTATCACACTCTCCCGATCTTCAAGATATCATGTCAAAATGCCCCCCGAAATTTGCCTGCGTCCTTTCACGGCGCATGATGTTCAGGATTGCTGAGCAAATAGCTCTGAAAGAGGGATGTGAGGCGATTGTGACTGGAGACGCGGTGGGACAAAAGGCCAGTCAAACACTTCAAAACATCATCGCAACCGATTCGATAATATCCAAAGTAGCTGTGCTGAGACCTCTAGTGGGCATGAATAAGCTGCAAATCGAGCGCTACGCGAAACAAATCGGCACCTATGAAATCTCCATCAAGCCAGGGGTCGCAAGTTGCGGTGTTCCAACAAACAATCCGAGCACCTCCGCAAAGCGTGACCGTCTTAACGAAATCGAGAAGGCGCTGGACATTGAATCAATGATAGCGCGTGCGGTTGAAAACGCCCGAATTGCTTTCGCGTAATCTAGAGCACGAAACTCTTCAGCACAAACGCCAACATTTCGGCAGCAGACTGACGGGCAATCGCTTCTGAAGTTGACTTTCTCACCACCATCCGTCCATCCGGCCTCAAAGTTATTTCCTGTCCACTCTGGTTCTTCAGGATCACGAAGTGCGGCGTCCACATAACTAGCTCATGATTCTCAACCGATTGTTCCCTCATCTTTTGGAAGTTGATTCTGATACTCGTCTTTGGTATTGCCTCTATGGAAAGATGGTCTGAACAGAGTCTAAAGTAGAGCTGCCCCGTATTCTGAGTCTGGTCATCTTTCATCTTCGATGCGCCGAAAATCAAGGTCTACTTGACAACTGACAAGGCAAATGCATTGGGTGAGTTTAATTGTTGTCCCCCCAGTGTTACAAGCGTAGAGAGTAGTTACATGCATAAAGTGTTCAATGACATATGGAAGATCTATCCCGAAAACATGCTCAAAAACCGCACTTGGCACTGGTGGTGGTGGCTCTATTTTTTCGAAAACCCGGACAACCCCGAATTCCCTAGGCAGCTCATGGTCCTTTGGGGCACTAGGAACTGTAGAAAGGTTCGTGTGAACGATTTTTGCTGGGAGCCAAGAAGCCCAATGAAGACCAGTGAAAATCGCGCCACTTTCGAATCAATCGTCGCCTCCTGGTATTATGACGGAAACAAGATGCACGACCCTCTCATCCTCGACCACGGGCAGACTGAAACTGACTGGGATTTGCACTCTGGACGAATCAGAATGGAGGGCGCTGAGGGTGTCTATTCCTTCGGCGGGAGGCATGCGGATTTGAGGCTGGATTTGAACAACGAGAAGATCGGAGTCGAAATATCGATGCAGCGGTGGAAAGACATGATGGCAGAACTGGTGCCAACCGGAAAGAACTTCACCAGAAACATGGGGTATTCTATGCTGAAATACAGGGGGCTCTTGTCATCGGGAAAAATCCGAGTGGGCGAAACCGAGACTCCCGTAAAAGGCAGGTCTTACTTCCAGAAAGTGCGGATATCATCGATAACCCCCTGCTGGTATTGGGGTACAGTACAGTGGGATAATGGCGCTTACCTGCAGTACTTCTTGCCGCATTTCGGAATGCCAACGCTCAGGCACTCAATATCACACGAGAGCCTGATGGACTGGGGAGAAAGGATGGTTTCAAAGACCCTTAACTTTTGCGACCCTGAGGGGAAGGAATACTTCATGAAGGATATTAGAATAACCAAACGTTACGAGAATGACCTGCCCATATTCAGGGTGAATGCATTCTCCGATGAAGGCGAGCTCAGCATCGAGATGGCAACCTACGCAAGGTGCTGCTGGAACATATCGCAACCCCTCATGGGACCGATTTGGCAAGGAATATTCTACAACGAGTACCCTGCAAGGGTCACGGATTTCGAATTCAAAAGTGGTACTCGCAGGGTAGGCAAAGATGACTTTGGCAATAGCTATTGCAATTGCGAACACACCTGGGGAACTGTTTGAAGCACCTGTTTTTTTCTGCCTTAGATGTTGTGAAGCCTTCAGTAAGATGACGAAGAGGAGGGTCGTGAGATTCTTCCCCCACCAATCGTCGTTGTCCGTCCAGTAGAAATGTGTGTATGCGCACCGTCATAGCCCACGAGAGCTCTCTTGCTGGCGGATTTGGATTCCAACTCAAGCGGGAGCGTTCGGGCCGCCTCGCGAAGTGGGGTCTCTTCGTTTTGCGAAGAGGGGGCTCTTCATTTCTGAAGAGGGGTCTCTTCGCGCATGCTTGGTCATGTATTGTACCGTGCAGCCCGGTGTTGGTGTGTGGGTCTTATGGTGCGCACACACACAAAAATCCCTTGTCAGAAGAAAAAAGGAGGTCAGTAGGCAGTCGAGCCTACCCTGCGCGTTTCTTTGTTGCGCTCAGCGTAAGTTCTATTCCTCTTGGGAAGGGAATCGTTCGATGGAGTTCGAAGGTGACAAAGGGCCACCACATCTGTAATGCCTCATAGAGCTGCTCTTCTGTAACGTCCCCCGTGATGAAGTAGCCGCGGTGACCTTCAAGGAAAGCATGAACTTCTTTCACGACGCCTGATTGCAGTTGGGCTTTCATCAGCGCTAGGAATCCCTCGACTTGTTTCACACTGTCTGCCGGGTTTGGCGAGGGCGGGAGGTTAGCGTTCTCCTTCCATAGACCAAAGTAGACTGGCATCTTCTCGGTATCACTCCTCATCTTCTTGGTATTTGTATAGCTCCCCACCTCGGAGCTGAGGCCTCACCAAGAACCAAATTAGTGAACCCTCAATTCTGTATGATCAATGAACCTGAGAGTTAACGTTTTCGAATGACGCAATTGTCGACAGCTGTTCGATCGATAAGCAGGAGTTCGACTTGGTTTTGCTGGCTTGTTTTTCGTGTGTGGGTGGGTCTAGTGGTGCGGGCAACGGAAATTGAACTCAGTTTTTCTTCCAATGACATTATTCCAGCTCTCTTGTGTTTCTTACCTTAATTGCTGGCCACCTGCTCTGAATGCCCAAGCGGTAGGAATCTGCTGACACGATTTCAGTGGAGCTTCTTCGAGTACCACTGACCCTCTTTCATGGCTTCAATTCCCCAGCTTATGGAAACTTGCGGAGTAATGCGTAGATAACTTCCTTTTCCGAAGATTCCTTCATGCTCTACGACCTCGGCTGTTCCGCGGACTTTGATCCCGCGAGGTTTCCATGGTTCTACAGACTCCAAGTCGTCTATCACTAGGGAGACTCTTGTGTTCCCGTTTTTGATGTTCTTGTACCTTCGAGTTCTAACAAAAATTTTGACTGATCATGACTTCCGACGTAGAAATACTTCCCACCGTATTCAAACGCAACAGGCGAAACTTCAGGCTCTCCTTTTGCAGATGCGGTCGCCATCCGCGCAAGATGTTGGCTCTTCAGATATTGAATCTCTGAAGCCGATAACATAGTCTCACTTCTAGTGCATCTGGCCATCCTTTTGTAATAAGATGACTACCGTCACTCGGACCCAGACATAATATGTACGTGGAGCTCTTTCCCCCATGCACGTAACGCCTTTTCGAGTCTTTCGAAAAGTCATAAAGAACCTTAACTGATTCGGTGAGCACAGTATAGTTCA
>Ga0209322_10000563_pt1 | contig 21720 bp, 18 predicted proteins | sample Rifsed19ft1_FD_184013 | JGI IMG/M metagenome (GOLD analysis project Ga0209322, IMG submission 184013) | Soil microbial communities from Rifle, Colorado, USA - sediment 19ft 1 (version 2) | ecosystem: Environmental > Terrestrial > Deep subsurface > Rock core/Sediment | place: Rifle, Colorado... | reverse complement strand
AGGCCGGCCGTGGCCCGGGAGCTCCCGCGCTCATGACCGGCCTTGTGTCAACGACCGCACACCTCGTGCATTTCTCAGCGGCTGTTCGAGCGGGGGCTTTGCCCCCGCAATCCTTGGGGGGAGGTGTCGGAAGGGGGGCGGAGCCCCCCTCCGAGGTATGACCCGGTTCCCTTCGACGGTTTCCGCACCGCGCGCGCTTTCTCCGGCCGCCGGGGTCGGCTACTACGCCAGCCGCCTCGTCCTGCCGGTCGTCCTGCTGCTGCCTCCCGTGCGGCGGTGGGCCGTCGAGGCACGGCTCCTCTGGCCGTACCTGGGCGTGCTCGCGTTCTCGCTCGCCTTCCTGTTCGTTCCCCTCGTTCGCGCGGCGGCCCTGCGGCTCGGGATCCTGGATCAGCCCGACGCGCGGAAGGTCCACGCGGTCGCCACGCCGCTCCTGGGCGGCGCCGCCGTGTGGGCGGCCTTCGCGCTGACGGTGCTCTACAACTTCAACTTCTCCCGGGAATTGAAAGGCGTCGCCGTGGGCGCCACGATCGTGGTGGTCGTGGGGATCCTCGACGACGCGTTCAACCTTCCTGCCGTCCTGAAGCTGGCCGGCCAGGTCGCCGGCGCGCTGGCCGCCCTGGGGTATGGGGTCACCCTCAGGGTCATCCCGCAGGACGCGCCGGGGGCGGTCTGGCTCAACTTCCTCTTGACCATCCTGTGGTTCCTCACGGTGACGAACGCCATCCAGTTCCTGGACGGGATGGACGGCCTGGCCGCGGGGCTCGGCGCCATCGCGAGCTTCTTCATCAGCGTCACCGCGCTCCAGACCTCGCAGTCCTACCTCATGTTCCTCTCGGCGGCGCTGCTGGGCGCCTGCCTCGGGTTCCTGCCGTACAACTTCCGCCCCGGCGCCGCCGCTCGGGTGTTCCTCGGGGACGGGGGCGCCAGCTTCATCGGCTTCAGCCTCGCGGGGCTGGCGGTCATGGGGGAATGGGCGCGGAACAACCCCGTGATCGCCCTCTGCACGCCCATCCTGATCCTGGCGGTCCCCCTCTTCGACATCGCCTTCGTGGCCGTGAACCGCGTCATCACGGGCAAGGTGGGGAGCCTCCACGCGTGGCTGGCCTACGTGGGCAAGGACCACATCCATCACCGGTTCGCGGCGCTCGGCCTCAGCAAGACCGAGAGCGTGCTCCTGATCTTCTTCATCTCCTTCACCCTCGGGCTCTCGGCCATCCTCCTGAAGGACGCCACGCTCCACGAGGCCACCCTGCTCCTCGTGCAGGCGGCCTTCATCCTCTCCATCGTGGCGGTGCTGGAGTCGGTGGGCCGGCGGGGCGGCTGAGATCAGGGCTGATGGACTCACTGGCTGAGGCGCTCGGCCGCTGGCTGGCGAAGCTCCTGCGCCTCGAGGGTCCGGTGGTGGTGCTCCTGGCGCGGGTCGTCACGATCGCGGGAGCGCTGCTCCTGACGGTCATCGCCTATCGCGCCCTGAGCCACCTCATCGACCGCGTGCTGCGCCCGCCGGAGGGCGCCGTGGACTACTCGCAGAAGGCCCAGCGGGCCCGGACGCTGGGCCCGCTCCTGAAGAGCGCGGCCCTCTACCTCCTGGCCTTCCTGGCGCTCGTGGTGGTGCTGCGCGAGGTCGGGATCGACATCCAGGCCATCCTGGTCTCGGCGGGCGTCGTGGGGCTCGCCATCGGCCTGGGAGCCCAGAGCCTCATCAAGGATGTGATCACGGGCTTCTTTCTCCTCTTCGAGGGGTTGATCGCCGTGGGGGACGTCATCGAGGTCGGGAACACAGTCGGAACCGTGGAGGCGATCGGGTTGCGCGTGACGCAGCTCAGGACGCTCAACGGGGCGCTCCGCGTGGTCCCGAACGGTGAGCTTACGCAGTTCGCCAACTACAACCGCGGGTGGGCCCGCGCGGTGGTGGACATCGGCGTCGCGTGGGAAGAGGACGTGCGCCGCGCCCTCGGGGTCCTCGAGGCCGTGGGCCGTCGCTGGGCGCAGGAGTCGGGCCAGGCCCTCGAGCCGCCGCAGGCCCAGGGGATCGTGCGCTTCGGTGACGCGGAGGTCATCCTGCGGCTCCAGGTCAAGGTGCTCCCCGCCCAGCGGTTCGAGATCGAGAACGAGCTCAGGCGGAGGATCCTGGAGGAGTTCAGAGCCGGGGGGATCCGGGAGCCGAAGAAGATCGTTCACGTCGTGCAGGAGCCGAGGACATGAGCGCCATGAGGGTCAGGAAGGCTGTGTTTCCCGCCGCGGGGCTCGGGACCCGCTTCCTCCCGGCCACCAAGGCCCAGCCCAAAGAGATGCTGCCGCTGGTGGACAAGCCCACCATCCAGTACGTGGTGGAGGAAGCCGTGCGAGCGGGCGATCGGATCGAGGCCGAGGTCGAGCAGATCGGCGTCCTCGCCAACCAGGTCGTGGCGCCCTGAGCCGCGCCGCGGTCTCAAGTGCCGGCGCTTCCTTGACTTTCCGCCAGTCATCTGGGAGAATCGGGCTCACCTCTGAGCCCGACGGAGGATTGTCGTAGTGCCGAAAAATCCCCCCAAGCGCTCCTTCCACCTCGCCACCGACGCTGAGATCAAGGCCGGTGAAGTGCACGACGTGTACTTCAGCCGCACGGTGCAGATCCTGCGCCAGCGCGGCGACCAGAAGCGGGCCAAAGCCGAGATCCGGCTGAAGAGCTTCCCCCTGGGCGACTGGCGGTGGGGAATCCTGGCGGGGATCGAAGAGGCGGCCGCGCTGCTGGAAGGGCTGCCCGTGGACGTGTGGGCGATGGACGAGGGGACCGTCTTCGGCGCCCACGAGCCGGTCCTGGCCATCGAGGGGACCTACGTGGAGTGGGCCCAGTTCGAGACCGCGCTCCTCGGGCTCCTCTGCCAGGCCTCGGGGATCGCGACGAAGGCGGCGCGCTGCAAGAAGGCGGCCGGGGAGCGCCAGGTGATCTCCTTCGGGGCGCGGCGCATGCATCCGGCCCTCGCCCCCATGATCGAGCGCAACGCCTTCGTCGGCGGCTGCGACGGCGTGGCGGTGACCAAGGCGGCGGAGCTGATCGACGCCGACCCGATGGGGACGATCCCTCACGCCCTGGTGCTGATCGTGGGCGACACCGTGGAGGCTCTCAAGGCGTTTCACGAGGTCATCGACCCGAAGGTGAGGCGCGTGGCGCTCATCGACACGCTCGGGGACGAGAAGTTCGAGGCGATCCGGGTGGCCGAAGCCCTCGGCCGGGATCTCTACGCCGTGCGGCTGGACACGCCGTCGTCCCGGCGCGGGGATTTCTACCGCATTCTCGAGGAGGTCCGGTGGGAGCTGGACTACCGGGGGTTCGAGCACGTGAAGATCATCGCCTCCGGCGGGATCGACGAGCAGGAGATCCTCAAGCTCAACCCGCTGGTCGATGCCTACGGGGTCGGAACGGCGATCGCCAACGCCCCGGTGCTGAGCTTCGCCCTCGACATCATGGAGATCGACGGCGCCCCCATGGCCAAGCGGGGGAAGCGCTCCGGCTCCAAGCAGGTGTACCGCTGCCGGGCGTGCTTCAGGAGCGTGGTCGTCCCCGCCCACAAGCCGCTCGGGCGCTGCGACTGCGGCGGCGACGTGGAGGCGCTGTTGAAGCCGCTCGTCACCAAGGGCCGGCTGGTCCGCAGCCTGCTGCCGCCCCGCGCGATCCGCGACTACGTCCTGGAGCAGCTCCGGCGGGTCGAGCTCACCGTGGACCCCAGCCTGGGTCCCCGGCGCGACTATTGAGCCGTGTCATGGGCCTGCTCGACCAGATCGTGCGGGACAAGCGCGCCGAGGTCGTTCGCCGCAAGCGGGAGATCTCGCGGAGCGAACTGGAGGGGCGCGGCAAGCAGCTTCCCGCCGCGCGGGACTTCAGGGGGGCGCTCCAGCCTCGGGCGCCCGCCCGCGTCCGGCTGATCGCCGAGGTCAAGAAAGCCTCGCCCTCGCGGGGGGTGCTCAGCGAGTCGTTCGATCCGGTGGCGCTGGCCCGGACGTACGCCTCCGCCGGCGCCTCGGCCCTCTCCGTCCTCACCGACGCCAAGTACTTCCACGGCGCGCCCGAGCATCTCGAGCAGGTCCGGGCGGCGGTGGACCTCCCCCTCCTCCGCAAGGACTTCGTCCTGGACGACTACCAGCTGTGGGAGTCGCGCGCCCTGGGGGCCGACGCCGTCCTCCTGATCGTGGCCGCGCTCGAGCGGCTTGAGCTCCGGGATCTGCTGCAGGCCGCCAAGGGCATCGGCCTGGGCGCGCTCGTGGAGGTTCATACGGCGCCCGAGCTGGATCAGGCGCTGGCGCTCGACTCCTCGATCATCGGGATCAACAATCGGGACCTCCAGACTCTGGAGACGCGCGTGGAGACCTCGCTGGAGCTGCTCCCGCGGGTCCCGCCCGGCCCGGCGGTGGTCAGCGAGAGCGGTCTCTTCACGCGGAGCGACGTGGAGCGGGTCGTCGCCGCCGGCGCCCACGCCGTGCTCGTGGGCGAGGCCCTCGTCACCGCTCCCGACATCGCCGCCAAGGTCCGCGAGCTCGCGCTGCTGGAGGAGCCATCGTGAGGCCCGAGGGGCGCGCTCCGTTCGCTCGGACCTCGTCGCCTCGACGGCGTTGGCTCGCTCGGGCGCCTTCCGCTGGCCCCCCCATCCCCCCGAGCCACTCGGAAGTGCCATGGTGAAGGTGAAGATCTGCGGGATCACGAACGCCGCCGACGCGCGGCTGGCCGTCGAGGCCGGCGCCGACGCCCTCGGCTTCATCTTCGTCGAGAACACCCCGCGCTTCGTCACTCCCGAGCAGGCGGCGCCCATCATCCGGCGGCTACCCCCGTTCGTGACGCCGGTCGGCGTGTTCTGGGACCACCCGAGCGGCCACGTGAAGGCGGTGGCCGAGGCGTGCGGGCTCCGGGCGCTCCAGTTCCACGGCGACGAAACGCCCGAGGCCGTGGCCGGCTATGACCTGCCGGTCATCAAGACCATTAAGCTCCCCCCGGCTTCGACGATCGAGGGCCTGCCCGAGTACCGGGTGGGCTGGCTAGCCCAGGTGGCGCGGTATCGCGGGATCGCCGCCGCTGTCCTCCTCGACACCGCGGCGCGGTGGAGCGAGGGCGAGGCGCGCGAGCCGATCGAGTGGGGGCTGGCCCGGATGCTGGCGCTCGGCCGCGCCCACCTCCGTCTCCACCTGATCCTGTCCGGCGGGCTGACGCCCGACAACGTGGCGCGGGCCGTGGCCGTCGTCCGGCCGTACGCGGTGGACGTGAACTCGGGCGTGGAGGCCGCGCCGGGAAAGAAGGACCCGGACAAGGTGCGGCGGTTCATTGCCGAGGCCAGGAGCGTCCGATGAAGCTGACGGCCAAGCGCGCGCCGCGCCTGCCGGACCGGAACGGTCACTTCGGCCGCTTCGGCGGGCGGTTCGTTCCGGAGACGCTGATGGCTCCGCTCATCGAGCTGGAGCAGGCCTACCGAGCCGCCAGGCGCGACCCCGCGTTCCAGCGGCGCCTCAGGGACCTCCTGGCCAACTACGCGGGCCGCCCGACCCCGCTCTACTTCGCCCGCCGGCTCACCGAGCGCTGCAGCGGCGCGCGGATCTACCTGAAGCGCGAGGACCTCTGCCACACCGGCGCCCACAAGATCAACAACGTGCTCGGCCAGGGGCTTCTGGCCGAGCGCATGGGCAAGCGCCGGGTGATCGCCGAGACGGGAGCGGGCCAGCACGGCGTGGCCGCCGCGACCGCCGCAGCGCTCCTGGGGCTCCAGTGCGAGGTGTACATGGGGAGCGAGGACGTGGAGCGGCAGTCGCTCAACGTCTTTCGGATGCGGCTCCTCGGCGCGAAGGTGATCCCCGTGGAGGCCGGGAGCCGGACCCTGAAGGACGCCATCAACGAGGCCCTCCGGGACTGGGTGACCAATGTCCGGACCACGTACTACCTGCTGGGCTCCGCGCTGGGTCCCCACCCGTACCCCATGATGGTGAGGGACTTCCACTGCGTCATCGGGGAGGAGACGAAGCGGCAGCTCCGGGAAGCCGCGGGGCGCTTGCCCGACTACGTGGTGGCCTGCGTCGGCGGCGGCTCCAACGCGATCGGGCTGTTTTATCCGTTCATTCCAGATGAAGCGGTACGCATCGTGGGCGTGGAGGCGGCGGGCCACGGCCTGGGCTCGGGCCGTCACGGCGCTTCCCTGTCGGCAGGTTCGGTCGGGGTGCTCCACGGGAGCATGTCCTATGTGCTCCAGAATGACGACGGCCAGATTGCGACGGCGCACTCGATCTCGGCCGGGCTCGATTACCCCGGGGTCGGCCCCGAGCACAGCTACTACAAGGAAGCGGGCCGCTTCGAGTACGCCTCGGCCACCGACGCCGAGGCGCTCGAGGCGTTCCAGGCGCTGGCCCGCCTGGAGGGGATCATGCCGGCCCTCGAGTCCGCCCACGCCGTGGCCCACGCGATGCGCCTGGCGCCGACGCTCGGGCGGGAGCAGGTGATCGTGATCGGCCTCTCCGGGCGCGGCGACAAGGACGTCCAGGTGGTCTCCTCGGAGGGGGGCTCCGCCCCCCTTCCGAACCTCCCCCCCGGGGATTGCGCCGGCGAAGCCGGCGCTCGAACGAGCGCGGAGCCGCGCCTTAGATGAGCCGGCTGGCCCGGACCTTCGCGGGGCTCCGCCGCCGCGGCGCGCGCGCGCTGATTCCGTATTTCACCGCCGGCGATCCGTCGCTCGCGGCGACGCGGCAGCTCGTCCTCGAGGCGGCGCGGCGCGGGGCCGACGTCGTCGAGCTCGGCGTGCCCTTCTCGGACCCGCTGGCCGACGGCCCCGTGATCCAGCGCGCCTCGCAGCGCGCCCTGGCCGCCGGCGTCAGCCTGGCGCGGGTGCTCGAGCTGGCGCGAGAGGCGCGGCGAGAAGTCACCATTCCGATCGTTCTCCTCACGTACTACAACCCCGTCCACGCCTTCGGCCTCAAGGCGTTTGCCCACGGGGCGGTGGAGGCGGGCGTGGACGGCGTGATCGTGGCCGACCTCCCGCCCGAGGAGGCGGGGCCGCTGGCCGCGGAAGCGCAGGCGGCCGGCCTCGACCTGATCCACCTGGTCGCCCCCACCTCGCCCCCTGAGCGCATGCGGCTGATCGCGCGGAAGAGCCGCGGCTTCATCTACTTCGTCTCGCTGACGGGAGTGACGGGCGCCCGCACCACGCTCCCGCCGGATCTCGCCGAGAACCTCCGACAGCTCCGGGCGGTGACGACGAAGCCGGTCTGCGTGGGGTTCGGGATCTCCACGCCCGAGCAGGTCGCCGCTGTGGCCCCCTACGCCGACGGGGTGATCGTGGGCTCGGCCATCGTCCGCCTCGTCGAGACCCACACGGGCTCCGACCGCCTGGTGATGGAGGTTGGTAACTTCATCGCCTCCCTGAAGGAACCGTTACGGAGCACTCGATGAGACAGGGCGGGGGTGCATCGACGAGCGAAGTCAGGGCGATGATGGGAGCGGCGTGATGGCGGCGTGGTTCTGGAAGCGCGACAAGGAGGAGGCGGAGGAGCGGCCGCGCAAGGTCGTCATCGCCGAGGGGCTCTGGATCAAGTGCGACTCCTGCAAGGAGATCGTCTACCGCGCCGAAGTGGAGCGCGCCGGGCGGGTCTGCCCGAAGTGCCGTTATCCCTTCCGCATCGGCGCCCGCGAGCGCCTGGCCCTGCTGATCGACGAGGGCTCCCTCGAAGAGCGGGACGCGGGGCTCGCCTCCCAGGACCCTCTCGGCTTCAAGGACACCAAGCGCTACCGCGATCGCCTCAAGTCGGCCAAGGAGAAGACCGGCCTCGAGGAGGCGGTCATCTCCGGTCTCGCCCGCATCGGCGGCATCCCCACCGTCGTCTGCGTCTTCGAGTTCGACTTCATGGGCGGGAGCATGGCCTCGGTGGTGGGCGAGAAGATCACGCGCGCCATCGAGCTGGCCATCGTCAAGCGCGCGCCGCTCGTCATCCTCTCCGCCTCCGGCGGCGCCCGGATGCAGGAGGGGATTCTCTCGCTCATGCAGATGGCCAAGACCGCCGCGGCGCTCCACCGCCTGGGCGCGGAACGGCTTCCCTTCATCTCGATCCTCACCGATCCCACCACCGGCGGCGTCACCGCCAGCTTCGCCATGCTCGGGGACGTCATCCTGGCCGAGCCGCGCGCGCTGATCGGCTTCGCCGGGCCGCGCGTCATCGCCGAGACGATCCGCCAGCCGCTTCCGGAGGGCTTCCAGCGCTCGGAGTTCCTGCTCGAGCACGGCCAGCTGGATCGGGTGGTCGAGCGCCGCGATCTCAGGGAGACGCTCCGCCGCCTCCTCGCCTTCTTCGCCGATCGTCCGTCGCTCCCCGTCCCATGACCTACCCCGAGGCCGTCGGCAGGCTTCTCTCCCTCCGAGGAGGAGAGCAGGCGGGGATGCGTCCCGGGCTGGAGCGGATCGAGGCGCTGCTCGATGCGCTCGGTCATCCCGAGCGGCGGCTCAGGATCGTCCAGATCGGGGGGACGAACGGCAAGGGCTCCGTGGCCGTCATGGCGGCCTCCATGCTGAAGTCCGCGGGCCTCAGGGTGGGGCTCTACACCTCGCCCCATCTCTGCTCGTTCCGCGAGCGCATCCGGATCGACGGCCGCGCGATCTCCCAGGAGGCCGTGGTGGACGGGGTGGAGGAGCTCTGGCCCGTCGTCGAGCGGGTGGAGCCCACCGTGTTCGAGGCGGTCACCGCCCTGGGGCTCGCCTGCTTCGCGCGGCGGGACGTGGAGCTGGCGGTGCTCGAGGTCGGGATGGGCGGGCGGCTCGACGCGACCACGGTGGGACGCCCCCTCGTCTCTGTGATCTCCCACGTGGATTACGACCACCAGGCGTTTCTCGGCTGGAGCCTGGAGGAGATCGCTCGAGAAAAGGCCGCGATCATCCGAAGCGGCGTGGCCGTGGCGGCGTCTCAGGCCGATGTCGTCACGGACATCCTCCGCCGGCGCGCGGCGGAGGTCGGAGTCCCGCTCTGGCTCGAGGGGCGCGACCTGTCGGCGACCCTCCGTTCCCGCGATCCCTCGGGCCAGCGGCTTAGGCTCGCGGGCCCGGGCTGGAGCCTCGACGATCTCGTCGTGCCGCTCGGGGGAAACTTCCAGCTCCAGAACGCGCTGCTGGCCGTCGCCGCCGTGAAAGCGCTCGCCGCGAGCGGCATACGCGTGTCCGACGCGCAGATTCGCCAGGGCCTCGGGCGCGTCCGCTGGCCGGGGCGCTTCGAGGTCATCGGCCGCGACCCCTGGCTGGTCCTGGACGGGGCCCACAACCCCGCCGGCGCCCAGGCCCTGGCGGCCTCACTCACGGACGCTTTCGGCGACCGGCCCAAGACCCTGATCGTGGGGATTTCAGCGGACAAAGATCGCGCCGGCATCCTCAAAGCGCTGGCCCCCGCCGCCGCCCGGTTCATCCTCACGGCCTCCACCAACCCTCGGGCCACCCCGCCCGAGGAACTGAGGGCCCTCCTGCCGCCCACCGAGGTGCCCGTGGAGGTGGCTCCGTCGGTCCCCGAAGCCCTAGCCCTCGCCCTGTCCCCTCCGGTGACCCCCATTATTTGTGTGACCGGCTCTCTCTTCACCGTGGCCGAAGTCCTCGCCGCGCGGCACGGCGAGGGCGATATTCCTTGCGAAATCGAAAGGGGGAGTGATAGGGTAGAATCCCTTTTTTCATAGGCACTCACGAGACATTCGATGATGCGAATTGCCACCGGGCCGGCGCTCGTTTTCGCCTGCCTTGTCTTGACCACTTCCGCCCTGGCCCAGGCCCCTGTCACGGTGCCCGCGGAGGGGGGGGACGTCAGCATCCTGGCCGACCGGATGGACCAGGTGGGGAGTCTGCTGATCGGCATCGGCAACGTGGAGATCACCAAGGGGTCGAGCCGCCTCACGGCAGATCGGGTGGAGATCAACCGTGAGACGGGCGAGGCGGTCGCCCAGGGCAAGGTGATCTTCTACGACGGTCAGGACCGCCTCCTGGGCGATCGGATCGACTACAACCTCAAGACCGGCACCGGCGTGGTGTACAACGGCTCCGCCTTCTCGGCCCCCTACTACCGCATCTCCGGCGAGCGGATGGAACGCGTCGGGGAAGGGGTCTACAACATCCAGCGCGGCGTCTTCACCACCTGCGAGGGGGACCCACCCCTCTGGTCGTTCGGAGTGGGCCGGGCCACCGCCGATCTCGACGATTACATCGTCGGGCGCGACGCCTCCTTCTGGGTCGGCAAGGTGCCGCTGATCCCCTGGGTCCCGTTCTTCGCCGCGGCGCTCCGCCGCGAGCGGCAGAGCGGTTTTCTCTTCCCCACCTTCGGGAACTCCAGCCGGAAGGGCGTGTTCGCGAGGATCCCCTACTACTGGGCCATCAGCGACAGCCAGGACGCCACGATCTCGCTCGAACCGTACTCCAAGCGCGGCGTCGGCGCGGGCGGCGAGTACCGCTACATCCTCTCGGAGAGCAACCGCGGCATCGCCCAGGGTTTCTTCATCCGGGAGACGGAGCGGGACGACCGGGAGAGGGGGGACGATCCCGAGAACCGCGGCAACGTCATCTGGAAGCACGCCTGGCAGATCTCGCCGCGCCTGTCCTTCAAGACGGACCTGAACATGGTCACCGACGACCGGTTCTACCGGGAGTACGGCGATCGGCTGCGCGAGCGGAGCCAGCAGCGGGCGGAGTCCAACGTCTTCGCCACCTACAGCGGGGACTCCTGGAATCTGGTGGGACGAGCGTTCTGGTACCAGGATCTCACCACCCTCCGACCGGTGGAGCTCCAGCGCGCGCCCGAGATCCGCTTCCAGAGCTTCCGGCAGCCGATTCGCGGCGCGAGCGCCCTGCTCTTCGAGACGGAGGCGAGCTTCACCAACTTCGTCCGCGACGTGGGGTCCGACGGCCGGCGGCTGGACCTCCATCCCCGCGTCTTCCTGCCGATCTCGGTGGACGGCTATTTCACCGTCACACCGTTCGTGGGAGGTCGCGCGACGTACTACGACACCCGGGTGATCGGCAACCGCCTGACGCTGAACGGCAGGATCCCGGTGGAGGAGACGCGGGACGCCTCGTTCGTTCGCGCCCTGGGCGAGGTGGGAGCGGACCTCGAGGCGCGCGCGATGCGGATCTACGACGTCGGCGGGGCTGCGGGGATCTCCCGCCTCCAGCACCTGATCGAGCCGCGGGTCAACATCACCGAGATCCAGGGCGTGAACGACAAGGGCCTCCCCCGGTGGGATCCGGGCGGGGGCCTGGTGAACCCACTGGCTGCCCCGCTGGCGGATATCGGGGTGGATCGCTTCGGCCGGATCAGCCGGCTCACCTACTCGCTGACCAACCGGCTGAACGCGAAGACCGTGGCGGGACCCGGCCAGGAGGCCGTCCGGTGGGAGCTGGTGCGGTTCTCGCTGGCACAGACCTACGATCTTCCCCCGAACAAGCACTCCGAGCGCTTCGGTGACCTTGCCGGCGACCTGCTCATCGAGCCCAACCAGCACTTCCGGTTCAGGGGCGATGCCCGCTACGACGTGTATGGGCGGGGCATCCAGAGCGTGAACAGCGACATCTCGGCCATGTTCTGGGACGTGACGGCCACTGCCGGCACCCGCTTTGACGACCGAGCGAACGTCGAGTTCGTCCGGGGGGAGATCCTGGCCAAACTCTCCCGCTACCTGGACGTGCGTGCTTCCACCAACTATGACATCAAGGCCGGAACCAACGTGGAGTCGCGCGTGGGCGTGGACGTGCACTGCCAGTGCGCGGCCATCAGCGTCACGTACATCAACCGCGGCGCGAAGGGCGTGGGGCGGAGCGAGGATGAGGTGAACTTCTCCGTGAACCTCCTGGGCGTGGGCCAGGTCGGCAGCCGGCCCGGGCAATGATCCCGCAGATCGACCTGACCCGCCAGCACGCGGCGCTCAGGGCGGAGCTGCTCGCCGCCGCCGAGCGCGTCCTGGCGTCGGGCCGCTTCATCCTCGGCCCCGAGGGGAAGGCCCTGGAGGCCGAGGTCGCCGCGCTCTGCGGCGTGCGCCACGGGATCGGCGTCGCCTCGGGCACCGACGCCCTGCATCTCTCGCTCCGCGCGCTGGATGTCGGGCCCGGCGACGAGGTCGTCACCTCCGCCTTCTCCTTCGTCGCCTCCGCCTCCGCGGTGCTCCACGCGGGCGCGCGCCCCGTCTTCGCCGATATCGACGCGGAAACGTTCGCCCTGGATCCGGCTCAGGTGGAGCGGGCCATCACGCCGCGCACCAGGGCCGTCATCGCCGTCCACCTCTACGGCCACCCCGCCGACATGGACCCGCTGGTGGCAATCGCTCGGCGCCGCGGGCTCGCGGTCGTGGAGGATGCCGCCCAGGCCATCGGCGCCGCCTACGCCGGCCGCCCCGTCGGGAGCTTCGGCGATCTGACCTGCCTGTCGTTCTACCCGACGAAGAATCTGGGCGCCTGCGGGGACGCCGGCATGGTCGTGACGGATCGCGAAGAGCTGGCCGAGCGGGTCCGGCGGCTCAGGGATCACGGCTCCCGGGAGAAGTACCAGCATGCCGAGCTCGGATACTCGAGCCGCCTGGACGAGCTCCAGGCCGCGCTGCTCCGGGTGAAGCTCCACCACCTGCCGGGCTGGACCGCGGCGCGGCGCCGGCTCGCGGCGCGGTATTCCACCCTGCTCGCCGGGCTGCCGCTGGCGCTGCCCCGGGAGCGGCCGCCGGCCCTCCACGTCTACCACCACTACACGGTCCGGTCGCCGAAGCGCGACGCGCTGGCCAAGGCGCTCGCCGAGCTCGGCATCGGCACCGCGCTGCACTACCCCCTGCCGATCCCGGGCCAGCCGCTCTTCCGGAGCGGGGGAGCGCTCGCGACGGAAGCGGAGTGCCCGCACGCCTGGCAGGCCTCGCGTGAGGTCCTGTCGCTGCCGTGCTTCCCGGAACTCACGGACGCCGAGATCGACGCCGTCGCGCACGCGATTCATCTGGCGATGAATCGAATCGGGTAAAATGGGCGCCATGAGCGATCTTTGTCACTTGGCCTCGGGGCGCCTCTCACTCGGGCCTCGCCTCGCCACGGGCTCGCAACAGCCTCGCCGGCGCCGCTCAGCTCGAACTGCGGCCCGAGGCTCGGCCAAGACAATCCGTGAGCCCTCATAGTCAGCGGCTCCGGCAGGTCCTGGAGCAGCGCGCGGCGCGGGTCGGCGTCATCGGCCTCGGCTACGTGGGCCTCCCGCTCGCCGTCGCCTTCGGCAAGGCAGGTTTCTCGGTCCTCGGGGTGGAAGTGGACCGGGAGCGCGTGGCGCGCCTCAAGGCCGGCGAAAGCCCCGTGGAGGACGTGGGGAGCGACGAGCTCGCGACGCTCGTCGCCTCCGGCCGGCTCTCCATGACGACGGATGCCGGGGCGCTCAAGGACGCCGACGCCATCATCATCTGCGTGCCGACGCCGCTGGGGAAATCCCGGGAGCCCGACATCTCGTACATCGTGGCCGCCGCCGACGCCGTGGCGGCCATCCTGCGCCCTGGCCAGCTCGTGGTCCTGGAGTCGACGACGTACCCCGGCACGACGGAAGAGGTGCTCCTGCCACGCTTCACGGCCCTCGGCCTCAGAGTCGGCGAGGAATTCTTCCTGGCTTTCTCCCCCGAGCGCATTGACCCGGGCAACAAGCGCTTCGACCTGCGGGCCATCCCGAAGCTTGTGGGCGGCGTCACGCCGGCCTGCTCGGAGCTGACCCGCGTTCTCTACGGCCAGATCATCGACCGGGTCGTGCCCGTCTCCGGGCCTCAGACGGCCGAGATGGTCAAGCTCTTCGAGAACATCTTCCGAAGCGTCAACGTCGCCCTCGTCAACGAGCTGGCGATCATGTGCCGGCGGCTCGGCCTGTCGGTGTGGGAAGTCATCGATGCCGCCTCCACCAAGCCCTTCGGCTTCATGCCGTTTTATCCCGGCCCCGGGATCGGTGGGCATTGTCTTCCCAGCGACCCCCACTATCTATCCTGGCGCACGCGCCTCTTGGGCTACGAACCCAAGTTCATCGCCTTCGCCGACGAGATCAACCGCCAGATGCCGGCCTACGTCGTCCAGATGGTGACCGATGCGCTGAACGACAAGGGGCGCGCGGTGCGCGGGGCGAAGATCCTGGCGCTCGGCGTGGCGTACAAGGCGGGAGTCGGCGACGTCCGTGATTCGCCGGCGATCGAGATCATCGAAACCCTGCTGGCCCGTGGCGCCCAGGTTGCCTACGTGGACCCCCACGTCCCCCGGCTCACCGTCGGCGAGCACCGGCTGATGGCCGTCCCTTGGGAGAGCGCGAACTTCGCCTCGCAGGACCTCGTGCTCATCCTGACGAACCACTCGGAGTTCGACTGGAAACGGGTGGTGGCGGAAGCCCTCCTGGTGGTTGACACCCGCAACGCGACCGGCTCATTCGGCCCGCGCCCCAACATCATCCGTTTGTAGGAGATCCGGTGGGACTGGCGCGGGCGGTCTGGATCTCGCTCCGCTCCCGCCAGTGGGTCAAGAACCTCTTCGTCCTCGCCGGCGTCATCTTCTCCCAGAATCTGTTCACGCCGCTCCTCTGGCCCGCGCTGGCGGCCTTCGCCCTCTTCTGCGCTCTCTCGGGAGGGATCTACCTGCTCAACGATGTCGCCGACTATGACAAGGACCGACTTCACCCCACCAAGCGCCTGCGCCCCGTGGCCTCCGGCGCCCTCCCGCGACAGGCTGCGCTCGGGATCGGGGCGACCATTCTTCTGGTGAGCCTGGCGCTCTCGTTCTTCCTCTCCCGGCTCTTCGGCTGGGTGGCGCTCGGCTATGTCGTCCTACTCGTGGCCTACTCGGCGGGGCTCAAGCGCGTGGTGATCGTGGACGCTCTGACCGTTTCAGTAGGCTTTGTCCTGCGCGCTGTCGCCGGCGCGGTCGTGATCGACGTAGAAATCTCGGGGTGGCTCCTGATCTGCACCATCCTCCTGGCGCTCTTCCTCGCCCTGGGCAAGCGGCGGCACGAGCTGCTCACGCTGGAAGGAGTGGCCGCCAATCACCGGCCCATCCTCGTGGAATACAGCGCCGGGCTCCTGGACCAGATGATCGCGGTGGTGACGGCTTCCACCGTGACGGCCTACGCGCTCTATACGATGTCGGCGGAGACCGTGGCCAAATTCCACACGCGCCTCCTGCCACTGACGCTGCCGTTCGTCCTCTACGGGATCTTCCGCTACCTCTACCTCCTCTACCGCCGCCAGCTCGGCGGCAACCCCTCGGAGCTCTTCCTGAGCGATCGCGCCCTTTTGCTGAACACCCTCCTCTGGATCCTCGCCGTCATCCTCATCCTCTACCTTGCGGCCCGACTCGGATGATGGCGGCCCGGCGTGCTAGAATAAACGTCTAACTTTGAAGGAGGTTTTCGGGGCTCATGCGGGCGCAGGTGGCGGTGCTGAGGACACGGCCGGAGACGGTGCTGAGGGATTACGGCCGGCTCATGCGCCTGGCGAAGTACGACCAGGTACTCCCGCGCGACCAGGACTGCCTCATCAAGCTGAACCTCTCCTGGACCAAGTACTTCCCCGCTTGCTCGACCCAGCCGTGGCAGCTGGAAGGCGCTCTGAATACCTTCTTCGAGGACGGCTACGATCAGCGGCGCCTTTTTCCGGTGGAGAACCGGACGGTCGTCACCGATCCTCGGAAGGGCGCGATCAACAACAAGTGGATGCCGGTCCTCGAGCGCCACGGGCTGCCCTTCATCCCGCTGACCGAGGTCGAGTGGATCCACTACGAGTTCAAGTCGCCGCTCTTGAAGTTGAAACAGATCTTCCCCGAGGGGATCGAGATCCCGAAGATGTACGTGGGGAAAAATATCTGCCACCTGCCCACGAATAAGGTCCATGGGCACACGATCACCACCGGTGCGATCAAGAACGCCTTCGGTGGGCTGCTGAAGGAAGTGCGCCACTACGCCCACGAGCACATCCACGAGGTGCTGGTGGACCTGATGTACATGCAGAGAGAGCTCCACCCCGGGGTCTTCGCGGTGATGGACGGCACCGTGATGGGCGACGGCGCGGGCCCGCGCACGATGATCCCACGCGAAGGGAACCTCGTCCTGGCGTCCGCCGACCAGGTGGCCATCGACGCCGTCGCGGCGAAGATCATGGGCTTCAATCCGCTGGCCATTCCGTATCTGCGGATGTGCCACGAGCGGGGTCTCGGAGTCGGCGACCCGCGCGACATCGAGATCGTGGGGGATGACATCTCCGGCGTGAACATGGGCTTCGAGACGCGGCGCAGCCTCGTGATCTGGGGCGATCAGCTGATCCGGCGGGGGCCGCTCCGCCCGCTGAAGAAGCTTCTCCTCCACTCGCCGCTCATGGTCTGGGCGCCGTTCGCCTCTAACGTCTACCACGATCTCCTCTGGTACCCGACGATCGGGCGCGCGCGCATCCGCGCCTTCGGCGAGACCGCCTGGGGCCGCCTCTTCGAGGGCTATTGAGCGATGGCCGAACCGGTCAGGGTCCGCTTCGCTCCCAGCCCGACGGGCCACCTCCACGTGGGCGGCGCCCGCACGGGGCTCTTCAACTGGCTCTTCGCGCGGCGCCACCGCGGCGTGTTCATCCTCCGGATCGAGGACACGGACCGCTCGCGCTCCACGGAGGAGTTCATCGCCTCCATCGTCGAGGCGCTGCGCTGGCTCGGGCTCGACTGGGACGAGGGACCGCCGGCCTCCGGCTACCGCCAGACGGAGCGGCTGGAGATCTACAAGGCCCACGCCGAGCGCCTTCTGGCTGAGGGCCGTGCCTATCGCTGCGTGTGCCCGCCCGAGGAGCTCGGGGCCCAGCGGAAGGCCGCTCAGGCCCGCGGAGAGACCTTCCGCTACTCGGGGAAGTGCCGGGAAGCCAACGTGCCGGCGGACGTTCCCCACGCGCTCCGCTTGAAGCTCCCGCTCTCGGGCCAGACCGTGGTCCAGGACCTGATCCACGGCACGGTCGCCTTCGAGGTGAGCCAGCTCGACGACTGGATCATCGTCCGGACCGACGGGAGCCCGACGTACAACTTCTGCGTCGTCGTGGACGACGTGACGATGAAGATCACCCACGTCATCCGCGGCAACGATCACCTCTCCAACACGCCCAAGCAGATCCTCTGCTACCAGGCCCTCGGCTATCCCGTCCCGGCCTTCGCCCACATCCCGATGATCCTGGGCGCGGACCGGAGCCGGCTCTCCAAGCGCCACGGCGCCACGTCGCTCCTCGCCTTCAAGGAGGAGGGGTTTCTCCCGGAGGCGATGGTGAACTACCTGGCGCGCCTCGGCTGGTCCCACGGCGATCAGGAGATTTTCTCTCGCGAGGAGCTGATCCAGCACTTCGATCTGGCCCACGTGGGGTCCGCGGGAGCGGTCTTCGATCGGGTGAAGCTCGAGTGGCTCTCCAACCACTGGATGATGCAGATGCCCCCCGATCGGCTGGCGAACGATTTGGTCCCGTTCCTCGAGCGCGCGGGGCTGCCAGTCCCCGCCGATCGCGCCTGGCTCGGCAGGGTGGCCGAGAGCCTCAAGGAGCGGGCGAAGACCTTCGTGGAGATGGTTGAGCTGGGCGCGTTCTACCTCGCCGAGCCTGCGGGCTACGATCGGGAGGCCACGGTGAAGTTCTTCACTCCCGAGGCCGTCCCACGGCTCACGCTGCTGCTCAAGCGCCTGGAGCCCCAGGAGCCCTTCGAGCCGGAGGTGATCGAGACCCTGTACCGCGGCTTGGCTGCCGAGCTGGGGCTCAAGCTGGTGGACCTCGCCCAGTTGACGCGGATCGCGCTGACGGGAAAGAGCGCGAGCCCGCCGATCTTCCAGGTGGCGGTGCTGCTGGGGAGAGAGAAGACGCTGGCGCGGCTCCGGAAGTGCCTGGCGGTGATCGAGGGCAAGGCATGAAGCTCGTCCTGGCGCGGCACGCCGAATCGGCCTGGAACGCCGAGCGCCGCTTCCAGGGGCGGACGGACGTGGGCCTCTCCGACGCGGGGCTCGCGCAGGCGACGGCCCTGGCGCGCGCGGTGGCCCGGCGCCGGGTGGGCGCCATCTACTCGAGCCCGCTCCGTCGCGCGCGGGAGACCGCCGAGATCGTCGCGAAGGAGCGAGGGCTCACCGTCACGGTCGTGGACGAGCTGAGGGAGCTCTCCCTGGGGACATGGGAAGGGCGGACCGTGGACGACGTCCTGGCGACGGAAGCCGACGCCTACCGGAACTGGCGGGAGCGCCCGTACGACTGCCCGCCGCCGGAGGGTGAGCACATCGAAGAGGTGGCGCGTCGCGTCCTGCCGGTCATGGAGCGTATCGTCGTTTCCCATCCCGACGGCGACGAGGCCCTGGTCGTCTCCCACGGTGGCGTCATCAGCGTCTATCTCTGCCACCTCCTGGGCCTCTCCTCCAACGCCCTCTGGCAGCTGGCGATCGGCAACGCCTCGCTCAGCGTGGTGGACCCGCCGCGGGTCCTGACGCTCAACGACACGGCCCACCTGGAGGATCTCCGGCCGTGGTGATCCTCGCCCTTTTCGGCGGGATGGCGCTTCTGTTGTACGGGATCCAGCTCGTGGGCGAGGGCTTCCAGCGGGCCGCGGGCGGCCGGCTGCGCTACCTCCTCACCCACGTGACCCGCAACCGCTTCGCCGCGGTCCTCTCGGGGGCGGCGGTGACGGCGATCATCCAGTCCTCGTCCGCGACGACGGTGATGCTGATCGGCTTCGTCTCGGCGGGCCTCATCCCCTTCTCCCAGACCATGGGGGTGATCCTGGGCGCCGACATCGGCACCACGTTCACCGTCCAGCTCATCGCCTTCAAGATCACCGACTACGCGCTCCTTATGGTCGGTGTCGGGTTCAGCGTCATCTTCCTCGGCAAGCGCCGGGCGATGAAGGACCTCGGCACCGCGCTCCTGGGCTTCGGCCTGATCTTCCTGGGGATCAAGGTGATGGTGGACGGCATGGGGCCGATGAAGTCGAGCCACCTGGCCCAGCAGATCCTCCTGACGCTGGCCGGCACGCCGCTGGCCGGGATCCTGACCGCCGCGGTCTTCAGCGCCCTCGTCCACTCCTCGGCGGCGACCATCGGGCTCGCCATCACGCTGGCCGGCGAGGGGCTCCTCCCGCTGAGCGGAGCCGTCGCCATCGTCCTCGGCGCCAACATCGGCACCTGCGTGACGGCGCTGATGGCGTCCATCGGCGCGCGCACCGACGCCAAGCGCGTCGCGGCGGCCCACGTCGCCTTCAAGATCCTCGGCGTGCTGCTCATCCTCCCGTTCATCGATCCCTTCACGCGCTGGGTCGGAACCACCGCGAACGACGCCGGCCGCCAGATCGCCAACGCCCACACCGTCTTCAACGTGGGGATCAGCGCGTTCTTCCTGCCGTTCCAGAACCTCGCCGCGCGGCTCATCGTCACCCTCGTCCCAGAGGAGGAAGAGGGCGACAACCCGTTCAAGACGCGCTACCTCGACGAGCGCTCCCTGGATCAGCCGGCGCTCGCCATCGGCCAGGCCACGCGCGAGGCCCTGCGCATGGCCGACGTGGTGCAGGGGATGTATCGCGACGCCATGGCGGTCTTCCGCTCCGACAGCCAGGAACTGCTCGAGGACGTGGAACGGCGGGACGACCAGGTGGACTACCTGGAGCGCCAGATCAAGCTCTTCCTGACGCGCCTCGGCCGCGAGACCATTTCGGCCGACCTCTCCCAGAAGGAGGTCGCGCTCCTCACGGTCATCCAGAATCTGGAAAACATCGGCGACATCGTGGACAAGAACCTGATGGAGCTGGCCAGGAAGAAGCTCTACCAGGGCCGGCGCTTTTCGGGGGCGGGCGAAGTGGAGATCATCGAGTTCCACGCCCTCGTGGCGAAGAACCTGGAGCGCGCCATCGCCGCCATCGCGGCCAACGACCGGACCCTGGCTCAGGAGGTGCTGGACCAGCGGCCGGTCGTCCGCCAGCGGGAGCGGGATCTGCGCGAGTCCCACCTGGCGCGGCTCCGCGCGGGCCTGGCGGAGTCGCTGGAGACCTCAGAGATCCACCTGGACGTCCTGACCAACCTCAAGCGCATCTCCTCCCACGTGACCGCCCTGGTCTTCCCGATCCTGGAGGAGGTTTAGGGCTACGCCTTCTCGAGCTTGGCCCACGTGTCGCGGAGGCCGACCGTGCGGTTGAAGACGAGGCGTCCCGGCGAGGAGTGTTTGGACTCGGCGACGAAGTAGCCCTGGCGCTCGAACTGGAAGCGGGACTCGGGCGCGGCGTCCTTCAGCGAGAGCTCGAGCTTCGAGGTCTTGAGGACCTCGAGCGACGTCGGGTTGAGGACGGACTTGAGGTCCTCGGCCTCGTCGGGCTTGGGCACGCTGAAGAGGTGCTCGTAGAGGCGGACCTCGGCGTCGACGGCGTGGGCGGCCGAGACCCAGTGGATGGTCCCCTTCACCTTGCGCCCGCGCGAGTCGGCGCCGCGGCTCTCCGGGTCGTACGTGCAGCGCACCTCGGTGATCTCGCCGGTGCGCGGATCCTTCGCGACGCCCGTGCACTTGACGATGTAGGCCCAGCGCAGGCGCACCTCGACGCCGGGCGAAAGCCGGAAGTACTTGGGCGGCGGGACCTCGCGGAAGTCGTCCTGCTCGATATACAGAACGCGTGAGAAGGGCACCTGGCGCGTGCCCGCCGACGGATTCTCGGGGTTGTTGACAGCCTCGAGCTCCTCTCCCTGACCCTCCGGGTAGTTCTCGATGACGAGTTTCAAGGGCCGCAGCACGGCCATGCGCCGGAGCGCGCGCTTGTTCAGGTCCTCGCGCAGGCAGTGCTCGAGGAGCGCCACGTCCACGAGATTGTCGGCCTTGGCGATGCCGATGCGTTCGCAGAAGTCGCGGACGGACTCGGGCGTATAGCCGCGGCGGCGCAGGCCGGCGAGCGTCGGCATGCGCGGGTCGTCCCAGCCGCTCACCGCGCGCTCCTCCACGAGCATCAGCAGCTTCCGCTTGCTCATGACCGTGTGCGAGAGGTTGAGCCGCGCGAACTCGATCTGGCGCGGATGGTAAATGCCGAGGGCGTCGAGGTACCAGTCGTAGAGCGGGCGGTGGTCCTCGTACTCGAGCGTGCAGAGGGAATGCGTGATGCCCTCGATCGAGTCCGACTGGCCGTGGGCCCAGTCGTACATCGGGTAGATGCACCACTTGTCTCCCGTGCGCTGGTGCGACGTCTTGCGGATGCGGTACATGACGGGGTCGCGCAGATTCACGTTGCCCGCGGCCATGTCGATCTTGGCGCGCAGGGTCTTGGTGCCGTCGGGGAACTCGCCCCGGCGCATGCGCTCGAAGAGGTCGAGGTTCTCCTCGACCGAGCGGTTGCGGTACAGGCTCTCGCTGCCGGGCTGAGTAAGCGTCCCGCGGGTCTCGCGCATTTCATCGGCCGTGAGATCGTCCACGTAGGCGCGACCCGCTTTGATGAGCTGCACGGCCCACTCGTAGAGCTGGTCGAAGTAGTCGCTGGCGTGGTAGAGGTGCCCGCCCCAGTCGAAGCCGAGCCAGCGCACGTCGCGCATGATCGCGTCCACGTACTCCTGGCTCTCCTTCGTCGGGTTGGTGTCGTCGAAGCGGAGGTGGCAGCGCCCGCCGAACTCCTGCGCCAGGCCGAAGTCGAGGCAGATCGCCTTGGCGTGGCCGATGTGGAGGTAGCCGTTCGGCTCGGGCGGAAAGCGCGTGACGACGCCCGTGAACCGGCCGGTCCGGATGTCCTCCAGGACCATGTCCCGGATGAAGTTGGA